>Ga0222652_1000013_pt1 | contig 127363 bp, 161 predicted proteins | sample AntAcemetagen371_FD_179803 | JGI IMG/M metagenome (GOLD analysis project Ga0222652, IMG submission 179803) | Saline water microbial communities from Ace Lake, Antarctica - #371 | ecosystem: Environmental > Aquatic > Non-marine Saline and Alkaline > Saline | place: Antarctica: Ace Lake... | reverse complement strand
GAAGTGATCTTCTTTTGGAGGATGGATTTGCTATTCTTCGTGAGACAGTTGGTACAGATGGCATTTCGTTTATGTTTGGTGAAGATGTAAGTATAAAGTTTAATATTATTGATGAAACAGATGGTGAGAAATTTGTCACTGATGGTCGTGCTGATCCACAGGGTGATCATGAAATATTCTTACGTTCAACAGTTACAACCCATCTTAATGCAAAAGTTACTAATAATCATAATACTTCTAATGGTCTAGCCTTCCTTGCAACTTCATCATATGAAGGTATCACTGGTGATGGTATTCAATTAGAGAGTGGTATATCTGAATTGGGTAGTCGTTTGTTGATTACTGGTACTGTTGATCTTTCACCAGAAGGAAATCCACAGGCAGATAATGGCGATCACTTCTTGTTGGAAGATTCTTCAGATGTTAATGTTGGACAGAGTGTTACGATAAACAGCTTTACATCTATTGCAAACGATAACCTTGTTGATGAGACTGATGGTGACAATCTAATCCTTGAAAATCCTGTCGGGTTCCAAGGCGGTGGTGCAATATTGGGCGAAAGCTTTAATCCAGAATCATATTCTATTGGAGATATTGTTCGTGATTCTCTCTTTAATATCTCTGATGAGAATTCCCTTGATACAATTGTTCTTGAGGGACAAGAACTTGGAACATTCAAACAAGAGGATGGTACAACTGTTACCGGAACCTTTGGCGATGATATTCTGTTAGAAGATTATACTGGGTTTGGTATTGGTGGAAAACTATCTCTAGAGAAAACATTTATTGCGCTAGAAGAGTCATTAAACACGGGCGAATTACCATTTGGTATATATGATACTACTACACTAGTACGATATGGTATTCCGTCAGATATCTTCATTAGGACAAATGGCAACTTAGCTTTAGAAGACCTTGATTTGATTGTATACAACACTTCTGTAGATGAGAATGACCAAATTATTCTAGAAGACGGAACTGACCTTGACCGATATATTAAAATTATAAACACAGGATTTAGTGGTGCAACAACATTTGATAGTCCAATAACTTGGGACTCACTAAAGGTATAAATACTCAGATAGAAGAGGACACGGATAATGGCATTACAAACATTAGGATTAGGAACAACCGAAGGAGATGGGACAGGTGATTCTATCCGTGACGGTGGTGACAAGATCAACGATAACTTTAGTGAAATTTATACTCTGTTGGGTACGGGTACTGCACTAAGTTCTGGTATCAGTGCTACTGCTACTGTTGTTACTCTTGCTGCACCTTCAATCACTGGTGTTGCATCATTTGCAGACGGCAGCGTATCAGCACCATCAATTACAAACACGGGTGACACAAATACTGGAATATTCTTTAGTGCTGCTGATACAGTCAATGTGACTACTGGTGGAACTGAAAGAATTGAAATTGACAGTTCGGGTTTGGATGTAACAGGTAATGTTACAGCAACGGGAACAATCACCGCTGCAACGGCTTTCGTTCCAGACGCACAAGATGGTGCTGCACTGGGCACAACCTCATTGCAATTCTCTGACTTATTCTTAGCAGATAGTGCTGTAATTGGTTTCGGTGATGATAACGATACAACATTAACCCATACTGATGGTGCTGGTCTGACACTTAACTCAACAAATAAATTAATGTTCAATGACGTTTCACAATTTATTCAAGGTGCAAGTGCAACAGTTTTAGATATTGCTGCTACAGATGAGATTGAACTCACTGCTACTCTAATTAATGTTGTTGGAGCATTAACTTCTAGTGGTTTAGTTACTGCAAATGGTGGTATAGTAATTCCAAATGATGCAGATATTGGATCAGCAGGTGCCACAGATGCGATGCAAATATCTTCTGGTGGTATTGTTACATTTAAAGATGACATTCTCATAAAAGATGGTGGTACGATAGGTGTTGCATCTGCAACATCTGCTATGACAATTGCTTCAACTGGTATCGTTACTTTTGTAGATGATATCTTAATTAAAGATACTGGAACAATTGGTACTGCAACTACTCCAGCTGCAGTAACAATTGCAGCAAATGGTAATGTTACTTTCTCTGGTAGTATATCATCCGCCGGGTCTGCATTTAAAGAACAGGGTAAAGAAACTGTCTTTATTCCAGCTGGAGCAATTCGACCCACAATATCAAATGGTTGTGCGGGTCTTGTAGATGTTGAAACAACCGCTGGTAGACCAGATATGCAAGTTCTTGACTTTGATGCTTCTGCTGATGAAGCAGCTCAGTTTCAAATTGCATTCCCAAAAAGTTGGAATGGAGGCACCATCACTTTCCAAGTATTTTGGACAACCGCTGCAACAGATACGGATGGTGTTGCTTGGGGATTACAGGGCGTTGCTGCTTCTAACAATGATACAATTGACGTTGCATATGGTACAACAGTTGTTGTTACAGACGATGCGCTCGGTGCGGCAGAAGATTTGTGCGTGACCGCAGAGAGTGGTGCGGTGACTATTGCCGGATCGCCTGCTGCAGCAGATATGTGTTATTTTAGAATATTTAGAGATATTTCAGACGGCAATGATGATATGGCCGAGGATGCTAGACTCATTGGCGTTAAATTATTCTTCACTACAGATGCTGCTAACGATGCTTAATAGGAGTATATAAATATGTTTGGGTATAATTTGATTGGCGGTGTTGGTTCTCCAACACCAACAGTACATACTAATGACATGACATCTAGTGGTGATTTAGGATTTTTTGCTGCGGGCGGCGATTGGTTATATGATGCAGATGAAACTAATTCACAGGATGATGATAATTGGATTATGATGGTTCGTCCATACAACCCAGCTAACTATGGAGGTACTCCAATTGCATATGATACTTCAGATCACTCACTCAGTGAAGGTAGTGATTGGGTATTATATAATCAAGGGGGGAGTAATCATTCAGGCGGAGGCACGCAATTAAGTTTAGATAGGGCTTTCTGGGGGATGCGGTCTTCTACTAGTGGTTATACTGCCAAAAATTATATGACTGATCTAGCAAATGACTTAGGTAGTTTTACTAATAACGTCGCCGTTACCACCCAAACGGAACGCTATTCAGCCGGGCACCGTCTAAATGATACAACTGGAATTTTCTATGCTAAGTCTAATTCTCAACAACAAATTATTGGTACTTATAATGGTGGAGCGACTACAACGATTGCTGCAACTCTTGGTGATGGGCCCGCACAGTATATGTGGGACTTCTCATCCCCCGGCGGCGGAACGGAGTACGCTAATTTAGGTACTGCAAATACATGGGTATATTTAAATACTAATAACAGTGCAACTTTTGCTGAAGGCACTACAAGACTTGATATGAATCATTGTGTGTGGGATGGCAGCGCTGGAACAGCTGTTACTAAAGTTGACAGAGATAGTGTGGTTACATTACCAACACACACTGGAAGCACACTGGCACCTACTATTTTAGCCACAACTTGGGGTAATATACTTATTCATTTTGATACTTCAAATCCCGGCAATTCAGTAGTATACCCTGTTACTTGGTCAGGCACATCACCGACCATAGGCTCTGCCGTTCCGTGGGCGGGGGGGACTCAAATACCATCTCATGAATGTTATTTAAAGGGGTTAGATGGAAGCGGTATTGTTCATAATGGTACAAAATACCAATGTGGTCAAGATAGAAGTGGTAGGAACGTCGATTTATATAGAACGTGTAGAATTTATACATCTGGAAGTGATCTTAAATTAGATACTATTGACATTGATTTTTCTAAACCAAATGGTGAACACACGTTAAGAGTTCGTCATAGAGGAGTTGTAACATTTTCATCAACAACCGATGCCTCTGTGTGGCCGCTATTTATGGCAAACAATAAAGATTTGGGAATTTGGCACAAAGACACTGGAAAGTTTCATTACATTGAAAACGCATATTATTAAGGATTAAATAAATGGCTCAACCTTACGATTACATATTAGCAAAATATATTGAAATTGGTAAAAGAGAAAGTAAATATATTGGTCATTCATATTATCTTTCATTAAGTTCAGCTCTTGAAATGGCTAAAGAAGAGTTTGGTAATACTTATACTGGGGAAGAATATAATATTGCAATGATAAATTCTGAGGTATATGTATTGGAAAACTACGCTAATAATTTTACAAGAATACCAGATTAAACTAGTTTGAGAATAACCAAGGCATAGTTGGTGATGTCGTATAAATACTAATACAGATTAGAGGAATCAAAAAATGACAGCAATCATAACACAGAAATTTAGGGCGCATAATGCAGAACAGTTTTTTGAGTCCTTCTCAGAAGCCTCGTCAAATGCATATTATATGATGATCGGTAAGGCCACACCATTTACATCATCAACTAGTGGGGGAACAGATGCATCTCCACCCACACCCGCAGATGATGTGTCTAGTGAATATTATCTTTGGGATCAAACGATTGCTGCTAAAAATATTGCGGCGAGTGATGTTACCTTTGCAATCCCCCGTAGAGATTGGGAGAATAGTTTCGTTTACGACAAATATCAGGATAATGTTAGTGCAAGTAACCTATCCCAATCTGGTGCAACTAATCTCTGGGATTCCACATTCTTCTTTCGTACATCTGATAACCGTGTATACAAAGTTATGAACAATAATGGAAACGTAGGGTATAGTGGTTCTGAACCTACATCTGAATCCACATCACTTTTTGCACAGGGCGGTTATATCCTAAAATATATGTACACAATTTCAGCATCAGAACAGACCAAGTTTCTGACAACAGATTTTATGCCTGTCAGTACTGACTCTGTTGTATCAGCTGCAGCAACTGATGGTGCGATTGTATCACTGTCAGTGACAGGTGGTGCTAGTTATACAGATGGCACTTACTATGTTGCGGTCAATGGTGATGGTACATCAGCGGGAACATCTTCTGGTGCAGTTATTTCCTTTATTGTTTCTAGTGGTAGTATTCAAGATTTTGGACTGACCTCTGGAACGGACACTATCGTTTATGCCGCTGGTGCGGGGTACACATACGGAACAGTTACCCTTACTGACGCAACAGTATTTGCAAATGCAGCACTGACAACTGCTGTTGATACTGGTGATATTAATAATGGTAGTGGTGGCGCAATTGGTGTTTTCATTAGTCCAAAGGGTGGTCATGGTTTTGATGCAGTTCAAGAGTTCGGTGGTCACTATGTTATGTTGAACACACTCTTTATTGGTGCAGAACGTGATGACCTTCTCACAGGTAATGATTTCCGTAACATTGCAATTGTCACAGACCCAACAACCTTTGGGACATCAACAGTTGCATCTGACCAGACAGCTCGTCAAACCTATGCACTAAAACTTACTGGTCTTAGTGGAACATTTGTTGATGACGAGAAAATTACTCAAGCCTCAACGGGTGCCATTGGTAGGGTTGTAGAGTGGGATAGTGGAAACTCTATTCTTTATTATCAACAGGAAAGATATACAAATTACGGTACAAATTCCCTTGGTGCTTATGTTGCATTTTCGGGTGCAAATGCTGTAACAGGTGCAGACTCTAGTGCAGTTGGAACACCAGACTCAACCGCAGATGCAGCGGTCACTCTTGCAAACGGATTTACTGTCACATTTTCTGATGGGTATGTTAATCCAGAACTGCAACCAGACAGCGGTAACATTATCTATACAGAAAACAGATCACCTATCTCCCGTGCTACTGACCAAACGGAAGACATCAAAATTGTAGTGGAATTCTAATATGGCACAAAAAACTAATCTTAATGCAGCACCGTACTTTGATGATTTTAATGCAGAGAATAATTATCACAGAATTCTCTTTAGGCCGGGTTTTGCAGTTCAAGCGAGAGAACTAACGCAACTACAAAGTGCTTTGCAACATCAGATTGAATCTCACGGTAGTCACATTTTCCGTGAAGGGGCAATGGTTGTGCCCGGACAAGGAAAAACTCAACGATATCACTCCCTGAAACTTGCAAGCACATTTAATGGTGAACAGGTTGACCCATCACAGTATTATAATGTAGATAGTCCTACAACTATTACTGGTGCAACAACAGGCGTTACTGCAAAGGTTATTGGTTTCAAGTCCGCAACGACGACAGACCAACCACTCCTTTATGTTTCTTATGAACGTGCTGGTAGTGACTTCACGACCACTATTTTTGCAGATGGTGAGAACATTACTGCAAACACGGCGATCACACATTCAACTCAGTCATACGGGACGGGTGTTGCAGCTGTTACAACATACACTTCTGTATATAGTGCTGCTGCGGGGTCAAGTGCAACACAACTTGCAAGTGCAACAGGTCCAGCATCAAGAACAGGTCTTGCATTTGCTATCGAGTCTGGTATATACTACATTCGTGGTTTCTTTGTTAATAATGTATCAGAAACACTTATTATCAATAACTATGATGAAGATTATACAGGTACAGTTGGATTTACAGTAAACGAAACTATTATTACACCAGAGAGTGCATCAGCTCTATTGGATAATTCTACAGGGTCTAGTAACTATGCTGCGAAGGGCGCACATAGACTGAGTATTTATGTTGCATTATCTTCTATTACAACTTCAACGAATACAACTAATTTTATCGCTCTTGTTGATGTTAAAAATGGTAAGTCAAGTTCAATCGGGCGGACAACACCTTATGCTCAACTTGCAGATGAAATGGCAAGGCGGACTAATGATGAATCTGGAAATTATACTGTTCGTCCATTTGAATTTCTTGCAAGTGAATCAGTAGATGTTAGTGTGGGTCGAGATAACTTACTTGGTAAATATATTGCGGGGGCCCCGACTGATGATGGTAACATTGCTAGTAGTGATTTTATAGCTATCTCTGTATCGCCGGGAAAGGCATACGTCAGAGGGTTTGAAATTGAGAAGACTCAATCTACAATTAAAGATGTTTCTAAAGCAAGAGATTTTAATACTGTTAATGCGGGTATCTCAACCTTTGATATGGGCAACTATGCGCTTGTCTCAAATGTATATGGCACCCCAGACATTACAGCGGTAACTGGTGAATCTACTGCATTCAAGACTGTTCAATTTTATGATGCAAAAAATACGGTTAGAGGTTCTACAAACGGTAATTTAATCGGTGTTGGACGATCTAGAGGAATTGAATTCCACTCTGGTGTTGCTGGATCAAGTGCTGCGGCGAACCTTTCTGTTTACAAATTATTTCTATTTGATATCCGACCATTTACAAAACTGACTTTGAGCGGCACTCCATCTCCAACACTTCTTGCTTCACATTCAAACGGTGGTGTATTGGTAACCGGCGTAACTTCGGGTGCCACGGGTTTGGTTTATGCATCTGGAACTTCTGCAACCACAGTAAATCTAACTTCTGTGGTTGGTGTATTTAGAGCAGGAGAAGAACTTCAAGCATCAGATTCATCTGAGGGTGATGGTGGTACTATTGAAAATAGTAGTAATGCAGACATTACACTTGTATCAGTCAAAAGTTATAATGTTGCTGATTTTAGACAGGTCTTTATGGATGATGCAGATAGTGGCCAAGACTTTACTGCTGATTTTGAGATTGAAACTCTAACAAACATCTTTGCTGATATTTCTCTTGAAGATGATGCAACATCATCTATCCAACAGGAGGATGGTACGGGTTCTGGTAATGTTATTCAAGAGGGGTTTAATAGTACATCAGCAAAACTAAAAGATACAGAGAAAAATCGATCTATATTTAAACTACCAAAACGAATAGTTAAAACACTCCTAACCGCAACAAATGCTGGTGCCAGTGATACGCAATATACAATTCGTAGACAGTTTGTTGGAACTACAGACTCTTCAGGTATTGTTACCTTTACTGCTGGTACGAATGAAACATTTTCCTCACACAGTGAAGCAGACTATACACTATCTATTCTAACCGCTGGTGGTGGAACGGGAGCCCAAGGCGACCTTGTTAGTCTTTCTGATAAAATTGGCGGTGCAGGATCATCATCTATTACTATTACAGATACAACCATATTAGGAAGTGCAGCGAAAGTAAAAATTGTTGCAACAATTCTTAAAACTTCTGTTATTCAAAAAAGTAAAACTGTTAATTTGATGAAGCAATTGAAAGTAGTTGCTGGAACAACAGATGCTTATGGAACCCGCCCTACTGATAATAATATTTCTCTTGGTCGTGCTGATGCATTTAATCTTGTTGCAGTGTTTGACTCTGGGGGTGCAAGTATAGATGCAGTTGCTCCAGATTTTGTTCTAACTAATCAGGCAGGAACATTTACCAGAGGTGAAAAAATTACTGGTGGAACAAGCCGTGCAACTGCAAGAATTGTTGATATTACATCTCCCATGAGTTATGTTTTGTCTACTTCACTTACCTTTGTATCAGCCGAAGTAATCACTGGTGAAAGTTCTGGTGCATCTGCTACTATTGGAACTCTTACGGATGGGAGTGTAAACATCACAACCAAATATTTGTTTGATGATGGACAACGTGATAACTTCTATGACATTTCACGAATTGTTAAAAAACCATCTTCTCCTGCACCCACAGGAAGGTTACTTGTCATATATGATTATCTGGAACATGGTACAGGAGATATGTTCACAGTTGACTCTTATGTTGATATTGCTAATCAAATGGATTATGAAGACATTCCAACATATACCGCAACTAAGGTTGATCCTGACAGCCCATCACCAGCAGGACAATTTCCATTAAGAGATAGTTATGATTTTAGATCAAGGGTTGGAGATATTGCTGGTGCCTCAACTACACTAACAACTATTGACGAAATTACGGGAAACTCTTTTGACTTCTACTCTAGACAGTATGATGGTACTGGTGCATCAGTCTCCGATTTTTGCAAACCCGGCTCTACTATTCAAGCAGACCTTGAGTATTATCTTGGTAAAAGAGCATCGATTGTGATTGATGATAGGGGAATTATTAGTGTTATTGATGGAGCATCAGCGGATTTCCCCGTTAAACCTGATATCCCACTGGATTCTATGAAACTTGCTGACCTTAGAATACCACCATTTACCTTTAGACCAGAAGATGTTACAATTATCAGAACAAGAAATCAAAGATTTACCATGAAAGATATTGGTAAGCTCAATAACCGTCTTGCTAATGTTGAAAAAATGACAACTCTAAATCTATTGGAAAGAAATGCTTTGGACTTTGAGGTGTTGGATGCCAATGGATTGAATAGATTTAAGTCAGGAATTGTTGTTGATAATTTTCAAGGACATAGAGTTGGTGATGCATACCATAAAGATTATAGAAACTCTATGGACTTTTCGAGTGGAATTTTGCGACCAATTCATGTCACTAAATCCATTGATTTGGAAGAAAATGCAACTACTGATGCGGCAAGAACTTCTGCTGGTTATCAGAAGACAGGTGATCTTATCACTCTTCCATACACAGAGGTTGTTCTAACAGAACAACCATTTGCTAGTACAGTTGAACGTGTTGCACCATTTTTGACTGCAACATGGAAAGGTGTATTGACCATAGACCCAACTCAGGATAACTGGATGGAAACAGAAATTGCTCCCCAGTTAATTATTAATCGTGAGGGCAACTATGATGCAGTTGTTGCTGCTATTGGTAATAATATGGGTACTGTTTGGAACTCTTGGCAAACAACTTGGGCTGGTGTTGTGGTGAGAGATGATGGTGTTGAAGCGGATTTGGGTTTTGATTTCGGCACACAATAATTATCGTAATAAATATGAATAGAAATACAAACGGAGATATGCCAGATGACACTTAGAAATTTTAATGCAACTCAACAGTCTAGAACTGGTGTGTTAACAGAGGTATTTGAAGATATTGAGCTTACAAGTAATGGGTTTAGGTCTATTGCTAAAACTCTCATCCCATATGCTCGTTCAAAAACAATTACTTTTACTGCAAAAAGCTTGAAACCTTTCACAAAATTGCATGTGTATTTTGATAAGAAAGTGGTTAATGCATATGTCACGCCAGCTGCATCTGGTGGAGTTGGCACTGCATTTTCAAACTTCTCTGATGTTGTATCTCCTGTCGCCGGTAGTACCTTGATTAGTGATGGTGTTGGTAACTGTGAAGGAACCTTTACCATTCCCAACCCAAGAATTTCTGGCAACCCCCAGTTTGCAACTGGCGATATTGAGTTTGTATTAACATCAGACCCAAATAATGCCCAAGTGGGTGACGGCGCAAGTGAAATTGTTGCAAGGGAGACTTTTGCAGAGGCAGTTTATTCTGCAAAAGGTATATTGGACACGCAACAGGAAACCATTATATCTACTAGAAATGCGATTGTAAGAACAACAAGTTTAACAGAAAATAGTGGACTTATTTTAGGTGCTGTTATACCAGCGTCCGGCGGAGATGATGGCGGCGACGGCGACGGCGGCGACGGCGACGGCGGTGATCCATTAGCGCAGACCTTTATTGTTTTGGATACAGATAGCGCTGATGGAATTACTGGCGCATTTCTAACTTCTTGCGATATATTTTTCTTTGAAAAAGATGATAATTATCCTGTAACAATGGAAGTTCGTAATGTAGTTAATGGTGCCCCCGGACCTAAGATTTTACCGTTTGGTAGAAAAACATTACAGTCTTCAGAAATTACAACATCTACAGATGGAAATACTGTTACAACATTTACCTTTGATTCTCCCGTATATGTGCAGGGTGGAACAGAATATTCAATCTGTCTATTAACTAATACTCCAGATTATAAAGTATGGATTTCTGATCTTGGAACACAGGATACTGCTGGTAATGAAATTACAGACCAACCTCATGTTGGTGTTCTTTTTAAGAGTTCAAATAATAATTCATGGGTTCCTTCCCCCACACAGGATATGAAGTTCTCCCTGAAACGAGCTAAGTTTGACACAACTGCTGCTGGTTTGGTTACATTACAAAATCAAACACTTCCTGCAAAAACTCTTAAAGTTAATCCTTTAGAGATGCTTGATAATAGTACAGTTCTAAAAATTAACCATGATGGACATGGTATGTATTCTACTGCTAATAACGTCACCATTGCTGGGGTTAAGTCTGGTGCAACAACGACACTTGCTGGTGCTATTTCTGGCACCGCAACATCTATTACTCTTACGAGTGGAACAAACTTTGATGACACTAGTGGTAAGTATTCTAGAGACGCATCTAATATATACTATATTAAAATCGATGATGAGATTATTAGTTATACCACTATTTCTGGAACGGGTATCACTAGTGCGACACGGGGTGCGAATAGTACAACGGCAGTATCTCATGCGAATGGTGCGACTGTGGAACTATATCAAATACATAAAGTTCCACTCTCCGACATTAATAAAACACACACTACAATTGCTAATATTCAACAGGATAGTTATACTATTGTAACTGCAACTACACCAGTTGTTGATGGTGCTGGTAGTACTTCAACAATGGGCGGTAGTGTTGTTACTGCAACAGAAAATGCTCAGTATGATGTTTCTACAACTAACATGGGTCTTTTGATTCTTGCAAGAACTAAAATTGATGCTGGGTTCTTAGCAACAACAGGAACAAGCCCAAGCGGTTCTGAAACTTCATTTACAAAATCAACAACCAGTAGGGCTCTTCCTCTTCAAGACAACTATTATTGGACAGAAACTAATTTGGTTGCGTCCGGTATTAACGAAACAAATGAAATGTCTGGTGATAAATCTCTTACTATTCCGTTGACTTTGAGTTCAGATTTAGATGCGCTATCTCCTGTAATTGATACGCAAAGGTTATCTATGATTGCCGTATCAAATCAAATCAATAAGATTGATTCTTCATCTGATGTGTATCCAACATCCATATACAGAGCAATGACGGAACCAGAGGGGGATAATCATTCTGCAATCTATCTTACTAAGAAAATTAATTTAGAAACTCCCGCAACTTCTTTGCGAGTTCTTTTGGATGCTGTGCGACAATCTGATTCAAGTATTAAATTATTGTATAAAACTTTACGAGTTGATGATGCATTTGATTTTGATGAGATGAGTTTCAAATTCTTTAATGATGATGGAACTGTTACTGGGTCTGGCGGACCAGATGTTACAACCCGTCCTTCTGAAAGAAGGGGTGAATATCTTGAACATGAATACACTGCTGGTGTAACAGATGATGGCATTGGTTCTCCATTGGAAGAATTTATTGCATTTCAAATTAAAATTGTTATGAGAACAACAAATCAATCAACACCACCACTGCTTAAAAATCTTCGTGTTTTGGCTCTTGCAACATAAGATGTCAGAATATTTTAAAATAGAGAATGAAGATAATTATGTTAAGTCTTCTAATGGTAGTCATGGTATTATAAATAACAATGTGAACGCATATGAGGTTGCAAAAAAACGTGCGGGGGAAGCACAAATACAGAGGGATGAGGTGCGTGAAACAACCAGAGAAATTAATATTTTAAAATCTGAGATGCACGAAATTAAATCCCTGTTACAACAATTAGTGAAAGAGAACTAAAATGGCACTAGTATCAGCAAATCAATTATCACTAGAAAAAACTCTAGAAGAACTGATTAAAGAATTCAATGCTCTTAGGAGCGATGTTACATCTGTAACATTGGAATCTCTCGTCGCAGCTGCGTCTGCTCAAATTGTTTTTGAGGGTGCAACTGATGATGCAAATGAAACCACACTTACAGCTGTTGATCCTACTGCTGATAGAACAATCACACTCCCAGATGCAACGGGCACAGTTGTTACAACAGGTAATGCTGATGCTGGTGCAACCACAACAACATTTGCTGACCTAGACCATTTCCTAATCAATGACGGGGGCACTCTCAAGAAGATGAGTATTGACACAGCGTTGTCGAGTCTCCCCGCACTGATCCCCTCTTCTGCTAACGCAAATGCGATTGGTTCTGCATCACTAGAATGGTCAGACCTTTTCCTTGGTGATGGTTCGGTAATAAACTTTGGTAATGACCAAGATACAACATTAACACACACAGACGGTGCAGGTCTGACACTTAACTCAACCAATAAACTTATGTTCAATGATGCATCACAATTCATTCAAGGAGCAAGTGCAACAATCCTTGACATTGCTGCCACAGATGAGATAGAACTTACTGCAACACTGATTGATGTAGTGGGTAACTTTACTATTTCTGGTACAGTTGTTGGTGCGAGCACAATCCAAGGTACTACCATAACAGCAACAACTGCTTTTGTTCCAGACGCACAAGATGGTGCTGCACTGGGTACAACCTCATTACAGTTTTCAGATTTGTTCTTGGCAGATAGTGCTGTAATTGGTTTTGGTGATGATAACGATACAACATTAACACACACAGACGGTGCAGGTCTTACGTTAAACAGTACCAATAAACTCATGTTCAATGATGCATCACAATTCATTCAAGGAGCAAGTTCTACCGTTCTGGATATTGCCGCAACAGATGAGATTGAACTTACTGCAACATTGATTGATGTGGTTGGTAACCTTGATGTTTCCGGTACAGTTGTTGGTGCAAGCACAATCCAAGGTACTACCATAACAGCAACAACTGCTTTTGTTCCAGACGCACAAGATGGTGCTGCATTAGGAACAACCTCATTACAGTTTAGTGATTTGTTCTTGGCTGACGGGGCTGTACTTGGTTTTGGTGATAACAATGAGGTTACCCTAACACACGTTCATGATACTGGTATCCTGTTGAATAGTACGATGGCAATCCAGTTCAACGATGCAAGTCAGTTTATCAATGCACCCAGTAATGCTATTCTGGATATTAATGCTACCGATGAAATAGAACTGAATGCAACTCTGTTAGATGTTAATGCGAACATAAACGCAAGTGGGACATACACTGGTGCTGGAACAATGACCACGGGTGGTAATATTGTTCTTCCTGATGCTGGTACAATTGGTTCAGCTACAGATGTAGATGCCATTGCTATTGGCTCTGATGGTGACATTACATTAACTCAAGACCTAGAACTTCAACATGACGGTGCGATACTTTCCTTTGGTGCCAACGATGAGGTAACACTGACTCATGTTCATGATACAGGTATCTTACTGAATAGTACAAACGTAATTCAATTCAATGATGCATCACAAAACATTGGCGCACCCAGTAATGCTATTCTGGATATTAATGCGACAGACGAAATAGAACTCAACGCAACATTAGTTGATATAAATGCGAATGTTGAAATCAGTGGCAACCTAACAGTAAGTGGTACAACTATACAGGTTGATACTATTACAATGAATGCTACAAACGCCATTGTCTTTGAGGGTGCAACTGCTGACGATTCCGAAACTACACTGACAATTGTTGATCCTACTGCTGATAGAACAATCACACTCCCAGATGCAACGGGCACAGTTGTTACAACAGGTAATGCTGATGCTGGTGCAACCACAACAACATTTGCTGACCTAGACCATTTCCTAATCAATGACGGGGGCACTCTCAAGAAGATGAGTATTGACACAGCGTTGTCGAGTCTCCCCGCACTGATCCCCTCTTCTGCTAACGCAAATGCGATTGGTTCTGCATCACTAGAATGGTCAGACCTTTTCCTTGGTGATGGTTCGGTAATAAACTTTGGTAATGACCAAGATACAACATTAACACACACAGACGGTGCAGGTCTGACACTTAACTCAACCAATAAACTTATGTTCAATGATGCATCACAATTCATTCAAGGAGCAAGTGCAACAATCCTTGACATTGCTGCCACAGATGAGATAGAACTTACTGCAACACTGATTGATGTAGTGGGTAACTTTACTATTTCTGGTACAGTTGTTGGTGCGAGCACAATCCAAGGTACTACCATAACAGCAACAACTGCTTTTGTTCCAGACGCACAAGATGGTGCTGCACTGGGTACAACCTCATTACAGTTTTCAGATTTGTTCTTGGCAGATAGTGCTGTAATTGGTTTTGGTGATGATAACGATACAACATTAACACACACAGACGGTGCAGGTCTTACGTTAAACAGTACCAATAAACTCATGTTCAATGATGCATCACAATTCATTCAAGGAGCAAGTTCTACCGTTCTGGATATTGCCGCAACAGATGAGATTGAACTTACTGCAACATTGATTGATGTGGTTGGTAACCTTGATGTTTCCGGTACAGTTGTTGGTGCAAGCACAATCCAAGGTACTACCATAACAGCAACAACTGCTTTTGTTCCAGACGCACAAGATGGTGCTGCATTAGGAACAACCTCATTACAGTTTAGTGATTTGTTCTTGGCTGACGGGGCTGTACTTGGTTTTGGTGATAACAATGAGGTTACCCTAACACACGTTCATGATACTGGTATCCTGTTGAATAGTACGATGGCAATCCAGTTCAACGATGCAAGTCAGTTTATCAATGCACCCAGTAATGCTATTCTGGATATTAATGCTACCGATGAAATAGAACTGAATGCAACTCTGTTAGATGTTAATGCGAACATAAACGCAAGTGGGACATACACTGGTGCTGGAACAATGACCACGGGTGGTAATATTGTTCTTCCTGATGCTGGTACAATTGGTTCAGCTACAGATGTAGATGCCATTGCTATTGGCTCTGATGGTGACATTACATTAACTCAAGACCTAGAACTTCAACATGACGGTGCGATACTTTCCTTTGGTGCCAACGATGAGGTAACACTGACTCATGTTCATGATACAGGTATCTTACTGAATAGTACAAACGTAATTCAATTCAATGATGCATCACAAAACATTGGCGCACCCAGTAATGCTATTCTGGATATTAATGCGACAGACGAAATAGAACTCAACGCAACATTAGTTGATATAAATGCGAATGTTGAAATCAGTGGCAACCTAACAGTAAGTGGTACAACTATACAGGTTGATACTATTACAATGAATGCTACAAACGCCATTGTCTTTGAGGGTGCAACTGCTGACGATTCCGAAACTACACTGACAATTACAGACCCAACTGCTGACCGGACTATCACGTTGCCGGATGAAACGGGGACAGTTCATACTTCTGGTGGTAGCATCGTTATTCCAAATGCAGCAAACATTGGTTCTGCTGGCGATGCAGATGCAATTGCAATTGCTGCTAATGGTGTTGTAACCTTTAGTCAGATACCAGTTATGCCAGCAAACTCCATAGACAGTGATCAATATATAGACGGTAGTATTGATACAGCACATTATGCTGCGGGTTCTGTTGATGCTGCTGCTTTAGGTGCTGACTCTGTTACCGCTGCAAAGATTGGTGATAATGTAATTAACTCTGAACATTATGCTGCTGGTAGTATTGATGCAGAACATATGTCTGCAAACTCCATTGATAGTGACTCTTATGTGGATGGTTCTATCGATAGAGCGCATCTTGCTGGTGGTATTATTGATGGCACCAAACTTGCTGACAACGCCGTGGATAGTGAACACTATACCGATGGAAGTATTGATACAGAACATTATGCAGACGATTCAATAACAGAAGCAAAAATAGCAAATGATGCGATTGGCGCAGCAGAACTGAAATCAGTTTCCACCCTATTGATTAAAAATGCCGCCGGGGGCACCTTGAAAACATTGTATGGTGCTGGTGCATAAATATTGTTATGGGAGTAATTAAATGACTGTTCGTGTTCCCGTAAAATATGATGGTAGTGATATTGTAGAGATGTCAGCCGGTGATATGACTGAATACTATACCTACATTGCATATCTGTATGCCCAAGCACCAACTGTAACTCTTACTGTTGTGTCTGCTAGTGGTACATTGACTCCCGGTTTGACTGATACAAGATTGCAGGCTGGTGCTGTAAGTAACTCTGCAACTGCTTTTGTTGCTGAAGGTTCAACAGCAGAACCCACAACAGTCACAGGAACCACATACGATAAAATTACAGGACCAACTTATAATACAGATGGTTCTGCTGCTGGTGATCTGGGCGCTATTGGTTACCCACTATATATTAATGTCGATAATGATTTACAAGTCATGACGCAAGCAGACTATGTTGATACCTTTATCTATGCAACGCTGGACGCAATGATTACTGCATCAGAGGATGCTACGACTAACGGAACATATACCATTACAACTGCCGCAACTGTTGCGAACTATACAGAGGTTTCTGGTGCAAACACCCCAGTATTCGTAGATACCCGTGCAAATACGGCATTATATTCTGCTGCCGGTATTCCAGAGACACTTGATCAACCAACAACTATTACAAGTTATTATCTACAGAGGCGTAATGAAGCAAGGGCATTCCCAAGCAATGCCCTCCTATTTGCAGAAAGTGATGGAAATATTATACAGGGTCCGCTGGCAGCAGATGATTCCACATTCCACGCTGTACTTGCAGTCGATATTAAGTTTCGTGCAGCAGAGGATGATGCTGGACATAAACTAAGTTATAACATTAATGGCTCTGGTAATACTAGAGGAACTGCGATTGTTGATACAAGACTTAATGGTGCTGGTAACTACCAAACTCTACAGGTTGGTGATGACTATCGTTCACAGGAATTTCCAAATGGATCATCTGTAGTAATTGGCACAAACACACTTAACATAGTACATGTCTAATCGTATAAATAAAGAACACAGGAGAAATTAAATGTCATATTTATGGACAGATAAAATTACAGATTACTATTACAGCAATCCAGAGTTGGATACTGTTGCAGTTATGTGGACAGACCCAGAAGATAAACTTACACGGGAACACTACATTAAGGTAGATGAATCTGATGAACAATGGAGAGATTTTGTTGCAGAAGTTTCTTATGAAAAAATCGACGAACGCACTGTGGTTCGACACGAACAGTTTCGTGAACAGTTTCGTGATGCATTTCGTGAGTGGGCTGGAAGAAATGAAGATGACATACAAAATAGAACTCAGTCAAATAAGTTTGAAGATGTAATTATTAATTTTTTCTCAGAATTTGATAATACAGATGCTGATCAAAAAGAACAGTTGTTTAAACTCAAACTCAAAATATTTGAACAAGAATGTGTTAAAAATTCAAAGTCAGCTGACAAGTTTAAAAATGCAAAAACTTTCATTCGTAAAGCAGAAAGTCCTATGGATGTTTTGTTGGGGTATATGGTATTTGCAAATGGTGCTGAACTCAAGATGGCCGATAAAGAAAAGTTTCAAGTGGAGGGGGTATACGTCCCAATAAAATAATTATGAATAATATATTATGTATGAAGTGGGGAGATAAGTATGATGACTCCTATGTTGAGAAGTTGAAAGAACAGTGTGAGGCAAACTGCACTGTTCCTTTTAAATTTTGGTGTTTTACCGACAAGCCAGAAAAAGACTGGCACATTCCAATTCCAACTACACTAGATAAGTTCTATAATGAGGAACGTGGTTTCTTCTGGGCATATCGTAAGTGTTATATGTTTAGACCTGATCTTATTAGTGGTGATGGGAAAATCTTTCCAGATAATTCTAAATTTATGTTCCTTGATCTTGATGTTATCATTCATCAAGATTTAAAGTATTTCTTTGAATTGCCTAACGATAAGCCATGGATTGTTCGTGGGTGGTGGAATGATATTAGTATGGTTAAACAAAATTATGCAAAGCATAAATCAACACCCCTCAACTCATCAGTTATTGTATGGAAGAAAGGTCAGCTGATGCCAGTGTGGAACCACGTTGTGGATAATGCAGAAGTTGTTTTCTTTACATCACCAAGTCTAGATAACTACTTTGCTCACCACTGGTATGATCCTTGGAAAGAAGATGACGGATTTCTACGAGGATTTCCACAAGGAGATATCTATTCATGGTATAAGGGGAATGTTTTTCCTGATGATATGGAGAAAAAGAAAATAAGAGAAGACCACAAAATTTGTTTATTTAACAATAGCACACAGACTGAGGGTGTTAATACTGATGAGATAAAAGAATTATGGTAGATCATATAAAATTTACAACTGAAATTGCTGAAGATTGGAAGTCTGTTCTTTCTCTAGTACATCACGATGAATATAATCACTGTATCAAAAGAATTCGAGATGCATCAACAGCGTCCCAGTTGCAAAGTAAGTTATGGTTAGTTTCAGAAATCGTAAATCTTGGTATCAGGGCTGAGAGGGTAGCTCTTCTTGCTGGTTGGTATGCAAACTTCATCACACCACTTTTGATTGATGAACTTGGAGTAAAATATATACTTAACCTAGAAATTGATCCTGATGTTAAAACTCTTACCTATAAATTTAATAAGAGATATAAAGATCAAGACTCTGAGACAAAAGCATTATACAAGTGTTATTTGCATGACGTTATGTTTGAACCTCTAAAATATGGTCATTTTGATTTAGTTATTAACGCATCATGCGAACATATGTTCCCCATGTCAAGGTTTCGTAAACTAAACAAGTCTAATAATCATATATATGTGTTACAGTCAACCGATGATGAACAATGGGATGATCATATAAATTGTGTTAGTGGCCCAGAGGAATTAGCGGATCAGGCAGAGATTGTTGATATTATGTATTCTGGCACACTAAAATTGGACAATGGTATGAACAGGTTTATGGTGATAGGACGATGAACATCGTAGAGTGGTGCCGGGATCATGATGTCTGGTATTTAAAGATTGATATAGAGATTCCAGAAGTTTGCATGAAGGAAGCACAGGCAGTATATGACGAAGGTTTCTTTGTTGATCACAGATATGGTGACGGCGACGGTTGGAGGTCAGCATCTATTCACAGTTTTGTGGAGAAAGGTTCTGACCCATCATTAGGATGGTTTCATACAAAAAATCCAAGCGGGCATGGTCTGTCTGAGGATAATGTTGATTGGGGGTGGACAGAGATTGCAGAAGTTGCCCCAGAGACTAAGAGGTGGTTAGAGGATTTCCCCCACAAGTCCTATAGACGTTTGCGGTTTATGTTATTGGAACCGGGCGGCGCTATTGTAGATCATAATGACTCCAATGAAAAAAGAGACAGAGAAGGTAGAACAAGAAACATTTCTGGTGCAATCAATCTTGCGTTCTATCAACCTGAAAATTGTTATCTGAGACGAACAGACACAAAGGAAGAGTTGCCTTTTGAGAACTGCACGGGTTTCTGGTTTGATAATGGTGTGCAGCACGAAGCATTAAACAGCTCAAATGAGAATAGGTTTCACTTTATTATGCATGGGGGTTTCAATAAGGAACGTGAAGAACTTATGAAGAGGTCGTTGGTCAAACAATTTGGTAAAGATGTGTTGCGAGAGATTGATGACCAAAAAACTTGAAGATTATAAATGGTTTTGTCCAGAACCCTTTACAAATACTATGAACTCTATAACTGGTTCAGGTGAAATGAATATACCTTGTTGTCACATTAACAGCAATAAATGGAATAGGAAAGTTGAAGGTCAAGATATAAAATCCTTTCGAAAAGAATTTATAAATGGTGGTGGACCTTTAATTGATAATGTTTGCACTAGGTGTATTAAACAAGAGGAATCTGGAAACAAAAGTTTTAGACAAAATCACTTAGATAATTTCAATGGTAAGTTTGCACATAAGAAAAAAGAACTAGAAGAGAATTTAGACAACCCGCCATTACTTACTATGGAATTTAGAGCGCAAGATAATTTTTGCAATTTGAGATGTAACATGTGTAAATCGATACTGTCTTCTGGACTTGCCAAAGAAAACTTGGCATTGGGAAAACCCATTCATCATAGATTGAATAATAATCCTCGTTTTAAAAAAGAATCTAATATTCCTAACTTAGAAAACTTACTAGAGCTGAAACTTGTTGGTGGAGAGACATTAGCAATTGATGATAACTATAAGGTCATGGAAAAATGTCCAGCTGATGTGGTAGTCCATATCACAACCAATGCAACTGTAACTCCTAAATTTAACGATAAGGATATATTTGACTATATTTCAAAATTTAAAGAGATACATATGAATGTGTCTATAGAATTTTGGGGAGATAAAAATAACTATCTACGTTTTCCATCAAAGTGGGATCGTATTATGGACAATGTTAAAAAGTTTAAATCTTTTGATAATTGTATAGTAAATTATCACGCTACAATAAATGCTTTAAACGTAGGTTATATGTTAGAAATAATTGATAATGCTGATTGTCCAATTGCAATAGACAATTTAGTATATGGTGAGAATGAAATTTATTCAATCGTTTCGGTTCCTCCAGAGATAAGAGAACAATACTTAGAGAAGTATTATCGTGATTATAGGAAAGAAACAGATACTATAATCACATACCTTGAAAATATTGAATATGATAAATCTCAAATGATTCGTATGTTACAAGACATAAAGGATAGAGATAAATATCGTGGAACGTGTTTAACTGATTTGTTTCCAGAATGGAGAAACTATTATGAAAAGCTTTGATGAATTTGTTGCATTGTGGGAGAAGGAAACAGATAAGGTAAAAATTAAAAAAGAATTTAAACATATGTTGTTTCTGGTGGTTTATCCTGACAAACTAAAATGGGATTTTGGAATAGAGAAACAAACTCAAACTACAACATTTATGGTTACAGGGGGTGCTACTGGAGCATCAACAGGCCACGATGTTCGTTTTTGTTATAGGAGCGAAGTTCACGATCTTCTTTTAAAGTGTGATCATACCCATGCTATGATTGTATCAGTTGGTATGGTATTCGATATGGTGTCCGGTGGGCCTGAAAAACGAGTTACACCAATAACGGACTTCTATGATTTTGTAGAGAGCGATCAGTTTTGCAAAGCTCATATTATGGCAAGGCCAAAACATAAAGCATATTTTCACCATCAACATATCAATTTAAATCTTACGGTATGGAAGGATATCGGTTCTCCTGATATGTCTAAGAGATATGCTGTTGTTAAACGATCCCCCGATAATTACCATGATGACTATACCCCGCCATGGATAGAACTAGAGGGGATGCCTACTGTCACAAATTTTACGAATGCTGAAAGATCGAGAAAATCCTTTTCATATTATAGAGATGATCAAACTGCATTTTGGAAAGACCTTGACAATGTAGATATGAACGATTATTATTTTAGTAGATTTATGACGAGAATACGAAAACAATTTTATATAGAGAATACAGAAAGAGTTGGAGAACTACCTACAGAAAAATTTGATATTATATTTTCAACTACAGCTGGTTATCGTGCTGCACTACTTGCAGACCAATTAGAGTTTGACGGTGAAGTTGTGTTGTTTGATTACTGTCAAGAAAATTTAGATATAAAACAAATGATAATAGAAATGAATATGTCTTTGCCAGAAATTAACTCTTATGGTAAAATGATCGACCATGATATGGTACTTCCTGATTCTATCGCAAAACAATCTGTAAAAAGTATGGGTTCTTTTGAAAATTTAAGGCAATTAGAAGAAAAAATGGAAAGGGACTATGACATTGAGTATTGGTTGATGGATTTAATATCACCAAACTATGATAGAATTTTGGAAAAAATTCAAGGTAAGACAGTATTTTTCGACGCAACTAATATCTTTTGTTATCACATGTCACACGCATATTATACTCTAGATGAATTGGTCAATTCGTATAAAAAATTACGAGATGTTTTGACATCATCTAATGGAACCTTTTATAGAGGCACTTCACCAACCAAACAAAAAATAGATGCATGGGTATCCAAATGGATATCGTAGCAGTTCGTATTGGTGATAAGTATGGTCCAGAGTATGAGACATACTTAGAGAACAAGTTACCAGAACACAACTTTATCTGGGTTCATGAACCATATCATCCATCTGTCACTTTGCAATGGAACAAGATGTGGGGTATGCAGATGGACACCGATGAACCTATCTGTGTGATGGACATTGACATTTTGCTTATGGGTGATTATAAGAAGGTTTTTGACTATCCAATAAAGCCGGGACAGTTTCTTGCAATGCCGGGATGGTGGAGAAATGATTCCGACACTTATGAGATTAATGGTGGGTTCTTTAAATACTACCCAAAGGAATGCAAATATATCTATGACAAGTTCATGAAGGATATTCATCATTGGCAACAGTTTTATATTAAGAATGGCCAAACCACTGGGCCTGTTAATGGTGAACAATATTTTGTAGAGGATAGTGTGAATGAAAGATTAGAACTTATCACACTTCCTAACGAGTGGTTTACCAGATGGGTTGCTGATGATAAGGTTATTGATTTTAAAAACAACAAAACTTGGCAGTACAGGATGACTGAGCGATATGAGAAGGCAACTGGTAACGATTGGATATATATGGGGGGAGAGTTTCATCCCGATATAAAATTTGTGCATTTTACAAACCATAGAAACAAACCTCATGAATGGAGAGACTATGAAAATTTTTGCAGCAACTAGTTCTTCTTCAGATAGTACATATCTGTTATATAAACTCCTTACTGAAACTACAGATGATATTATATCAAGGATACTTCGTCTAGATGCATCTGATCAAGACGTAACACAGTATCCTATTGTGTGTAATTGGTTGAAAGAAAATGTTCGTGATTTTGATTTTGATTTTTCAGAGTTTGAAGATCGTGCTAGTGATACCATGTTAGAAACTATAAGATCAAAATGGTATACTGTTGCATTGTTATCAGAAATGCACGATGTAAACTTAATATGTATAGGTTATAATACATATAATTGGAGTCCTTCTAATTGGTATTTTAAAAGTTCAGAGTCAACTGAAAATTTTTATAGAAGAGGAAATTTATATTCTAGAGTAGATCATTCCATTCTTAGAGATTACACAGATATTCCCATTGAATGGCCGTTAATGAATCGCAAAGATGAACCTATGGGAAGATGGGAAACGTGGGAGTTAATACCGAAAGAGCTTCAAAAGTTAGTTTCTCACTGTTCATGTGAAAAGTGTGCTAAATGTAAATGTCGGGAATGGTATAATAAAAAGAAAAAAGAAGGATTTAGTGCTGTAGAACTTGATGATATTATTATGAAGGAGGGAAAATATGGGAAATATTATACAAAAGAAAGTATTCCAGACACTAGGCATGATGCTTATGCAGACCAGAAATTTCCAGTATGGAAACCGAAGTTGTCCAGTTATCAAGCATTACCAACAAAACCTCACAATAGATGATGAACTACATAAACCAAATCTTATAAATATAGGAAAAAGGATACTTCTATGGCCATACCTATAAGTAAATCAACATTCAAAGATTATTGCCTGCGAGCATTGGGTTCTGGGGTCATTGATATTAACATATCAGACGCTCAGGCAGATGATCGTATTGATGAAGCTCTTCAGTATTTTGCACAATATCATTATGATGGTATTGAGAAGATGTATCTCAAACATCTAATTACCGCAGCAGATGTTGCAAGGGGAACAGCAAATATAACCTCAACGGGAACAGATACGGCAGACATCACTATTACTGATACATTCCTAGAGGGTAGTAATTTTATTCCAATGCCTTCTGCTGTTGTGTCAGTGATACAGGTCTGGCCGTTCACTGGTACAGGTGGTGGTTCGAACATGTTTGATGTTCGTTATCAGTTGCGCCTTAATGATTTATATGACCTATCTTCTACTTCTGTCATTCAGTATCAGATGGCAATGGATAACCTTGACCTTCTAGAACATATCCTTGTTGGTGAAACGCCAATTCGATTTAACCAACATCAAAATCGTCTTTATATTGATGGCGATTGGACAAATGACTTTGTTGCTGGGGAAGATTATATCATTGCAGAATGTTATCGCAAAATAGACCCAGACACATATATAGATATCTATGATGACATCTTCCTAAAGAGATATGCAACTGCCCTGATTAAACAGCAATGGGGTGCAAACCTATCCAAGTTCAGTGGTGTTGCGATGCTTGGTGGTGTTACTATGAATGGTGAGACTATCTATTCACAGGCACAGGAAGAGATTAATAAGTTGGAAGAACAAATTCAGCTTACGTTTGAGTTACCTGTGAATTATATGATAGGTTAAAGGAACTACTTTTATAAATAACTATATGAATTAACTTTCTATAGGAGTGAATAATGGAAAAATATGGTTTTGTTTATATTTGGAGAGATCGAAAGCATAATAAATATTATATAGGATGTCATTGGGGAACTGAAGATGATGGTTATATTTCATCATGTAAATGGATGAATAGAGCTTATAAAAGAAGACCGGAAGATTTCAAAAGAAGAATATTGAAAAAAATATATACTTCTAGGGAAGATTTATTAAACGAAGAATATTATTGGTTGCGGTTTATAGATGATGGTGAACTTAAAGTAAAATATTATAACACTATAAATAAAAAATTTAATCATTGGTCTGTTTCTGAAAGAGACAGTGTTCGAAAGACTATTAGTGAAAAAACTAAAGAAGCAATGTGGAGAGATGATGTAAGAACTAACTATATCAAAGGTATGAAAACCAGAGATAATAAAAGCGCAGACCCAGAAGTTAGAAGGAAAAGGTCTATATCTATGATGGGTAAGAATGTGGGCAAGAAACGCACAGAAGAATCCAAGAGAAAGATGAGTAAAGCAAAGATGGGCACGAAACACACAGAAGAACACATAAGGAAAAAAATGGTAGGTATTAGCAAACTCTATGGGTGCCCTAGTTGTGATAAAAAAATGAATGTTGGGAACCTCACAAAACATATTAAGATTTGCAGAGGATAATTCATGGCTGTAAATAAACATTTTCATACAAGTGGTGTATCTGCGATTGCAACTGAGCAATCTCTATACGCTGACTTAGTTGCAGAAGCAATTCAGATTCATGGTCATGATGTATATTATCTTGACCGCACACTAGTTGCAGAAGACACCGTACTTGGTGAAGATGCGATATCCAAGTTTAATACACAATCCCTTATCGAAATGTATATGGAAGATGCTGGCGGGGGTTATGCTGGAGAACGAGAACTGATGTCTCAGTTCGGTTTGCAGAACCTTAGTGAAGCAACCTTTGTTGTAAGTAAGACAAGGTTTCAGGAGAAAACTAAACAGTTACAAATTGAAACAGGAACAGATTCAACATCATCTGGTTCTATTCAATTGGAATCTGGCACACTCTCAACATCTAAACTAGAGGGTGAGATATTTTATATTATAAACGAAACTGATGCAACAGATGCAGACCGGCCATTAGAGGGTGATGCGATTTATCACCCAACACTAAAGAAACTATTTGAGATTAACTTTGTAGATCACGATGATCCTTTTCACCAGTTGGATAATAATCCGGTTTACAAGATGCGCTGTCGCCTGTTCGATTATGGTTCAGAGTCACTTGATACAGGTATTACAGACATTGATGCAATTGAAGATTCTCTATCAATTGCAAGTTCTGATTATCAGCTGACACTTGAACAGGCAACAGGAACTACCATCAATCAAGAGATCAGGATTGATTATGATACTAGTGAAAGTGGCTTACTGTTGGATGAGACAGATAGCGATAACATTATCGGTGAAGATGAAACCACACTTGGTGGTGAGAGTATCCTACTCGAAACAGGTGGTGATGAATACATCATACAGGAAGACTATATAGTAGGTGACGGAGTTATAGACAAGACGGCTCAAAATGAGTTATTTGACACATTGGATGATACTGTACTGGACTTCAGTGAGTCAAATCCATTTGGTGATGCAGGGAGCGCAGATTAATGTTTGACTTGAGTGATATATCAAACCCAACTAAAGAACAACTTGCTAAAGAGATGGAAGGTATTCCACAACATTTTGTTAATTATGTTCATGGTAAATGTGAGGGTGATTACCACAATAATCCAGAACAACGTAATGCATATATGCGTGAGTATCACAAAGAGTATCGTGAGAACAACGAGACACCAGAACAAAGAGAAAATCGTAGACAAAAACAAAAGTTATCAGACGCTAAAAGACATAAAGAAACATACCATCTACGGAAAGATGAATATAATGCCAGAAGGCGTGAAAGATATACTATGAAGAAAAAGGAGACGGTATAATGTTGGGAACCCAGTTCTACCACGAAACAGTACGCAACGTAGTTGTGGGTTTCGGAACAATTTTTAATAATATTCAATTAGTTCGTAAGGACAATGCTGGAAAGGTTCAACAGACTATGAAGGTTCCCTTGGCATATGGTCCAAGGCAGAAGTTTCTTGTTCGTCTTGCTGATGATGCAGACCTTAGTAAAGCTGCTGCGGTTACTTTACCTCGTATTGGTTTTGAAATCACAGGTCTTACCTACGATCCCGGTAGGAAACTAAACCGTGTTCAGAAGTTCAAAAAGGTTAAGGGTGACACAACCAAAACACAACAGTTGGACACGCAATATATGCCTGTTCCCTATAATGTTAATTTTCAACTTTATATTCTTGCAAAACAGTCAGATGATGCTCTACAAATTGTTGAACAGATTCTACCATACTTTCAACCAGACTACACAATCACGATGAATGATAACGCTGATATGGGTGTTAAAAAAGATATCCCTGTTATTCTAAACAGTATTTCTTATGAGGATGATTATCAGGGAGACTTCACTACAAGACGAGCAATCATCTATACTATGGATTTCACTTGTAAATTTTATCTATATGGCCCGGTTACTTCTAGTAAGGTTATCAAGACGGTACAGGTTGATGCATATACTGATCTGCCCGACAAATCACCCACACGACAGCAGAGACTTACAGTTACACCAAACCCAACCAGTGCTGATGCTGATGATGATTTTGGTTTCAATGAGGTGACATCATTCTTTGAAGATGCAAAAAATTATAACGCAGTGACGGGTGAAGATGAGTGATAACATGTTTCATTATGCAGATGTTCCTTTATCAGTAATTGATAATCTAATAAATTTAGAAGAAGAACTACAAGTTTTAGAACGAGCTCGAAAATTTAGACTAGAAATCGATCCAAATTATTTGGGATATAGAAAAATATCTGATAGTGGGTTGCCAATAGATGAGATGAGTGATTCTCTACAGGGTCACACTAATTTAGAAATTTTCACTGAAGATGAAAAGGCTAATTCGGTCAAACTTTTTAATGAAATTCTAAAACCAATTGTTGGGTATGAACCAAATACTCAAGGTAGGTATGGATATTACAAAGAAGCAATTCATATACATAATGATGGTGAAAATTATTTAGGTGATGATTGGAAATCGCACAACAGAACAGGACAAAAACCTCGGCCTGCAAACACAACAGTATTCTTTCCACTAAGATGTTACAAAGAAGATGGGAGTGTGGGAACAACTGAGACTGTATACTTTGACCAAAAAACTCCTTGGTCTGCAAAATCTGGAATTGATATTGAGAGTGACGATCAAAAGTTCTATAGAGATCATGGTCCAAAGGGATGGCAATTGGATCATGATTATAGTGATTTAGTAGGATACACTAACAAACCCTTTGATTCAGATGTTTGGGTAGAACACCTGCAACAGCACCCAATTGAGATGTTACATGGATTTAGTTTTGCAGCATCCATTCCTTGGAATATTGGTCAAGTTGTTATGTTTGAGACTTCAAGAATTCATTGTAGTTCTTATATGGAAGATTGTTTTGGTAAAGACTGTTTTCTTGTAAAGGTCAACACAAATTTATGGGATTAGTGTGAAAATACTTATACCATTCTCTGGCGGTATAAATTCAACATATTCACTTTATCGTTGGTTGACTGAGACTAATGCTGATATTTTTGTTCGATATGGATTTGATCATTTTGAAAATGATGACTACCGTTCAGAAGAACTTGAAAGAGTTCAAAATTTATCACACTTCCTTAAAAAAGAATATCGTGATTTTGATTTAGAACTGGGTGAGTTTCCTAAACAATATGTAAAGGAACAGATTCCGATCTGGCCGGGATTTAAAAAAGGAAAATATGATATCGGTGCTCTTAGACCACGTTATGCTGGATATATCAATTGGTGTTTTGAAACAGGAGCAGATGGAATATCCATAGGAATATGTTTAGAAAATACAGCAACTCAGGGTTATGAAGTAAGTCGCCGTGAATCTGGTATTGAAAATATTGGTGTTGATATATATTTGGGTGGTGTGAGAGAGTTGGTTCCAGTGGCCACTGGAGATGATTTTAACTATAATGAGGTCGCAAAACATATGATGGGTAGGTTTGAACAGTATGAGTTCTTACCAAAAGAGTTGCGAGATTTGTGTATTAGATATAATTCAGAGAGTCGTAATGGACGTGAAGTTGCATACTGGCGAACATATCAAAAATTTATCAGTGAGGGTAAAACAGGAAGAGACTTTGATTTGTATTGTGCTAAACACGGTAGTTATGGTCCTTGGAGACATGAAGCTGACCCAGAAACGTACATGTATAGGGGTCGAAATGAGGATGGAAAATTGCCTTACTTAATTTATATGGGAGATAATTATGGTAGATGAAATTGACAAAGCGCTTGGAGTGGTTGGGGATATTATTCCTCCAGAAGCATCTTTGAACCCAAACGCCAAAATGTCTGATGTTTCTCGTTATCCAACAGAGATAGAGGGTGGCGAAGATATTGATGAGGACTATAAGTATCAAAGGGAGAACTTCTATCGCTTGGTTGAACAAGGTTCAGCTGCAATTGAGGGCATCCTTGAACTTGCGAAAGAGGGTGAGCATCCAAGGGCATATGAGGTTGCTGGTCAATTAATCAAGAATGTCGCAGAGGTAACTGAGAAACTAGGTGACCTGCAAGAGAAAATGAAAAAACTCAAAGAGGTTCCCAATAACGCACCGAAGAGTGTTACGAATGCATTGTTCGTCGGTAGTACTGCTGAGTTACAAAAAATGTTGAAAGGTAAAAGTGAAAATGAATGATGTTTCATCAATACAGAATGCTTTAAAAAATGTTGTTAAAAATAATCCAAATCATATTGCAGTAAAAGAACTAAACACAGGAAGAGAAATCACATATCTTTCTCTGTATGAAAAGTCGGAGATGAGGTCTGAGAACATTGATGATACACCATATGGTATAATATGTTTACCTGATGGTATTGATTGTGCTATTGAATTTTTAGCTCACGCCTTTATTAAAAAACCTTTTCTAGCTCGCCATCCTTCCGCATCAAAATATGAATCATCGTTACAAGATAAATTTTTAAAAGAAAATTTCCATCCCATTCCTGATGGTTTTCAAATAAAAGTAAGTAGTGGAACAACGAATAAAGCTAAGTTCTTTTTTGTCAAACAATCTCATAGAGTTTTCTATGCACGTCAACTTGCTGAGCGTCTTAAAATAATTCCAAATGATACTGTTTTTTGTCCAGTGCATACGACATATGCCATTGGTGACATAACCATGATAATGACACTTATCTCTGGTGCTACTTTTTATTGTAACAATGATTTGCAACGGGTGAACAAAAAAATAGAGGAATATATTTTAGACATCAGTCAATACCAACCAAGTGTTGTTGTATCTTCACCCCTTACAATATCTGAGATAGCTAAAGTTAATAATATAAAACTGAGTCCTAGAGTATGGAGTACTGCTGGAGCACCACTAAATTACGAAGATGCCTTAAAAATAGAGAATCAAATATCTGGTGTGGTATTGAACAGGTATGGAATAGCTGAGGGATTTATGGCTCATATGTGTAGTATTGATGATACGCAAGACAAAAGATTTTTAACTATTGGTAAAATAGAAACGGATAAGATAAGGCTTGGTGAAAATGGAGAGGTATTGATATCCAGAGATTTTTTGCACGATTTCATGCCAACTAAATTTAATGGTGATTGGTATAATATAGGTGACTTTGGTAGAATCGATGAAGACGGGTATTTAGTTTTAACAGGCAGAAAAAAACTTCTTATATCTCTTGGTGGTCGAGATATAAATCCTTTAGAAGTTGAGTCTCTTTGTTCTGGCAAATCATGTCTTATAGGAATTGATGGGGTTCTATATTTATGTGTTGAGGATGATATCGATCCCAGAAATTATATAGAGGAAACTTTGAAGATACGCATAAACCATTTATGGCAAGGAAAAATACCAGAGATGTCATTGGGTAAGATTGATAGAATTAAGATGACAGAAATAATAAAACAAGAAATGTTGAAAGGTAAAAGTGAGTAAGGTTCTTTATTATCATCTCAATTCCTTTCCAGAAATAAGTGCAAGAGATGAGTATAAATTAGCAACTAGTTTTGGATTACACTCTCCTCGTTTTAGATTTGGTTTTGACAACCAGTTTGATTTGATAGAGAACCCCCTTACAAATTTTCCTACAAATTTTACATCAACATTCGAAGAGTTAACTAATCGTAGGGCTGTAGAGTTATGGGATATTGGCAAACCAATAAGATTGTGGTGGTCAGGTGGTATAGACAGCACATGTGCATTGGTAAGTCTGCTGAAAACTAAAAGGTTGGATACAAGTCTTACTGTGTATCTATCAAAAGCTAGTGTACAAGAAAATCCACGTTTCTATGATTTATTAGTCAATAAGAAAGTTAATTTGCAGTGGCATTCTCACGAAGACTATATCTATGATAATGATCAGTTGTGGAATGACCAAACAATTAATGTGAATGGTGGCGGGGGAGATGAATTATTTCTCGCAATATCATCATATACATCTATAGAGGAATTTTTCAAAATTAAAGACCACGATTGGATTAATGTTATGAAAGATTCTGATATGTTAAACACTACTGAGAAATATATTGATATGTCTCCATACAAACCAAAAACATGTTGGGAGTTACTTTGGTGGTTTGCTAGGAGTATAGATGATTTGTTATCAAGATACCTCTCACCAAGATTTCTCAAAGACCCATCTGTGTATCATCTAGAATATCCATTTTTCTATACAGATTATTTTGAGAAGTGGGCTTTGTCTAATCCATATGCTGGACATAATGGTGACTATGGAACATACAAATGGCCAATGAAAAAATACATATATGATTATGATAAAAATGAAGATTACTTATATACAAAACAAAAAGAAAGTTCATTTCGTTCAGTAAATAAACAACCACGATATGAAGGTGTATCTTCTAATCATTATGTTCTTAATAAGATTGTGTATGAAGATGGTACATACGTTAGATACTAAATAGAACAGGAGATAATAATGGCTGATGGAGTTTATTTAATGCATTAGGAAACCCAAACTTATAAATAATAGTATGATTACACATAAACACCACATCATACCAAGACATGCTGGTGGTACTGATGACCCATCAAACATTATAGTATTGACTATACCAGAACACGCTGCAGCTCATTGTAAGTTATATGAAGAATATGGTAGGTGGGAAGATAGGGTTGCGTGGAAAGCTTTAAGTGGTTCTATAAGTTTTGCAGAAGCAACTAAACAGGCACAAAGTATGGCTAATAAAGGAAAAAAAACTGGAAGAAAATTAGAGGCAGCTTTGGAAAATGGTATAAAGGGAAATGAGGTGTGGAGAGGTAGTAAACACACGGAAGAAAATAAAAAAAGAATGTCTAAGTCTAACAAAGAATATTGGTCTAAAATAAAAGACAGACCTTGGCAAAAGAAGACATATATTATAGAAGGAAAAGAATACTTGGGATTAGATAGTGTAATGGAAACATTTGGATGCTCGATGCCAACTGTCTATAATAGAATAAAAAGTTCCAAGTGGGATTGGAAAATGGGGAGGTTTAGGAACGATGGCAAAACCTGATACTGGTCCGCAAACCTATGCTGGTAACCCGAATCTGAAAAAGGCTAATGTCGCACAGAACTGGACTAAAAAACACCTTGTTGAGTATCAGGAATGCATGGAGAGTCCACAATATTTCATAGAAAACTATGTCAAGATTATTAATCTTGATGAGGGCCTTGTTCCATTTAAGATGTATGACTTTCAGAAGGAAATGGTTGGTACATTCCACAGCAATCGTTTCACTATTTGCAAACTACCCAGACAGTCCGGTAAGTCTACAGTTATGGTTTCATATCTGTTACATTATGCACTATTCAACCCCAATGTTAATATCGCAATCCTTGCAAATAAGGCAGCAACTGCTCGTGATCTACTGTCACGTTTACAACTTGCGTATGAACACCTACCCAAATGGTTACAACAGGGGGTAATGAGTTGGAACAAAGGTTCCTTGGAGTTAGAAAATGGTTCTAAAATACTGGCAAGTTCCACTTCAGCTAGTGCTGTTCGTGGTGGTTCATATAACATTATTTTCCTTGATGAGTTTGCTTATGTTCCTGCAAACGTAGCTGAACAGTTCTTTAGTTCAGTGTATCCCACAATTTCATCTGGTAAAACAACTAAAGTTATGATTGTTTCTACTCCCCACGGTATGAATATGTTCTATAAACTATGGGTGGATGCAGAGGAAGGTCGTAACAATTATATACCAATTGAGGTTCATTGGAGTGAAGTTCCCGGCCGGGATGAGAAGTGGAAAGAAGAAACAATCAGAAACACTTCCCAATCTCAGTTTAACACGGAGTTTGAGTGTGTTTCTGGTGATACAAAGGTTACTCTCAAAGACAATGATACAGGAAAGATTATTAATGTAAATATTGAAGAAATGGTGAGTGTGAGTTCTTTGGATGTATAAATAGGTGTATGGTTTATCATATCTACGCATTAAAAGACGATACAAACAAAATCAAATATGTTGGGCAGACAATCAATCCTGATGTAAGAAAAACATGTCACAAAAATAAAAAACCTAAACATACATTCCATATCATAGACAATACTAATGACCGCATAGAAGCAAGGGATATGGAGATACGATTGATTAGGGAAAATGATTGTTATCTTTTTGGATGGAATAAAACCCCCGGCGGTGAGGGATTTTCGGGGTATTCTAGGAAAGGTATTGGTGGTGTGAAAAAAGGAACTAAAGCTTGGAACCGTGGGATGAAGGGATGTTTTAGTGAAGAAACTATTGCTCGTTGGTCTGCTAAAAGAAAGGGTGTAAGACACTCTTCCAAAGTAGATATTGATACTGTTAGAGAAATAAGAAAGTTGTATGATGAACAACCTCATATTGATGGTGTTGGTGAAATCCAAGGAAACGGCCGGGCGATGTCTTATGTGCAAGGTTTTTGTAAGACATATCATAATGATTATGGATTAACTTTACAGGGATTAAAAAAAATAGTCTTAAATGGAAGTTGGAAAGATGTCTAAAAGTTATAAAGTGTTATCACCATCAGGGTTTGTGGATTTTGCTGGTATTCAAAAAATAACACGCAGCAAATATCGACATTTTATTTTTGATGATGGCACAGAAATCAAATGTTCGTTAAATCATAGATTTGGTGAAGAGGAAATAGTAGCCTCAACACTCCATCACGGCACAGAGCTTCAGGGTAAAAAAATACTGTATGCAGAAGATGTTGAGGATGATATTGATTTATATGATTTGTTAAATGTTGCCAATGGAAATCTTTACTACACCAACGGATTAGTATCACACAATTGTGAGTTCCTTGGCTCTATTGATACACTGATTGCACCCCATAAACTTAAACAGTTAACATATCGAGCACCTAAGCAGTCTAGTGGGGGGCTTGATGTTCATGTTCTACCACAAGAAGGTCACACATATCTTCTCACTGCTGATGTTTCACGGGGAACATCAAACGATTACTCAGCATTTGTGGTTGTGGATGTGAGTGAAATACCATATAGGGTCGTTGCAAAATTTCGTGACAATGAAATCAAACCTCTCATATTCCCATCTAAAATCTATGACACTGCACGAGCATACAATCAAGCCTTTGTATTGATTGAGGTTAATGACATTGGAGAACAGGTTGCTAACGCTATGCAGTTTGACTTGGAGTATGACAACCTTATTATGGCAAGTATGCGTGGCCGTGCGGGACAAGTCCTTGGAGGGGGCTTCAGTGGTGGTAGAGCGCAGTTGGGGGTAAGAACCACAAAGGCAACAAAGAAGATTGGTTGTTCAAACCTCAAGCAGTTGGTTGAAGATAATAAACTGATTATTGAGGATTACGAATGTATCAATGAGTTATCAACCTTTATTGTTAAGGGTTCATCCTTTGAGGCTGATGATGGGTGTAACGATGACCTTGTTGCATGTCTCTTTATCTTTGCATGGGTTACAGACCAACAGTATTTCAAAGAATTAACTAATAATGATATCCGTAAAACGATGATGTCTGAACAACAAGATGCATTAGAACAGGATATGGCACCCTTTGGTTTCATAGTAAATGGGCTTGAGGATGAAAATATTGGAGAAATGGTAGACGAATATGGAACTCGTTGGGCACCTATTGTGAGAGACAGTTCTGGAAGTTGGTAATATCCTAAATAAATTCGATTAGATCGTTATGTTTTTTGATATAACAATTGGAACATAAGATAACAGATTTATCAATTAGGTGAAATACCTCTTTGCGGCTATCATCGCTTGTTCCAACTCTCTTGGATACCTTGCGTATCTCTGCATCATGGGGCCAGAATTTGAGACAGACATGCTCTGCCTCACCACAGTGAATACATGATTTTTCTGTGAGGAATTCATTTAGAAGGTATACCCGCTTCTGATAATTTCTTCGTGAAACCTTCTTGATGGTATCTTTATATTTTTCATAATGGTCATTCATATTACTATATATACATTAGATGATATAACACTTATAAAATCGAGTTATGTAAAAGAGATTTTTTATAAATATCTGTATAACAAATAACTCTCTTTAAGTTAGGAGTAAAGATATGGGATTTCTAGTTTCACCCGGCGTTCACGTTAGGGAAATCGATCTTACAAATGTTGTTCCTGCTGTATCTACCTCTATTGGCGCAATTGCCGGACCCTTCGCAAAAGGTCCAGTAAGTGCAGTTACCGCCATTAGTTCGGAAGAACAGCTTCTACAGACATTCGGTAAGCCAAATAGTTCAAATTTTGAGTGGTGGTTCACTGCTGCAAACTTCTTGCAGTATGGTGACGCTCTTCGTGTGGTTCGTGCAGAATCAGGCATTCTAAACGCTGGTTCAAGCAGTGCTATCCTCATTCGTGACGATGACCACTATGAAGCTAGTTTTTCAACAGGACAAGGTTCTCACGGCGATTGGACCGCTCGTACAGCTGGTACTTTAGGTAACTCAATCGGTGTTGATATCTGTGGAAGCCCGGCAGCATTTTCACAACAACTTGGTTCTCTTAACCTAGTTAATGGTGCTGGTGCAATTGGTGATCTATCTATTACAGTAGATGACCAAAATGCAACTGCCGCATCAATCGTAATTGGGGACATCATTCAGTTCTACACAGCAAGTGCTATTGTTGGAGTAGTTAACGGTGCAATCACAGTTGCAAGTAAAACTCTTACTACTGATGGTGGAACTGGTGCAGTTGCAGCAGGACAAAGAGTGCTTGGTGCTGGTATTTCAGATGGTGACGAAGTTGTTAAGATTGAATCAGTTACTTCGCAGAGTGGTGGTGCTGGTTCGGTTATATCAGTTGTTGTTCTAGATAAAGCAATCACAGTTGCCAACGATGTAGCTCTAGTGTTTTCAGCTGCAGCTGGTCATACTAAGGTTGAATCAGGTAACGTAGAATACGAAGTCACTGCAATTTCATCAGACACTCTAACCATTCGGGTTCTTGATGATCCTGCTGGTGCCGGACTTCAGACAGTTATTCCTGATAACTCTCTAATTCGTCGGCGCTGGCGTTTCAGCGATCTATTTGATGCTGCTCCCGGCACATCAGATTGGGCAATTGCGAATGCTCGTGGTGAACTAGATGAAATACATGTTGCAGTTTATGACAAAACAGGTGACATCACAGGTTATGATGTTGATGTTAAGGGACAACGTACATCTTCAGTTATTGAAGTTTGGTCGAATATGTCTAAGAACTCATCTGCAAAGACAACTCAGGGCGGTAATAATTACTACCCGGATGTTATCTTCCGTGGTTCTAACTACATCTACTGGACAGATCATAATTCTGCTGGTACTAACTGGGGTACAGATGTTGCAACAGGTACGGACTATACAAAAGTGCCCGGTGTTGTTATTGCCACTCTAACAGGTGGAACAGATGATTACTCTGTTACTGCTGGTGAACTTGAACTTGCATATGATAAGTTTAATGACACAGAAAATCTTGATATCAACCTAGTTATGGGTGGACCAAGTTCTGGTGTTGCAGACACAGAAGCAGGTCAAGATACCTTGGTAACAATGATCACAGACCTTGTTGAATTGCGTAGGGATTGCGTTGGTTTCGTATCTCCTTATCGTGCGGCAACAGTTGGTGTTACATCATCCATCACCCAGACAGCTAATGTTAAAGCAGCATTTGACAAATGCCCATCGTCTTCGTATATGGTATTCGACAGTGGATACAAGTATATGTATGACAAATATAATGATGTGTATCGATTTGTTCCTTTGAACGGTGATACTGCTGGCCTTTGTGCATTTACAGATATGGTTGCTGACCCTTGGTTCTCACCAGCGGGTTACAATCGTGGCGCTGTTCGTGGTGCAATTAAACTTTCTTACAACCCACAGAAAGCAGATCGTGACATTCTCTATAAGGCCCGGATCAACCCAGTGGTTGATTTCCCCGGCCAGGGTGTTACACTCTTTGGTGACAAGACTGCTCTTTCGAAACCAAGTGCATTTGACCGCATTAACGTGCGGCGGCTGTTCCTTGTTCTTGAGAAGGCAATTGCCACTGCTGCTAAGTTCCAACTCTTTGAGTTCAATGATGAATTCACAAGGGCACAGTTCCGTAATCTGGTAGAACCCTTCTTGCGGGATGTGCAGGGTCGTAGAGGTATTTTCGACTTTAAGGTAGTTTGTGATACAACTAACAACACTGGTGAGGTCATTGACCGTAACGAGTTTATTGGTGACATCTACATCAAACCAGCAAGGTCAATCAACTTTATTACACTAAACTTCATCGCCGTTCGAACTGGTGTTGCGTTTAGTGAGGTAGGAGGTTAATCATGGCTAATATAGATGACTTTAAAGCAAATCTAATCGGTGGTGGTGCAAGAGCTAACCAATTTAGGGTAACTATTACTCCACCATCAGGGATCGCAATCGGTCTTGATACTCGTAGAACTTCGTTTCTAGTAAAAGCATCGTCTTTACCTAGTAGGGGTATCACTGAAATTCCTTTGAAATTCCGTGGTCGTACAATTTACATGGCGGGTGATGCAACTGAACCAGAAGAGTGGACAACCACATTTATAAATGATACTGACTTTATGATTAAAAACGCAATTGAACGCTGGTCAAACGGTATCAATGATTTTGCTCTTAATACTGGTGTTGTTTCTCCTGCTGATTATCAGACAGACTTGACTATTGAACAATTGGATCGTGACGAAACGGTTTTGAAAACTTATATTCTTCGAAATGCATGGCCAAAGACAAGTGGTTCTGCAATTGAAATGAGTATGGATACTGAGAATGAAGCTGAGAATTTTGACGTTACTTGGAGATATCAGCACTTCGAAGCTTCCGGCGTAAACTTCTAATTTGAACCTACTAAATAGACAGTAGGAGATAAAAACATTATGGCAGAACTATTCGGCTTTACAATACAAAAAGCACAAAAGGATGCGGGGGCCCGTGAGAAAACTTTCACGGACCCCACTTCTGATGACGGCGCAATTGAGATTGCAGGCGGTGGTTTCTTTTCATCTGTACTAGATACAGATGGGCGGGAACGCAATGAGCTTGACCTTATTCGTCGTTATAGAGATATTTCTATGCAATCGGAGTGTGATGCTGCGATTGAAGATATCGTGAATGAAGGTATCATTTCAAATCTAAATGATATTCCAGTTAACATAGACTTAACCAACTTACCTTACAGTGATAAAATTAAAAAGCGTATTAGGACAGAGTTCAGTGAAGTCTTGCGTCTTCTCAATTTTAATGAGAAGGGTCATGACATTTTTCGTCGGTGGTATATTGATGGAAGAATATTCTATCACAAAGTTATCGATAACAAAGACCCCCAGAAGGGTCTAACACAGTTGAGGTTTATTGACCCAACCAAAATTCGTAAGGTTCGAGAAACAAAAAAAGACCCTGATCCAAGTGTCAATGGTATTGAGATGGTTATTAAAGTAGATGAATATTATATCTACAATGATAAATCATTTTCATCATCTGGTTCACAGGGCAGTAATCAAGGAATTAAGATTGCGGCTGATTCGATAGTGTTTGTCCCATCAGGGTTGCTTGACAATAACTCAGGTAGAGTTATCTCATATCTACACAAAGCAATCAAACCAGTTAACCAGTTGCGTATGATTGAGGATGCGATTGTTATCTATCGTATTTCTAGAGCACCTGAGCGTAGAATTTTCTACATTGATGTTGGCAATCTACCAAAGGTCAAAGCAGAACAATATCTAAAAGATGTGATGAACCGTTATCGTAACAAGTTAGTTTACGATGCAACCACAGGTGAAATTCGGGATGACCGAAATCATATGTCGATGCTTGAAGATTTTTGGCTCCCTCGCCGTGAAGGTGGTCGTGGAACCGAAATTAGCACACTTCCCGGTGGTTCTAACCTTGGGGAAATAGATGATATCGTATACTTCCAACGAAAACTATACCGTTCACTTAACGTGCCGATTTCAAGACTTGAAGCCGAAAACGGATTCAGTATGGGACGAGCATCAGAAATTACCAGAGATGAACTCAAATTTACTAAGTTCGTACAACGTATTCGTAAGAAATTCACCCCCCTATTCACTGACTTGCTCAAAACTAACCTACTCCTTAAAGGAATAATTGCGCCAGAAGATTGGCCTCGTATGCAAGAGCATATTCAGTATGACTTCATGGAAGATGGTCACTTTGCAGAGTTGAAGGATGCAGAACTTCTTAATGATCGCATCCAGACACTTGATAGCATTCAGTCTTACATTGGCACATTCTTCAGTAAAGAATATGTATTGAAGAAGGTACTAAATATGACTGATGCTGAGGTTGAAGAAATGCGAGCTCAGATGAAGAAAGAACTTGATACTGATCCATTGGATGGTGGAATTGATATGCCAGATGGTGGTGATGGTATCACAAGGTATCCACAGGATGGCGATGGTAGTGTTATTCCACCAGATCAGATGCCAGACTATGAAGAACCTGAGCAAGATGGTAAACCAAATGATGATCAAAAGTTTAATGGAGGAAAATAATTATGAGTAAAGAATTTGTAGACGCTCTTGTATCTGGTAACAATATCGAAGCTGAGAAAGCATTCAGTATCACAATGGCCAGTAGGGTTGGTGATGCTTTGGAAGTTAAACGGCGGGAATTGGCCAATACTTTTGTCAAATATCAGGACAAGGAAGCGGACGTTAATGAAACGGATTGATGAAATCTATGAAACTACAGTCGTAGAGAGGGATGAGCATAAGAAATCGCAGCAATATAAGCGCCTTTCACCCAAAATGAAGGATGCTGTAGACGATTTGTTTAAACAGATGGATGCGAAACCTTCAGATTTCCTAAATAGTTTCGAAAGAACCATTACCGATGTATCTAAGAAATATAAAGTCCCTGAGAGGGAACTTATGGGATACTTCGAAAAAGAAATGTTAGCGATCTAGGAGAGATAGATGTCATTTGTAACGACAACATTAAGAGATACGGTTGTGAATGCCCCAGCTGCTGGTGGTATCGTAACGGTAAAAACAATTTTTGATAATGATACTGCTGACAATCTCATTCTTAATGCAGACGGACTTTCTGGATTTGCAAACGGTTGTAAGTTAGACCTGTCCCGTGTTTGGTGGGCTCTTACTCAGGGTACTGCCGCAGCAAACACTGGTGATTTGATCATTAAGTTTGTTGGTTCTTCAGCAAATGTAGTTGCATTACAACTTGCTGGTACAGGACATTATGATGGTTCTGCTGGACTAGTCAAAGGAACTGCAACAAATACAACAGCAACATCATCCGATATTAACGGAGAAACAAGGGGTACTTCTGGTTTTGTTATCTTAGAATTTAAAAAAGACAAAGCTTGGACGGCATAGGATAAAACAATGAAACTATTTTCAGAGGCAGTCGAAGACGTAGAGTATATCTGTGAAGCAAAGGAAGACGGTAGTAAGTCCTACAAGATTCGTGGTATCTTTATGCAGGCTGACATCAAGAACCGCAATGGTCGGGTGTATCCTATGGAAATACTCAATAATGAAGTTATTAAATATAACAAGAACTTTATTAAAGAGAAACGTGCATTTGGTGAACTGGGCCATCCAGACGGGCCAACCGTCAATCTGGAACGTGTATCACATATGATCACATCCCTTGTACCAGAAGGAAAGAATTTTATTGGAGAGGCGAAGATTATGTCTACGCCTATGGGTGAGATTGTGAAGAGTCTTATGGATGAAGGTGCAAAACTGGGCGTTTCCTCACGGGGAATGGGCAGTCTAGATCAAAAAGGTGGTGCAAACTATGTGCGGGATGACTTCTATCTCGCAACAGCAGCAGATATTGTTGCTGACCCCTCTGCACCAAATGCTTTCGTAGAAGGTATTATGGAAGGTAAAGAGTGGGTTTGGAACAACGGTGCGTTGTTGGAATCAGAAATGATGGAGATGAAGAGAGAGTTTGATGTTAAGAAACGTCAGAGAAACGCAACTAAAGAAGCATTAGCCTTTGCTAAGTTTCTTAAAAGACTTTAATTTATAAATAATCAACAGAACTAGGTAAGGAGACACCCTATGTCAGAACTAGAACAGACAATTGAAGAGTTGGAAGCAGAAGTGCTTGCAGAACTCGAAGAAGCAAGTGATGCCCAGACGAAGGGTGCTACTCCTGCTGAACCAAAGAAGAAAATCGATGCAGTAACCCCCGGTGGCGAAACCGAAGATGGTGGGCCTGCCGTAGTAGAACCTGATGCAAAGAAATCACCAACAGATGTTGCTGGAAAGAAAGCAAAAAAAATCAGTGGTGATGATCAGCAAAAGGGTGAGGGTAAAGCAGATGGTCCTCAGAAGCTTGCAGCTGGATTTGAACCAGACGGTGAGGTTGTTGCTGAGTCAAAGAAGATGACTAAGGCACAGGCTCTAGAGCAAATCGGAAAGATGAAGAAGGGCGACATCGAAGAGATGCTTGCTCAACACGCTTCCTCTCTTGCTGAAGCAGAAAATGCTGAGACAGAAGAAGAGTTGAAGAAACTCGAAGATGCCAAGGCAGAAATCGAAGAGAAGATCAAGTCCATTAATGTTGCGGAAGACGTTGCCGCTCTTGTTGATGGTGAAGACCTCTCTGAAGAGTTTAAGAACAAGGCAGCAACAATCTTTGAAGCTGCTGTTAAATCAAAGACCCGTGAGGAAATTGCTCGTATTTACGAATCAATGACTTCCGATTTTGAAGTAAAACTAGAAGAGTCAGTTGATACTCTTACAGAAAAAGTAGATACTTATCTCAACTACGTTGTAGAGGAATGGACTAAAGAGAACGAGTTGTCAATCGAGCGTGGACTAAAGGGCGAGATTGCAGAAGACTTTATCTCTGGACTGAAACAGTTGTTTGAAGATCATTATATTGACGTGCCTGATGAGAAATATGACATTCTCGAAGCACAGTCTGAAAAGATTGCTGAACTAGAGGAAAAGGTTAATAGTGTTATGGAGCAGAATATTGCTCTTTCCACAGTTAAGTCTGGTCTAGTTCGGGAACAGGTTATCTCTGAAGCTTGCGAAGAGTTGACCGATACCGAAATTGAAAAGTTCAAGTCTCTTACCGAAGATGTTGATTTTGTTAACGAAGAGTCCTTCAAAGCAAAACTTAACACCTTGAAGGAAAGTTATTTCCCAAAGACGATTGTTGAACAAACTTTTGATGATGAAGATGGTGGCACCGCACAGGACATTGATACGACTAAAGCTATGGGCGCTTACATGTCGGCAATTAGTCGTAACAAAGAGCGTGCCCAATAATATTATAAAAAAACAGATGTAATTAAAAAGGAGAAAAAAATGTTTCAGACAGAACATCTACAAGAAAAGTGGCAGCCAGTCCTAGAACACCCCGATCTACCACGGATCACGGATTCTTACAAGCGGGCAGTTACTACTCTGATTCTAGAAAACCAAGAAAAAGCAATGAGAGAAGACCACGGTTTTAGCCGTGGATATCTTTCAGAAGCCGCACCAACTAATAGCATGGGTGGCGGACAGATGGACACATGGGACCCAATTCTAATTTCCCTAGTTCGTCGTGCAATGCCTAACCTCATTGCTTATGACATTTGTGGTGTGCAGCCAATGACAGGTCCAACCGGACTTATCTTTGCCATGCGTTCTACACTCGCCTCACAGGATGGTGCAGAAGCCCTCGTTGATGAGTCAATGCCTGATATCTCCAACCAGAACGCTGCCGGTACAATCGGCGGTGGTGATGTTGGTGCTACAGAGACTAACCCTGCTGTTCTTAATGATGCCTCGCCGGGAACATATACTTCCGCAACAGGTATGACACGAAGTCAGGCTGAAGCACTTGGTGATGGCGGTACGAACGCTTTCGCTGAAATGTCATTCAGCATTGAAAAGTCTACGGTTACTGCCGTTTCCCGTGCGCTCAAAGCTGAGTACACGATGGAACTTGCACAGGACTTGAAGGTAATTCATGGTCTTGACGCCGAGACAGAACTCAGCAACATTCTTTCTACAGAACTCCTTGCTGAAATTAACCGTGAAGTTGTTCGTTCACTATATGTCACTGCCGTGGCTGGTGCTCAGGTTAATACAACTACTTCTGGTACTTTTGATCTTGACACTGACTCAAATGGTCGTTGGTCAGTTGAGAAGTTCAAGGGTCTAATGTTCCAGATTGAACGTGACGCCAATGCGATTGGTCAACAGACTCGTCGGGGCAAGGGTAACATGCTGATCGTTTCAGCTGACGTTGCTTCTGCTCTTCAGATGGCTGGTGTTCTTGATTACACACCTGCTCTTAACAACAACCTCGCAGTTGATGACACATCTTCCACATTCGCTGGTACGATGAATGGTCGTTTCAAGGTATATGTTGATCCATATTCTGCAAATGTTGCTGCTAGTCAGTATTATGTTTGTGGTTATAAGGGCACATCACCTTATGACGCCGGGTTCTTCTACTGCCCATACGTTCCACTACAGATGGTCCGTGCGGTTGGTGAGAACTCCTTCCAGCCTAAGATTGGTTTCAAGACTCGTTATGGTCTTGCTGCTAACCCATTCGCTGGTGCGGGAGCGGTTGCTGCTGATGACACGGTTAATACCGATGCTTCATTGGAGGCAAATACCAATGCTTGGTACAGGCGTGTAAAAGTCACGAATCTCATGTGATCAACCTTATGTAGTTTAATAACTACAATAAGAAACTTGACTAAAAACTTAGAGGGTGCTGGAAACAGCATCCTCTTTTTTGTCTATTAACTACATAGAGTTTAAATTTTTTTTGTTATAAATAGAAGTGAAATGTAGGTCACGATGTTAGACGCATCCACCTACTCTAACGCTTATAAGGAGCATCAGCAATGTCTATTTATACCCCCTACACATACCGTATTACATCCCAGACCACCGGCCAACACTACTATGGTGTCCGATATAAAAGAGGTTGTCATCCTGACGATTTCTGGGTTTCCTATTTTACCTCATCAAAATATGTTAAAGAACTCATAGAAAAATATGGCAGGGACGATTTTACCATAGAGATTCGTAAAACTTTCACTGATTCCGATAGTGCTAAAACTTGGGAATCTGGTGTTCTAAAAAGATTACATGTGGTGACCAGAAACGACTGGCTAAATAAAACTGACATCAAGAATTATACTCCCGTAAGGTGTTCTACAGAAACTAAAAGAAAAATGAGTGAATCAAAAAAAGGTAAAAATAATCCTTTGTGGGGTAAAAAACGATCTGAAGAAACCAAAAAGAAAATGAGTGAATCAAAAAAAGGCAAGAAACCTACAGAAGAAACTAAAGAAAAAATGAGACAATCAAGGATTGGAAAAAAACAACCACAATGTCAAAAGGATAAGGTTGCGTCTGCATTATGTAAAGAATATATTATCATCGATCCTGATGGTAAGGAGTTTAAGATAATAAATCTGACGAAGTGGTGTAGAGAAAATAACTTAGACCAAGGTAATATGGCAAGGGTAGCAAATGGTAAAGCAAAACAACATAAAGGTTATTTGGTTAATTCTGTGACCTAAATAGTATTATAATGGCAACATCACAATCACCACTCGCAAGACAACCAGAACAGTTAGACTATGCAAGTCCAACCCAGTTCCGCTTTGGTATTCAACAATTACCAAAGGTAGAGTTTTTCACAACCAATGCAAACCTGCCCGGTATTGAGGGCGCATCTGTAGATTTCGCAAACCCATTTAAGAATATTCCAATTATGGGTGATAAACTTACATATAGTGACCTTACTATCACATTTATTGTAGATGAGTATCTAGAAAATTATCAGACCCTACACAATTGGATTACGGGGTATGGTTTCCCATCAGATAGGTCAGAATTTAGAAAACATAGGGATGTTACGTCAAACACTCCGGCCGGGGGTGTAAAACAACCTGTTGATCTTGTTGGTAATGCTGTATCTGATAAAGCAATGTATTCGGATGCATTTCTTATGATCCTGTCAAACAAAAATAATCCAATTCTAAACGTAAATTTCCAAAACGTATTTCCAATATCACTCAGTGGATTAAATTATACACAGGGTGCAACAGATGTTGAGTATATGACTGCTGATGTAACATTCAAATATCAAATTTATAAATTTGAGAGTGTATAAATATAGATGAGCAGATTTGGTAAGCTTTAACATTTATCAAATCTTAGACTTAATTTCTGATGACAACTCGTTCGAACTCATCAGGGTCAACATATCAAAGAGAGAAACCAAACTGCTCACTTTTTTTATTATGAGGCAATTATGGATTTAGAAGTACTAAAGAAAACTGCAAGAGAAGACCTTCCTATAACTGATCTAGAACATATCGATCAGGAATCTTTTAAAAATCAAATGATCAAACGGAAATGGTTGGACTTCAAGGCAGACTTTGAATTGCTACTGGTCAAAGCTAAAACTGACCATCAACTCCTATATCGTCAGAAATGGGAGTACTATGGTGGTAAGGCAGATGCAAAAGTCTACGCTGCAAAACCGTTTGACATTAGGGTTATGAAGACAGACCTTACAATGTACATTCAGTCCGACGAGGACATTCTTAGAATTTCAAATAAAATTGGGTACTACGATTCATGCGTAGACTACTGCAAGGGTGTGATTAAATCTATCGACAATCGTGGGTGGGATATTCGTAATGCCACTGATTGGAAAAAGTTTGAAGCGGGTATGATATAATGGCTTGGGGTTATCATACACTATTTGATTGCGAATCCTGTTCAAAGGAAACTTTAACAGAAGAGAATATTCGATCATTCATTTCTAATGTTGTTCCAACAATTGGTATGGTATCATATGGTGACCCAATGATTGCACACTTTGCAACACACGACCCTGATGCGGCCGGTTACAGTTTTTGTCAGATGATAGAAACCAGTAACATCACAGGACACTTTGTAGATAAAACAGGTGACTGTTATATTGATATTTTTAGTTGTAAGAAATATGATACGGGTCTTGCAACTGGAGTTATTGTGGATTTCTTCAGTCCAAAAGAAATTAAAATGAAATATGTTGAGAGGGGTTAGTTGTGCATATATCAAAGAAGAACGAAGAATTTCTATAGTGCGTAAATGTGGGATAATATAAATAGTAGTATGATCTATTTGTATCTCAAAACCCACAATGTTACTGGTAAAAAGTATCTGGGTAAAACTGCTCAAGACCCCCATACTTATAAGGGATCAGGTGTCTATTGGAAGAATCATATTCGTAAACACGGGAATGACGTAACAACAGAAGTGTTGAGAATATGTAAAAGCAATGATGAAGTAAAGGAATGGGGATTATATTACAGCGAACTGTTCAGCGTCGTTGAATCAAATGACTTTGCTAATTTGATGGAAGAAAATGGTATAGGTGGAGTACCAACTAACGCCTTTCCAAAAGGACATATTCCATGGTGTAAGGGCAAAAAAGTGCCCAGCATTTCCATCGCAAGGAAAGAATATTGGATAAAGTGGAGAGAGGAAAATCCGGGATACAAAGACAAATGGAAACGGAGAGGACGAGTTTCTACAGAAAGACTAGCAGTGGTTAGTAATATATACGCTAACAAAATGACGGATCAAAACAGGGTTGAGTTGGTTTGTCCTCATTGCGGTAAAGTTGGTAAGGGACATGCCAATATGAAGAGGTGGCACTTTAGCCGGTGTAAAAATAAAGGATGATATCATCATGAAAATCTCCAAGAAAAATGAAGTCTATTTGATACTTGATGATATGGAAGATTCTACTCGACAGGAGTTATGTTCATTTTTTGAGTTTGAGGTTCCTAACGCTAAGTTCACACCTATGTATCGCAATAGAATGTGGGATGGAAAGATACGATTGTTCTCCCCAGCAACAGGTGAGATATATGTTGGATTGCTCCAGTATATCAGAGGATTTTGTCAGAAAAACGGAATTGACTATATATTAGAAGAAGGAGTTGAAAATGAGCGGGTTATTGTTCGCCAAGTTGTTAGAGATTTCATCAGGTCACTTAAACCTAAATCCGGGGGAAAGTCTCTCAAAGTTCGTGACTATCAAATTGATGCTGTACATCACGCTATTTCCAGAGGTCGGGCTCTTCTTGTTAGTCCTACTGCTTCGGGCAAATCACTCATAATCTATTCGTTAGTTCGTTATTATCATATGATGGGGTTAAAGACCCTGATACTAGTTCCCACCACTTCACTTGTGGAACAGATGTATTCAGACTTTGAGGACTATGGTTGGAGCTCTGGTACATACTGCCAGAAGGTATATCAGGGACATTCAAGTAAGGTTGAAAAAGACGTTGTTGTATCAACATGGCAATCCATTTATAAATTACCAAAGAAATATTTTGAACAATTTGGTTGTGTGATTGGTGATGAAGCGCATATGTTTAAGGCAAAATCCTTAACAGGCATAATGACCAAGTTACACCAATGTAGGTACAGATATGGTCTTACAGGGACGCTGGACGGTACACAGACGCATCAGCTTGTGTTAGAGGGACTGTTTGGTCCAGTTGAAAAAGTAACTACCACAAAGCAACTAATTGACAATAAATCTCTTGCTGACCTTAAAATCAAATGCATTGTTTTAAAACATTATAATATACGAGAGAGGATGACTTATGCAGAGGAACTACAATTCCTAGGCGAACATGAAGGTAGAAATGCATTTCTTGCTGGGTTGTTGATGCATCTTCCGGGCAATACATTATGTTTATATCAACTCGTGGAGAAACATGGTAAGCCACTGCACGAAGCAGTTTTAAAGACTCAGGCTGAAGGATACTTTGATGATAAATTGCGAAAGATATTTTTCATCTATGGTAAAACGAGTACCACAGAAAGAGAAGAAATACGAGCTATTGTTGAGGGTGAGAAAAACTCTATCACTATCGCTTCGTATGGCACCTTTAGTACTGGTATTAATATTCGTAACATTCATAACATCGTGCTCGCAAGTCCAAGTAAATCCAGAATTAGGGTGTTACAGAGTATCGGTAGAGGTTTGCGGGTCAGTGAGAATAAGGATTCCGTTTTGATCTTTGATATTGCAGATGACTTGACATTTAGAAATCAGAACAACTTTACGCTTAATCACTTTCAAGAACGCATCCAGATTTATAACACAGAACAATTCAACTATGAAATTAGTAAAGTAAAACTACAGTAGTCATAAATAGAATTAGAACAATTCAACTATGAAATTGCAAAGGTAAAACTACAATGAATAAGGATACATATAAAATCTTAAAGCTCATTAGTGGGGAAAATATCATTTGTGAGTTAACTGAGGGCGATGGTAAGTATGAAATTTCAAAGCCACTACTAATGAATGTTCACCCAAGTATGACACGAAGAGGTATGACAGAATCTCTAATGCTCTCACGATGGGTACAACCCTTTACAGAACAAAAATATTTTGAGATTGATCCTAAACATGTTATTATTATGTTACCCGCATCTCCCGGATTGAGTATCTATTATGAAGGAATAATTAATAAATTAGATGGCGCTGATCTGATTGATACTGTGGATGATTACGATGATGAGGATATATATGAAGAACTATTAGATGAACTGGAAATATCTAATAAATCAATACATTAATGTAGTTCTATGAACCAAGGACAAGCATAATATAACACCATTTTTAGGCGAAGTCAAGGTACTTTTAAATTATAATGGTCCTTGACTTTATATTACAAATATAGTATAGTGTATAAAGATTGAGGAAAATACCTAATGGCGAAAGCAAAAGGCGAACACTACGTTGATAATAAAGCATTTCTTGTTGAAATGGTCGCATGGAAAGAGAAGTGCAAAGAAGCAGTGGATGCTGAAAAACGTATTCCACCTGTTACAAATTATATGGGTGAGTGTTTTCTCAAGATTGCACAACATTTATCCTATCGGCCTAACTTTATAAATTATACATACAAGGATGACATGGTATCTGATGGGATCGAAAACTGTCTTCAATATGCTTCAAACTTCAATCCAGAGAAGTCATCAAATCCCTTTGCATACTTTACGCAAATTATCTACTACGCCTTCATCCGAAGAATTCAAAAAGAAAAGAAGCAAACCCACGTTAAAAATAGAATCGTAGCGGGTAGTAACTACCAATCCTTTGATACTATGCCCGGTGATTCAACCAGTTACAGTATTGATAATTCCTTTGCACTAGAAAATCTTCCAATGGAAGATGTCTATAAACCTAAGACGGTAGAAAAAAAAAGTAAAAAAGGACTAGAGAAATTTATGGAAGATGATGTTGTTGGTGTTGCGGAACTTGGTGACGAGCGTTGAAGATTGCAATTATTACCGATACCCACTTCGGAGCTAGAGCTGAGAACCAAAATTTCAGTGATTATTTCTACAAGTTCTATGATGATGTATTTTTTCCCACTTTAGTTAAGAGAGGAATTACTACCTGTGTTCATATGGGTGATGTTACAGACCGTAGAAAATTCATCAGCTTTAAAACTGCCAGTGATTTTAGAAAGAGGTTCATCAACCGATTTTCTGAGTTGGGGATTGACCTTCATCTTATCATTGGTAACCATGATACATTTTATAAAAATACCAGTGAAGTCAATTCAATGGAAGAACTTGTAGGTTCTGATAAGTGTAATATATACACGGGTCCAACGGTTGTTGAATTTGATGGTATACCAATTCAATTCATGCCGTGGATTAATGCTGGTAACTATGACATTGCAATGAATGCATTGAAGACTTCTCCCGCACAGATTTTGATGGGACACTTGGAAGTAAATGGATTTGAAATGCATAAGGGTCATATGGCAGAAGGTTCCTATGATAAGGAATTGTTCCGTAGGTTTGACCTATGCTTTAGTGGACACTTTCATCATAAATCTGATGATGGCCAGATATATTATCTGGGAACCCCGTATGAGATTACATGGAGTGACCACGATGACCCGAAAGGTTTTCATATCTTTGATACAGATAATAGAGAACTGGAACGTATTATTAATCCATACACTATCCATGAAAAGATTTTCTATGATGATACTGTTAAAGATTATACCAAAGAAGATGTATCTGGTTATAAAGAGAAGTATGTAAAACTGATTGTGGTAAACAAGAAAGACCTTTATCAGTTTGACAAGTTCACAGACAGATTGCTACAGGCTGATGCATATGAAGTTAAGATTATTGAAGACTTCTCTGAGTTGGATGCTGAGAATGTATCTGATGATATTGTGGAGAATACTGAAGACACGATGACGCTTCTAGAAAAATACATTGATCAACTGGACGTTACACTGAGTAAGGACAGACTGAAGAGTACGATGCGGTCACTTTACACTGAAGCGCAAGATTTGGAGTTATAGCTATTATTTACTTTGAAAAAGTTAGATGGGCCAATTTCCTTTCAACTGGTAACAACTTTACAGAAATACAGTTAGACAGAAATTCAACCACGTTAATTGTTGGAGAAAATGGTGCAGGCAAATCTACTATTCTTGACGCTTTATGTTTCGGTTTATTTGGTAAGCCTTTTCGTAATATCAACAAACCTCAACTTCTAAACTCTGTCAATGGTAGCGGTGCATTAGTAGAGGTGGAGTTTCGTATTGGAACCAAGAAGGTTAGGGTTGTTCGTGGTATCAAACCAAATGTGTTTGAAATTCATGTCAACGGTAAGTTGTATAACCAAGACGCAAACTCCCGTGACTACCAGAAATATCTTGAGCAACAAATCCTAAAGTTAAACTATCGTAGTTTCACACAGGTTGTTATTTTAGGTTCATCTACCTTTATTCCCTTCATGCAATTGAAGTCTAAACACCGCCGTGAGGTTGTTGAGGAAATTCTTGATATCCAGATTTTCTCCCTAATGAATATGCTCCTCAAGACGCAGCTGAAGACTATTGTTGATGATATGCGTGAGGTTGATTATCGATATACCCTGACAAGTGAAAAGATTACCCTTCAGAAAAAATATATTGATGAGATGTTCATGCATAAGGAAAAACTCATTCGAGAGAAGACTTCTTTGATTGATGGAAATGAAGAAGAAGTTTTTAAAAAGAATTTGGATATAAAATTCCACAACACAAATAACATTGAACTTCTTAATCAAATTACAGATAACGATAATGTAAATACAAAACATAGCAAACTGAAAGATATTCAATCACAACTAAAAGAGAAACATAGGGCCCATACTAAACTGGTCGGTTTCTTTGAGAGCAATGAGGACTGCCCAACCTGCCAACAACATATTGATGAAATCTTCAAGGCTGACATGATTGATAAAAAACAAGGTGAAGCAGATAGGGTTAATGGTGGACTAGAAGAACTTAAAGATGAATTGAACAAGGTGACATCACGACAGAACGACATAAAAGATATTGCTAATAAAATTCGGGAAAATGAAGTTCATGTTGCAAAGGAGAATAGTTCTCTTATTCAACTTGAGAAATTCAATGCTACTTTGCAGTCAGAGATTGACCAATTAGTTGCTGGTGAAATCAATAAAGATGACCATAATAAATTGGATGAGTTAAAGGAAACTCTTTCTGGATTTGATATGCAGAAGTCCAAGTTGCGAGAAGACAAGACCTATGCAGAGGCTGCAAGGAATATGCTACAGGACACGGGTATCAAGACCAAGGTTATCAAGCAATACCTTCCTGTCATGAACAAGTTGATTAATACCTATCTAACGTCTATGGAATTCTATGTGAATTTCACCTTGAATGAAAACTTTGAGGAAACGATTAAGTCCCGGTATCGTGATGAGTTTACCTATGCGTCATTCAGTGAGGGTGAGAAGATGCGTATTGACCTTGCACTGCTCTTTACTTGGAGAGCGATTGCAAAGATGAAGAACAGCACCAATACCAACCTGCTTATTCTGGATGAGATATTTGATAGCTCGCTGGATGGTACAGGCACAGATGAGTTCCTAAAAATCCTCAATACCCTTGGTGATGAGAATGTATTTGTGATTAGCCATAAACAGGATACTCTTGCAGATAAGTTCAAAGATACAATCAAATTTGAGAAAGTGAAAAACTTTAGTCATGTGGTGGAATAATGGGAAAGCGTAGTGACTTTGAAAGAAAACCAAGAGACTATTATATAACACCATTTGAGGCGGTAGAACCTCTTATTGAACATCTACCGAAACATTTTACCTTTGCAGAACCTTGTGCTGGTAATGGTGCATTGATAAAACATCTTGAAACGGGGGGTGTATGTATGTGGGCAAGTGATATTGAACCGCAGGATGAAGGTATACCGACTCAAGATTATAAAGATGTAAAAGAAAATGAATTATTGGAATCAAATTATATAATCACAAATCCGCCATGGAACAGAAAAATACTGCATCCAATGATAGATCACTTCGCTCTACTAAAACCTACATGGCTCCTATTTGATGCCGATTGGATGCATACTAAACAGAGTCAACCTTACATGCCGTTTTTACATAAGATTGTAAGTGTGGGTAGAATTAAGTGGTTTGGTAATATGACAGGCAAAGACAATTGTGCATGGTATTTGTTTGATAAACAAACTCCACCCGTTTTGGGCACAACTTTTTATGGAAGGTAATATAATGACAGGCGAAAATATAATGCACCAAGAGCAAGTTAATCAAGGTCATATTGATCATATCAAAAGAATGATAATGGTCGAACCTTTGGTTCCTATAAATGATCCAATTCTAAAAGAACCCCTTGCACCATGCTCGGCAGACCTAGATCGTAAGGCACTACAGGCAAAACTAAATAGTGCAATGGTGCATTATCAGGGAATTGGCCTGTCTGCGAATCAGATTGGTGTCAAGGAACGTGTTTTCATAATGTATTCAGATATCAAGAAGAAAGAAGCAATCACATGCTTTGACCCCATGATTACTGAGTATCACCTTGAAAGGATCATTATGGATGAGGGTTGTTTGACATGGCCCGGTATGTGGTTGAAGGTGGAACGCCCAGAGGGTATTCGGTGCATCTACTACGATGTGGATGGTGAATTGGTACAGGTAGAGATGCATGGACTCGAATCACGAATCTTCCAGCATGAGTATGACCATATGGAAGGGACGAACTTTACCAAACGGGTCAGCAAGTTAAAGTTCAACATGGCCCAACGCAGAGCTACAAAGATGAGGAAAAAATCAATGTTTCCACTGGAATCGCCGTGATCCGTGATAGTAAATTTCCCTTTGTTATCAATGACTTATGATTAAGTCATATGACGGTCATATGACTTATGATTAATTTCAAGTTTCCTTTATAATCAATGACTTAGCGGCTACGATTTTTGTTGACAAAGCCTGATTTTTAGTCTATACTAAGGTATAAACTGAGAAAACAAAGGAAATGGTTATGAAAACACACAAAGAAAATTGCATATCTCATGTAATCGCAATGTTTGAAGAGCGCTTCAAAAAAGAAGATTTTATCTACATATCTAAGAAAATGGGTGTAGTAGATTTTAAAAATGAAGTGGCAAATGCTATCGTAAATGCTTCTAAATCAGGAAAATTTGTTCCGGGCGGTAAGGGAGATTGTGATATTTTTAAGATAAAAATCATGGACACAAAATCAGTTTTCGTGGTGTGGAATAAAGTTATAGGTTGTGCTGTAACGGTTCTCACTGGTGAAATGTTTACCAACATTGCATTGTGGGATAAGAAAAAGCTCATATAGGTGGTATTGTGACAAATATATCACACTTCCCCTAAATATCAGATAAAACGACATTAGGGATCATTATTCCTTTGACTTATCCTACTCAGTATGTTACTGTAAGGTATGATAAGAAATAAGGAAATAGAGATGACTAAGAAAACACGAGGATATACCGTCAAATACAAGTTGTATGGTAAGATCAATTTCGAGAAGAAATTTGAGACTGCCAAGGAAGCAAAAGGTTTCTTCTTTGGATACGTTGTGAAGACTCCGAATGTCACTGGCGAATTAATTTGGAACTAGGCTAAGATTCTTGTTGACAAAACCTCTTTCGTATGGTAATGTAAGGTATGATGAAAAATAAATCGACACTCGCAAAACTCCTCGCTGAAGAGGATATCTTCGTTGTCCACAAGAAGATGGACACGGCATATTTCAATCCCAAGTCACGGGAACTGGGTCTGCCCATCTGGAAGGATGAGGAGATGACCAAAGATATCTATGACCTGATGGTTTGCCATGAGATTGCTCACGCACTCTGGACGCCTCTCGACATGCTAGAGAGTGCTGCGGTTCGTAAGATTAATCACTCTTTTGTGAATATCGTTGAAGATGCCCGTATTGAACGGATGGTGCAGGACCGTTATCCCGGCTCTGTTGCGGTTTTCAATCGGGGATATAATGATTTGACCGCCAAGGATTTCTTTGGTATTGCCGACAAGGAAGTTTCTGAGTTGAACCTGATTGATCGGATCAACCTGTTCTTCAAGAAGCAGAAGGTTGATTTTTCTGAGGAAGAAATGGTCTGGGTCAAGCGGGTTGCAAAAACCAAGACTCCTGATGACGTTCTTAATCTCTCTGAAGAGCTCTACGCTTGGATGGCAGAGAACGCCCCAGAAGAAGGTGGTGATGACGAGAAAACCATGATTGATCCTAACGGTAAGTCTGGTGAAGGTGAAGAAGGCGAAACTGGTGAGGGCGATGGTTCTGCTGGTGACGATGGTGAAGAAACTGGTGGGGGTGATGCCCCTACCGATGATAAAGGTGATGAAAATGGAAATGATGCTCCTACTGGTGGGACTGATGATGTTCCCAATGATGGTGATGATGCCAATCCCGAAACTGAAACTGGCGAAACTACCGAAGAAGGTGGTGTAGAGTCTACTGGCCGAGGTGGACCGCCCAAGGCAGAAACCGATACTGATGCGAACAATGCTGGTGAAATGCTGGTTGATAAAAACGCAGCTGTTCGAACCTACGGCCGCATCCCTGCTCTTAAAGAAAACCTGATTATACCCTTCTCTGTAATTGTGGAACGGGCAACTGCTCACTATAATAACTCAGACTATACTGATTGGGTCAATGCGAAGAAGGCAGAAGTTGCAGCGATCAAGGATGATTCTAAAAAGACCGTTGGTTACATGGTCAAAGAATTTGAGATGAAGAAGGCTGCTGACCAGTATGCCCGTGCTTCTGTTTCCAAGACGGGTTCGCTCGACATGGGACGGTTACACACTTACAAATACAATGAAGACCTCTTCAAGAAAGTCACCACCCTGCCCGGTGCTACAAACCACGGCATGGTGATGGTTGTCGATTGGAGCGGTTCCATGTATGACAATCTGAAAGGTACTTTGTCCCAGCTGTACAACCTGATTTGGTTCTGCCGCCGGACACAGATTCCTTTTGAAGTCTATGCGTTCAGCGATAATCGAGCCCTATCTCCCAATTATTATGCTGATTGTGAAAAAATGCCAGATTTCAAGGCGGGTGACCTTGTTCTGAATAATTTCAAACTGTTGAATTTCTTCTCTAGCAAAATGTCCGTTAAGGATGAAATTGCAATGATGGAAGTTCTCTGGATGATCCCTTCATACTACACTGATACTGGTAGTTTTGCACTTCGTCCTACCTTCCCCGGATTTCTTGATTTGGGTGGCACTCCGTTGAATGATGCAATCGTTGCAATGATGGAAATCGTTCCCAAGTTCAAACGTGAAACTGGTGTTCAGAAAGTCAACACGATTTTCCTGACTGACGGTGCCTCAAACCGGCTGCCGGGTGTTTACGATTATCGCTTAAATCGTGATACTGGTGAACACGATAAGGTCATTGACGACATTCGTGGTAAGATTATGATCACTGACCCCAAGACCTTGAAGTCCTATGAAGTTAATGGTTATGATGTGACTGATGGTTTGCTTCGTATTCTCAAAGACCGTGTTCCTGATATGAACCTGATCGGGTTCTACATTGCGGGTTCTGGTCGCTCAGGCCGGGTTGACAAGCGCACTCTTTATTCTCTACAGAATGATATGACTATGGATAAAATCATGGAGCAGGTTCGGTTCATCAACAAAAACAAGTTCCTTGCTATCGCATCTAAGGGCTATGATGAGATGTATGTCCTTCCTGCGAAGGGTATGATGGTCGAGAACGATGGTTTGAGCGACGATCTGATTGGTGCTTCGAAGTCAAAACTGAAGACTGCCTTTGGTAAGTCCATGAAGGGTAAGGTTGATTCCCGTGTCCTACTCAATAAATTTGTGAAGTTGGTGGCATAGTGGTTGAAAAATTACTGTCACGCCCACGCCCTGTGATAAAAATGTCACACTTTACACCTAATATCAAAAAACGACATCAGGGGTCATTATTCCTTTGACAAATCCTATTGCGTATGGTATAGTTAGTTATAGTGAGAAAACAAACAGAAAGATTGAATATGTACCTATCCCCTCGTAAGAAACTCTTCGTTGACACTGCTACCGAAATGTTCGGTGAAGGTGCCGTTATTACCAAAGCGGAGAAGACCGCTGCTGCTGAGAAGGCCGGTGTGCCGTTCCCGACATGGTTTAAGGGTGATGATTTTAGCGTTGGTTACAATGCGTATAAATTACCTAGTGAGGGTGGCAATGTTGCTGCTCCTGTCACTGCTGCTCCTGCTGGTGCAGAGGCGACAATGGTAAATCTGGTTGCAACAAATATGGAAAGACAGAATCTCGTTCCCGCTAAGTTCGAAGGCTTCGTGCCTTGGGGCAATTTCTCCCTGATTGAGAAAGTTGTCAAGTCTGGGATGTTCTATCCTATCTTCATCACTGGCCTGTCTGGTAACGGCAAGACCCTGATGGTTGAAGAAGTTTGTGCCAAACTCAATAAGGAACTGATCCGGGTCAACATCACCATCGAAACTGATGAGGATGATCTGCTTGGTGGTTTCCGCCTTGTGAGCGGTGAAACCAAGTTCGTTCCCGGTCCTGTGATCGAAGCGATGGAACGTGGTTGCACATTGCTCCTTGATGAGTGTGATCTAGGTTCGAACAAGTTGCTCTGCTTGCAGCCTGTCCTTGAGGGTAAAGGTGTTTACCTCAAGAAGATTAACAAGTGGGTCACGCCTAAAGCGGGTTTCAACGTCATGGCCACTGCCAACACTAAAGGCAAGGGTTCAGATGATGGACGGTTCATTGGAACTAACATTCTCAATGAAGCGTTCCTTGAACGCTTTGCGATCACGATGGAACAGCCCTACGCTTCGGTTGCGGTTGAAACCAAAATCGTTAAGGGTGCCATGAAGAAGTATGGTGTTGATGATGATGAGTTCGCCAAGAACCTCGTAACGTGGGCTGACGTTATTCGCAAGACCTTCTACGATGGTGGTGTTGATGAAGTCATCTCTACTCGCCGTCTGGATCACATTGTGAAAGCGTTCGCCATCTTTGGTGACAAGATGCAGGCCATCGAACTCTGTGTCGCACGGTTTGATGAGGATACAAAGGTTTCATTCCTTGACCTCTACACCAAGATTGATGCGGGTATTATCACTGGTGAAGGTGAAGTAGAAAGCGTAGTTGACGCTGGATCACCAGCCGAAGCTCCCCCGTTCTAAAAAAGATTATGTTGGGGGTTGAAATATGATGTTTCAATCCCTATATATAATAGGTGGATGCCATTAAGGGTCCATCGTTTAATCTTGCTTTTTATAAGGAGATAGCAAAATGGTTACAAATGTGAAAACACTAAGTCTATTCGACAATATCAACCAACTTACACCCTACGCCGTAGGATTTGATCGGGTCTTTGATCAACTTAACGCATACGCTACAAATAATGCAGCGTCAACAGGGTTCCCGCCATATAACATCCGTAAAGGGGGTGAATATACTTATGCCATCGAAATGGCCTTGGCGGGTTTTTCAAAGGATGATATTGAAATCGAAGTAGCAGAAGGTTTGCTTACGGTTCGTTCTATCAAAGATAATGATGAAAATGATTCCAACATTTATCGTGGAATCTCATATCGTAAGTTCAATCGGAAATTCACCCTTGCAGATGACATTGTGGTGAACGATGCTTCCCTCGAAAATGGTATGCTCAACATTAACCTTGAGCGTATTGTTCCAGAGGAGAAGAAACCTCGCAAAATTACAATCAAATAATTTTGAAATAGTAGCGAAAGGGGTCTTGACTTTTAGACCCCTTTCGTGTATTATTATAAGAATGAAATTTAATAGTGGAGATTTATAATATGGTAACTTTTACAACAGGAATGGTGGGTGATCCCGGATTCGTTGATCCAAACAGCCCGGAAGCAAAGTCAATGGTTAATCCCTCTATAGAATACGATTTTGTAGAAAAACCTTCTGAAGAAGAAGTAGAAAATATTAGTACTGGTATTTCGGTTTCAATGCGTAATAAGTTAGCAGTCAATATTATGAGAGCTGAAATTCCGTTAAATATTGTTGATGAGTTGAATCAACATATCGATGACGTAATTGTTCCTGCTGGTCAAGACTTGTCAGGTGGATTAGTTGGCCAAATTAATCAAAATGAAAAATCTGCTCAATGGTTATTTCCTCATAATTATGGAGTTGGAGAGCAGTTTGCTGATGTTCTTAATCAACTTGCTAAAACATATATTAAACAGACTCTGGCCGATACTGGTGATGATGATAAAGAAATAAAGACTGATATTCAAACTATGTGGACTGTTCATAGTTATGCCGGTGATTATAATCCTCTGCATGATCATGGCACTCGTAGTTTTATGGGCCTGTCTTGCATTCTCTTTCTAAAGGTTCCCCCTCAGATTGAAGCTATTAACCTTCCATCTGAGGAAATGATTGCTGCTGGTGTCACGCCGGGGTTTCAAGGACTCAATGGTGCAAGTGGTGCTGTTGATGGATTTACTTATTTGTGTTGGGGTGTAAACGGTATGCGTGATGTTAATATGCTTCGTCCTATCACAGAAGAATATGTCAAACCAGAAGTTGGAACTATGATTATATTTCCTGCTTGGTTGCGTCATGCTGTTATGCCATTCGCTGGTGAAGGTGAACGTAGAACTTTCTCTGCAAATATTAATGTGGAGATGCAATGAGCGATTTTATTCATATGATACAGATGGAAGATACATCATTATGTGATGATATGCTCAAATACTATGACAATAGTGTTGAATATAAGCAGCGTGGATTATCTGACAGTGGAGATAAAGAATCAACCGATGTTGTAGTTTGGCCAAACTCTAGTAATACTACTATTTTGAAGTATTTAAATTTCCTTGGATCGTGTGTTGAAAGTTATCGAAAAGAATATGATGCTTTTACTTTTCCTATAGGATATGCCGAACCTTGGCTTATTCAACACTATGAACCAGGCGAAGGATTTCCTTCTTGGCATTGTGAACGTGCTACTCATCTAACACATCAGAGGGCTCTTGTCTTCATGACATACCTCAATGATGTTGAGGATGGTGGTGAAACTCAATGGTTGTATCAAGGCAAACAAGTGAAACCTAAAAGAGGGCTGACTGCTATCTGGCCAACAGATTTCACCCACACACATAGGGGTGTAATATCGCCAACGCAAACTAAAACAATTGCTACTGGATGGTTTAGTTTTCTGGATGCTAAAACTTCTCACCGTGAACTCACAAAATATTATAAAAATATTATTAATGAAATGAAGGTTAATAATGGCGAAGAATGATTACAAATATAATGAAGGTAAGACACTTGTTGAACTTCAAAAATACATCGACTCGACATATGATGAACACTATAGCAAGAACAAATATCAAGCTACAGAGTTCATCATCGATGGTGGACATGGTGAAGGTTTCTGTATCGGTAACATCATGAAATATGCACAACGATATGGAAAAAAGGGTGGAAAGAATAGAAATGATTTACTCAAGATTCTTCATTATTCTATTATTGCTCTGTTTGTTCATGATAAAGAAGGCGACACTTAAACTTCTTATGTGCTTTTCTATTATTGTATCCACTAGCAACCTGATACATCAGAGATGCTTGTAGGTTGTTAGTAGAACAGAACTTGGGCATATCGTTTATGATTAGTTCTTCCCCATCTGGCGTTGTCACAAGGTAGGTTTTGAGTTTGGATTTGTTCATATTATCAGTATTTGATTTTTTCTTTCCCTTCATTGATACAGACATTTTTTCTTTTGTTTCTTGGGAAGGTTTATACCATTTTCTAGATTCAAGTATCTTCTTCATAGTTTCTGGGTTTTTACTGGGATTATCATCACTTAACATTCTGGCTCTACAAATCTCTCTACGGACATCATCACTTTTGATTTGCCCAGATAACATATCAGCGGCAAACTTGTCTTGCCATTTACCATGCTCTCCATATAGTTTTCTGTGTGCTTCAGCGTGTTCTTCTACGGAAAGGACTACTATGTTTGATGAATGATTTAGACCACCCATATGACGGGGAATTATATGGTGTTTGTGACTTGACATTTGTTCTTCCTTGTGTTAGTATTAATACACTAAATGATAAAACTATTTATAATAGTATGACTTTTAACAAGTCATATATTGAAGGTGAAAAATAATGAAACTATCTACTGAAACTATCTCCGTACTGAAAAACTTCTCTACAATTAACGCTAACCTTATGGTGAAGGCTGGTTCTAGTCTTTCCACTATGTCTGCAATGAAGAACATTGTAGCGAAGGCAGATGTTACTGAGGAATTTCCCAGTGACTTTGCTATCTATGATTTGAATGAGTTCCTATCGGCACTCTCTCTATTCGGAAAACCCGATTTAGAATTTAATAATGACTTTGTTATTATCACAGAAGAGGGAACATCGGAATCTCTCAAATATTGGTTCTCTGACCCATCCGTGGTGACGACTCCATCTAAAGAGATTTCGATGCCCTCGACTGAGTTGATGTTTGCACTATCCAGTGAGACTCTTGACAGAATTACTAAGGCCGCTGCGGTTGTCGGTGTTCCTGATATGGCACTTGCTGGTGGTAAGTTGATGGTCACTGACAAGAAGAACAGCACTGCAAACGCATTTGAGACATCTCTGGATGTTGGTGATGTTGCTGCTGACTATAAGTTCTGGTTCAAGGTTGAGAACCTAAAACTTATTCCCGGCTCTTATGACGTTGAAGTGTCCTCTAAGAAGATTAGTCACTTTACTAACACTAAACTTGGTGTGCAGTATTGGATTGCATTGGAACCCGAATCTTCTTACAATGCCTAATTTGAGGTAGTTGAGAACTATCGTCCTTAAATCTCCGTTTTTATAAATAGTAGTAGGAACGGAGATTTAAATGATTTATCAAATTACGAATATTATTACTAACGATTTTTATATTGGATATACTAAGTTTACAGCAAAACATCGCTTCCAATCTCATAAATATAATGCCAAATACAATATCAAAAGTCATCTGTATAATAGTATGAATAAATATGGAATTGATAATTTTACAATTAAAGTTATACAAGAGGATGGACTTCTTAATCCCGATGAAGCATATTGGATTAAAACTTTGAAGCCAACATTGAATATGACTAAGGGGGGTGAGGGTGGAGATACGAGCAACTTTGAAAACTTTAAGATATCAATGAAGGAGTATCACGCAAGAAAACCAAAATCAGAATATGCTACTTATGGTATGCTTGGTAAGAAACTAACAGAAGAATCGAAAACCGCAATAGGTAAAAAAAATAGTTATCCTGTAATATGTGAAGGTATTGAATATCCAAGTATTGCTTCGGCCGAGCAACACTATAAGTCAATTGGTAAACCAAAGTCTATAAGAAAAAGGATTGATAATCCTAAGCATACAGAGTGGTATCGTCTTAGAGAAAAAAGATCATATCGTAGATTAACAAACGAACAGTAATAACATTTAAATATATAATGAAAGAATTGAATATGAAAGACACGTTTCTTTGGACAGAACTTTACAGGCCACGAGACATCAAGTCATGCGTACTTCCTAAGTCTCTAAAAAATTCCTTGCAATCCTTTGTTGACAAGGAAACACTACCCAATCTGATTCTCTCAGGTGGTCCGGGCGTTGGTAAGACTACTGCCGCCCGTGCCATGTTGGAGCAGATTGGTGCTACCTATATGTTTATCAACGGTTCTGAGGAGTCAGGTATTGACGTTCTCAGAACCAAGATAAAGAACTTTGCGTCTACTGTATCACTTGAAGGTGGTAAGAAGTATCTCATTCTTGATGAGGCAGACTATCTAAATCCACAATCAACGCAACCAGCCCTTCGTGGTCTAATTGAAGAGTTCCACAAAAACTGTGGATTCATTCTAACCTGTAATTACAAGAACCGCATTATCCCTGCACTACAATCTCGTTGTAGTGTGATTGACTTTGTGATTCCTAAAGCAGAGAAGAATAAACTTGCAACTCAATTCTTCAATAGGGTGATTGGAATCCTCAACGAGAATGAAATCAAGTTCAATGAGAAGGTTGTTGCAGAACTCATAAGTAGTCATTTTCCAGACTGGCGTAAAGTTCTGAATGAACTTCAACGCTATTCTGTGGCTGGTGAGATTGATGCTGGTATTCTGGTAAATCTTGGTGACAAGAATATCAAAGAATTGATGGCCATGTTGAAGAAGAAGGAGTTTACTAATGTTCGTAAATGGGTTGTCGATAATCTGGATAATGATTCAGATAAGTTGTTTCGTGCTGTTTATGATAATCTATATGATTATATTGACCCTAGTAGCATTCCTCATGTTGTCGTGGCACTGGGTGAGTACCAATATAAAGCGGCGTTTGTTGCTGATCTGGAAATCAATATGATGGCTTGTCTCACTGAAATTATGGGAAGGACAAAGTTCAAATGATTAAAATATATGATGATGTTGTAGAGGGTCATGTTGCAGAATTGATTGATTCATCGATGAAAACAGTTTCTTGGAAATATGATTATCATTCAAACAAGCTTAAACCATCACTTCATTGGCATGTCTTTTGCGGCAGTGACGAAACAGAGATGGTAGCAAATGGTTATGAGTGGGTTCTGCCTATCTGGAATTCTGCCATGCATAAGTATGATTTCAAAAAGACTTATGATGTTAAAACATATAAGCGCATATACATGAATGCTCATACACATGGTGTCGAACCTGTAATGCATAATGATGATGGTGATTTCACTATGATTTACTATCCACGAATGGATTGGAAACCTGAGTGGGGTGGTGGTACGCTAATTGATGGGCAACTCGTTCCTTATATTGGTAATAGTTTAGTTGTATTTGATGCACATTTACCCCATATGGCTATGCCTGTTACAAGGGAATGTTATGAATTGAGAAGTGTAATCGTATTTAAGTTGTGGATAGATTCAGCAAACCGTGAACGACTTGACTTCTACCAAGATTGATTTCTTAAAAAAGATAGGTTCTGATAAGGTTGGACATAGTGGTCAAACTTTATTGGAACATTTGATTGGTACTAGTACCAGATTAAAAGAACAGGGGTGTCCTGAGTATATGCAAGATGCTGGTTTATTTCACTCTGTGTATGGAACTGTTTATTTTATGCCAGAGGGTGGGTTGGTTGAAAATAGGCAGGTTATCAAAGATTTGATTGGTGAACAAGCCGAAGAAATAGTTTGGTGGTTTTGTCAACTTACATCTCCAAGATCAATTGAAATAAAGGAATGTTTTGTTGGTCAATTACAGAAGGATTTGATTATGTTAGATTTGATGAATAGTGAAGACATATATTCAAAGAGTATGATGACTTGGGAAGAAGCATATGACCTATGAACTAAAATCCTATCTCAAGGCTATAAACCAAACCAAAGAACCCTTGATGGACGGTGAAGATGAGGAATGGGAGAGGAAATATGTTCCCTTCATTGTCAACAAGTGTGTCGGTGCATTCCCTGATACCATCATGTTGGTGAATGAAATTAACCAACTACCAAATGTAGATAAGAAACTACAGTTTGATTTTCTTCGGACAAGTTTGCGTTCTAGAAAAAGATTTACTCCTTGGATAAAAGCATCAAAGATGGATAATTTAGAATGTATTAAAGAGTTCTATGGATATAGTAATGTAAAGGCTAAGGCCGCTCTTGATATATTGAATGATGAACAGATTACAATCATTAAATCTAAACTTTTTAAGGGTGGTAAATTGTAGTTTGATTATTCTCAAATAGTTAAAATGATTCTACAATAGAAGAATTGGTCATGATATTAGAATATCTCAAATCCTAAATAGTCTGAGGCCAAGGAAAAGGTTTACCCCGTGGTTGAAGGCGAATAAATTAGAGAATCTAGAGTATGTTAAAGAGTTCTATGGATATAGTAATGTAAAGGCCAAGGCCGCTCTTGATATATTGTCTGAGGACCAACTCGCCACTATAAGAAAAAGATTATATAAAGGTGGGAAAAATGGAAGATATTAATTGGACACAGGAGCAGATGTTAGAAATTGGTTTGAAAGAACCTGATGACTTTCTTAAAGTTCGTGAGACGCTATCACGAATTGGAGTAGCATCTCGCAAAGAAAAGAAACTATATCAGTCATGTCATATTCTGCACAAGCAGGGTAGATACTTTATTGTACACTTCAAGGAGTTGTTTGCTCTTGATGGTAAGAACACAAATCTATCTACCAATGACATTTCTCGTAGGAATACGATTGCAAAACTATTGCTTGATTGGGGATTGGTTAACGTCATTAGTGAGATTGGAGAAGTTGCTCCCCTCAGCCAAATCAAAGTTCTGTCTTATGCAGAGAAGAGTGATTGGGTACTCGAAACTAAGTACAATATTGGTAAGAAAAAAGAAGTCTAATGGAAAAGTTTAAATCATTCATCACTGAGGCTAAGGAACAAAAAGACAAAATTACTGTCTTAATTCTTACTGCATCAAAATCAAAAAAACCAGAGATTGTTACTGGTATGTTGATGTCTGCTTGTGAAGAACTTGGATTGTCTTGTTATCGAATTGTCACCACTGAGGCTTGGGTTTCAGAGAATAATATTGAAAAATCAACCGTGTCCATTAAAAACTATGACGGTGGAGAAAAAGATATTTTAGTTGAAACTTCTTCTACTGTGGTATTTGTTCGTGCGGGTGCTTTAGGAACTGAGATCGGCCTTGCCCTGTTGGGAACCTTGCAGAACGCTGGTTGTATGATGATCAATGATCGTGATGGAATGATGACATGTGATAACAAGATGTCATCCTACACTGCCTTTGAACGTAGTAACATTCCTACACCCCGTACATCATTGGTGAATAATGAGAAAAGTATTGCTGATGCTCATGAACGTATCGGCGGCAAGTTTCCTGTTATTATCAAAACTCTAACTGGTACGCAGGGTATCGGAGTATCTAAAGTTGAAAGCATGGAATCTATGATGAGTGTTATTCAGTCATTGTGGAAGTTTAATGCTCCGTTGATTATTCAAGAGTTTTTGAAAATCGATTTCGACATTAGAACTATTGTTTTTAACGGTAGGATTCTTGCATCAACCAAGAGAATTAAACCAGAAAAAGATTTTCGTTCCAATAGACACAGGGGCGCAACTACTGAACCTTACACATTAAGTGATAAGGAAAAGGAAGAGATCATTGCAGCGGCAAGATCAACAGGTGCCTATATGTGCGGCGTTGATCATGCTATTGTTGGTGGGAAGATATACGTTCTGGAAGTGAATGGTTCCCCCGGCCTTGGTTCAAAATTCCAGAATTATGATATTACGCAAGTACCGCAAGTTCCTACAAAGGACGAAGGTATCATAAAATATATGGTTGAATATCTACAGAATCCCCTACATAGAAGGTTTGCTTTTAATCAAGAATCTGGATTTCATGAAACTCTTGATATAGAGGGTTATGGACTCATACGATCTAAGTTTGATACTGGTAATGGTACGAAGGCATCTATGCTTATCGTTGACAAATTGGATGTGCAGGGTAAGACAGTTAAGTGGGAAAAAAACGGTAAGAAGTTTACAAGTAAATTGCAGGGTATTTCAAAACCAACTCATATCGGTAAGATGGCTGAGCGTCCTATAGTTCATGTTAATATCAAATTCAATAATATGAACTATGTTGATGTTCCTATCGGACTTCAAACTGAAGATGCTGCAAGCACCTTTCTTATCAATAGGGATTTGCTAACACGTTTTAAAGTTTCGGTGAATCCAAATCGTAAATTTGTTTTATCTGATTGGTCAGAACGAAGCGATTCAACAGACGGAATAGATTAAAATAATCCTTGACAATTCTACGGAAACCTGATATACTCTTATAATGAACTTCTACACAAACGTATTACAATACGGCAATTCTATTCTTGTCCGTGAGGTCAGGAATGGAGAGCGCACGACTCGTAGAGTTAAATATGAACCCACACTTTTTGATCTAGTTAATACCCGTGAGGAAACTGGATACAAAACTCTGGATGGCAAGAGTGTTCTGCCACACAAGTTTGAAACTATCAAAGAAGCTAAACAGTGGGTTTCTGCTCGTGAAAACCAAGATATCATCTATGGTAACACACAGTATCCCTATTGTTGGATTGCTGATGAGTTTCCTAAACAGGTTGATTGGGATTTGGACCAGATGCTCATGTACACCATCGATATTGAGGTGGAGTGTGAGAACGGATTTCCAAAACCAGAAGACGCAGCAGAACCCATGCTGTCCATCACTATAAAGAACTTCCAGAGTGGCCACATCCATGTCTGGGGTATCGGTGAGTTCGTCACTGAACGTGAGGATGTAACTTACATTCAGTGCGAGAGTGAAGTGCATCTTCTTAAAGAGTTCCTAGCATTCTGGGAAAACAATACACCTGATATTATTACGGGTTGGAACACTGAGTTCTTTGATATTCCCTATCTTGTCAATCGTATTCGTAACGTCTTCGATGATGATGAGACAAAACGTCTGTCCCCGTGGAAAAATGTGTTTGCCCGTGATGTTTACAAGATGGGCCGAACTCATCAAACATACACTCTGGATGGTATTTCTGCACTAGATTACCTTGATCTGTATCGCAAGTTTACATATACTAATCAGGAACGATACACCCTTGACCACATTGCGTTTGTGGAACTGGGTGAGCGTAAGGATGGTAATCCATATGAAACATTCCGTGAGTGGTATACCAAAGATTATCAGTCGTTCATCGAATATAATATTCAAGATGTGGAGATTGTTGACAATCTAGAAGACAAGTTGAAATTGATGGAACTTGCATTGACGATGGCTTATGATGCAAAGGTGAACTTTGTTGATATCCTCGGCACAGTGCGCTACTGGGACATCCTGATTTACAACTATCTGCGTGAGAGGAATATCGTTATTCCTCAAAAGTCTGATAACCAGAAGGTGGAAAAGTTCGAAGGTGCTTATGTGAAAGACCCACAGGTGGGTATGCACAAGTGGGTTATGTCTTTCGATCTTAACTCACTATATTCCCACCTTATTATGCAATATAATATTTCGCCTGAGACATTGGTGAATGGTCATATCAAACCATCTGAGGGTATGGTTGATAAAATACTAGAAGGCAGGGTCAGCAACGATACTGAGTATTGTATGACACCCAATGGTGCTTTCTTTCGCAAGGACAAAAGGGGTTTCTTGCCAGAACTGATGGAAGGTATATACAATGATCGTGTCAAATATAAAAGACTTATGCTCGACGCTCAACAGGAGTATGAGAACACTGGGAAGAAGTCTCTACTCAAAGACATTGCCCGATACAACAACATCCAAATGGCGAAGAAGATTTCTCTTAACAGCGCATATGGTGCTATTGGGAATAATTGGTTTAGGTATTTCGATCTGCTGGTCGCTACTGCAATTACAACGTCTGGCCAGTTATCTATTCGTTGGATTGAAAAGAGCATCAACATTTATCTTAACAAAATCTTGGAAACAAGGGACGTGGATTTCGTTATTGCTAGTGATACGGATTCGCTCTACATTACTTTTGACAGATTGGTTAGTAAGGTGTTTAAAGAAGGAGCAGACACTAACGATGTTATCACCTTCTTGGACAAGATTGCAAAAGAGAAGTTGGAGCCTTTTATTGACAAAAGTTATCAGGCGCTTGCTACACTAACCAACGCATACGAAAATAAGATGGTGATGGGACGTGAAGCCATCGCTGACAAGGGTGTGTGGACTGCTAAGAAGCGCTACATTCTAAACGTGTATGATATGGAAGGTGTTCGTTATAAAGAACCTAAGCTCAAGATTATGGGCATTGAAGCCGTAAAGTCTTCAACCCCTGCACCATGCCGTGAGAAGTTGAAGGAAGCACTCAAGATCATTATGAGTGGTGATGAGAAAATGCTAAATACCTTTATACAAGATTTTCGTGAGGAGTTTATGGCGTTGCCACCAGAAGATATCGCATATCCCCGTTCCTGTAATGGTGTTAAGAAGTTTCGTGGAACAGATCGTTTGTTTCTGAAGGGAGCTCCTATCCATGTGAAGGGAGCTATTCTATACAATCATCTGGTGGAGAAAAACAAGTTGGGCAACAAGTATCCCCTTATTCAAGAAGGTGACAAGATTCGGTTTATCCATATGAAGGAACCCAATATATATCAAGCCTCTGCATTTTCTTTTATAACAAAATTGCCAAGAGAGTTGGATATTATGAATAGCATTGACATGGAAACACAATTTAGCAAGGCATTTGTTGAACCACTACGATTCATCTCAGAAAAGATTGGCTGGTTGATTGACGATAGTTATGGAACACAAGGTAGTTTAGAGGATTTTTTCGGATGAGATATTATCGCTACACATTAGATGATCTAGAAAAAAGTGCATCTCGCAAGAGGTTCACTTACATTTCATTCTTTGCGGGCGGTGGTGGTTCATCAGCGGGTTATAAACTAGCAGGTGGTGATTGTCGTTTCGTGAATGAGTTTCAGCAAGTCGCAGTAGATACATATCTTGCAAACTGGCCCGGCACCTCAAATATCTGTGGTGACATCAAAAATATCACTGGACAACAAATCATGGAGATGACAGGAATTCAGAAGTATGAATTGGATATTCTTGATGGTAGCCCACCTTGCCCACCCTTTAGTATGTCTGGTACTAAAAAGAAGGGTTGGAATAAAGAGAAGATGGCTTATAAATCTTCACAAGTTAGCACACTGGACGATTTCTTTACTTGACATTCTAACATAGACTATGTATAAATAGAACATTGAAGGGTTTCAATGAACCCACACCTTTATTTAATGGATATGGAGAGATTTATGCCACTGCAAGCCTATATTAAGCAATTGCGCCCCCGCACAGAATCATACACCCCCCATGTCGATAGGATTCAGTCTATATTAGTTGAAAGTTCAAAGTCTGACAGGTATGAAAAGGATGTTGCTGATACTCTTAATAAAATAAAGGATGTGACTGCTGAAAGACCTAAAGTTTCAACAGCATATGCAGATATTCGAGTTACAGCGCAAAATGGTAACACTTCTTGGATAGAAGTTAAAATGAACCATACAGATAATCTAGGAAACCCTAGAGTATTTTTTGATGGTAAAAAGTGGGATACTACATACACCACATCATCTGCACATAAATCTGTGGAATTATTAAACAAATCTGACCAGACTAAAGATTTTCTTAAAGCTATTTCAAAATTTTCTGGAATAAAAAATCCTAAAATCCCAACCACAAAAGGTGGACTACGAGATAAAGATGCTGTTCCTCTAGAGGTTATGAGGGAGTATTTTTCTCAACCCGGAATCAATAGATACATCATGACTGAACCTGATGTTAATTTGGGTGAGGTAATAACAGATCATTATTTAAATGGCAAAGCAGAACCAGCATATTATATGCAAGCCGGTGATGATTTTTATATGATAGGAAGATCAAATCCTTTAAAATTAAATAACAGCATTCCTTTATTAAGTGGTGCTGGACCTTTTAGAATAAGAATTGCGACAAGATCATCATATTATGAGGTTCAAGCAGAATTAAAAATTCAAGAGATGCCAAAAAGCAGATATTCAATAATGCCGAATACTAAAAAAATAAATCCCTTTAAGGTATGATATAATGATGTCATTTTCAGAAATGCTCACAGAAGATAAGGGTGGAAAGAATCTACACCTTGAACATCTAGAGGATGAAATCCTTAACTTTGGTGTTGATGGTGGTCGTGCTGCTCTTAACTTCTTACGTTCTCTGCGAGATATGCTGAGCGGCTCTGCCCGTTCCAGCGTTAACATCACGGAAAAATGGGACGGCAGCCCAGCCGTGTTCGCTGGTATTGAACCAGAGACAGGTGACTTTTTTGTGGCTAAAAAGTCTGTCTTTAACGCAACACCGAAATTATACAAAACTGCAAAAGAAATTGACGATGACTTGTCTGGTAATCTCAATTCAAAGTTTAAAGTTGCACTTAAAGAGTTTTCCAAGTTGGGTATTAAAAATGTCCTACAGGGTGATCTTATGTTCACCGATGATGTGACCACAGAGACTATCGACGGTACAAAGTATTATACCTTCCAACCCAATACCATCGTTTATGCTGTTCCAGTAGATAGCGCATTAGGCAAGACTATCAACAAAGCAAAGGTTGGTATTGTATGGCACACCACATACACAGGCGACACCCTACAGGGAATGAAAGCTTCATTTGGTGCAAATATTAGTGGGTTGAGTAACCCTTCTAGTGTGTGGCAAGACGATGCCACATATAAAGACGTATCTGGTAAAGCCACCTTTACTGCTAAAGAGACAGAAACAATCACTGCTGTACTGTCACAAGTTGGACAAACCTTCAATAAGATCGATGCCAATGGGTTGCGTAAGTTTCTTGTTGTGCAGAATGGTATGACGGGTGCGGTCGCTGGTGCATCACTCAAGACCTATAATAACTCAAAGGTTCGTGCTGGTGAGAAGATCAGCAATCCTGCTGCACATGCAAAGGGATATGAGAAGTGGGTGTTCGACTCTATTCAGAAACAAATTGACAAGGCAAAGTCTGATAAGGGTAAGGAGAAATATACCAACATACAGAAAGAGTATGGGCGTGAAATAAAGAAACATACTCAAAATCTAATTCAAATCATTATTTTCCAGAACCTATTAGTAGATGCGAAGATGCAAATCGTTAAGAAACTAAATAGTGTCAAGGGTTTGACCGATACTTTTATTCAAACCCCAAATGGATTTAAAGTGACTAACCGAGAGGGTTATGTTGCTATTGACAGAATAAGTGGCAATGCAGTTAAACTTGTAGACCGTATGGAATTCTCGTTTAACAATTTCACTGCTGTCAAAAGTTGGATGAAATAATGCGTAGTTTTAGAGAATTAACAGAGGCTAAAGAAACCGTAGTATTCGGATTCGGAAGATTCAATCCACCTACAACGGGTCATGAGAAGTTGATTGAGAAGGTTGCTTCTGTTGCAAAAGGCAATCCATTCTTCATATACCCCTCTCACACTACTGGTCCTAAAGACCCCCTGCCCCATGCAAAGAAAGTTGCATGGATGAGAAAGATGTTCCCCAAGTATAAGAAAAACATCATTGCAGACAATAATGCCAAGACTGCTATTCATATTGCAGAAAAACTCTACAAGGATGGATACAAGAACCTAATCATGGTTGCTGGTTCTGACCGCTTGAAAGAATTTGAAACTCTATTAACTCGTTATAATGATGCACCTGATAAGAAGGGTAATCAACTCTTCAAGTTTGATTCCGTGAAAGTGGTTAGTGCGGGGGAACGTGATCCTGATGCTGAAGGTGTATCAGGTATGTCTGCATCTAAGATGAGAGCAGCTGCTGAGAAAGGTGACTTTGATTCCTTCAAGACAGGTATTCCTGCTACATTGGGTGATGCTGATAAGAAGAAGCTTTACTTTGAAGTTCGTAAGAATATGGGTATTCGTGAAGAACGTGCAATGGGCGAAGACTATGATTCCTTGCGTGATGCATATCTCACAGGTAAAATCTGGAACGTGGGTGAGATTGTAGAAGCCAAGGGTAATCGTGGTGAAGTTGTTCGTAAGGGTACAAACTATCTCTCATTCGTGACTGAGGACGGTAAGGTTCATAAGGCATGGCTTCATGAGATTTTGGTAGAGGAAATCACCAAGAGAGACTTGGATCAAGTAGAGAAATTCGCAGATAGATTGTTTGCTGCGGTTGGTATTGATGTAGAGTTTACAAGACACTTCCTTGACCGTGTGAATGATGCCCGTAATAAGAAAGATATTACCACTTCTGAATTGACCCGTCTGTTCAAACAATCATTTAAGAAATATGGTAAGAAGATTGCTCAACTTGGTCCTGATGCTGAAGCAGTTATCAATGACATGAAGACTGACGTAAATGTGCCTTTTGTTCTCAACCTCAAAGGTAATGAATTAGAGTTGGTTGCAAAAACAGTTATGCGTAAGAAAGACTTCAAGACTTCTGGCCCCAAACTATCGTTTGAAGACCTTGTTGGTGGAAAACAAATGAGTGGTCCTACAGGACAAATCTTTTCTATGAAAGAAGCAAAGTCTCCCCTGCAAAAATTAAAAGATTTTGATAAGTCTAGAGTTGCTGTCGGGAAACCCCCCATCTTTAAGGATAAACCTACACCGGAGTGGGTTCGTATGAAGAAGTCTGGTATGATGACAACCATGAACGTGCCCACTGATGAAATTGACAAGTTTGAGAAGAGGGGTTATAAGATCATTGAGGGTGTTGAACTTGATGAGCGCAACTATGCCAAGGAATATGCGAACTACGGAGGCAAACCAGAACAGATTGCCCGCCGTTCTTCAAGGAACAAGGCTCGTAGGGCAATGGGTGATAAGGCAGTTAAGGGTATGGACGTTGGACATAAGGACAATAACCCACTGAACAACTCTCCTGAGAACCTACGCAATGAAGACCCATCAAAGAATCGCAGGGAACCACGGTTGCGTGAGGTAAAAGCACCTGATATTAATAAGGGCGATACCATTATTCTTTCTAAATCAAAACGTCCATATAGGGTGGCTGGGGTTATAGACCCAAAGAAGACATTTCCAGCAGAATCTGACAAAATGGTTGTTCAGAAGATTACAAAAACCAGCAAAGGTCGCAAAGCACATCTCATATATCATGATACTAAAAAGAGAGGTGGATTTGCGGTTTTTCTAGATCAGATGCCTGATTTTATGTCTGTTAAGATTGCAGAAGAAGTTGAACTTGATGAAGCATGGTATAAAGTAGCAATAGCAAAAATTAGTCAATTGAACCACCCTAAAGATTATGAAAAAATGCTCAAACAATATATGTCTGATATGAAAAAACCAGAACTAAAAAACAAGACTGCTTCTTATATCGCAGCAAGGATTGCCAATGATTATAAGGGTCAGGACGGTAGAAAACTTGTTCAGTATATCAACAAACTGGTTGATGATGGTAAGCTCCCCAAAGAACTCAAGGCAGAATATCAAGAGGAAAAAACAATGCAGACCTTTTCTGACCTAGTTAAACAGATTAATGAAGTTAAACAAGATAAAGATGTTGATGATAAGAAGGGCACACAACCAGCAAAGTATTATGCTGGTGATATGGCAAAGTCTACTAAAGACAAGAGGGATGCACACTTCAAATCAAAGAAGGTTGGTCCTGCTCCCGGCGATGCTGATGCAGAAACCAAACCCTCTACACACACCAAGAAGTTCAAACAGATGTTTGGTGAAGTGCTTCCTGATGATGCAGATCAGGGAGACTATATCGATGATTTCGAGAAGTCAGATGCACCACAGTTTAAGGGTAAGTCTAAAGAGAAACGCAAGGACATGGCTATTGCTGCATACCTCTCAAAGAATGAAGAAGTTGAACTTGACGAAAAGATTGCAGGTTTGGTAAAGAAGTCAGAGAAATCTGGTATGTCATATTCTATTTTGAAAAAGGTTTATGACCGTGGTATGGCTGCATGGAAGACGGGCCATCGTCCCGGTACTACACCTCAACAGTGGGCATTTGCAAGGGTTAACTCCTTCACAACCAAGTCAGCTGGAACTTGGGGTAAGGCAGACAAAGACCTTGCAAAACAGGTGGAACAGATAGAAGAAGCTTGTTGGGTTGGATACAAACAGGTTGGTATGAAAAAGAAGGGCAATAAAGAAGTCCCTAATTGTGTACCAGAAGAGAAAGAATTAAATGAGTGGGGCGAGATTGAGGAAGAATCAGAGTATCAAGGCCGTAAGGTTACGCTCAATAAACCCACAGCGGGTGATGTAAAGAAGTCTAAAGTTTATGTTAAGAATGAAAAGGGTAATGTCGTAAAGGTTAATTTTGGTGATCCAAATATGACAATTAAAAAGAGTAATCCGGCAAGACGTAAATCTTTCCGTGCTAGACACAATTGCGATAATCCGGGTCCGAAATGGATGGCAAGATATTGGTCATGCAAAGCATGGTAACTTATAAATAGAAGACAACAAAAAAGGAACGCCGATATGTCAAATTATAGAAAAACAATGGCTCAAGCAATCAGAGAGATGTATCCTATTAATGAGGATAACATGGAGCTGATGCGTAAAGCAGCCGGTGGTGCAATGCAGACTGTCAAAATGAAAGACGGTAATTTAAAGATGGATTCATTTACTGCATCTGCCATTATGAAAGTTTTTGATAAGGTCAATCCTGCTAATCAGAAAAAGATGGCAGATATGATCAATAAAGGCACCAAGGGCGGCATGATGAAATTGCAAGATTTTGCAATGAAACAGGTTAAGTCTGAAAATGACCCAGAGATTGAAGAAGAAGTTGACCTTGATGAAGCGTTAAAGGTTGGTCAAAAGGTCAAAGTTAAAGATAAGGGTAAGGTGGTTTCTGGTGTTATAACAAATGTCGGTAAGGGACAAACATTAGGTGTTGCTGATGTAAAACTTCCAGATGGGCGCATCAATGTATATGATACGGATAAAATCAATGAAGAAGTTGAATTTGACGAAGACCATGCTCAGGACCAAGTTATTGCACAAATATTTGACGAAGGCACAAAACAGGTTCTTGCTCATGGGGGTAAGGGTCAGTATAAAGTAACCAAAGATGGCGATAGCATTAACATCATGCATAAGGGTAAGGTAGTTGGAACTGCTGACTTTGATAGGGGTGCAGATAGTTTCTTCGTAAGTATCAAAGGTGAGAAGGGTCAAAAGTCTTTTAAAGATGCTCAAGCAATGGCCGATTATTTTGCAAAGAACAAAATTACAGAAGAAGTTGACCTTGATGAAGGACAAAAACCATTCGTTTCATCTGATCGTGATGGCAAGCATGTTATGAGTGCTTCTGGAAAAATTGTGAAATCTTTTAAGGACATAGATAAGGCAAATGCTTTTCTTAAAAAGAATTTTGATAAATTAAATAAAGAAGAAGCTGACCTTGATGAAGCTCGTCAACTAAAAGACCCCAAGAAAGAAACGATGGTTTCTAAGGGTGGTAAAGTTATAGTCATTGACAAGAAGGACCAAGATAAGTATCTGAAAAAAGGTTGGACCTTGGCTGAAGAATCTGACCTTGATGAAGGTAAGATGTCCCAGTTGCACCAGCATATCAAAGACAAGAAGAGTGCAGAAGAGATTGCGAAAATCATGGGCCTTGATGTAAAAACAATCAAGTCACTTATGAGCAGTCATCACCCAGAGGATGTAGAGGAAAGTGCTGCATCTGATGCTCGCCGTGCGATGGCGAAGGATAAAGACTTCTCTCGTAAAGATAGTGCTGATGATGATGACGATGCAAGTGATGATGATATCAAAGGTGCATCAAAGAATATCATGATGCAATTGAGAAAGGCGCAATCATTGAAAGGTCGCTTTGATGTTGAATTTGCAGATGGTAAGAAGGTTAAAGTTTCTGCACCCATATCTGTGGCGGTTCAACAGAAATACAATGCACAGAAGAGGCCCGCAGATAAAGAGAAATTCCAAGCACGAATTGGTAAATCTTATAAAGATATGTTGTCTGCACTAAAAGAAGAACTACAACCCAAAAAAGAATCAATCCTAGAACGGATGAATAGAAAAATCAAGGAGAATAAACATGGGTAAGAAATATTTTGATACAAAGGCCGAAACCCTTGAATCTTCGATTCTGGGTGTTTGGACAGAAGCAGCCAAGAAGGTTGCAGAAACCAACAAGAACAACAAATCTGATGACGGTGAGGGTCTGGACGCTGTTCAACCCAAAGCAGTCAAGAAGAAGTTTGATGACCGCAAGGACAAGGATATTGACAACGATGGTGACACTGATGATTCTGATAAGTATCTTCACAATCGCCGCAAGGCAGTATCTAAGGCAGTAAAGGACGAAGGTAACGAATTTGGAATGGCACTAAAGGCTGCCAAAGACAAGGGTGAAAAAACTTTCGTGGTTGCTGGTAAGACATACCCAGTAAAAGAAGGTTTCGCAGTACCAGAAGATATTCCCGCAATGGAAGTCGGCACAAATCGCTATCGTGACTATGCATTGGATGTCACCCCCGGCGAGACTGACCCTGAGTGGGCACAAGCCCGTGACTTCAAGGTTGCTTCAATGAAGGAAGCACTTGCAAAAATTTGGGGTTTGGATGAGAAAAAACTTGACAAAACTTCTAAAGAAGAGTATGATGAAGAAGATGAGGAGCTCAAACCCGTTAAAGGTTCAAAGACCATGACAGGTGGAAAAGTTGCTAAAGTAGATACAAAACCTAAGATTGACTGAAATGAAAAATTTGTTGGAGTTAATGGAAGCATCTAAGGACGATCTTCCAGAAATCTATTGTGATATGGATCAGGTTCTCGTTGACTTTATCGGTGGTGCTGAGGAGGTAATTGGTATGCCTTTTGCACAGGCTGAAAAGGATGACCGCTGGGAAGCGATTAAAAACACAAAGGATTTCTGGGCAAATCTTGATTGGATGCCAGGGGCAAAACGATTGTATTCGTTTATTGCTAAGTATGATCCTCACATTCTCTCCGCAGCATCAGGTCGTGATGTTAATGCTCGGCCGGGAAAGTTGAAGTGGTTAAGTAAGAATACCAGAATTAAACGTGGTAAAACTAATCTGGTAAAACGGGAAGATAAACAGAAATTCGCAATGACTGATGGGAAACCAAACGTATTGATTGATGATTATCTGAAAAATATTACCCAGTGGGAAGCAAAGGGTGGTATTGGTGTTTACCACACAGAAGTGGGTAAAACCATTGCTGAATTGAAACGTCTGGGTTTTAAATAGTATAAATAGAAATAATAATAGATTCTGGGACGAATAAAGCAGAGATACTTACATTTCTGCCTCCTACCTAGAAGAATAGAGGAGAATAAAATGAGCTTATGGGGATCAAGTACATCGGCGGAAAGCCGACCCAAGTTCCTACCACTGGATTCAAATGCTGCTGGATCAGGCGGAGCGAGAGAAAATGCCATTGCTGTTGCTGGTGGTTGGGGTTTATCTCCTGGCCTTGCAGCTTCGGGTAATGATAACAAAGATGCGCAACCTGAAGTTCTGGTCTGTATTAGTAACCTAGCAGAAGTTTTTGGTTCTGCTACACCAGTATCAATCGGATTTTCAGAAGGAGCAGTTGCTGACGCTGGAACATTTGACATTTCAATTACTTTCGATGAAGCAATTGATGTAACGTCAGCTGCTTGGGCTGCAAATCAGACTGTTACTAACAAAGCATATATTTTACTGTCTCGTTTGGGTTCAACTGATATGGTCGAAGATAGTACTGTTATGTGTTCTTACTACTCTGGATCGGGCACTAACAAAATCACGTTCAGAGGTACTTTGACTACTTCGACGGCTGGATTTCTTGCATTTAATGGTGCTGGTGTTGGTGATACCGCTGGTGAAGGAAGAAATGCAATTATTTTTGACGGTACTGCGAATCTCGCAGAAGAGGATGGCGGGTCGATTCTTGGACTGATGCTAGAATCAGGAACAAGAGATACACCCGGCGACAAGCTTGTTCAAGATACTGCTGCTAACGCTGGTGATGAAATACTCATGGAATCAGTAGACTTCACAATTGCGGGCGTAACAGGAACGGCTGACATTACTGACCTGACAATGACAGGCGGCGATGCTGATGTTAATATTTCTCTTGAGGGTGATACAGACGGTCATCAAGGTGGTAGACTTGTACAAGATACTGCTGCAAATGTAAATGATCCATTCGACATGGAAGACTATACCAGCGATATTGCCGTATACACACAGGCTGGATCATCCAGTGGTACTGCTTCTGTGTTAAATGGTGTAACTGTTACTGCTGCATAAGTGTTATAAATAACTATATATAATTGAAAAGTGAAAGGAAAATTATGATTGATATTGAAAAAATTAATGAACGCAAACTAGTTATTTCGAAAGATATCGAAGCGGTTCGGGGACGTATTGCCGAAGCGCAAAAGAAGATTGCTGAAGACCAAGCACTGTTGAACGCACTAATGGGTGCATTTCAACAGTGTGACGCCTTCATCAAAGAGTTAGATGATGATGAAGCAGTTGAAGATTCAACTGTTAGTGATGTAGAGAATAGTTCAGAAGAGGATTAATATCTACAGTAACATTCCCACAATTAAGTGGGTTAATATAAGGAGAAGCTAAAATGGCAGATAAGAAAATTACAGCTCTCACAGACCTTTCCACTGGAATTGCGTCTGGTGATCTACTACATGTGATTGATGATCCTACGGGAACACCAATCAATAAGAAAATTTCCGTTGCAAACTTTTTGAACCTTAATCCGGTTCCTCTTGCAACCAACACCGTAGAAACCATCATTGTTAATGGTGCAGCTACACTTACAAAGGGCATTCATCTTCTTGGTGGTGCAGATGTAGCTTGTGCAGTTACCTTGGCTGATGGTACAGTTACAGGTCAGCTTCACACGTTTATTGCTACAGAAGCAGTAACGAATCCACCTACAGTTACCCTGACCACGCCAGGTGGTGCAGGTAATATTGCCACGTTTGATGCAATTGGTGAAAGTGCAACTTGTCTCTGGACAGGTGCTGCTTGGTATTGGGTTGCTCATGCTACAAATGTTGTGGGTGATCTTGGTACAGGTCCAGCACTTACTTAATAGTGTAATACTTTGGTGTGGGGGGCTTGTCCCCCCCATCATTTTTACGAATGGGAGAATTTAATGGTTGAAGTTTTATCAGAGGTTAATTGGGGTAAGGTGGTAGAACCTGTTACCAAAGTTTTTACTAAGAAGAAAGAAGAACCTAAATTTCTTGAAGAACAAATTAGAGATCATTATCCCTGTGACGTAGAACCGAAGGAAGAAGAAAAATGAAAACATTTAAAAAATTCGCATTAGATGAAGCCACATTTCAGACAACTATTGCTTCTCTAAATCAAGATATCCCAACGGGCAATTATTCTGACCCCAGAGTTGTACGGGCGCTTAATTCTTTTGTTGGTACGGTAGCAAGAGCTACAATAGACGGAACAATGATCCCAGAGATGGTTGTTAGTAGATTGAGAAGTTCTCTAAGTAAAATTGGACTGACATTTGATGAAGTCCCTATGATGGAAGGTGAAAGTGGTTCTTACGATTTACCCTTGACCAGTTTTGGCGGTCGCTTCGGTAAAGGTTTGGACACTCCATATGATGAGTTTGAAGCAGATGACGGCATCTCTCATCAGGTAGAGGGTGGTTTAAGTCTGGTGCTGGGTTATGAAATGCAAGAGGATAATTCATGTAGGTTAACTGCTTCTATTAAATAGAATGTATGAAAATATAACTACTAACAATTTTGTAATGTATGCTATTAAACATTATAACAATCCACAGTGTGAAGGGGAAAAAGAGTTTCACGATGATATGAAGAGGTTTAAGTATATTAAACGTCTTTTTAAAAAGTATTCATTGGGGGGACAACTTAAAGAACGGTTGCTTCTCAATCATATCATCATTCTCAGGAACCTTTTTGGAACTGAGGCTTGTGTCACCCTTCTTCTCTTTAGGACACAAAAAGAATACCTTGGTGTCTTGAAGTCATTTCTAATTTTCCTAAATATGATTAGAGAAGATGAATTGTCAGATATTGAATCTGACAATTACGTTTTAGAAACATTAAGGGAAATCTAATGGGAAGAGCGATAGATTTATTTGTTACATACAGATTCATAAAACTACTTGTGACACCATTTGATAATATGCCAGCATTTAAGCTGGGTATTATTGATGCAGATGGTAATCGTATCATGGAGAAGACTGTTTCCCGTGGTATGCAACCCACCCAACTCATAGGTGATGAGATGCGATCTGCATACACAGTTCTCCACAAACTAGTATTCAACATCAAAAAGATTTTTGGCAAGGTGCCCGGACTTAGAACTAAGTTGGGAACCTATGCTGCTGCCCTATTCCTACTCAAAGATACATTCAAGGAATCTGTTGATGACCCTGATATGTTTGAGAAAGAGTTTATGAAGTATCTTAAAGAAGAAGGATATGAGATAGACAACACAATTTCTGAGGAAGTCATTGGATTTGGTGAGGTGCTACCTAAAGGGGAGTACACTCTAGTTAATGATATCCTAAATAGTGAAGAGGAAGAATTAACTGCTAAGAAGGGTGATAAGGTAGTTGCGTTTGATGACGAAGCTCCGTTAGATACGATTCTTGGTATTGACATATTTCCTATTATTCACGTTAAAACACAAGAAAAGATTTACGTTAGTTTGGAGGACATAAAATGAAACGCTGGATAGAAGTATCCCCCCATAGTGGGTTAGAAGAAGATGCCCCCGCTAATAACGCAAGTAGTGGTGCAGTAGACATGAACCCTGATGGTGGTAAGAAAAAGAAATTGCTTAACCGTTCCTTGATTGATGCTCGCACTAAGGCATATCGGGAACACAAAACACGTTTAGAAACACGCCGAGCCAAGCGGGAATCAAAGAAGAGTGCTTTCATTGAAAAGATTAAAGAGGATGCTGTTTCTGAAATTGCATATGGTTCTGGATATGATGTAGCAAAACCTGTTGCAGACATTCAGCCTGTAAATGCTGCAAAGTCTGCCACTGGATACGAACTGTATCACAAGGATTTCTCTGGAGTCATGCAACACGCATACAAGTTTGCAAAGACCAAAGGCGTGACAGTAGACCCATCTGAGATTGATAGCAAGGTTGCATCTGGTCCAAAGAAACCCAGTAGTGGCAAGACCAACAGTTATATCCTTGACACAAACAAGAAACAGAAAGTGCATATTCAAGTTGCTAATCTCGACAATAAGAGATATGAACTGAATATGTATATTGACTGATGATTAAAGTATATCTATTCCTGATCATCATGGGTGTGCTTAGTGCCGTAGGTTTCGGTGGGTATTTGTATTATAAGGATACCCAACAACGCATTGCTATTCTTACTGAGAACAATGCAAAGCTTGAAATTGCAATTCAGATTAGTGAAGATAGTATTACAACATTGCAAAACGATATTGCAAAAAACGCAGAACTAAGTAGAGAACTACAGAAGGAATTGCAGATTGCAGAGGGTTATGGTGATGAACTCCGTGCAACTTTGCAAAAACACAACCTAACACACTTGGCAAATAAGAAGCCGGGTTTGATAGAAAAGAGGATGCAAAATGCGACCAATCGTTTATGGGATGATCTTGCTGTCATCACTGATCCTACTGGGGGGGTGCAGTCTGATGCCGTCAAAGGTAGTGACGGTAACAAAGACAGTAAAGACGGAAGTTCCAATAGTAACAAGGCCAAAGCAAGTCCAGCTAAATGATGTAAAAATCTATGTAGTTGCAAAGGCTAACTACGCTGAATTTGTCAAGGAATATGCGAAGAAGAATGGTGCTGATTCTTATATCGCACTATCAGTAAAGGATTATGAAAATCTGGCGCTGAACTTTGCTGAACTGAGACGATATATAGAACAACAGAAACAGATCATTGTCTACTATGAAAATGCGGTAGCGCCAGAGAAGAAAGAAGATAAAAATGGGAAAGTTCAATAATAAAATTTCAGCTGAATTTCATCCACCCAAGAAGTGGATTCTGGAACGAGCCCTCTCTTATCAGAATGATGAGATTGATGCGGCTGCACTACAGGCAGTTGGTGTAAAATGTCCCGATAGTAAGATCACTTGCTCTAAGGGTTTTGTCACTGACTTAGCTAGTGTGCCTCGTGCAATCTGGTGGTTGATTTCCCCGTGGGACATCGCTCGTGCTGCAATCATTCATGACCTTCTCTACAAACGCATTCGCCAGTATCGTTTCAAAAACGAAGACCCTGATGATCCGAATGTAGAAGAAGTTCAACGTGCATACAAATCTGCAAAAAAGGCATCAGATAAGGTTTTCCTGATGGCAATGAAAGATGCTGCTCCATCTGTTCCGAAGTGGAAAATGCATGCCGCATATTATGCAGTTGTTCTATTTGGTCGTTGGTCAATCATTCCAAGAGAGGAAGACTAATGATGGCTGAAGATTGGGATGTGACCTATTGCAATATTTGTGGTCACGAATCTCATTGTGGAACGAAAAGGATGAAAGATTATAGACGTGAACCTTACAGCCATGGCATTGAAGGTCAAGTAGAAGTTTGTAAATCTTGTAGATGCGAAAAATGCACAACACCAGATTGGGGTTAACTTGAAAATTCTTATACCATTTTCGGGAGGAGTTAATTCGACCTATAATCTTTGTCGCTGGTTAACGGAAACCGATGCTGAGGTTGTTGTGAGATATGCAGTTGAGAAATGGAATGTGCCCGGATACAATGATAGGGACAATATGAAAGAAATAGAGTCTATTAGAGAAATTATTCTTTTAATTAAATCCACTATCCGAGACTTTGATTTACAATTTGTTGATTGGTCAATTGATTACGTCAATAATAGAGTCCCTGTTCTCAGTGGATTTACAAAAGGAACCTATGATATTGGCATGATTCTACCACGATACGAATCGTATGCCATCTGGCCATCTGAAACTGGAGCAGATGCAATTTCTATTGGAATATCGATGGAAAATACGGCAACGGATTGGGGATATCTTGAAAATTCTGAGATGCGGGGGCTGATTGAGTCTGCTGGTGTTGATATCTATCTAGGCGGTTCTCCTGATCTAACTCCCATACCAACGGGTAAAGACCTTGATCCTGATTTGTTTCACAAGACACTCACAGGTAGATTTGCACAATATGAAGCAATGCCAGAGGAGCTTCGTGTGCTTACTCATAAGTGTGACACATCCACATGTAATAAATTGTGGTGTATGCCTTGCGCCTACCAAAGAGGATATGAAACTTTTGTTGCAGATGGAAAAACAGGACGTGACTTTGATTTATATTGTGCTGAAAGGGGTAGTTATGGTCCATTCCGTTCACTAGCTAACAAAGACACTTACACATATCGAGGCGAGGCCTCGCCGACCTCTAGTAACAATCGGTGGAATTATTTAGCCGATGCTGCGGGCCTTCCATGGCCTTCAGTGGTCGTATAAATAAATAAAAAGGAAACAGTATGTGGTTTTTTTTAATAAGTAGTATTGCCTCTGCCGTTATTGGTAGTGCCGCAGATTCTTGGTTCTCTGACACCAAGATGGGTAAGTGGTTCTATCGTAAGGTTGATGATGTTGCATCATGGGCATCTAGGAAATTGGGATTGAAGGTTCTTGCTGATGAAACGAATTGGAAGACAAAATACCCAAATGTCAGTTTAAAGATTGACAGTCTAGAAGTCAGAATAAAACAATTAGAGGAGAAATAAATGTTTAGTTGGATTAAAAGTAGAGTAATGGAACGCACTTCATGGGATGGCGGCGCACTGATTGCTGTTGGTCTTGTGGTGTTGTTCCTCGGCCCATTTGCGAAGTATGCTGCACTTGCAGCAATTGCATGGGGTGTTCTTACCATGTTGAAATCTGAGAAGTAGATATTATGGGAGAGTTGGAAACAGAGGTTGAGCTTCTTAAAAAAGAAGTAGCAGATCAAACAAAAATACATGACCGTTTGGACATTGCGATTGAAAAATTGACCGATGTTTCCAACTCAATCCATCGTATGTTGTCTGTGCATGAAGAGAAGATTGCTCGCCAAGAAGAAACAACTACAGCTGCAGATAACAAATTAGAGATTCGTCGCATAGAACTAACCGCTAAGATAGACGAACTTCATTCCCGCATTACCACAAATACCAAAGAGATTATGGCTGCGGCACTAGTGCAACATACCCAGCAGAATAAAGAGATACAGAAGATTAAGGATGAACTGGCCACAAGGGTAGGCGTTCTGGAGAAATGGCGTCATGTCCTGATAGGAGCATCAATTGTCGCCGGATTTGTTTTGCATAAACTGCTGCAAATCACTTGACATTATACCATAGACCTGTTATTATGTATGAATGTCATATATTGATACCAAATACTTAAATATTATCAGTCCTTATCTTCAACAGTTCAAGAAGAAGGGCGATAATTTATGGAACTTCCGTTGTCCCTATTGTGGGGATTCCCAAAAATCACGAACTAAGACAAGAGGATTTGTCTTCCGTAAGAACAATGACCTGTTCTTCAAGTGTCATAACTGTGGCGTTGGTGCATCTTTGGGTAACCTAGTCAAGACAATAGACTCAAAAACCTACAAAGACTATATAATGGAACGATATAAAAAAGGTGTTGAGACTCGTAGTAGTCCTCAGCCGGAGTTCAAATTCAATGCACCAGTGTTTCGCAAAAAAGGTATTCTTGAAGGTCTTAAATCTATTAAAGACCTACCTAATGACCACCCAGCGAGACAGATTGTGGAAAGACGAAAACTCCCTCTGGAATCACTCTCCGATTTATATCTATGCGAATCATTTTATAAATTCACAAATACGATAATCAAAGGTAAATTTCCTTCCTTGGGTGGCGATCATCCAAGGTTGATTATTCCGTTTCGTGATGAACAAGGTGAAGTGTTTGCGTATCAGGGTAGAGCCTTTGGTGATGAACAACCTAAGTATATCACCATCAAGATTGATGCTGACCGTGACAAGATTTTTGGTCTGGACAAGATAGACAGGGGTAAACCTATTCTTGTTGTTGAAGGACCGTTAGATAGTCTGTTTCTGGATAACTGCATTGCAGTTGCCGGAGCAGACTTTAGTAATATTGAAGGTGGCCTCACAATCATCTACGACAATGAACCTAGAAATAAGGAGATCAACAAACAGATAGAGAAAACAATTGATCAGGGGAAGAGCGTATGCCTGTGGCCTGATACTATGGAGTATAAGGATATCAACGATATGGTTATCGGTGGATATACTAAAGAAGAAATACAAGAAATCATAACAAACAATACTCTCTCTGGACCAGCGGCAAAGTTGAGGTTCGCAGAATGGAGAAGAGTGTAGGAGCAAAAGATGAACACCGCAACCGCTGAAGTTGTATACCTCAAAACCACAGAAGAATACGTTGGAATTAAAATAGACAGAACAAAAGATCAATCTCTGTCAGAACAAGCTAAGAAGTTACTTACAGATTATTACCAGACAAAGGATGAAATATCACCACAACAGGCATATGCACGAGCAGCGGTTGCGTATTCATATGGTGACATGGAACTTGCCCAGAAGATTTATGATTATGTAAGTGATGGTTGGTTTATGTTTGCTTCCCCGGTCCTATCCAATGCTCCTATGCCGGGTGAGAAGACACGAGCTCTTCCTATCTCCTGTTTCCTCACATATGTTCCTGATACCCTTGAGGGTTTGATTGACCATTCTGCTGAGTTGCGTTGGTTGTCAGTCAAGGGTGGTGGTGTTGGTGGACATTGGAGTGATGTTCGTGCAGTGTCAGATAAAGCACCCGGTCCTATGCCATTTATCCATACAGTAGACGCTGACATGACCGCATATCGTCAGGGGAAGACCCGTAAGGGGTCATATGCTGCATACATGGACATCTCCCACCCTGATATTATTGAGTTCCTAAACATGCGTATACCCACAGGAGACGTGAATCGTAAGAACCTTAATTTGCATCATGCAGTGAATATTAGCGATGCGTTTATGCGAGCAGTAGAACGTGATGAGATGTGGGATTTGGTTGATCCAAATGAACAAGATGCCCGTGACAGTATGAAGGCTAGAAAATTATGGGAAACTGTGTTGGAGACACGTTATCGCACAGGTGAACCATATCTTAACTTCATTGATACAGCCAACCGTGCATTACCACAGACCATGAAAGATAAAGGATTAAAAATCAACGGGTCTAACCTGTGTCTTGTGGGTGATACAAAACTTGATTGTATTATAGACGGCGATCCCTGTTTTGGGGTTACACTTGAATATATTTGCAAACAGAGTTTTGCTGCTGATGTTAAAGTTCTGTCCTATAATGTGGAAACTGGTGAAACTTCCTATCAAAGAGTATTATCTGGTTCGTTGATGAATAATGATGCTGATTTGATTCGTATTGAGGATGAAGAAACTGGCAACTTTATTGAATGCACCCCCGACCACAGAGTATTCACAAAAAATCGTGGGTATGTAAAGGCTGAGGATTTGAACGAGGATGATGATCTTGTCTTTGGTTAGATAATAGTAGATGGATTTCTATAGATTTGTTTTATTATAAATATAAGTATAACAAGAAATCCATCTACTCATCTATCGGGGATTAATATGAAATACACAACATATCTATTAACATCTAAAACATCCGGCAAACAATATGTGGGATATAGTTCAAAGGGTGTATCAGCGAGATTGCACAAACACCATATTAATGCTAAACGAGGTCAGCAGACGCATTTATATAATGCGATACGATTATATGGTATAGATGATTTTTCATCAAAGATATTGTGGGAAGGTCGTTCTAAAAAGAAAGCAACTGATATGGAAAAGTTCTATATTAAAAATCTTGATACTTATGTGAATGGGTATAATCAAAGTCTTGGTGGTGATGGTGGATATTGTGTTCCCCCAGAGAAACGAGATGAGTTTTATAAAAATCATAGTAGGATGATGAAAGGAACGAATAATCCCAGATATATTAATGTTGATGACGAAACACTGCTTGAAGGCGCATATTCTTATTTTAAAGAACATGGTGTATTACCATTATATCACTGGTTTATATATAGTAAAACTCTTGGTTTTCCCACAAGTTATGCGCTGTGTAGATTTGAAGATTTGGGTGGTGGCAGAGTGGGATTTAAAAATTCTATGAAGAAAAAATATGGGTTGTGTGACGATGACTTTAAATATGTAAAAACTAAAGAACACAAACAAAAACTAGCAGAAGCAAGTAGGAGAAAATAATCATGGCCTTAAAAATAACGAAACTAACTCAGCGCCGGCCCGTATATGATATTACTGTAGAGAACAACCACAACTTTTATGCTAATGGTATTGTTGTGCATAACTGTAATGAGATTCACCTTCCTACTAATGAAGATCGCACTGCTGTGTGTTGTTTGTCATCTGTCAATCTGGAGAAATTTGATGAATGGAAGGATACTACAATGATTCGTGATCTTATTCGATTCCTAGATAACGTCCTTCAGTTCTTCATTGACAATGCGGGTGATGAAATCAGTCGTGCTCGTTTCTCTGCTACACAAGAACGTAGCCTTGGTTTGGGTGCAATGGGATGGCATTCTTATTTGCACAAGCATCGTATCCCCCTTGAGTCTCCATCTGCTGTGGTTAAAAACATTCAAATCTTTGAACATATTAAATCAGAAGCAGTTGCAGAGACAGAACAACTTTCAAAGGAACGTGGTGAATGTCCAGATATGAAGGGTACAAGAAGGCGCAATTCTCACCTATTGGCAATTGCACCTAATGCAAACAGTTCAATCATCTGTGGCACGTCGCCATCTATTGAGCCCAGTAAGGCAAATGCATATACGCACAGAACCCGTGCTGGTTCCCATTTGGTTAAAGATAAATATCTTGAAGAGGAATTGGAGAAGATAAATAAGAATGATGCAACAACTTGGAGTTCGATTATCACTAATGGTGGTTCTGTTCAACACCTAAGTTTTCTGTCATCAGAGGTAAAGGATATATTCAGGACTGCTATTGAAATTGACCAAAACGCAATCGTTTCTCAGGCTGCTGATCGGCAACAGTTTCTATGTCAGGGTCAGTCATTAAATGTGTTCTTTCCAGCAGGCGCATCGAAGGCAGACCTACATAAAGTACACTACAATGCTTGGAAGTTGGGTTGTAAGGGATTGTATTATCTTCGTACAGAAACCTCAGCCAAAGCAGAGAATGTGTCAACCAAAATAGTGCGTGATGCATTGAAAGATTACGAAACACAAACAATGACACAAGAGGAGTGTATAGCATGTTCGGGATAGCGCTAACAAAATCGGCAGTTGATTATCTAGATAGTGTTAGATCAGATGGAGACTATGTGTCCCTTGGAGTTAAGGGTGGTGGATGTTCTGGTTTGGAATATGTTTGGGCAATGGCATCAGAGCTTCCAGATGTAAATTGGTCAGAACCAATTGAAAATGTATTAGTACTTGACCCAATGGCAGAGATGTATGTCTTGGGGTCAGAAATAGATTATGTAACAGAGTTGGGGGGTTCGTTCCTCAAAATTAGCAATCCACAACAGAAAAGTAGTTGTGGTTGTGGATCATCGTTTGGAGTATAGTATGAATATAAGAGTGGTAACAAAGTCCGATTGTCCATTTTGCACGATGGCAAAGAGTTGGTTGAAGGAACATGCATTTGAGTATGAAGAGGATTTGATTGATAATGAAGAAGAACGTCTAGCGTTCTATCAGACAATCAATGGCGCTACCGAAGTGGTGGGTGCGATGAATACTCGTAGGGTTAATTCTGTTCCCCAAATCTTTATTGATGACAAGCGTATCGGGGGTTATGATGATCTAATGAAGATGGGTGATGACCTACTGAAGAAACGCAGCGGGGGTGGACTATTACAGTTCAGTGAAACCTATAAACCGTTTCACTATCCTTGGGCAGTAGAGATTACCACACGCCATGAAAAGGCACATTGGATTGAGGACGAACTTGATTTGTCTGAGGATGTGGCTGATTGGAAGTCTGGTAAGGTCACTGAGACTGAGAAGGAATATGTTACCAACATCCTACGCCTGTTCACACAGTCTGATGTTGCAGTGGGTCAGAACTATTATGACCAGTTTATTCCCAAGTTCAAGAATAATGAAATCCGTAACATGCTTGGTTCTTTTGCAGCCCGTGAAGGTATACACCAACGTGCATATGCTCTACTCAATGAGACACTTGGGTTGCCAGACAGTGAGTACCATGCATTCCTAGAGTACAAGGAAATGGTAAATAAGATTGAGTTCATGCAGGAGTCAGACAATACCACAATGAAGGGTCTAGGTCTTGCACTTGCAAAGTCTGTGTTCAATGAAGGTGTTGCACTGTTTGCGTCATTCGTTATGCTCCTCAACTTCCAGCGGTTCGGTAAGATGAAGGGTATGGGTAAGGTTGTTGAGTGGTCTATTCGTGACGAAGCATTATTGGTTGGCACGAAAGTAACAACTAAGGCCGGCGATAAAAATATTGAAAATATAACATTAGAAGATGAAGTGTTACAATTTGATATGAACACAAAAGATTTTTCATATACAAACCCAACAAAAACACAAAAAGTTATTCGTGATGAAATATATCATTTTGAGGGCGCCGGGTTTGACCAAAAAGTTTCACCAAATCATAGAATGATATATGAACAGGGTGGTGAAATAAAGGAATGTTTAGCAAAGGATTTTGAACCATCAGAAGACAAATATTTTATAATTGTTGAATAACTCTTTCGTCTTGAATACTCCATTATTATAAATAGTATTATAATATTAACTGGGGGTATGTTGATGGGGTATATATACAAAACATTAAATGTAACTAATAATAGGGTTTATATTGGTAAAAGTCATAAAAAAATATTTGATGAAAATTACTTTGGTTCTGGAATGTTGCTGCGTCAATCAATAAAAAAACACGGCAGTACTGATCATTTAATTGTTTCTATTATTGAATATTGTGATAATAGTGATATAGATGATAGAGAAATATATTGGATTGACAAATATAAATCTAAATTTGGTGATTTGATATACAATTTATCAGAAGGTGGTTCGGGCGGAAACACAAATAAATATAAATCACCAGAAGAAAGGAATAAAATATATAAACGCATATCAAAGAAAACTATTGGGAGAAAAGATTCGCCAGAAGTAAAATTGAAAAAATCAATATCAGCTAAAAAAAGAATAATAGATTTTCCTAACACATTACCGGACAATAAAGGAAGAATTCATGAGAGGAGTGGTTTAGAAAATATACGAAATGGGATAAAAAAAAGAATTGGTGAGATGACTATAACTGATGGTGTAAATGAAAAAAAGATTATGAATGAAATTGATATTCCTGATGGTTGGCAAAGAGGGAGAAGCAATGCGTTTAAAAATAAATCGAGGGGGAGAACAATGAGTGTTGAATCTTCATCTAAAAAATCAAAACATTTTACTGGAAAAATTAGAATCACAAATAAAGTGGAAAATAAATGGATTTGTGGGGGACAAGAAATTCCAGCTGGATATATAAGAGGAATAACAAAAAGGGGTGACATGATATGCAAATAAAAAGAATTAAATCAACCGATGTAAAAATAACACATACAAAACTTGACGAACCAACAGAATTTCATTGCTTATCTGTTCCGGGTAAATCATTTGTTGTTACGGATGAACATGGCAATAGGTCGGTTACTGGAAATAGTATGCATGTTGAGGGGAACGCTAAACTGTTCCGTCAATTTTGTGTTGAGCATCCCAAGGTAGTTGATGATGATTTCAAGGGAGACATTTATGTTATGGCTCGTGTTGCAGTCAAGTTAGAAGACAAATTCATTGACCTTGCCTATAAGATGGGTGAGATTGAAGGTCTAGATGCGTCTGAAGTAAAGTCATATATAAGGTATATAACAGACAGACGTTTATTGCAGTTGGGTTTAAAAACCAATTTTAAGGTAAAGGAAAATCCTCTGCCTTGGTTAGAGTGGGTACTGAATGGTGCAGACCACACTAACTTCTTTGAGGGAAGAGTTACAGAATATGAGGTGGCAGGATTATCAGGCAACTGGGAAGACGCATATGAGGCAATTGCGTGAAATTAATAGTATGTGAAGAATGTGAAGCAGAGTTTCGTATTAAACATGGGATGGATGAACACCATTATCAAATAACCTATTGTCCTTTCTGTGGTGAATCAACTTATGATCCAGAATTTGTTGATGAGATTGAGTGGAGCGAAGAGGATGAATAATGAGTGATTTTTATATTACTGGAACAAGGAGAGGCCTTGGTCAAGCACTTAGTGTATTCTATGACACAGTAGATACTCTAGAAGATTGTGATGTATTTATTAATTGCAAACATGATGGGTTTCAACAAGTTGATCTATTGTATAAGGCTGCTGAACTCAACAAACGTATAATTAATATAGGATCAAATTCTCCTGATCAGCGTGGAAATAGAATTAGAACTTATCCAACTGAGAAAGCAGCATTAGACTATGCTAATGATCAATTGTTTTATCAAGGAATAGATACAACGATTGTAAGGTTTGGTCGTTTTGATACTGCTAGGGTTGCTCATATTGACGCTCCAAAAATGACTGTATCATATTGTGTATCACTTATTGATTGGATTCTTAATCAACCATATAGAGTAAAAGACATTACGGTTACACCATGAACATGTGGAAATATTGGTGTAAGGCAATCGGGTATAAAGCATTTGATGAGGATGACAAAGCAGACAGGGTTGCGATAATCAGGACTGTTTGGGTTGTCTTACATACAGCAACATGCTTTGCAATTATTGCAAACGCTTGGAGACAGTGGTGACTTGGCACTACAACGGAAAACCATTCACAAGTGAAATGATTGAAGACAATCTTGGTTTTGTTTATATAGTAACTGACAAAAGAAATGGTAAAGACTATATTGGCAAAAAAGGTTTAGTGTCTAAAAGAAAATTACCCCCACTGAAGGGTAAGAAAAGAAAACGCATCAAGATAGTGGAGACTGATTGGAAAACTTACTGTGGTTCAAATGAAGAAGTAAAGTTGTTAGTAGAAGAACACGGATTAGAATTGTTTGATAGAAAAATTGTTCGGCTATGTAAATCAAAGGGCGAAATAAATTACTATGAAGCTAAACTTCAATTTGACACAGATTGTCTATTAAAACCAGATGAATTTTATAATGCATTTATAGGATGTAAAATAAGTCGCTCCCACCTAATAACTAAACCCTAAAACACCCGAATCACCTAAATAATCCTATATCGTATTTTATAGGAGTCAGCGATGGAAATATTTGCAATTATCGCTGAACTTGGTTTTACGGTTACTGCCGTTTTAGCTGGTGGTGCATTTATTATTATTCTCCTAAAATATATACTAGCATCGGTGGTAGATTCCGCTGCGACATTGAATATGTTGATTACGGCGTTAGATAACCGTGTCAAAACTATTAATAATGAAATTGTGAGACTAGACTCTTTGGTATGCCATGTATTGGGTGTAAAACCAGATGTCCGAAGGATGTCTGCTGCCGATGGCAAGGAGGATGCCAGAAAGGACTAGTTGAATGGAAGAGATTATTAAAGCAGTCCAAGAACAGGGCATTACTGTAGTTATGGCTGTTGGTATGGGTTATTTCATATTCTTTATTTGGAGATACGTCACCCAAGAAATTCTTCCCGCATTGGAAAAGGCAACCGGAACTACTATTGGACTTATTGATAGGGTACGGATGCTTGACAATGATATGATACGAATGGACCAAAAGATCAATACTATACTGGAACTTCGTGATATTGAGAAGGAGAAGAAGAATGATTAGGTTTATACCGATATTATTGTTTGTTCCTTCACTTGCGTTTGCTGGAGATTTGACGCACCAATGGAAGTCTCCTGCTTTTAGTGGGCAGGGATATAGCGCCCATGTTCTAACTATTGAGAATCAAGAGTTCTCTAGGAAACAAGCAATCAAAGAGAAACGAGAAGCAGAGAAACGTCAAGCAATACGAGATGCTGCAAATACGAACCTATCTAAATTTATGAAAAATGTAGAGTCAAGGATATATGCTCAACTTTCAAAACAATTAGTAGATAGTATGTTCGGAGAAGAATCTTCAACTTCCGGCACAGTTACTTTTGAGGGTACAACAATCAGTTACACCAAAAGTTCTGAAACCGTAGAATTAACGATTGTGGATGCAAATGGTAGTTCGACTATTATCACTGTTCCTGTTGGCGACTTTACTTTCTAGTTGTGCATCTATCCAACCGATAGATGCACCTGAAGTAACTTCATCGCCAATGGTAGATGAACTAAAAAATATCCCGGCACCAGTGCAAAAAGTGCCGATAGCAGTGTATAAATTTAATGACGTTACTGGTCAGAGAAAGTCTGGTAATAATCTTGCTTTGCTTAGTAGTGCGGTTACACAGGGCGGTGACATATGGTTACTGCAAGCATTAAAGAAGGCTGGGAATGGTGAGTGGTTTCAAGTTATTGAGAGGATGGAATTAGACAATCTTCTTAAAGAACGGCAGATTATACGAAACACAAGAAAGTCGCACGAAGGAGATAAAGCAGAAAAGATCAGGCCGCTACTATTTGCAGGAGTGTTACTAACAGGCGGTATAGTTGGTTATGATACTAATACGGAAACTGGTGGACTAGGTGTAAGATATTTGGGTATTGGTATATCTGATGAGTATCGTAAAGATATGGTTACAGTTGCTTTACGATTAATATCGGTACAGACAGGTGAGGTGTTACTAGCAGTCAGTTCTCAGAAGACAATTCTGAGTACTAAGTTATCTGCTACAGTGTTCAAGTTTTTGGATATGGGAACAAGCTTGCTGGAGACTGAAGCAGGTATAACAGACAATGAGTCTACTACCTATGCCGTGAGGAAAGCAATTGAACAATCGGTTATAGAAATTATTAAGGTGGGTGAGAAAAATAAACTTTGGGAATTTAAAAAGGAGAAAATCAAATGAGAACGAGCATACTTACTATTCTCGCTTACTTTGTTATGATGAATGTGGGTTATGCGAGTGACGTTTACATTACGCAGTCTGGTGCAAGTCTGACTGCAAACATCAATCAAGATGGACAAGACAACCAATTTGGTGACGGGACAACTGATGTTACCCTAACAGGTGACAACCAGACGTTGGACATTGACCAAGTTGGTAGTACAAATACTATTGCTGCATCTGTCGTTGGTGCAACACAAGAGTTAACAATCAACCAGACAGGTAGTAGTAATACGTCTACCGTATCGGTTGGTTCTAGTTCTTCATCTGATGACAACAGTATTATCCAGACAATCACTGGTAGCTCAAATACGACTACGGTGAATGTGGGTAATAGTGCTGCGTCTAGTGATGCCGATGTTGATCTTGTTGTTACAGGTGACAGTAATACAGTGACTATTAATGAAAATAGTACTGCAACAATGGCGAGTGGTGATAAGAAGGTGACAAACATTACAGCGATTGGTGGAAGTAATACTATTACATCTACACACACTGGTGCTGCTGACCAAGACACAACCCTGCATCATACGGGTTCATCTAGTACTTTTTCTATTACACAGGGTGGTGCATATGATGGAACAGTGGACATGACAACAGTGGGGTCAGGCCATGATGTTACGATTACTATGGACGATTAGTATTATTTTCTTTAGTACCAATGCTTATGGTGCTATTGGAAATGTGGTCAAAGGAAACGCTTCTGTAGAAAGGTCTGGTGAAAAGACTGATCTAAAGAAGGGTTCCGATATTGAGTTTAAGGACACTGTGAAAACTGGTAAAGGTGACATAGGTATCACGTTTGTTGATGATACTAATGTTGCAGTGAGTGCCCACAGTGCTTTGGTAATTGATGAATTTATATATGACCCTAATTCTAAAACAGGCTCTAAGTTGGTCATGAATATTGCACTTGGCACAGTGCGATATGCGAGTGGTAATATTGCTAAATTAAATCATCAGAACGTAGAAATTAGAACACCAACAGCAAGGATTGGTGTGTTGGGGACTGCATTCAGTATGACCGTGGATGAGGTTGGAAAATCTTTAATTATTCTACTACCCAACAAAGACGGGACCGTAGGTAAGATATCGGTAGAGACTGATGCGGGACAAGTTATTATGAACCAAGCATTCCAATCAACATTAGTTAGTACGGGGGAAAACAAACCATCTAAGCCTGTAATACTAGATTTGACATTAGACCAGATTAATAACATGTTGATTATTAAACCGCCCAAACAGAAATTGTTGGATTTATTAGAGGATTCTAAAGACAGTAAGAATTTACTTGATATTGATCTCTTAGAGTTTAATGATTTAGGTAAGAACGAATTAGAAGAAGACCTATTTGGGTTTAATGAATTAGACATTAACGATTTGGATGTTGACCTACTTGGAAATATCCTAGACCAGATTGCCGCTTCACTCGCACAATCAGAGATGATTGATGGTAGAACAAGTGGGTTTAATAAAGTCACACAGGTCAACACACTGGTAGATGGAAACAGCACACGCATCATACGAAGAGTAGGAAGTAACACAGTAGATTTAGACTTGATAAACGACTATGGTTATAGGATTAATATTACACAGGGAATGCCTGTGCCGGAGATAACAACAAAAGATGAAAACGCTTCTAATATCATTAATATTACTCAGTCTGACTAACTTTGCACTTGCTGGCAACAGTGTGTTCATTGAACAGATAGGTACGAGTACAGATTCTACGATAACTGTAGATATTGACGGTAATAACAATTCCGTAAATCTTACTATGGAAGGTACTAACAATGATTTGAATATTACACAAGGGGGAAACAACAATACAGTCAGTTGGATTTCTTATTGGGGTAGTGGTGAGACTTGGGGTGGTGATTTGGATGGTAACAGCAACACCATAAAAACTGAACAATACAACACCACCGGCACAGATACGAATAGGGTGGGTATGCATATTCAGAGCAATAGCAACACGGTTAGTGTTGGCCAAGGATGTACATATGATAGCCAATCAGACACAACTTGTTCTGGTACTATATCAGAATATGGTGGCCATACTGTGAATTTAGACTTACATTCAGGTAATAATAACATCAAGGTGGGTCAATCATCAGGTTCGGTTGATGCAGACCATTATGCACAGATTTACATGTATGGTGGGGAATATAATACTATGTTTGTCAAGCAGGATGGTAGTGGAAATAAGACCCTAAATATAACAGTGAGGACAGATGGTGGGACACAATCTGTTATTCAAAAAGATAGCGGGGCCCATAGTGCAACAATAGATTTGACAGGTAGTTATCACACAGATTTGAATTTGATTCAGCAAGGTAGTACAAACCAATCATATTCATTGACACAGAATTGTCTGACAAGTGGTGGATGTAGTGTGGGAATTACGCAAGGAAATTAGTTATGAAAAAGTGGATTATATCATTATTCGTCATTTTAGTATTGTGTGGATTGCGTTTTGCAGACCCGTGGTTCCTAGACATGGTTCGCCTCAAGGCAATGGATCAACATCAGCGCAATCAAGAAACACTGATAATTGATAATGTTGTTACTGTAGAAATTAACAATCAGACAATCAGAGAACGTGGGCAGTGGCCTTGGGATAGGGAAACACTTGGTAACGAGATTATCAAACTCTATCAAGCAGGAGCGTCATTAGTCGTTGTTCCTATTCTATTCGCAGACCCAGACCGTGGGGGTAAGGATACATTCTTTGCTAACGTGCTCAAACAAACACCAACTGTTATAGGGCAGATACCTAGCACAGACAATAGTAATTCTGGTGTAGTGCGTGGTGTTGCAACGGTTGGCCATCCTTGGAAAAATTGGGTATATAGATACCCCGGTGTGGTTGGTCCTATTCCAGAACTTGCAAAGAGTGCCAATGCTGTTGGTATGATGGTTATTGCACCAGAGGCTGATGGTGTAGTTAGACGTATGCCTTTGGTGATTGCAGTGAATGATAAAATATATCCATCTATCAGTATGGAAATCCTACGCATGGCATCAGGAGACATATCGTTCCAGATGAAGACGGGTATCGCTGGTGTAGAAAAACTACGCATCCCCAAATATAAAATGATTGACACAGATGCCAATGGTAACATATGGTTGGATTTTCAGTGGAGAACAAAAACTCACCCCCTACATGAGAAATTACCAGACCTCAAAGGTAAAATCGTTATACTCAGTATGACTGCTTCTGGTCTTGGAAGCCCTGTTGCAACCCCTGTGGGGGTCATACAGTCCCATGACCTTATTGGTGCATCACTTGCTACCATGATGACAGGTCGCAATATAACCAGACCATTTTGGACTGATCTTGCAGAATTAGCAATCAGCGGTGTTGGTGCATTAATCCTAGCACTAACAGTTCTCACATTGGCGTGGTATTTTGGTGCAGTATTACTGCCATTGTTCCTTGTCGGTTCATTCTATGGTTCATCTTACCTATTCACGGAATACAGTTATCTGGTGGATTGGTCCTATCCCGTCCTTACTATGTTTGTAGTTTGGGCCATTGCTGCGTTTCTGCGGTTCATGGAAGAATATAAACAGAAAATGGAAATCAAGAAACAGTTCGCTGGATATGCCAGCCCAACTGTGGTTCGGTTACTACAAGAAAATCCATCACTGATCAAAGACGGTATGAAGAAGGAGATTAGTATTTGCTTCTCTGATCTTCGTGGGTTCACACCATTAGGCGAGAGTTTTGGTGATGATGTCAAGGGTCTTACTGAAATCATGAATGGATATATGGATGCAATCACACAACCTATTTTAGATTCAAACGGCATGGTAATCAAATATATCGGTGATGCAAGTATGCACATTCATAACGCACCCATAGATGACCCAGACCACCCAAAGAGCGCAGTTAAAACTGGGCTACTGATGCTAGATGCAGTAGTGAAGTTTAATGACAAGATCGTTGCTGAAGGCAAACCACCTATAGGAATGGGTGCGGGTATCAACACAGGGTTGGGATATCTTGGAGAGATGGGTTCTACCATGCGACACAGTTATGATGTCCTTGGTGATGCAGTCTCTACCGCTGCTCGTATTGAGAGCAAGTGCAAAGAGTATGGGTGTCTGTTGTTGGTTGGTGAAGCCACATATGACTTAACCAAGGATGACTTCTTCTACTTGAAGGTTGATGAGCTTGCAGTGAAGGGTAAGACTGTTGGTATTCGAATATATACCGTTCTCAGTGAAATGGGATGGATGATGGAGAATACCAATTGGGGTATAGCAGAGAGCCAACATGAGAAGATGCACGAATATTATCGTAATCAACATTTTGACCATGCTATTAGATTATGTAATGATTTGATGAATGAATTCGACGGTAGAATGAAAAACTATTATACTATGTGGATTGAACGCTGTGAGTTTATGAAGACACAACCACTTGAAGAGGATTGGGATGGAATCTTCTGGGCTCAATCAAAATAAGAAGCTTTTGTCGCAACCACAAAATACTAAATACATGTATGAAACATACATATCTATACATCAAAACACATTCTTCAGGATTAAAGTATTTGGGTAAAACCGTACAAAATCCATACACATATATGGGCTCCGGCACGCATTGGATTCGCCATTTAGATAAACATGGTATAGAACATACTACGGAAATACTATTTGAGACTAACGATAAGTTATTATTTAAGGAAACCGCACTCTACTATAGCCACTTATATAATATAGCAGAATCCAACGAATGGGCTAATATAGTACATGAACAGGGTGATGGCGGAGACACACCCCACAGTCCAGCGTACCAAGCACACATAGCAAGCAAAAACTTTTTGTATGGCGAAAAAAATGGATTTCATGGTATGAAACACACAGATGAAACTAAACGCAAAATAAGTGAAGCAAACAGGGGTAGGGGCTTGGGCATTCCTAAGAATCACGGAGATAAACTAAAATCAGTATGGGCAGAAAAGGGTCATCCCCGTAAAGGTAAAGAGCCTTGGAACAAAGGTAAAAAAGGATCGCAATCCAGAACTCAAAATATGATGGAAAGTTATAGTATAAAAGTCATTTTTGAAGGTGTAGAATATCCGTCACTCAATGCCGCTAGTAGAGCAACAGGGTTAAGTGCCTATAAGATTAAGATAGCCACCACAAAGTAGGAGAGAACTATGAGTAGGAATTATTTTTCATCGAAGACAGGTCATAAGGCATCAGATATATATTTAAAAAATCAACCCCTTTGGTATGATAGCGATATGTTGAAACATGGGATTGTTTGGTTCATCATTGGAACAATCGTCGGAGTACTCGTATCGTATATTTAATTATTTTAAAAAATATCAAAAAAAGACTTGACAATCCCTTTACAATGTGTTATATTATACTTGTAGATTGGTTCTAAGGAAAGATATAAATATGATTATGGATGTATACCTCCACACATTCCTTGCAATGGGTGCTATTGGTGCCGCATATTATGCAGGAGGTTATTTCTCAAAGACAAATATTAAGAATATCATCGGCTCTATGCTTGAAACCCTAGAGAAAGAGGGTTTTATTGCAACATCAATGGATAAGGATGGCGACAAAGAGTTGATTCCTATTTCAGAATTAATTGCATATGCGCTTAAAGATTCTGAAAAAAACACTTGACAAACCCTAAAAAATAGTTTATAGTTATATAATGAACAGTATGCATTTATTGCCTGTGTATTATTCGACTACGAATACACGCAAGCGCAAACAGAAAAAGAAGTCGGCCTCTGTCCTAGAGGCAGAGCGTCAACACGACAAGTTTCTCAAGAAGATGGGTATAGGCACTCGTAGCTCAGTTGGATTAGAGCAACGGCCTTCTAAGCCGTGGGTCGCAGGTTCGAGTCCTGTCGAGTGCGCCAAATCACAGACCTGTAGTTCAGTCTGGTTAGAACGGAGCGCTCATAACGCTTATGTCGCAGGTTCGAATCCTGCCGGGTCTACCAATAATGTTCTGTATGATTCTTCTATGGCAAAGAAACCAGAGAAGATTTATACTGGTATTGAGATTATAGGTATTGCACAGATGCATAAATCCAATGCAGTGCCAGTTCGGGGTAAGAAACAGGCAGAAGAGATTGCAAAGATGAGGCGAGGATGACCGAAGATCGCATTAAAGAACTTGAAATAGAGAATGAAAAACTCAAGAACATTCTCCGTAAAGTATTTCCAGAAAAGTCGGGACACTTCTTCATTTGTGGAGAAGCTGGTGAGAAGGATAGTTCTGGATTGCCAGATAAGATTTTTGTTTGTCCCACATACGGGCTTGATGGTTTTCAAGTATATAAAAAGGATGGCGACTATCGTGCGCCAGGATGGTAAGAGAAATGAATAATAAAGATTATGTTGTTGTTACTACTATTTCATCGCACCGTATGCGTTATGTAATGCATCGTGATGATCTCCAGAAACTAAATCCATTAGACCGAGTTAATGCTATTGAGTGGGCTAACGATACAGTTAATGCTGATGAATGTAAAGAGTTCTCCCAAGAGCATATGGGGGAATATATCGTGGATACTGTTGAGATGAGCGAAGATGATATGCTTGAACTTTTTGATAAGGACAATGATTATCTTAGTGAATGGACAAAGGATCAAAAACTTGAGTTGGTGAGGAAAAGTATTGCTTCAGAAGATGGGGTTGAATAACAATGGTTGATGATTCTTATGATCTCAGTGATGAGATGAAAGATTTGACTAATAATCAGAAACTTGCTGTAGTGCAGTGGGCAATGAAGCATATTGTTGAACATGCCAGAGATGGTGGATCATATCGTCATCTTGTCTATGGGCGGCTGGGATTTGGACCTGAAGCATATGCCGCCCTTTGCAATGACGGGCTCACTATTTCAAATGAATTTGATCTTGAACTGAAAGATTTGATTCTAAACGCACTCAAAGAAGATGATTCAATCAAGATCAAGAGAGTATTAGGATTATGCGACGAATTTGATTGTTTCGAATATGTTTCATGTGGCTGGCAAGCCATTGATCGTTATAGGGTCACTTGTTCTGAACATTATAATGAAAAATAAAAGAGAAAGAAACAAATGACAATTAGTTACAGCACTAACTGGATGGGCCCCATCGCTCTCAGCTGGTATAGGGAACGTGATTTATTGATGCCCCCTGTAACACGCTGGAGTGATTTTCTCAAAGAAGAAGTTACCACTGAAGAAATCAAGCATAACTACATGGCCGGCCGTATTGACGTTCATGGAACTGAATTACCATATGGTGATGAGATTGGATTGCCCTTAATGTCCGCCGCAGATTGGAATAGATTTTCAGTGTGGTTGGATGATTATGAAACTAAAACGATGGAAACCCTTGACAAAATCCTAGAATCATATTATAATGATGGCAACAGTGAAATTGAATGGTGGAAAGATAATGTTAGCATCTGAATACAAGAAAGAAGTCAACCGTCTTGAGGCTGAGTTGAAAGTTATGTCGGACTATGCAGACAAACTAGCAGATGGGTTACCAGAGGGTATGTTGCCTAAAGATATTGAGATTCTGAGGGCAACAAACGCCGAACTGATGCAGTTTTATGAGAGCGTGAAGAAGGCTTCTGATTATTGCGTTACACGATCAGAGTTAGAAAACTCTATTGACATAGCCATTGCGGAGTACGAGAAATGACTTGGCAACCGATTGATACTGCGCCGAAGGATGGGACTGAGATATTGACAATAAACATAAGGCATGAGGCGTTCCCCTGTGAAGTTGTTTGGTGGGAGTCTGGAGGATGGACGGAGGGGACACAATCTATCAAATCCACACACTGGATGCCATTACCGGCCCCCCCGACATGAGTACAGTGAAGGATGAACTTAAAGATGCCGGTGGTAAAGTAGATCGTTGGGAATAATAATGAAAAAGGTGCTTGACAAACTCTGTTTAATGGTGTATACTAACGTATAAACTAAGAAGATATGGGAGAAATTGAAAAATGAGTAATTATAATCCAGATAATTGGGTTGTTGTTAAAATGAGTGGAGATGATCCCCATTACCGAGTCCTTGCAGGATGGAGTGGTGGATATCTTGATGGCGATAGTTGGCGTATGAACTCTGGTATTACAAGTGTTGAAGATGCTGGTGACCAGTATAACTTTTATGGGTCGTCTGGTAGTTGTTATAGTTGTGATAAAGAAAGTTATACACTTCGTATGAACAATGCTGGTGCCTGGGCTAAACTACAAGAATTACACGGTGATAAGGTTGAGCTTATGGATGAAGACACTAATTGGATGAATACTGACTGGATTATTAAGTAATTTTATGATGAATGCTGAGATTTTCGATGAAACCTTTAAGCTTGCACAAGCAGTAGAACCTGTTCGTGGTGCAAGGATTGCAGCTGTAGTGGTTCGCAGGGGTAAGGTTATATCCTATGGATTTAATCATAAGAAGTCGCATCCCTTTCAGGCTAAGTTCTGTAAGAACAACCATGCGGTATTCTTTCATGCAGAGGTCCATGCAATCAAGAACGCACTAACATCTGTTGATGTGGATGACCTATCTAAGTGCGAACTATATATTGTAAGGGCAAAGAGGAACAAGACTAACAGAAAATGGATTACTGGTTTGTCAAAGCCATGTAGTGGATGCCAAAGGTGCATTGACTTATTTGACCTAAAGAGTGTATACTATTCACAAGAAGGAGAATCGGTGTGAGAATCGAAGTGCGTAATAATAATGTTGATAAGGCGATGAGAATTCTAAAGAAGAAGCTCACCGAAGATGGGTTCTTTAATGAACTACGAGAACGAGAATCCTATATGAGTCGGGGTGAGAAACGCCGACATGAACGTGCTTCTGCTAAACGTAGGCAGAAGCGTAACCTTGAAAAACGAATGGAAGAACAGGGATACTAATCCAATGGCACGAAAGAAAATCACTGTTACCACAGACAATAGTGAGTGGAAAGCACCTAAGAAACGCAAATCCCGCAAACCTATGACTGAGGAACAAAAGGAAGCAGCATCAGAACGTCTTGTAAAGGCACGGGCAGCAAAATTAGAAAAAAACCCTGATTATGGTCAGACTAACATTCATGAAAGTCTTCGGAAGCTTCCTGACGATCACCAATTAAGTCCTGCTAAAGTTAAACATTGGATTAAAGTTCAACAGGACTATGCAAAGTCTGAACGTGCTGCTGTTCGACAGAATGTAAAAGGTTCAATAGCAAAACTTTCTGACCATGAAGCGTATGTTCGTAATATGCAGGCATATCTTCGCACAGGAACATGGGTTGACATGTTCTATGGTGAACAACAACAGGGTAAGATTCGCAACAGGTGTGTTGCGCTTGCTTACTACTGGTATGGCCCACGCAAGGGTCAACCAAAAAGAGACGTAGGAACATTGTATCCTGATTTGGGATTGGTGTGGACACAAGAAATGCATGAAGAGGCTACTGGATATGAGCGACCAAAAGACGATACCGCCGGAAAACGTAGTAAAGGGCCCGTGGTCCGAAAAGGGCGGAAGAAAAGTAAAGCTTCCTGATAAGGATATTATCCTACATCATGAAAATCTTCAATTTGCTGAAGAGCTTACTCAAAGTTTGATGGTACAAATGATTCATACTATGAGTGAGAATGGTATTGCTGTTGGTGAGAAAGATTTCATTCGTGATATGGCAATGATCATTGAACTGGTTATGGGTTCCCTTTATAGAGATATGGAAATGGTCCATCCAACACATAAGTTTATGGAACAGTTTGTTGATATTATGGAATCTGGCGACACGTTTGAAACAGAAGTTGACTTTAATACTATTGTTGAACTTGCAAATTTGATAGAGGAAGATGATGAAGATGACCCAGAAGTTTCATGAACCATTTAGCCCAACAATCCTAGAGACAACAGTTTCAGACAGGTTTGTTGATATTGTTAACGCTGTAGCTGATGATGTTCTCTCTAGTGATGAAAAGAGTAAGAAGTGGGATTGGTCACACAAGCTCGTTGGCAAAGTGAATAAGGAAATTCTAATTCCTGTCACTGATCCAGATGATAAAAAGTTTTTGTTTGAAACTGTGAAACAGGGCTGCCTTGATTATCTAAATTACCATATTGATAAAAAAAGAAACAATCCTTGGACTCGAATGGGTAATGATAGAATCCCCACATTGAATAGTATTCACCTAACTCATAGTTGGGTAGTTAGTCAATATGCTGGTGACTTCAATCCATTGCACCACCATAACGGAGACTTCTCTGGTGGCATCTATCTCAAGGTGCCAGAGGGAATGAATGATGAGTGGGAAAAGGATTTCCAAGACCACTATCCTGCAAAGGGATTGATTGAATATTCATTTGGTGAACAACAATCATTTAGATGTGACAATTTAAAATTCAAACCAGAAGTGGGAAAGTTTCTAGTGTTCCCCTCTTGGTTAAAGCATCTTGTGTATCCATATTCGGTAGAAGGTGAACGGCGTATGATGAGCTTCAATGCAACTGTTATAAATAAGTAGAACGAAAGAATAATTATGGCTATTTTAGTTGATATGAACCAAATTTCAGTTGCATCCGTAATGATGCATCTGCACATGACAAAACAGACCGCACCTGATGAGGATATGGTTCGCCATATGATCCTCAATTCCCTACGCATGTATCGCATGAAATTTTGCGATGAGTATGGTGAGTTGGTGCTGTGTTATGACTCCAAGCACTATTGGCGGCGAGACTATTACCCTGAGTATAAGCACAATCGCAAGAAGGGGAGACAATCTTCCTCTAACGATTGGGATGCCATCTTTAAGGTGTTGATCGCAATCAAATCAGAAATTAAAGAGTTCTTCCCATACAAATTTCTAGAGGTTTATGGCGCAGAGGCAGATGATATCATTGCTGCTCTTGCTGGTGAGTTAGAGTTTGACAACGGTAAGACGTTGATTTTGTCTGGTGACAAGGATTTCATTCAGTTGCAGAAGTTCCGTAACGTGACACAGTACAGCCCGATCACCAAGAAATTTGTGAACGGTATTGACCCAGATGTATATTTGAGTGAGCATGTCCTAAAAGGTGACAGCAGCGACGGTGTTCCTAATGTGTTATCGCCGGATAATACCTTTGTAGATGGCATCCGACAGAAACCCCTAGGTAAGAAGAAGATTGCTGCGATGATCGATGGGGATTTTCCAAATGATGAAGTTAAACGTAATTACCAAAGGAACAAGAAGTTGATTGATTTGAAAGAATCACCACCAGAGTTATTTACTGAGATATTGAAAGAGTACCAAGAGGCACCAGAAGGTGACCGAAGCAAATTACTAAATTATTTTACACAAAAGAGGTTACGCAACCTCGTTGAATCGATAGGAGAGTTTTGATGGCAATCGACACATATACACGCAGTTTTGCAGAGATTTTGACGCAAGTTTCTAAGACCAAAAGCAAGAAGGAAAAGGTTACTTTTCTGAGGCAGTACCAGACCGATGCACTTCGCATGATCTGCAAGTCATCCTTTGACCCCAAGATTGAATGGGAACTTCCAGAGGGTGATGTACCATACAGGGTGAACGATGCACCAGAGGGGACAGAACATACCCTGCTGCAGCAAGAGGTCCGTCGGCTATATCATTTCATCAAGGGTGGTAATCCTGCTCTAAATCAGAACAAACGTGAAATGATGTTTGTCCAGATGCTTGAGGGTCTTCATGCAGATGAGGCAGAACTATTAATCGCTGCAAAGGATAAGACCCTGCACCGTAAGTACAAGGGGCTATCTGATAACGTGGTCAAGGAAGCATTTGATTGGGATGACGATTACAGACGAATCGAACATGCCGTCTATCCTCAGTCTAAAGGACTAGCTGCAGGGTAACTTTTTTGAGTTTCCTTTAAAATCAATGACTTAGCATGTACGATTTTTCTTGACAAACCCTTCTGGGTATGGTATGATTAGGTATAATCGAGAGATAAGGTTTTCATGAATTACATTAATGTCATAGGTTCCACGAAGAAGAAACGGGCTCTCGCTGAGAGCGCAGTTACCTTCTGCATCAGTGAATTGATGCCTTGTATGCGAACCCTTGAGATTGAGCTCAACCTCACAGTTCTTGATAATAAAGATAATGCGGGTGAGTGTTACGAAGGTGAAAACAATCGTGACTTCTACATTGACATTGATAAGAACCTTGATGGCGAATATCTTGTTGAGACTGTGTGCCATGAGATGGTCCATGTCTGGCAGGGTGCCACACGCAAGATGAAAGACCTTGATGGATTTCGTAAGATGTACATGGGTAAGGTCTATGATGACACGACTGCCTACGATGATGAACCTTGGGAGATTGAGGCATACGGTATGCAGGGTGAACTATTGGAAAACTTTAAAGAGGAATATGTGATATGAGTAAGATGAAAAACTGGATGATGGACATTGAAGAGTTCTGCAACGGATATGATTATGGTGAGGGGGTTTCTGACTTCATTGTCGATGAGATTATTGAGGATGCTGTTATGTACTTTAAGTCTAATGAGGCAGGAAACTATGCCCGCCAGTATATCACTACACAGATGGGTGAAATGTGAACGGCCTTGAAGCAGTAATCCTTGGAATTATGATTGCTGTACCACAACCAAGTGCCCCGACAATTGAACCCAACAGGTCTGCTGAGTGTCTTGCACTCAACATGTATCATGAGGCAAGGGGTCAGGGTATAGCAGGAGAGCTTGCGGTTACTGCTGTTGTATTGAACAGGGTTAATGACAATAGGTTCCCCAATACCATCTGTGAGGTGGTAGAACAGGGGCCTACACGAGCATCATGGCAAAACCCCAAAGTGAGATACCCTATAAAAAATAGGTGCCAATTCAGCTGGTTCTGTGACGGTAAGAGTGATACACCCCGTAATAAGAAGATATATAATAGGATGTATGGTCTTGCAGGAGCAATTCTGGGTAATGAGATTTCCTTCCTAGATATCACTGGTGGTGCAACGCATTACCATGCAGACTATGTGTCACCCGCATGGGCAAAGACTAAAACGAAGACTGTAGAGATACAGGATCATATTTTTTATCGTTGGGAAAAATGAGTCACTTTAGGTTTATTGAAAAGAACATTGACGTAAGTGCTATCCTCGCTGATATTAAGAGTGAGGATTGGGCCGTAGCAGGATCACTACATGGTGCTGCTGGAGATACGAAACCGTATGGATTTCTACCCCTCACTATGGCAGCAGTGAAGAACGCTGACGATGACCCTAAGAAGACTGAACTACAACAGAACACTCCGATGTACTACCGTTATCCTGCCATCAGGAAATGGTTGAAGTCTTATCGACTACACCGACATTCAAGAGCAGCATTCTTTAGACTGCGCCCCGGCGAGACACTAGGTAGGCACATTGATGAAGGTGACTATTACCTAACGAGAGATAGGTATCATCTATCGTTGCAGGGAACATATCTGTACACGGTTGAAGACGAATCACATCAGATCGAACCCGGCACATTTTTCTGGTTTGACAACAAACGTCCACATATGTCATATAACAATGGTGATGTTGATAGGCTGACATTTGTGTGGGACGTTCCCAAGGGTAGGAGAAATCCATGATTGAAGTTTTTGATAATATTCTCGGCACTGATAATTATCATCACCAAATATCTCATATGAAATGGTCATATGAGTATCAGCCAGTAACACCACCACTGGTTAACAAACACTGGTATTCTGACGGAAAACCTTTCATCGATGACCTGTTCAAAGATTTGGTAGGTTCAATCCAATTAGACGGAATTGATTCGGTAAAATCATCTTACCTTCTTGGTCATACTCATGGATTGGAACAATAGGCGCATTATGATTCCTGTGACTTTACCATGATATATTATCCAAAACTGAATTGGCAATCTGATTGGGGTGGTGGGACATTGGTTGGTGACACTCTGGTTTCATATGTTGGTAATAGGTTAATGATTTTCAGCTGTGACCAGATACATCAAGGACAACCAATTTCAAAGTATTGTCAGGAATTGAGGCCCATCGTCGTATTTCAATGTAATGCTAAGAATGCAATGGTAGAGAGGTTATCATGGCAGAAATAATATCCCTAACAGAACTGATTGAATCTCGGCTCAAGAAACAGCAAGAGATAGAATATTATCAACAGACATTAAAGAGATTGACACGGAAGATTGGTGAGTTGAATACGGAAGTTAGTATCACCACAATAATTATTGATATGATTGAGTCCGAAAGGGTCTTGACAATTGATGAAAAACAAGGTAAGATGTTACTATTGGATGATACAAGGAAAGAAGAATGAACGCTGTTATGGATACGATTGAAGAAATGAAATATGGTATTGGTAAATTCGAAGAGACTGAACTTGTCAAAGTGCCGGGGTATGATGACATAGAAGATGTCAGAGAATATGTAACAGGCCCAATTGGGAAAAGAGGTGAAAGATTAGAAAAATGGTTGTTGCCTAAAAGAGATGGAGTATATGTGATTGCATATACTTTAAATAAAAATGGTTCGGTTGTTCGTATTTTTGGTAATAAGTATGTAGAAAACCGCCCAAAGGGTGATAATGTATCGGAATCTATTTACTTTAATAGCATTACTCTTAATGCGCCCTCTAAAGGAGTTTGGAACAAAAAACAATGAACATATTCTATCTAGACCGTGACCCTGTTATTGCAGCACAGATGAGTTGTGACCGCCATGTTATAAAGATGATATTGGAGAGCGCACAGATGCTCTCCACTGCCCATCGTGTCCTTGACGGGGATGAGTATGCTGATCGTAGGGGTCTGTATAAACTGGCTCATAAGAATCATCCAAGCACTATCTGGGTTCGTTCCAGTTTGGAAAATTACACATGGTTGTACGACCACATGGTTGCTCTTATGGTAGAGTACACTTATCGGTATGGCAAACACCATGCTACAGAACGGTTGCTTGCACCATTGTTTAAGTCTCCCAAGAATATGGATTTTGAAACATTCTTTAGTGACCCACCTCAGTGTATGCCCGAAGAGTGTAAGGGTGATGATGCAGTGCTTGCTTATCAAAAGTACTATATAGTAGAGAAGTCAGGTTTTGCAAAGTGGAAAAACAGAACCGTACCGGAGTGGTTTAATGCAAAGAGAGGGTTACTGGGATTACATGGGGCGACGAATGCGTGAGGACAAAATAATTACACCTCGCCCCGGCACACGACCCGAATTGACCAGTATCGAACGAGATTTATATCAACGAATAGAAGAACTAGAACGCTGGCGGATGACCTTCATCGTTCCCTTCGAACAGGGTGAATGCCCAGTAGAGAAAATTGACAGTAACCTTGATCAATTGGAGATGGAAATATAATGCCAACATATACATTTTATGATAGCAAGACAAAAAAAGAATGGGATGATATGATGCCTAATTCTGAACGTGAAGAGTATCTAAAGGATAATCCACATATCAGTCAAATCCCCGGTGGGTTTGCTTTTGTCGGTGATCATATCATGGGCATTGGACCAAAACAGGATAATGGTATGACAGAGAACCTTCAACGGATTGCTGAGGCACATCCCGGTACACCTCTTGCAGACCGTTATGGTGGTGAGACTACCAAACAACAGAAAACTCGAGCAGTATTGAAAAAGCATGGTGTTGTTTAGTATAAATAGTATTGATGCGGGCGAGAAATCAAACTTCAGCACTGCTGCACAGCGGCAACGGAAGCTGGGAAGTCACTCCGCCTATGCATCAGAGAGGGGGTTCCAGCTGGACTCCCTCTCCCCCAATTTTTAAGGATATATAATGGTAAACACTAAGAAGAAGAACAAAGAGATCAATCACATCAATTTAGTAGCAGTTAAACCCATCACTGATAATCAGAAGGTGGTGTTTGAGTCGTTCAGTAAGGATAAGAACCAATTCTTATTTGGTGCTGCGGGTACAGGTAAGACGTTTTGTGCATTGTTCCTTGCATTGCAAGCAGTCATGGATTTGAAGACCAAGTACGAGAAAGTAATTCTGGTTCGATCCCTTATTCCTACACGAGAGATTGGTTTCCTGCCGGGTGATGAGGAAGACAAGGCTGCACTCTATCAGGTGCCGTATCAGAACATGGTACAGTTTATGTTTGAGCAACCTAACGAACAGTCATTCAATAATCTATATGACCGCCTCAAGGGGCAGGGCACTCTCTACTTTCTATCAACCTCTTTTCTACGGGGGTTGACATTTGATAACGCAATCATCATAGTGGATGAGTGTCAGAACATGAACTTCCATGAGCTTGATACTATTGTCACTCGTGTTGGGCAGGACTCAAAGATTATGTTCTGTGGTGATTTTGATCAGTCTGATTTACAGAGGACAAACGAGAAAAATGGTTTACATGATTTTCTTCGAATATTGGAAGAGATGGAAGAATTTAACTGCACTGAATTTACTATCGGCGATATTGTACGCAGCGGGTTTGTTCGGTCTTATCTTATTAATAAGATTAAACTAGGAATAGGAATGGAATAATGGATTTACAAGTATTAAGAGAACAACTAGAAATTGATGAGGGTGTAAAATATGAAATCTATAATGATCATCTGGGTTATGCTACTTTCGGCGTTGGCCATCTTGTCCTTGAGTCTGACCCCGAATATGGTCAAGAAATCGGAACATCAGTCGATGAGTCTAGAGTCATTGAGGCCTTCGAATCGGATTGCGAAAACGTCATGCGAGACTGCGATATCCTTTATTCGGACTTCGAAGACTTGCCCGAAGAAGCTCAGCAAGTGATTGCCAACATGATGTTCAACATGGGACGCCCTCGCTTGAGTAAGTTTAAAGGTATGAAACGTGGTGTAGATGCTCGTGATTGGAATGTGGCCGCAGATGAGATGGTAGATAGTGGTTGGTACAAACAGGTCACCAATCGTGCAGACAGACTAGTTGAGAGGATTCGTGCGTTAGCATAATTTATAAATATATGACAAACGGAGATTAAATATGGCAACTTTCACAGTCACAAAAGTCACAACAAGACCTAACACTTCAACACAATGGCCACACGAAGTTCATGGTAGGTCTGGTTATGATGATATATCAGAAAAAGTTTCCATAACTGTCAGTTATAGTGCCGATGAGTTAATTCAAACATTTGCAATTGTTTGGGCATCCAAAGAAGATTTCATCACCCATCGTCGGGGCATGGATAGCCGTGATGGTAAACTAAACACAAAACAGGATGAATTTAATACTTACATGGCAGCAAACAATATAACTGGTAGAGTTACAGATCAAGATGATAAAGTTAGGGTCTTTAATGCTTCAAATAAAACTTGGGAATTATAGGAATAGAAATTAAATAATGTTTAATCATGTAGGGGTGGAGTTGCAACCTATAACGGCAACTAACCATGACGGTATACGACTATACGAGACACCAGAGGGTAATAGGTATCCATCAATCACAACGGTTCTATCAGTCCGTAACAAGAAGGGACTGATGGAGTGGCGTAAAAGGGTAGGTAATGAAGTTGCTAATCATATAGCAAGGACTGCTGCTAATCGTGGCACTAAGGTTCATCAGATGTGTGAAGATTATCTCAACAACATGGAGTTCAATTTTCCTGATGAGTGGGCGAAACACAAAAGCAATTTCTTGCCCTACTGCCTTTTTAGTCAATTAAAGTCTGTTATATGCAATATAGATAACATTTATGCTCAAGAAGCAGGACTCTATAGTGATAAATATAAGGTAGCGGGAAGGGTTGATTGTATTGCAGAGTACAATGGTGTACCATCGATTATCGACTTCAAGACATCAACTAAAGAGCGTAAAGATGAGTATAATGAAAGTTATTACATTCAGGGTTCTGCATATGCAGAAATGTTCGGGGAACGAACAGGGATAGAAATCTCTCAAGTAGTTATTTTAGTAGTAACAGCTGATGGAACTGTCCAAGAATTTGTTAAAGAAAAGTATGATTATTTAGATGCTCTTGTAGAAACCGTTGCAGAATGGAGTAAACAGAATGAAACATCTAATAGCAATACTGGCGGTGTTTCTGCTGCTGGGTAGTCAAACCTCAGCGCAAGAAACAATTCCAGCACCAGAATATTTAGAAACCCTGCCGGAATTTACTTTGTTAAATAAACCCGTAGTATGTGGGCCCACGAAAGCAATTCTTGACAAAATTGCAGAGTTTAATGAAACCCCGGCCGCTGCATGGATTGATGCAGAACGAGGTGATACTGTTATGTTCTATATAAACGAGAACACGGGCACAACTACCATAGTAGAACAGTCGGGTGAAATAATGTGTATTATCAGTCAGGGAATGGGTGGAGTTGTAGTTGCGCCTCCAAAAAAAATTAAAGGGTTGCCAATAAAGTACTTGACATTCTAGTCTGGGTGTGGTATTGTAAGATATCATTTGATGAGGAGATTAATATGGTAATAGAAATATCGGGAGATTCAGATGAAGAACCCCTTAGTAAAAAAAATATCAGTGTTAATGTTTAAGCTATACCTTATATGGAGTGTATGTGCTGATATTCTATTGATTTCTGGTATTATTGCTTTACTTCTTGGTTATGGTAAAATTTCTTTTTAAAAAGTACTTGACATTTTAGTCTGAATATGGTATAAATAAGATACAATTTGATGATACGAATTGATAGCTGAACTGGACGGGGCTTCGATGCCCCCACCTCCACCAAGTTAGAACCCTTGACTTCCACCTTTTTATAAATAGGTGTGAAAAGGGGGATAAGAAAGGATATGAAAACACAAACTATTGAATGTTCTGCTTGTAATATTAGTTTTGATAAAGAATTGAAGGAAATTACAAGACAGAAAAAAAGGGGTAGAACCAACTTTTATTGTTCGCTTTCTTGTGCTGGAAAACCATCAAGATATAATCCTTGGGTTTCTAGCAAAGAGAACAAAGAAAATATCTCAAAATATTCTAATAATCGGGTTGATGAATATACTGATTTTAGGGAATATATGAGAAGGGCAAATAAAAGGGATAAGGTTGTTGATTTGGATTTACCTTACCTAAAAGAGTTATGGGAACTACAAGACGGAAAGTGTGCTTACACCAAAGTCAAATTGGAACATCCAACAGCTATGCAATCTACTGAACGATATAATTATATGTCTTCGCTTGATAGGATAGACAACTCAAAGGGTTATATCAAAGGAAATGTTCAATATGTTAGTGTTTCTGTAAATTGGTTGAAGAACAGAATGGATGACAACCACCTAGCAGAGTTTTTTGAAATAGTTTCGGGGGTGACATGGGATCGACAGGCAGGGACGGATGAGTGGAGAATTGTGGATTGATCGCCTTATAGGTCAAAAACTATAGATGCAAACGATAACGTATCTTATGAGGATTTTGCACTAGCTGCATAATCTTTCGGAGTTTTTTTGGGAGTTTTTTTCTTAGCAACAGGATAAAAAACTTCCACTTTATTCAAAAAAGGTCTTGACAAATAACTAATAACCTGTTATACTCTGTAAACAATGTCACTGATGAGTTTGTGAAATCCAAACGAAACACTTTGTGTCTGGCAATATTGTCAAAAACATCATCTTGAAAGGATGAATTATAGTATGGCTACAACTACAACTTCGAAGGCAACTAAGGTTATTGCCGCTCTCGAAAACGGTAATGAACTTACTGCGAAGCAGATTAGCGCACGTTATGGCGTTAAGAATGTCCGAGCATTGATGAGTTCTCTTCGTATGCAGGGATATCCTGTATACCTCAACAAGCGGGTTAGCTCGTTTGATGGTGTAACTTACAACAAGTACCGCCTTGGTACTGCAACTCGTGCTGTGATTGCGGCGGGTTATCGCTCTCTTGCACAGGGTGTCTAATTAAACACCACTACTAACGGGTGATGCCGTAATACATCCGAGGGGGGCCCACGGTTAGCCCCTCACCTTTAATTAATTTACAAGAGTACAAAATGGCATTAAACACATCAAAGACATTTTCAATGGAAATTGAACGTCTTGCAATAGACAAGAACATCTCGCATATGGATGCAGTTCTTGATTATTGCCACCGTCAAGATATTGAGCCCGATACTGTGGGCAGTCTTATTTCCAAAAGTCTCAAAGAGAAGATTGAGGCTAATGCACGGGAACTTAATTTTCTACCGAAACAAGCACAACTCCCAATATGAAATATGAATTAAAAGTTCCAAACGGAACATACACGGCAAATAATTTATTTGTTCTGTTCTTCGATGTATTCACACACAGACTGTATCATTTAATCAAAGACAGAAAGTTTATGGACTGATGAAACATCTAAAGGAAAACAACACTAACTATTTTATGCACCTTGCTCATGCATGGGCTATGGCTACTGTTCTAATTATTCATGGGGTAATCCCCTGCATTTTAACTGATTGGGTATCGAAGCGTATCTGTAATGGAACCGATTGACGTTTATCTAATGTATTGTGCTATGAAGGCACACTTTGGTAAGAGTGACTATGACTTTGTAACATACAAGGGCAAGACTCGTATCAAGCGTGACACCTTCTATAAACGTAAAGACAGGTCGTTTTTCGTTAGGTTGGCTCGCAAGTACAAGACAGAAGAACAAATCAAAAATTACTTTGTAGCAAACTTCATTAGGGATAAGAAGGGGTATATTGCCAACTTCAATGATGATAACTATGATGCATGGAAACTGAAACGTCAGGGTTTCTTTGATTTGTTTGATGTTGAGATGAAACCTCTGGTAGAGGCATTTGAGGATTTGTTCAAAATAGAAAATGGACAACATCCCAAATTAATGAAAGAGTTTCTGGGTGGCCGGGTGTCATTAGAAACAATCATCATATTGGATGAGTTAGTGAATTATTCACAATCTTGGAATAAACAATTAGAGGATGACATCATATGGATTGATTTAAGAAATCTGATGAATAATTACAAAAGGTTCTTGACAATTGATCAAGAACAGTATAAGATAAGACTATTGAAACTCATAGAGGAGTCCAGTTGATGGATAGAGTAGAAGGGTTCTTTGAGGCACGGTGCCGGGAACTAGAAAACGAAGTGAAGGCAATGCAATTTGTCAACGCTGAGGTGTCGGTTAAAAACGACGAACTTTCGGAGCGAGTTAATCAGCTTGCTAATCGTCAACCCACTTGGCCCAAGGGTTATAAACCACAGCGCCGGTTTACTCCTAACAAGTAGATGGTAATCCGGTATAGTATAATGGTATTACAGTAGATTTGTAATCTTCTAATGGTGGTTCGATTCCATCTACCGGAACCAATTTCAAGGACAAAATATGAAAGTAAAAATGACATCACATTCTACACCAGATAACATTATTGGTGTGGATGATGCACAGGAGCTCATCGCATATTGCGCTAGAGTATCTAATCCTGGCAATCAGAACAATAAAGATACTAGCGAGAAACTGGTCAAGTATCTTATCAAGCACAAGCACTGGTCACCCCTAGAGATGGTCAGTGCGTGTATTGAGATTGAGACAACAAGAGATATTGCACGACAGATTCTACGTCACCGCTCATTTTCGTTTCAAGAGTTCAGCCAACGGTATGCAGACCCTACCAAGGATTTGTCTTTTGAAGCAAGAGAAGCTCGACTGCAAGACCCAATCAATCGACAGAACAGTGTTGATCTGGACAGTGATGATGAGAAACATAATCGATTGAATGAAGACTTCCGTATGAAGCAACATGTGTTGTGGCGTCAGGCAGAAGAAATATACAAGTGGGCAGTTGACAAAGGTATTGCAAAGGAACAGGCTCGTGCAGTTCTACCAGAGGGTATGACTGTATCTCGCCTATACATGAATGGCACCCTGCGCTCATGGGTACACTACATTGACCTAAGAAGCGCAAATGGTACTCAGAAGGAACATCAGGAGATTGCACAGGCCTGTGCCCGTGAGATTGCAAAGATTTTCCCCATCATGACGGATATCAGCATTGTCTAAAGCAGTTGTCATTGGTAATGGTGAGTCACGCAAGTGGTTCAGTGATAAACAGTATAAGGTGGATGCTGTCACATGGGGTTGCAATGCAATCTATCGTGATGTGATGGTGGACAACCTTGTTGCAGTTGACTACGGTATGCAGCAGGAAATTTATAATTCTGGATATGTATTAGATAATCCAGAATGGCCTGAGCAGGGCTGTTGTCATTTTGCAAATTGGAGTATAGTGCCGTCATCTATTGTTGATATGATGTTTATGGGGTTTGATATTCCAGAGGACTTCATACACAGGAGCTTGAAGAGAACAGACCTTTGTGTAATTTCAGGGAAAGACCCTTCTTCATTACAGGACAAGATTGTAGCTGCAATTAAGATGAATCCAGAGTTGGATATGAAAGACCTTCGCATGAAGATGGAGAAGGATGTGGGTGTCTGGATTACCTATGTGGAAGAGAATGATATTGTGTGGCCTATTGACTTTCCTGTTGAATGGTCAGCGGGTAACACCGCACTGCACCTTGCATGTCAGCAGGGAGCAACAGAGATTTATATACTGGGGTTTGACCTATCGTCACATGACGAACCGTTGAACAACATATATAAAGGGACAGATAATTATCTGCCCAGTGATGCAAAAGGTTTTAATACCACTAATTGGATGAACCAGATGCAAACTGTTTTTAGAGAGTTTTGGGATACAAAGTTTTATTGGATAGATGCAAAAGATCATTTTATTCAAGAAAATAACCTAAGTTACTTGACAAAGACAGAGTTTTGTGATAAAGTAAGCATACTATAAACATACGAAAACATATATTACATAAGGAGAATACATATGTCGTTAAGTACACTAAAGAAGTCTAATTCTTTGGACAAACTGCTTGGTGCAGTTCAATCAGATAGTGGTGGGGGAGAGAAGAAGTCCTATGTGGATGATCGTCTCTGGAAGCCTGTCATGGATAAGAGCGGTAATGGTTATGCCGTTATTCGTTTCCTTCCCGCAGTAGAGGGTGAGGATATGCCTTGGGCAAAGGTGTGGAACCATGCTTTCCAAGGTCCAACTGGACAGTGGTATATTGAGAACTCTCTCACTACCGTTGGTCAGAATGACCCTGTATCTGAGATGAACTCTGCATATTGGAACTCAGGTGTTGAGTCTGATAAGGAGATTGCTCGTAAGCAGAAGCGTAAGTTGCAGTATTTTGCAAACATCTATGTTGTTGAAGATTCTGCTAATCCTCAGAATGAGGGTAAGGTGATGCTCTACAAGTTTGGTAAGAAAATCTTTGACAAGTGCATGGAAGCAATGCAGCCTGCGTTTAAGGATGAAACTCCAATTAATCCTTTTGACTTCTGGGCAGGTGCGAACTTCAAGTTGAAGCTTCGTATGGTAGAAGGTTACTGGAACTATGATAAGTCAGAGTTCTCAGCGCCATCTCCTTTGTTTGATGATGATGATAAGTTGGAAGAAGTGTGGAAGAAGCAGTATCCCCTATCAGAGTTTACTGCTGAAACTAACTTCAAGTCCTATGATGAACTGAAGAAGCGTATGGATATGGTTCTAATAGGAACTGTTAAGGTAGGTAAAGCTGCTGAAGTTATGGAAGATGCTCCTTGGGTTGAACCAAAGGTGGATACGAAACCTACTCCAGCGCCTACTGTTGATAATGATGATGATGAGGACACTATGTCCTACTTTGAAAAGTTGGCAAAAGAGTAAGTAAGGAGAGGGGGAACTTTTGGGTTCCCCCTTTTTTTAATTAAGACCCGACAAAGATGGCGGCCGCTGCGTTTAATCCACCAAACTTATTGGGGATGATTGGACCACCACCGCCCATCCCCAGATTTTGGTGCTGGACACTTGATTTTACGCTTGCATCAACAAAAGTAGTAGCTCCAGATGCACCGCCATCAGTACCTCTCCCCATTCGTTCTTGCTCAAATCGATTTAGGTCTGGTTGACTATCGCCGAACTCGCCTTTGGGTCCATATCCCCCTATATTGGGTCCAACTGGTTTAGTAGGTGATCCACCAGCATTTGATCCGCCAGCAGATGTTAATTTTTTAATATCGTTTTCTGGGCTTGATTCTTCTCCCATTAAGAATCCAGCAAGTTTTTGTCCTGCCCAATCTCCACCAAAGAAACCAACCCCCGCACCAATAAGTGCGCCCAAAGGCGCTGCGACAATTGCCCCCGGCCCAGTGAACAATGCACCCAATGCTCCGCCGACAATACCGAAACCGGCTGCCCCCAAACCACCACCGATTAAACCACCAACACCTTTGATTTTATTTTCCTTAGATGCGTCACTCAATAATAGTGATGCCACCATCGCACTACTAAGGATAGGGCCAAGTAGGGGAATTCTCTTTGCAGCCATTAACAATCTGGGATATTTTTTTAGATGACCTAAACCACCCCCAGAATTGGCCTTAGCAGCTGCCATTATTTTGGCTCTGCCCGTTAAATCCCCCACCTTTGTTGTAGTGGCTTTACCATCAACCCCGGCATAAACTTTACTACCTTTTGGTGAAGTTACAACACTGCCAGCTTTGGGTGGAACTGATCCGCCCACTAGTGGCGGCAGGGCTCCCACAACCTTTGGTTTATTTTTAAGTCCTAACGCCTCTAATGCCTTTCCTATTCCACGAAATACCCCCCTGATTACCTTGAAACCTAGTGTTAGGGGCAACAATAACAGATCGATTGCTTTTTTTCCCACCCAACCAACGGTCAGCGCAGCAATTCCTAATACGAGCAAACCATCAGCACTAAATATACCGGCAATTCGATCAAAAAGACTTACTGGATTTCCTTCTTTATCCTTACCACTAAACAACGCAATAAGCTTATCTACGCCCTTTGTCATTTCTGCAAATGTTTCGCTTTGAAAAAATGTACCAAGAGCAATCAATAACGCACCAATTCCAATAGTGGTGAAAAATGCCTTTAGTCCTAAACTTATGGTTTTCTTGCCCATTGAAACCAATTCACCAATGCCAGCACCCAACTTTGCTAGTTTAGAACCCTGTTCTGCGTTTAGTTTCAGTAGGTCTTCTCGTAGTTCTTTTTTCTTGGCAGGACTAGTTGCGGTCTTGATTCTAAATTTAAGGTCCGCTTTATCGGCTTCATACTGTAGTTTATTATATTTTTTATTGTCTGTTGCAACTAAACCAAGCGTTTCGAGTGACTTTTTCATGGATGCCAGAGCTTCATCAGATTTTTTTATTTCTTCTGGCCGATCCTTTATTGCATGTCTCGCAGACATTTTCACTCCGGTTTTTTGACCTTTCTGAAAGGTTATATTTTCATAAAAACCCTCTAGACCTCTCTTCAAACCAAAGAAGATGTCCCCCTGTTCTTTTCCCGACTTTTGATTCAAACTGGCAAAGTTAGCAAGAGAGTTTAGTGTCTTAAAATTGAATTTATTATCTTGGGAGTTCTGTTTGCTCTGACCCGTGATAGCGAGGACGGTCTGTTGAACAGAATTATTAACAGAATTATTGCCGGACTTTAACTCACTTACAATATCTTTAGTATTTTTTGCTACCGCTTCATCAACTTCAGTTACGCCCTCTCTCTTATCATACTTTTCTTGGCGAGTAGCAAGGGCTCTAGCACTCAATATTTCAGGCAAATTTTGTGCTATTATAGAAGTAGCAGTGCCACTTTTTGCATTATCTTTAGCAAGCTGCTCCAATTTTTTATTGGTTTCAACTAACAGATTAGCAACAGTTTTCAGATCAGCCATAACTCAGGTTCCTTATTTCTTAGGTTCTTTGTTTGCAAACGCTTGAGCGCCAAAGAAAGCTGCAATGATACCAGCAACAGCAATGAAGTATACTCCTGCCATGTCACCAAGTATCTTTGCTGCTACCTCAATACCAAACACAACCGACACAACAACACATACAGGATACAATAGCATACCGCTAAGAGCAAACCACGCCATCTTGCGTTGGGCATCCTCTTTCTTGTCTTCATTCTCAAGTCGTATCATTCTCTCTTCCATAGCCAACTCCTCATCACTAACAATTCCATCACCATCAATATCAAATTTATCAAATTCACTATCTTTTTGTAGCTTTTTCTGCGTCATTTGATTAACTCCGATTATTTGTTTTTTCTTGCTTGTTTGTCATACTCCGCTTTCTCATCCTCTAAATGTTTTATCAATAAACCAGAATATATTTCTCTTTCCCACGGCACCATATTCTCTAATTCAGTTAAACTCCAATTATGATGCTGTATCATTGCAAAATTTTGTCTATAATAATTCTCCACAGAGTCATGAGACAGCCCTATCCTAAAAAACTTTCAAGCCCCTCCAATAATACTTCACTCTTTATCTTTGTCTTCGGATTGGTAACATCAATAACGTGTCGTAATTTCGGCATTGTTTCAAAAAACTTCATCACACTCTCTAACTGCTCTGTGTTAAACGAATCAATAAATTCTGTAATTTCATCCTCTGTCATATCAATTCTATGGATTGTTTCATCCCCATTAATAACACTTTCAACACATTTATTGATCATTGCCATTGACTTTTCGAAATCACCCAAATCATCATACAAATATAATCCCTGAAGGTCTTTCAATATTGGATATCTTAATTTTAGTCTGATATCTTCTGTGATGGTAATTTCCTGTGAGTGTTCTACACTCAGTTGTACACCAATTTTCTCTAAGTCAATTTCAACCAGAACAATAGTTTCTTCATCATCTGGACATGTAACAGTAATTTTTACTTTAGCACCAGCAGATTTCGCCCGTAATTGTAAAAACACATATTCAATATCAAACATTGGAGCAATATTAGCATCCAAAATACCAAAGGTGCAATTTGATACCAACGCCCCCATAGCATCGGCAATTTGTTTTTCATCCCCGGATTCTTGGGCAATCATCAAAATCTTTTGCTCTTTGACCAAGAATGGCCTGAATTTAATTTCCTCCTGTGTTGATGGTAGTGTTAGTGTGTATTCAGAAGTTTGTAGTTTAGGTAATGCCATAATTTATCATCCTTTATCATAATTAGTTTCCAAGTCTGCTCAACACCTTCGGTATGTTCGCATTAATCGTTCGTTCTGCACCAGTGATTACTGTATCAAGAACCTTTTCCATAAGATTGGGTGGTTGGTTAGTAATATCAAGAGTCTCCCAATACTTATATGCCATAGTGACAGGTATCTTTATGATATCTGTTGCTTGAGTATAACTTAAAGGACTTGGACCAATATCTTTTGGAAAACACTCAAATAGTTTAATTCCATAACGTCTTTGGTTATTTACATCAAGAACATAGATTTCAATTTCTTTAATGTAATCCCTATAATACTTGACATTCCACGTTCCCTTGTCCCAAGCCATCTCTTGCCAGTGTTCAAAGAATACTCTTTCTTCTAGGTCACTACTTGATTGAAAGGTCATAGCTAGTGTACCACCAAACGTGATACCATCAACAATTTCTGGTGCAATACCATACATGTTAGAATCTGGTGATGTATTAAGTGACCTGCCGGGTAAGTCAAGGGCTTCACATCGCATAGAAACTTTCCTTGCATCCCCCTCTGCCGGGGATGTGATAATAACCTCGTAACGACTTGGGAGTGCATATCCATTGTCACTATGAAACTCTGACAAGAAATCATTTAATACACCAAATGCGGTTGATTCTACAAAATTTGCTAGTGTTGCCATTAGATCATTGCCCTCGAATCTTTCCATACCTCAGAAGAATCTGCTTTCTTAAACCTCTGTACAGGTAGGAGAGTCGCAATTGTAAATTCGTCTGCATCAATTCTACGAAACTGTGATTTGGTCTGTCCTGCTAGGTATTTGTGTATGGTTGGCCTGATAAGTCTCACATTCTTTAGTTTCTGGTAATCAACGATAAGTTTTGTTGACTCATCAAATGCGGTATTATTAGAGAAATCCACCAAACGATCAAGCAACTTAATTCTTAGAGGAATGGGTAGATAATGCAAGTTGATCCCCAGAAATCCATCTGAATACTTCTCTATGGGTAATACCAACGGAAACGTATCATAGTATGGTAGGGTCTTCTTGAACTTAGGATCATACATGAACATGTTAAGCCTACCATAGAATGGTTGATTGCTCCTCTTACCATCTCGTATGAGGTCAAGTGTGGTTGGTGTACCAAACTCTTTAATTTTCTCTCTATACCATGCAGTAGATTTGGGGCGACCTTTTGCCTCATCCTTAACTGATTGCATATATTTGCTGGGTGCTCTTGCCATATATCTATTTATACGAAATCCCAAGATGATCTTCAGTTAAAATCTTGAACTCCATACCATTATCTGCACACCATTCTGTAGCAGATCGCCACTTAGCATCATTCACACCATAGGTCATGACCTCATTCATCCATCGTCTGGTGCGCCTCTTGGGTTCCTTGGGTGGTTTGCACTGCACCTTGGGTTTAACCTCAATTATCATCTTCTTAATCTGACCATTAGCCTGTTTGACTTTGATATAAAAATCTGGGAAGTATTTGTGCATACGTCCATCCTTGGGTGATAAATAGGGTATAATGATCTCTTCACTGCCCCATTCAATTATGGATGTGCTGTTGTCACAGTATACCATAAATTTACGTTCCCAGAGAGAACGATAAACTATGTTCTGTGGATTGCCCTTATATTTTTTGGGCTTGGTTGGTATGTATCGACCTTTGTATGACATGTGTTATAAATAGTTTCATAAAGTGTATAAGGATATTTAGACATGGCATTAAGAGACGCTTTCGTAAACATAGCAAAGAATGCTGCATCAGGTGCTGCACAGAGAGTAATTACTTCTGTTGCTGATGGTCTTAGGTCAGGATTAGGTGGTTCAAGTAGTAGTTCTTCATCTAGTCCTGTACAAACTGGTTTTAATAAACCGGACCCAATTCTCTTATACCCTTCTGATGTTGGCGTTAATGCTCATCAAGCAAGCTATATACTCTTCGCTCGACATTCTGTATCGGGTGCAAAAGTAAAACCAATACAACACGCAGGAAAGGTTGCTGATGTTTTCTATATAGACAAAGTGACCGGCAAGAAAACATTGAACAAGGACAAAACGGATGAAAACCAGCAAAAAGCACACGACCAATTAAACGCACAATCTGGCGGTTCTGGTGGTGCTGGTAAGAATGGCGCAAGTAATTCACTCACGTTGTCTCGCAGAAATATCCAGAGAACCGGAACCTTTATCGGACTGTACATGCCCCCAGCAGTTAATGTAAACTATGCTATGGATTATTCTGAGGGTGAAATTGGTGTGGTGGGTGAAGCGCTCTATGGATTGTTTAAGGCTTATCAGAACGGAACATTGAGCGGGGATTCTTTTAAGAAAGGGTTTGACACTCTAGGTGACGGGCTAGTGAAAATGGGAGTGGGTATGATTGATAAGGCAATTCCCGGCGCAAAAGATTTGCTTGCAATTGAGAGTGGAACGATTATTACACCCAGAACAGAGATGATGTTCAGGGGTATTGGTAGAAGGTCATTTTCCTTTTCTTTCACATTCATTCCCAAAGATCATACAGAAACAGAAACGGTGCATAAAATTGTACAAGAATTTAAAGAGGGAATGACCCCAAGTTTTAAGAATGCCGGTAGTACAAGAGAGATGACAATTCCTGATGTATTTTCAATTCAGTATATGCATGTCAATGGACAAAATCAATATATCAATAAGATTGGTAAATGTTATCTAAAAACAATGGATGTTACTTATGGTGGAGATAAATTTGTAACATATAATGCTGACAAAAAGGGTGCGCCACCCCAGAAAACAACCATCACTCTGGCTTTCCAAGAACTAGAAATCATGGACAGAGATAATATTAGGAACGGATACTAAGATGTATTTTAGTCAATTTCCAGTTATTGCATATGATTCTGTTGGCGATGGAGAATTCAAAACAGTCACCCATTTACTCAAGCGTGTGGCTCTTCATGGTAAATCAAAATCAGTATCATCTTTGTATGATACATATGACATTAGGAATGGTGAAACGCCAGAGATGATTGCTTACAAATATTATGGTGATGCAGAATATCATTGGGTCATTCTGATTGTCAATAACATCACAGACAGGTATCACCAGTGGCCAATGAACACTCGCCAGTTCCTTGCACATCTTGCCGAGAGATATGATAATGTGGATGCAACACACCACTACGAGATTTATCAGGTATCGGGTGACACCACAAAAAAGATTAATATTGGCCTCACCAATAAAGACACTAATGGTAACACTATTGCAGATGCAACACTGGTCACAAATAGAGAATACGAAGAATCGAAACAGGATATAATTAGAAAAATACGGCTGTTAGACCCCCAATATCTAGAACAGTTTGTTGAGGAATTTGAGGCATTGGTTTCTAATACAGAGGATTGATTGAGTGGCAAAATTAGAACTTAGAAGTGGTGGTGAGTTTAACATTATCCAAGCAGACCTAGTATTATCTACAGGGAAAGTGGTTGGATTAACAGCGTCTATTATGGGGCTCTCTATATTTGAGGGAATAAATCAACTTACCGTAACAGGAACCATGACAATTCAAGATGCTTTCAACCTAGCATCCTTTGGTCCTATTATCGGGCAAGAATACCTGATGCTCAAGATTGCAACACCAAATTTGCGGGGTGGAGAGAACACAATTGACTACACAACAAACCCATTCATGATTACGAGTATTGATGATAGGGTTAATATTGGTAATGGTGTTCAGGCTTCAACTATGTCATTCTGCTCAAGAGAATTTGTAATCAACCAAAGAGCCAGAGTCAAAAGAACTTTGACAGGATCGTACTCAGACATCGTTGAAACAATGTTGAAGACTGACCTAGACAGCAATAAGAAGCGGAACATTGAACCCAGTGCTGACAACAAAAAAATAATTGCACCAAACATAAAACCTCTTGATGTTATAGCTATTGCAACAAAGAATGCTGTATCAAAGAAATTCAATCAATCAACATATTTTTTCTGGGAAAGCACCTCCGGGTTCAACTTCAGAACTCTTGGAAATATGTATTCTCAACTCCCTGTCATGTCATACGAATCTAGTGTGGCAGGTAAAAGAACGAAAGATGGTGTGAGAGATATCATGGCGGAGCTGTCTGCGATTGAAAATTACAGGATAACCAGTTCCCCTGATACTGTGTGGAATTACACCACAGGCATATTTTCGTCTGAATTAATTGTCCATGATATCATGTCCAAAAGTTACGAAACGCATATATATAAGTATAGTGATAATTTTTCGAAGGAACAACATCTTGGACCAAACCCCCTTGCAAACAATGACCCTGATGGGAAGAATGTATCATCTTTTCCTTCTAGGCAATTTCTGAAATCTACCGTGGGTATTGGTAATGATCAGAGTTTTGAGGATGAATTTAATCAATATGCATATGGCGCAAACAGGTTGAACTTAATGCAATCACGAAATTCACAACTAGCAATGTTAGAGTCTGGATTACAACTGAACATTGATGTTGTAGGTACAACTGTTGTGAAAGCAGGTGATATTGTGGAGATTAAAATACCCAGTGTTGCTGCGGTTAAAACCACCAATAACGAAACAGAAGACATGTTGTACAATGGTAATTTTCTTATCAGGTCTTTACGGCATGATTTTGATATTATTAACGAAAAACACACAATGTCCATGAACGTCACCAAGGATGCCATGGGCAAATAACATAAGGAGAAGTCCATTTCTAACACCCCTATATCCAAACATAACCAGCGAAAGGAACTAAAAATGGCTAAGTCCAAGAACCGCATTAAGAAGATGACATTCCAAACACAAGATCGCACGTTTGATTGCACTCCACTTTCAGACAACGATAAATACATTATAGAGATGGCAGGATATAGAAAACAAGGACACCCACAGAATGAAGACATATCACGAACTACAGGAAGGTCTACAAGACCCCAATATATTTAAAGCATTCTTCCTTGCTGGTGGACCGGGCAGCGGTAAATCATACGTTGTCCGGTCCACCACCGGCGGGACAGGATTGCGTGTTGTAAACTCTGATGACGTATTTGAGAAGTATCTCAAGGACGCTGGTGTTTCTATGAAAATGGGGTCAGAAGACCCACGAAGAGATATTATTAGAGGAAAAGCAAAGGTTGTCACTGCTTCTCGACAGAAAAACTATATCGAAGGACGTATCGGTTTGGTCATTGATGGCACTGGTAAGGAATACGATAAAATTCGCTCACAGAAGGCAGAACTTGAATCATTGGGATACGACACCCATATGATATTCGTCAATACCTCACTTGATGTAGCACTTGCTCGCAACCTCAAGCGTGAACGCACTGTACCAGAAGATATTGCAATCACCAGTTGGAAAGAGGTACAGGGTAATATCGGTAAGTTTAATTCCCTGTTCAGGGGCACTATGGTTATCGTTGATAACAATAAACCAGATGATGATATTGAGATGGCCGCATTCAAGGAAGTCAAACGTCTACTAGGTAAAAAGGTTCGAAACCCCG
>Ga0222652_1000003_pt1 | contig 262227 bp, 283 predicted proteins | sample AntAcemetagen371_FD_179803 | JGI IMG/M metagenome (GOLD analysis project Ga0222652, IMG submission 179803) | Saline water microbial communities from Ace Lake, Antarctica - #371 | ecosystem: Environmental > Aquatic > Non-marine Saline and Alkaline > Saline | place: Antarctica: Ace Lake... | reverse complement strand
ATAAACAATGAACTCACAAGAAACACATTATGAAGTAAAAAACATGAGCGATCGTGTTGCTTTAGCAATTACCAAATTTTTAAGATTTATAGCTGATACTTTTTTTAAAAAAAAATATGGTCATAGAGCTGTCGTGTTAGAAACTGTTGCCGCCGTTCCTGGTATGGTGGCTGGTATGCTTATTCATTTAAAGTCTTTAAGAACAATGAAGGCAGATAGAGGATGGATTAAGATCCTTCTTGAAGAAGCTGAAAATGAAAGAATGCATCTTATGACTTTTATAGAAGTTGCGAAACCAACTTTATTCGAAAGGCTAATCATTATTTTAGCTCAATTTATATTTATATTCATATATTCAATTATTTATCTAATTTCTCAAAGAACGGCTCACCGTATAGTTGGTTACTTTGAAGAAGAGGCTGTAATCAGTTATACGGAATATCTAAAGGAACTCGAATCTGGAGTAATTGAAGATCACCCTGCTCCAAAAATTGCCATTGATTATTGGAATTTACCTTTGAGAGCTACTTTAAAAGATGTTGTTAAAGTTGTCAGAGATGATGAGGCTGGTCATAGAGATGTTAATCATAGTTTTGCAAATATCCTAAATGAGAGAAACTCCTAAACCAACCCGCTCTAAAAATTATACAAAACCTAAATATTTCTAATGAAAAAGAATATAAAGAATTTTATAGAAAAAAGACTAACCCTAAAATACCTTCAAAGCCATTTGTAAAATATAAGAATAAAGGATGGAAAGGATGGGCTAGTTTTTTTGGAAGAAAAAAAAATAGAGTAGTTAGTTATTTTGAAGCGAAAGATAAGATAAAAAAATTTGAGTTTAATAGTTCAAAAGAATTTAGAGATTATAGGTCAAAAAATTTTATTCCTTTAGTGCCGTTGTTTCCAGAAAAATCTTTTTATAACAAAGGCTGGAAAGGCTGGCCTGATTTCCTAGGTAAGAAGAAGTAACTACCATTTAGCGAGTAAGGTTTTATTGGGCACCCTATAAATTATTACATTAAAGGAACCCGGCTACTCAATTCTCGACAAACTGAATAGCCGGTGAATTATTACTAATGTTCCGTGATTATAACAGAATGAATATTTATTGTTATGTGTTTTAACGTGGGCAATAGGATCGTGAATCGAATATGGCGTGGCTAGGATCTACGGATCAACTGAACAGGCAAAATGGAACACGAAACACGGAAATGAGCCTTGTATTTTTATGGCAGTTCACCAGGAACAAACGTAACTTTTGACAGCCTCTTAAACGTAACAAATACTTATTGAGTTAACAAATACACCGATATTATAAGACAACTTAAATACAGGGTTAACTTCACTAGCCTAGTCTCAACATTTTTAATTACTTCAATGTTTATGTGCACGATACAAGGCATACAAGCCATACAAGGCTAAACTTTAAATAATAGTTATATAGATTAATTACTCTCTATACCTATAAGCTCCTAAAGATAGAAACTAGCTTTGTTAGGGTTGTAGGGTTGTACGTCTAATCAGAAAGTAATTTAAAGAAATGATCCAGGTCAATGATTGCTAACGGCTTTTCTCTATTCATTTTAATAACTAGGACAGGTTCTCTAGGTGAATGTTTAATGGCTTGTCTCATTCCGTTGTAGACTCCTTTGAATTCATTCCTATTTTTACATTCAACGCTATATGGAAATAACTTCTTCGCTGTATGAGATAGCAGTTTTATATCGGCATTGTTCTCACCTACCATTGAAGTTCTAATATCTTTTTTTGTTAGCACTGGATAAAGCTCAATGATCTTATCCTTAACTATGTTTTGTAGATATCTTCCTTTAGCTGTCCGTGATTTTTGTTTCATTATAAATTAATTTTTTTCTTTGGTTTCTGATCCTGTAAAAATGAATCTTGTTGTGCTCTTTCATCACCCACAAAATAAACTTGTTCTGGATTTGCAGTATCTCTGTCGCCTCCGTCATCCCAGTAATATTGTCCTACCTCTGAATTGGATTTATTTCTAAACCATTCGTGATCATCAATTATAAATAAATTATGTCTTTTGATCTCGCCACTATGTGTTACAGATTTACATTGCTCTCTTTTAATTCCTCCGATTGACTCTAGAGCGTGTGCAACATCATTAGTTCTAAATCTACCTAGTTCATTGTTTTGTTTCAGCCAATTATAAACTCCTAAAGTAGAAACAACTGGTTTTCTTACTGGGTGATATCTTCCGTCTTTTTTTTCTTTGAGAAGCTTGGCTAATGGGTGAGCTCCGGCTTCTGACATAAGATTATTGAATGATGTTTCGGGAGCCGTTTTAAATGGATTAAAATCTTTTACATCTCTTAATAAAAGTTCGTGAAGAATATATTTAGCTCCGTCTTTAAAGTTTTTATGATTGCCGTTCTTCTTTGCCTCTTCTTCGTTGTCTATCCATTGATGAAACTTATCATACCATTCTTGAGGCATTCTTTTTTGTTCGTGCATATAGACTGAATATCTTTTCTCATTCTTTGGAAATGATAAAGCGTCCTTGTTATTCGTGAATAGAATATAATTAGTTAGTGTTGGAACGTTTGTATAATCTGAATACCTGGCTCTATGTCCTAGTTCACCGGCAGTTATAATTCTCTTCATTGCATTTAACAGAGTCTTCTTTTGTGAGAATGTTCCAGAGCTTTCCATTTCATCAATACAAACTACGGCACAGTTTCTTAAATATTGTTTTGCGTGATCTAGAGCCTGTTCTACATCTATTTCTTTTGTGTTGTGTTTTCCAAATACCTTTTCAATAGCTCTCCAAATACTTCCTTTACCTATCTGAAATTCTTTTGAATAAATTATGATTGCATATCTTAATTTTGTCCCGACGTGCTGCACTTGATAAGCCAACCAATCTAAAAATTGTTTCTTATGCTTTTTGTTATGCATAAAAATATAATCCAACATCTCGTGCCAAAGTTTAGTCTCGCCGTCTTCCGGTTTAAGATCATTGGGTTTATATGCATTGAGATATTTCAAACCATTAACTTCAATGATTAATTTGTTTGGATCATATTGTTTTGGTTGCCATAACCAGTTCTCTACTTCTAGCTTTTCTGCCTCTGTCTTTAGCCAGTTGGTACAGCTAGGCTTTGAAAATATATGAGCATTGACTCTGTCAATTACTAAAGGATCGTATGCTTTGCTTTTTTCAATATCGAAATATTTATCTTCATCAATGATATAGACTAGGTTTTTTTTGAGCTCTTCTCTTGTATTGTCCGGGTCTTTTATCCCTGACTTCTTTCTTACATAATCAATCTTTTCTTGAAAGTAATCTGCGATATTGCTCTTCTTTGACTTATGAGCAACCTTTTCACACATTTTTAAAATCTCTGCGTCGGTATTCATACCTTTAACACCTTTAGCAATTAACATAAGAATCCAGTTATCAAACGTTCCTCCTGCCGGGTGTTCTTTCCCGGCTATAATACTTTTGATTATATCTTTTTTTGTGATCTTCTTCGCTGTCTGCTCTGCGTGATCTACTGGGTTATTATATGTTGCCCAGTTATCATAGAATCTTTGATCTAGTCTTGTCGGTAATATTAGTTTTGTTTGAGACTCCCATTTATTTAAAGAGATACCTATGTTGTTTTCTTTAATTTGTCCTCCAGGTGTTGTCTCTAATCCTACTGTCTTGCATTTTGTAGGATCTTTGTAGAAACCTTTGAATGGAATTGAGATTCCATTACCTAGTTGATGTTTATTCCTCTCACTTTGTTTAGGAAATATTTCTGTATTTACTGGGAGCTCTAACTCATCTCTACAATATTTTAATCTATTAATCATAAAACTAGCTTTGATACCCTCATCTTCGCAAGTGAATGTATGTAAATGAATTCCTCCCGATTTAGTTTGAGCCGGGAATAGATCTAGTTTTCTAGCTTTTTCTAAAAATTTTAATTTTTTTTGCTCGTCCCATTTATAAGTGTCTATATCAAGTGAGCCAAAATAAACTTCTTTCTCTGTGTATAGAGGACTCACAGTTAATTGTTTTTTGTCCTGGGTTAAATGTTCAACATAATCATCTACTGTTAGATCTCTCATAATAGCTTTTGTTTCGCTCTTATGTTTTCCGTCTTCTCTATAAACTGGAGGATCTGTTAACGTAGTCCAATATCCTTTTGTTCCGTAAAATAAATCTCTTAATCTTTTTGCACTTTCTAAAATGTGTGGTGGAGTTTCTTTGTTCATTTCTTTTTATCCTTATTTGGTGGGGTTAATGTGTAGACAGATTTAGTCTTTCCTGACTCTAAAACCTCGTGTTTTTGCTCAAATTTGTATTTGTTGAGTGGGTGTTCGGGTAGATCTCTATTATGCTTTTTAATGTCTATGCCGTTCTCTTCGGCAAACTTACCCATTGTTGCTAGACCATTGTAAGCTCTAGTAATTTCTATATTTTTCTTTTGGAGTCCGGCGTTGATCTCGACCAGGTTATTATTTGCGTTTTTAAAATCTGTTAATCTTCCTTTTACAATCTTATTAACTTCATCAAGTTCATTCTCAATATAATCCTCCAGGATCTTAATCTTCTCGTTCTTCCTTTCAATGTCGTGGACTAGGATCTTATTATAATTGTCTCGTTCCTTAATGCTTTGAAATATTGTTTTAAGAAGTTTGTCGTATTGACGCTTTGATATGAGTTCTATGTTTTTATTTCGTAGGGCTTTTTTGGTTTTTTGTGGCATTAGTAATTCCTTTGTCGAGTTGATCTGTTGCCAATTTAATTATCTTCGGGAAAGATACCTGGAATGGAAACAATTTATTTCTTAACGTGTTGAGCTTATTGTAAGTCTCTTGATTTATTCTGACTGATCTTTGCATTTAAAAATCTAGTCCTTTCTTTCTTCGGTAAAGTAGATCTGTTTCAAGGACAGTGTGTAATCCACCCTCCTCTTTTGGTTCTGCTTTAGGTTCTTTAATCTTTGGAGGCATTACAGATTTTTCAAATTCTTTTCTTATATTTAAATAGTTATTAAAATCTCTACTTAATCCCGTTGTGTCTACGCTGAAATTATCTGCAACTGATTTTTTCTTTAATGCTTTTGTTTTTTTAGCCTTTAACCTGGGTATGATGTTTGAGTAAAGCAGTTCATCATCTTTGGCATTTTTTAACTTCCTCTGTTGTATTGGATCACTAGGATAGCTGGTACTGTCTAAACTATCGAATTGTTTTAATTCATTTTCTTTGATCACACCTTTAACTGGGTGATTAATAAATTTGTTGTCTGTGTTGTCATAAGTATCTCTGATGTTTTCAACATAAGCGACTGGATCTCTTAATCCAAAATCAACATTTCCTATTTTATGTTCTTTGAGCCTTTTCATTAGAGCTTTATTCTTTGCGTACTCATTAGCCATATTATAAAACTCCTTTTTCTAATAAGTCTTGCAACACACTTTCAATCTCTGTTTCGTTCATTTCTAATAATTGTTTCTCTGAATAAAATTGAGATAAGAACGGAGCGATATCATCTACGGACGCTAGGTTTTTTGTTTCGTCTTTGTGAGTCTTCCACCATTCTAGTATTGGACTTCCTGGCTTTGGTTTAAATTCTATGATGTCTGCTGTCTCGGGCTTTTCAAAAGGTAGCTCCAGTTGAGGTCGTTTTGCGAGTAGCTGTTTAAATTCTTTTAAATCTTTTTCAGGTTTTTCAATATTATTCTTGTTCATTTTTAAATCCTTTTAAAACTCCTATTGCTATTTGCTGATCTCTCACTTCGTTATTAAATGTTTTCTTTTCATTGACCTGGGTTTCAATAAGCCAACCCATAAATTTTCTAATTAACCAGTAAGATCTCTTTGATCCTTTCAATGTGAATTTACCCATATCCGATAAACAATTTCCTTTAGCCAACCAACCGGACTGGTATCGGTAGAATGTAGCTTTGGAGATTGAAACTTCCTTTAAAAGTTCCGGTGTTGTGTAGATCTCTTTTTTAAAATTAAATTCCATATCTGACTGATACAGAATGAAGCGTTAGATCTCACTAGGCTCAATTTATTTTCTTTTTTTTCTTCGAGTGAAGTATTTAGCTTTTGTTGTCGCTATCTTTTTAACCTTAGCGTTCCCACGCTTAATATTATTTTTATAAAATGCTCTGATTTTCTCGGGATATTTTAAAAATGTTCTTAACTTTTCCTCATTTGGAAACCATCTACGCATTAATGATTTAAATGCTTTCTCTTCACTTAATTTCATATACGCATTCCAGGTAGTAAGATTATATTCCTTTGAGTGTTTTATTATGTAAGCGTTGAGCGTGGCTAATACGAATTCTTTATCAGTCATTGTTTGAGTCAATGACATTATCCCACTACGTTTTTTAGATCGTCTTTTGTATTTAACTGGCATTAGTAATTCCTTAATCCTGTATAACACAACAGGAAACAGGGCTCACGAATATTTAACCAGTTTTTTTTATGAAATTAAATACTTCTGCTACTTGATGAGCGTATTCTTTTGCAGTCTCTCTAGAAGTTTTGTCGTAGTGAACATCTAACGTTGAGTCTTGTTCGTGTCCCGTTAATGCTCTTGCCTTGGACGAAGTTCCTAGAGTCAATTTAGCAATAGATGAGAAAGTCTTTCTAAACATTTTAGGACTTCCAATTATTCCAGTTGTTTTAACAACATCATTCCAACAACCTCTTAATGACTTCAATCGAGTAGCCTCTGATCTAACATAACTATCTTCGTGGAGCCTTTGAGAGTTAATTCTTGTTGTAGGAAATAACCAATCAACAAATCTATATTTCTGAAACTCCGGCTTTTTAAATTGGTATTCAAGAGAGTCTAAAACTAATTTAATTGGCGGAGTGATATCAACAAATTCTTCTTTTCTTCCTTTAGTAATTCCGTAGTTTAAAGTGATAACGCCTTTGTCTTTATTTACATAGCCAGGTTTCATCTTTAAAGTTTCCGGTACTCTTCTTCCTGTAAATTGTAAAAATAATAAAGCCTCTGCCTGGAATGGATATTTATCTCTTCTTTCCCTTAACGCATTAAAGATTATAGGCATTTCATTATCACTGAATCTTAAATTATTATATTTAGCTCCTACGTAATTACTTTGCTCCGGTTTCTTAAATACTATGTTTTTAAATTCAATCTTTGGAGGAACATCACCAAATAAACTATTTGATAGTGAGTAATTCCATAACGTTGATATAGCGTCTAATAAATTCTCTTTAGTTCCAAATGCTCTCTTTGGAATGTCTACATATTTTCTTATTATCCCCTCATTCAATTCATCAATAACTAATTTACTTAAATCACTGTCATAGAGACTAGTTTCCAATAGAGGGTTGAATCTTTTATCTTTGATCAATCCGTGTCCTGGAGGAAACTTCTTGAATAGATCCTCCCAACTTTCCGGCTTAACTGTTCGTCTATGTTCGTTTGCTTTGAATGAAACTTTTCCGTGTCCTTTTGAATTCTCTGTGTAGATTAAATGTCTAGACCTCCAGTTATAACCAATGAAGTATTTAACCAGGGACTTAATAGAATGAGCTGATAGGTTTCCAATTTTCTTTGCTTTAGGAAATCCCTCAATGCAGATCCTTTCAATAACTTCTCTGATTGTTAGCTTTTGACTCTCAACTATATTTGCTTTGCTGATTTTTGTTTTAGAGTCGTGGATCGTCTGTTTAGGGTTCTTTATCCAATGCCCATTGTCGTTAGTGTGTGTCTTAACTATTTCAAATACTTTTGCCTCAACTTCTTTAACACCAAATATTCCAGGTCTGAATTCACCTAGATAAATATAATCAGCTTTGCCATTAAACCAAAATTGCATAGTGAAAACTTTCTTTTTTGTTTTCTGATATTGTGTGAGCTTTAATCCTTTTAAGGAAGTGTTCTTTGAAACATCAAAAGGAATTACTGTTTGTTTTCTATTCTTACCTTTAGAATTAATGAAATCTGCTGTGTATCTCTCAATAGCGTAATCTGTGAATTTAAGTTTTTTTAACTGTCCTCTAGTTTGAGCTATCGGTCTGTCCTCTAGTTTAGATTGTAGTTTGCTCTGTTTAATTTCTTCTGTCATATCAACACTATATGCACCAGGAATAATTAATCTATTGAGATCTATATTTCTGATACTGATTGAGACTATCAGAGACAGTAGTGTTTGTGAATCCCTAGGCTTTTAAGTCCTTTGTGTCTACCAATTTCACCACGAGGGCACTGTGTTCTTTTTGTTGTTATTGTTAATACATTAATAGTTTTAATTTATAAAGAGACAAAATTAATTTTGGTATCTAAGAGATTTTGATAATTTTTCCCCAGACAATGTTTCTATTTCAATTTTTAAATTTTTGTTTACTCTCATATCTGTATTATCAACCCAAATGCCAGCTGCCAAATGCATTATGCCGATCTGATAATTTGGTAAATTGGGTTCAACAAACACTTTTTTATCATTATTGTATTTTGGCAAAAGGTTGCTAGCAATCCAATTACAATTTAATGGAAGAAATTCAACAGCTACACTGTCGATATAAACAGAAATATTTATTGCAAGCCCTTCTGATCCGAAAATTTTACCCTTAGATAAAGTTTTTTTTAGGTTTTCTTGCCAAACTTTCCAACAAATTGAATCTTTTTCCAATGAAAATACCCCAATATTTAAGTGCGGTGCAAAAGCTATTTTTCGAGCATGTTCTTCTTTAATTCCTGAGCTCCTTGCGTGTTTATAGTTTTGGGATTTTATTAATGCAAGACCACCAAATAACCAATTTACTTTTGACATTATTCGATATCCTGGCCCCATAGTTTGAGTGATCCCAAGTTTTCCTTTTTCACAAGCTTTAAAATAAAGATCAATACACTTCCAGTCTTGAACCCACGCATCACAATCTATCCAAAGATATTTATTAAATTCGGGAAAGTAGTTAGGGAGAAAAGCTCTTGAAATTTGACTCTTCAACCATTCTTTGCCTGCAACTTTATAATTAGGTACTTCTATATCCCAATTAGCTTTTTTTACTTTGTAAACTTTTTTTTCAATAATTTTAACTTGCTCTGCGGTTAATCCCGCGTCCAATATACAAATCGAAGTATTTTTACTTTCCGAGTGTGCGTTAATTGAGTCTACTAATTCTTCTAACATTTTAAAATAGTTAGAGTCGGCAAGAGTAATTATGGCTTTATCTGTCATAGACTAATTGAATAAACTTTATATTTAACATATTTCTTGTGAGTATAATAAGGCACTAAACACATAACCTCTAGAATAATAGCTAATAAAATTACTAGTTGTCTCATTTTATAAAGAATTTAATTTTATTTTTTTTTACAATTTTTAAAAATTCCGCTTCACATCTTTTAATTAATTTTTCATTAGTGGATCTGAATACAACAGAAACCCCTACTTTTCCTAATCTAAAAAATGGGTAACTACCTATATCTATTTTTTTTAAGTATTTTTTTTGTAGTTTCGTCAAAGAATTGGCAATATTGCTTTCTACTGTTTGCAAACTAATAGTGCTACTTTGAGTTTTTAATCCCTTAATTAAAAAATCTTTTGAATTAGGAATCATAGATTGTAATATCGAAGGAACTCCAGGTAAACATAAAACATTCTTAATCATAAACCCAGGAGCAGCACTCGATGGATTATAAATTAATTTAGAACCTGATGGCATTTTTGCCATTTTTTTTCTAGCATCGTTAAATTTTTTTTTTCCATAATAATTTTCTAGAATTGAATATGCTTCTTTATTAAAACCATATTTAACTTTAAAAGCTCTAGAAATTGATAAAGCAGTAATATCATCATGCGTGGGTCCAATACCACCAGTTGTAAATACGTAGGTAAATTTTTTACTCAAGTCTAGAATATTTGAAACAATTTTTTTTTCAATATCAGGAATAATTCTAACTTCTAATATAGAAATACCACAATTAGCATTTAACCAATTTGAAATAAATGACACATTTAAATCTTGCGTCCTTCCTGATAGAATTTCATTGCCAATTATAAGAATTGCTGCATTAATTTTCTTTTTAGCTATTTTTATTGTCGACATAATATTATGAATTTTGAAAATAAATTAATACCAGGCCTATTTATAAAAAGATACAAACGTTTTTTCGTTGATATCAAAATAAAAAATAAAATTATTACAGCCCATTGTCCTAATACTGGTTCAATGCTTGGTCTTTTAAATGAAGGTAATAAGGTTTGGCTTACAGAGTCGTTAAATTTAAAAAGAAAGTTAAAATATACTTTACAAATTATTGAGGATAAAAAATCTAAAGTTGGTGTAAATACACATTTAACTAATAAAATTGTTCATGAGGCTCTCAAAAAAAATTTAATTAAAAACTTTAATCAAAATATAAAAATTACTAGTGAGAAAGTGTTTGGAAAAAAAACTAGATTTGATTTTTTTTTAGAAAATAAAAATATTAAGACTTTTCTTGAAGTTAAAAATGTAACTTTAAACAGAAAAGATAAAACTGCCGAGTTCCCAGACTCTATTACTTCCAGAGGAACAAAGCATTTAAATGAATTGATGATTGCTGTAAAAAAAGGATTTAAAGCATATCTTTTATTTGTGATTCAAAGAGAAGATTGTAAGAAATTTGAAATAGCAAAAGATATAGATATTGAGTATGCAAATGCTATAAAAAAAGCAATAAAACATAATGTAAAAATTCTCTGCTATGATTGTAAATTTTCTTCAAAAGGAATAGTACTAAATAAAGAAATAAAGTTTCAAATTAATGAGTGAAGATATTCAAAAAGCATTTGAAGAGACGCGGACTGCAGGTGCTATAGCTGCAGGTGCTTTAGACGAAGTTGCTAAAATAATAAAACCTGGCGTTACCACAAATGAAGTAGACAATTTATGCTACGAATTTATCAATGATCATGGTGCTTACTCAGCGCCTTTATTTTATAGAGGTTTTCCTAAATCATGTTGTACTTCGGTTAATCATGTAATTTGTCATGGCATCCCCCAAAATAAATTTTTAAATGAAGGGGATATAATTAATGTTGATGTTACAGCTATTAAGAATGGTTGGCATGGTGATACCAGTCGTATGTTTTTTGTTGGAGAAGTTTCTGTAAAAGCAAAAAAACTAACTGAGGTTACTTATAATTCAATGATGAAAGCTATTAATATTTTAAACAAAGAAATAACTTTAGGAGATATTGGTTCAACTATACAAAACTATGTTGAAGAAAAAGGCTTTTCGGTAGTTAGAGATTTTTGTGGGCACGGGATAGGAAAAGTATTTCACAAAGAACCAAATATTTTACATTACGGCAAGAAAGGTATGGGGCCTAAACTGCAACCTGGCATGATCTTTACTATTGAACCTATGATTAATGAGGGTGATTATGAAACAAAAATGTTAAATGATGGTTGGACCGCTGTTACAAAAGATAAAAAATTATCTGCACAGTTTGAACATACTATAGGTATAACAGATAAAGGTTACGAAGTTTTTACTTTATCAAAAAAAGGACTAAACCAACCACCATATTAAATATGATTGAACGTTATTCTAGAAAAGAACTAAGAAACATTTGGGCAGACGAAAACAAATATAAAATATGGTTAGATATTGAATTAGCTGCTGCTGAAGCTATGGAGAGGTTAAGTATAATTCCAAAAGGTGTGGTAAAAAAAGTTAAATCAAAAGCAAAAATTAATGTTTCAAGAATTTTAAAAATTGAAGAAAGCGTTAAACATGATGTTATTGCCTTCTTAACTTCGATAACTGAGAAAGCAGGTAGCGATGCAAGATTTTTACACAAGGGCATGACTTCTTCCGATGTGTTAGACACTTGCTTTAATTTACAGTTAAAACAATCAGGTGAAATTTTATTAAATAATATTAAGGATTTATTAGTATCAATTAAACGACAGGCATTAAGACATAAAAAAACCTTATGTATTGGGAGGAGCCATGGCATACACGCTGAACCAATAACATTTGGATTAAAAATGTTGACTTTTTATCAAGAATTTTTAAGGAATAAAAAAAGGTTGGAATATGCTATTCAAGAAATATCAACTTGTGCTATATCTGGTGCTGTCGGTACATTTGCTAATGTTGATCCTAGAGTTGAAAGTTATGTTGCAAAAAAATTAAAATTAAGAATTGAACCTGTGTCAACACAAATCATCCCACGAGATAGACATGCGCAATTTTTTTCTACACTGGGAATAATAGCAAGTTCAATTGAAAGATTGGCTACAGAAATAAGACACCTGCAAAGAACTGAAGTTTTAGAAGTAGAAGAGTTTTTTGGTAAAAAACAAAAAGGCTCGTCTGCTATGCCTCATAAAAAAAATCCAATTTTAAGCGAAAACTTAACCGGACTTGCAAGAATGGTGAGATCAGCTGTAATTCCAGCTTTAGAGAATGTTGCCTTGTGGCATGAAAGAGATATCTCACATTCAGCTGTCGAAAGAAATATAGGCCCCGATGCTACAACAACTTTAAACTTCGCCTTGGTTAGATTAAATGATGTGATTGAAAACCTTAATATCTATCCAAAAAACATGTTGAAGAATCTGAACTTAACAAATGGGTTATTTTTTTCTCAAAGAGTATTGATAGAATTAACTACGGCTGGTTTTACGAGAGAACAAGCATATGCATTAGTACAAAAACACGCTATGAACTCTTGGGATAAAGGAACTTCGTTTTATGAAAATGTTGTAAAAGATCAAAAAATCAACAAAAAAATTCCTGTTAACAAATTAAAAAGCCTTTTTGATTTTAGTTACCATACAAAGAGAATTAATATAATTTTCAAACGAAGTTTAAAAAAATAAATTCTCATGAATAAAGGAAAAAAACTATACGAGGGCAAAGCTAAAATCATTTATGAAACAAATGATAAAAACTTAGTTATTCAACATTTTAAAGATGACGCAACAGCGTTTAATGCTTTAAAAAAAGCAAATATCGAAGGCAAAGGTGTTTTAAATAACAGAATATCTGAATATCTTTTAAATTCATTAGCTCAATGTGGAATCAGAACCCACCTGGTCAAAAGGTTAAATATGCGTGAGCAACTTATTAAACACGTTCAAATTATTCCCATTGAATTTGTAATAAGGAATATTGCCACCGGTTCTTTAACAAAAAGACTTGGTATTTCAGAAGGAACGGTTTTAGAGAAGCCTCTATTGGAATATTATTTAAAAAATGATGAACTAGAAGATCCTTTAATTTCAAAGGAACATATTTATTCTTTTGAATGGGCTGATGAAAATGAAATTAAAGTTATAGATGAAATGTCATTAAGGATTAATGATATTCTTCAGGGTATTTTTAGAGGGGTTGGAATAAAATTAGTAGATTTTAAATTAGAGTACGGAAAATTCTGGAACAAAGACAGAGAAACTAATGAAGTAATCCTAGCAGATGAGATTAGCCCTGACACTTGTAGACTGTGGGACATTAAAACAGATAAAAAATTAGACAAAGATAGGTTCAGAAAAGATTTAGGTAATTTAATTGAAGCCTATCAAGATGTGGCTAGAAGACTTGGTATTATGCCAGAAGAAACTAATATAAGTGAAGTCAATTTTGGTAAAACAGCTTCTATAAAATTTAAAAAGAAATAAATTGAAATTTTCTATAAAAGTTACATTAAAGAAAGACGTTCTTGATCCACAAGGAAAAGTGGTTCAGCAAACTTTGCAAAATATGGGCATGCAAACACTTAAAAGCTTAAGACAAGGAAAGTATTTTGAAATTGAAATTGATGAAAACAGGGAAGAAAAGGCTAGAAGTATAATTGAAGATATGTGTAAAAGGCTTTTAGTTAATTTAATTATTGAAGATTTTGAGATATCAAAAGTTTAATTAATGAATTCATCTGTAATAGTTTTTCCAGGATCAAATTGTGATAGAGATATTGCGGTAGCATTACAAAAATTACAATTTAAAAATACAATGGTTTGGCACAAAGATAATGTTTTACCCAAATCTGATCTTATTGTTTTGCCGGGAGGATTTTCTTATGGAGATTATCTTAGGTCTGGTGCAATTGCAGCAAAATCTAATATCTTGAACGAGGTAATAAAAGCAGCAAACAATGGTTGTCTAGTGCTAGGAATCTGTAATGGATTTCAAATTTTGACTGAAACAGGGCTTTTAAAAGGAGTCCTACTTAGAAATAAGAACTTAAAATTTTTAGGTAAAGATATTTATGTAAAAGCAGTTAATACAGATAACAAATTTTGCAATAAATATAAAAAAGATCAAGTTTTAAATCTCAATATAGCTCATAATGAAGGAAATTATTTTACAAGCTCCGATCATTTAAAGGAGCTAGAAGATAATAATTTAATACCCTTTAAGTACTGTTGCAAAAAGGGAAATATTTCTGAAGAAAATAATCCAAACGGCTCCTTAAATAATATTGCTGGAATTTTAAATAATAAAAAAAATATTTTAGGTATGATGCCACATCCTGAAAGAATGGTGGACAAAATAATTTCAAATAACGATGGTGTAAACTTGTTTACAAGTTTGTTAAATTAATAAAAATGAAGATTACAGATACTATAGTTGAAAAACACGGTTTAAAACCAAATGAATATTCTAAAATTAAAGAATTACTTAGAAGAGAGCCTAATTTATTAGAACTTGGTATCTTTTCAGCTATGTGGAATGAACATTGTTCATATAAATCTTCACGCATTCATTTAAAAAATCTTCCTACAGATGGTAAGAATGTTATTCAAGGACCAGGTGAAAATGCGGGCGTGATAGATATTGGAGATGATGACGCTATTATTTTTAAGATAGAAAGTCATAACCACCCTTCATACATTGAGCCCTATCAAGGTGCAGCGACAGGTGTTGGTGGAATTTTGAGAGATGTTTTCACAATGGGCGCAAGGCCAATAGCTCTTTTAAACTCTATTCATTTTGGATCTCCAGAACACAAAAAAACAAAAACTTTACTCAATGGTGTTGTTTCAGGAATTGGTGGGTATGGAAATTGTATTGGCATACCTACTGTTGCAGGTGAAACTAAATTTGATAGCACTTACAATGAAAATATTTTAGTTAATGCAATGGCTGTGGGGCACGCCAAAAAAGATAAGATATTTTACTCTAAAGCTAAAGGATTAAATAAATCAGTAGTATATGTAGGTTCTAAAACAGGAAGAGACGGTATACATGGAGCTTCAATGGCTTCTGCAGAATTTGATGAAAATTCTGAAGACAAAAAACCTACTGTTCAGGTTGGAGATCCATTCACAGAAAAACTTTTAATGGAAGCTTGTCTTGAATTAATGAAAGATAAATCAATTATTTCAATACAAGACATGGGTGCTGCCGGCTTAACGTCTTCAAGTGTCGAAATGGCATCAAAAGGAAATTTAGGAATAGAGTTATACTTAGATAGAGTTCCAAACAGAGAAGAAGGTATGACACCGTATGAAATGATGCTTTCTGAAAGCCAAGAAAGAATGCTTATTATTTTAGAAGACTGTAAGGAAAAGGAAGCAAAAAAAATATTTGAAAAATGGGATCTTGATTTTGTAGTAATAGGTAAAACAACGAATACGAATAATTTAACTTTAAAATTCAACGATGAAATAATTGGTGAAATTCCAATTGATGCATTGGCTTCAAAAGCTCCTATGTATGACAGAAAATGGACTAAAACAAAACTACCAGAGAAAAAAATTAAGACTAAGGAATTAAAAAAAATAAAATTAGAAGATGCATTTTTAAAAATTTTATCTTCTCCTAATCATTCTAATAAATCATGGGTTACAGAACAATTTGATCAGATGGTAATGACAGATACAGCTCAAAAGTCTGGAGGCAACGCTGCTGTAATTAGAATTCATAAAAAAGAAAAAAGTATTGCTGTAACAGTGGACTCTTCAGCAAATTATTGTAAAGCACATCCTTTAACAGGCGGAAAACAAATTGTATGTGAAAGCTGGAGAAATTTAATTTCAGTAGGTGCAAAACCGTTAGCTATTACAAATTGTCTAAATTTTGGTAATCCGGAAAGTCCAAAAGTTATGGGTGAATTTGCAGAATGTCTTCTGGGACTGAAAGAAGCTTGCGAATTTTTAGACTACCCTGTTGTATCTGGAAATGTATCTTTTTATAACGGTACAAATAAAAAAAATATAGATCCAACACCTGTTATTGGAGGTGTGGGTCTAATTCAAGAGTCAAAAAATAAAATTAACCATTTGCTTAAAAAAGAAGAGAACATAATTTTACAAGTTGGAAAAACTTTTGGACATCTTTATCAAAGTGTTTTTTTTAAGGAAGTTTATTCAATTACAGAAGGACCGCCTCCAGAAATTAATTTATCAAACGAAAAAAATAACGGAATAATTGTTCTAAATTTAATTAATAATAAACTTATTTCCTCAGCTCACGACATATCTTCGGGTGGTTTAATATTAGCCCTTGCAGAAATGTGTATGTCTTCCGGTCTTGGTTTAAAAATAGAAAAGCCATCTAAGCTGTCTAATTTAATGGAATATTATTTTGGTGAAGATCAGGGAAGATACTTATTGGAAATTGAACCTAAGAATTATCAAAAAGTTGTAAAAAACCTCAATGAAAATAATATATTTAATGAAAAAATTGCTACTGTTCAAAAAGATAAATTGGAAATCATAGGTGAATTAAAATTAAATATAGATGATCTATATAAAATCAATAATACATGGTACAACAATTATTAATGGCGTTATCAATTGAAGAAATTAAAAAACTAATAATTAGTTCTATACCAGACGCTACTATAGAAATAAAAGACCTCGTGGGAGATAATAATCATTATTCTGCAAAAATTATTTCTAAAATTTTTAGTGGAAAATCAAAAATAGAACAACACAAGTTAGTTTACAAATCATTGCAAGGTAAAATGGGGAATGAACTACACGCTTTGTCAATAACAACCGAGGAAAAATAACTATGGACACAAAAGAAAAATTAAAAGAAATAATTTCAAGTAATGATGTATGCCTATTTATGAAGGGTGTGCCTGATGCACCCCAGTGTGGATTCTCTATGGCTATTTCAAATATTTTAAAACATCTAAATGTTAATTTTAAAGGAATAAATGTTTTAGAAGATGAAAATATTAGACAGGGAATAAAAGAATATAGTGATTGGCCTACAATTCCTCAACTTTATATAAAAGGAGAGTTTGTTGGCGGTTGTGATATTGTAAAAGAATTGTTTGAGAATGGTGAGCTAAAGTCAATGCTTCAAAATAAAAAAATTATCTAGTTATTTTTTACTAAAAAATCTTCTAAATTTTTTACTAAAATATTTTTTAATTAAAGATAGAAAATTTATTCTATTTTCTGATTTTAGCTCTAGCTCTTCATTCAGTATATAATCAATTTTATCTTTCCAAAAAATTTCCATAACTAGACTCTCTCTAAAAATATTTTCTAATTTTTTTGCGGTTGATACGGTTACAAATGGCTCTAAAATTTGATTCTTCTTTGATGCTAAAAGTAAATTGAGTTCGTCGTCATATTTAAACCACCAAATATGATCTTTTAAATTTTCAAATACAATGTTGTCCCCTAACCTCGTAGGCAATTCGATATAACCCTGAGCTGTTACTCTCTCAATTTCACTAATAAAAAATTTAAAATCTTCGACGTGTTCAATTACATGGCTGCTTATAACAAAATCAAATTCGTTATCTATAAAGGGAAGCCTTTTATCTTTTATTCTAACGAATTTTTTATTTTTATAAAATCCAGAAAGATCTTGCACATCAGCGACTGTTTTTGCAAATTGATTTGCTGTATAACCACAACCAATATCTAATATGTTCCAGTTAGGATTATCTTTTAATTTTTTATTTATAGATTTTAATGAAGTTCTTTTTAACAAGAAAATAAACTATCTAGAATAATACTCGATTACTAAACTTGGCTCCATAATTACTGGATAAGGGACTTCTGCAAATTTAGGCACTCTAATTAATTTTACAGTTTTAGCCTTATCATCCAGCTGTATATATTCCGGAACTTCTCTTTCTTTGCTAGACAATGATCCGTCAATAACAGTTAAAGTTTTTGATTTTTCTCTCACTTCAATTATATCTGTTTCTTTTACTAAATAGCTTGAAATATTAACTTTCTTTTTGTTAACTTTTATATGGCCGTGGTTAATAAGTTGTCTTGCTGCAAATACTGTTGGTGTAAATTTAGCCCTATAAATAACTGTGTCCAATCTGCTTTCTAATAAACCTATTAAATTTTCGGTAGTGTCACCTCTTTTAGTTATAGCTAGTCTATAAATATTTCTGAACTGTCTTTCGTTAATATTACCGTAGTAACCTTTTAATTTTTGTTTTGCGTTAAGCTGAATGCCATAATCTGTTGGTTTACCTCTTTTGTTTTGGCCGTGTTGACCTGGTGGATATGCTCTGGAATTAAATGGGCTTTTTGGCCTGCCCCATAGATTGACTTTTAACCTACGATCAATTTTATGTTTAGCGTTAATTCTTTTTGTCATTTTATAAGTGTGTGTTTTATAGACTTTGTGTGGGATTTGTCAATTACACTATGGCCTATCTTTCTTATTTAAAGAGCTTAAAATACTAAATAAAATCCTTATTTCTTTATCACTTAATTCTAATCTACCAAAAATATTATTAATATTTAAAATCATAGACTTCTTCTTTTCGGGTGGTTTAAAGAATTTTTTAGCATCTAATTTTTTTTCAAGAAATTTTATTAAATTTTTAATAGAGCTTTTTGAAGCTAATTTTGACAATATTTTTTTTTTTTTAAATTTTGAAAAATATAAAGATTTATAGATTTCATAACAGACAACTATAACGGCATGCGAAAGATTTAATGAAGTTAGCTTTTTAGACGTTGGGATTTGAATAATAAAATTAGATAATGATAAATCATAATTTGATAAACCGGATGCTTCTGGCCCAAACATAAACCCTATATTTGAGCTTTTACGATCAGATAAAAGTTTTGAGAAATCAGTAATGGATATATATTTTTTATTAATATCTCTATTTCGGGCCGATGTTGCAAAAATAAAATCAAATTTTTTTACTACCTCATCAACATTTTCATAAATTTTTGCAGATTTAATTATATCGAAAGCGCCAACGGATGTCATTCTAGCCTTGGTATTTGGCCAACCATCGCGAGGTGAAACAATATTGAGTTTTGAAAAACCAAAATTTTTCATAGCTCTAGCGCATGAACCAATATTCTCACCAAGTTGAGGATTAACTAAAATAAAACCGAATTTATTTTGCATTTAGTTTTAAATTCGCAGGCGCCTTTTCTTTAAAAAGTTTATAATCTAGACTGTCAATTAAAGCTTTAAATGATGCTTCAATAATATTTGGGGATACACCAATTGTAAACCAACTTACACCAGTTTTGTCAGTGCTTTCAATGAGTACTCTAGTTGTTGCTTCGGTGCCTGTGTTTAGTATTCTTACTTTGTAGTCTAATAATTTTAAATCAGAAAAAAAATTATAATACTTTTCTACTTTTGTAAAATTTTCTCTAATTGCATTGTCAAGCGCATTTACAGGACCATTACCACTTCCATTACATTTAATTTTTTTTCCATCTATCAAAAATATAACTTCTGCGTTAGTTTTTAATTTATCAGATTTTTCTACAGTCACGCTATAACTTTCAACTTTGAGATAATCAGGAACTTTTCCTAATAATCTGTTTGCTAACAGTTCAAAGGATGCATCTGCTCCATCGTAGGAATATCCTGAAAATTCTCTATCTTTTACTTCTTCTAATATTTTTTCTACTTTTGGATCATTAGAATCTATTTTAATCCCGTATCTTTCAAGCCTTGATGAAATATTTGATTTTCCAGCTTGATCAGAAACAATTATATTTCTGTGATTTCCCACAAGTTTAGGTTCAATATGTTCATAGGTTTTAGGATCTTTCTTAACTGCAGAAACGTGAAGTCCTCCTTTATGAGAAAAAGCTGAAGCACCTACATAAGCTAAACTTTTGTTAGGTTTCCTGTTAAGAATTTCATCAAGCATCCTTGAGCAGTCAGTAAGTGACGACAATTTTTCTTTTTTAATATTAAGTTCAAATTTTTCGCTAAAAGTTTTTTTTAAAAATAAAGTTGGTATAATTGACATGATGTTGGCATTGCCACATCTTTCTCCTAGTCCATTAATTGTTCCTTGGATTTGTCTTGCACCAGCTAAAACAGCTGTTAATGAATTTGAAACAGCATTTTCAGTATCGTTATGTGCGTGTATACCCAAATTTTTTCCAGGTATGGTTTTAGAAACTTCTGAAATAATATCTCCTACTTCATTTGGTAAACTTCCTCCATTAGTATCACAGAGAACTAACCATCTTGCTCCTTCTTCGTAGGCTTGCTTCAAACAATCTAAAGCATAATTAGGATTGTTTTTGTAACCGTCAAAAAAATGCTCAGCATCAAAAATAAACTCTCTTTTATTTTTTATAAAATATTTTGCTGTCTCTTTTATGTTTTCTAAATTTTCTTGCTTAGTAATTCCTAGCGCAACATCTACATGAAAATCCCAACTCTTACCTACTATACACACAGCTTTAGTGTTAGCGTTTAAAATTGGTGCTAAACCTGGGTCATTATCAGCGCTTCTTCCTGTTTTTTTTGTCATGCCAAAGGCAGTGAAAATACTTTTATTTAATTGTTGGGGAGTGTTAAAATATTCAGTATCGGTTGGATTAGCTCCAGGCCAACCACCTTCAATATAGTCTAAGCCTATTTCACTAAGTCTTTTTGCAATTTTAACTTTATCGTCAACGCTAAAGTCAACACCTTCGGTTTGGGCTCCATCTCTTAGGGTTGTGTCAAAAATAAAAACTTTTTCTTTGCTCATTTATACTTCCATTCTGTTTTATTTTGTTTGTCTTCTATAATAATGCCATTTTTAAGGAGATCATCACGGATCTTGTCTGCCAACTTATAATTTCCAGATTTTCTTGCCTGAATTCTTGCTTCAATCTGTTCTAAAATGAAGTTCTCATCAACTTTAGCTGATGCTTTTTTTCTTTTTTCTAAAGTTTCTTTGTTTTCATTAAAAATACCAATAAATCTACACGCTTCATTAAATTCATTTTTTTTATTCTTGTCTCCTTTAATGGCTAGGCTAAATAGCTCATGTAGTTTTGCAAAATATTTAGGGGTGTTTAAATCATCTAAAAGAATTGAAAAAGTTTGTGTATTTTCAATCTTAGTTTGTTTTTCATCATAAAGTTCGTACCATTTCTCCAGTGTATTTTTACTCTGTTCTAATAAATTTTCATTCCAATCAAGAGGTTGTTTGTAATGAGCACTTAAAAGGGCCAATCTAATAACCTGCCCATTATATCTTTTTAATACGTCTGTAATTGTTTCAATATTTCCTAGTGACTTAGACATTTTTTCCTTCTTCATTGTTAGGAAACCGTTGTGTACCCAGTAATTTGCAAGGGTATCGCTAGAGTTATTTGAGCAAGATTGAGCTATTTCATTTTCATGATGAGGAAATAATAGGTCAAGACCTCCACCGTGGATATCAAATTTTTTTCCTAAATATTTCTCTGACATTACAGAACACTCAAGGTGCCAACCAGGTCTGCCTCTTCCCCAGGGTGAGTCCCAACCTGGTTCTTCATTTAAAGCAGGTTTCCATAAAATAAAATCTAAAGGATTTTTTTTTAGTTTTGAAATTTCTACTCTTGATCCAGCTTGTAATTCCTCTAAATTTTTATTTGAGAGTTTGCCATAATTTTTAAATTCAGAAATTAAAAAAAAAACATGTCCTTCATTTACATAGGCTAATTTTTTTTTAATTAAAGAGTTTATCATCTCAATCATATCTTTAATATGTTCGGTAGCCTTAGGTTCTATTGAAGGAACTAGACAGTTTAAGTCTTTAGTATTCTGATGAAAATTATTAGTAATTTCAGTTGTTATCTTCTCAATTGAAAAATTTTTCTGCTTTGAAGATTCAATAATTTTGTCATCTACATCAGTTATATTTCGAACGTACGTTACACTTTCTTTTCCGTAAAGCTGAACAAGAACCCTAAATAATAGGTCAAAAACAACTAAAGAACGTCCATTACCAACATGTGGATTGTCATAAACAGTTGGGCCGCACACATACATTCCTACTTTTTTTGGATTGATGGGTTTAAATAAATCTTTTGATTTTGTTAGTGAATTAGAAATGTGTAAATTAGTCATTAAATTTACATACAGGTATTGGGTTCATCTTATGAAGATTTTTTTTTCTAATTTCTAAATATTTCTTATAGTTTGGATCATTGCTATTAATCATAGCTTTTTCTAAGTCTTGATAGGACATCCCTAATTGGTCAACGTCAGTTCTAGCATCGTTCCATAAACCATCCGTCGGTTCTGCGTCAATAATTTTATTATCAACTCCTAAATATTTTCCAAGCTCCCAAACTTGTGTTTTTGTACAATCGGCAATAGGAGATATGTCAACTCCCCCATCTCCATATTTTGTATAAAATCCAACGCCAAAATCTTCAACTTTATTTCCTGTTCCAACAACTATACCGTTATTAGCTGCGGCAACTTGATAAAGAGTGGTCATTCTAAGTCGCGCACGTGAGTTAGCAAAAGCATGTTCACTACTAAATTTGCTCAAGGATTTTTCAAATTCATTAAAAAGATTTTCTAAATTTACTAGATTTAGTTCAACGTTTTTAAATTTTTTACTTAACCAATCACCGTGTACAATGCTTAAGTCGTGTTGGTTTTTATTTTGCTTAATTGGCATGCTTAATACGATAGTTTTTCTACCTGTTAACGCGCAAAGAGTGCTTACCACTGAAGAGTCAATTCCACCTGAAATACCAATCACTAACGACTCAAGTTCAAAAGGTGCTGACTTACAATAGCCATCGATCCATTTTTGTATAATTTCTGCTCTTTTTTTTACTTCCATATCAATAATTTTTTATTATTCTTTTCAGAATTTTATCTCAATAATTATATAATAATTATTAAGATGCTGCTTTAATAATATTTTTTGAGTATTGCGAATTTTTCTTTATTTCGTCAGAAATAAGGAATGCTAGTTCTAACGCTTGACTTGCATTAAGTCTTGGGTCGCAATGAGTATGATATCTGCTAGATAAATCTTGGTCTGAAATTTTTTGCGCACCTCCAGTACATTCTGTGACTTCTTGACCGGTCATCTCGATATGAAGACCACCAGCATATGTTCCTTCTGCCTGGTGAACTCCGAAAACATTTTTAACTTCCCTTACGACGTTGTTAAAAGGTCTGGTTTTATAACCTGAAGTCGCTTTAATAGTATTTCCATGCATTGGATCACATGACCATATTACGTTAAGACCTTCTTTTTTTATTGGTCTAATTAATTTTGACAAGCCACTTTCAACTAAATCTGCACCAAATCTTGAGATTAGAGTTATTCTTCCAGCTTCATTTGTTGGATTTAAAATATTAATTAATTTTATTAACTCTTCAGCTTTTAATGATGGTCCACATTTAATTCCGATAGGATTTTTAATTCCTCTACAAAATTCAACGTGTGCTCCGTCAGGTTGTCGTGTTCTATCCCCAATCCACACAAAATGAGCTGAAGTATCATGGTATTCTCCAGTTGTAGAATCTGTTCTTGTCATTGCTGCTTCATAAGGCAAATGTAAAGCTTCATGAGAGGTATAAAAGTTAACAACTCTCAATCTTCTATTAGACTCTGGATTTATTCCACAAGCTTCCATAAAATCTAAAGCATCGCTAATTTTATCTTCTATTTGTTTGTATTTTTTTTCTTGTTCAGTTTTTTTAACAAAACCTAAGTTCCATAAATGAACTTGTCTTAAGTCAGCAAATCCCCCTTGAGAAAAAGCTCTTAACAAATTTAATGTTGATGCAGATTGAGAATAAGCTCTAAATAATCTTTTTGCATCTGGCACTCTAGACTTCTCGTTAAATTCCATTCCATTAATATTGTCTCCCAAGTAACTTGGTAGCTCTACACCATCTTTAACTTCCATAGGTGAGCTTCTAGGTTTAGAAAACTGTCCTGCTATCCTTCCAAGTTTTACAACTGGTAAGGAAGCAGCTGAGGTTAACACTAAAGACATCTGTAAAAGAACTTTAAATGTATCTCTAATATTATCTGGATGAAATTCTGCAAAACTTTCAGCACAATCTCCTCCCTGTAAAAGGAAGGCTTTTCCCTCTACAACATTTGCTAATTCTTTTTTTAAAGATCTGGACTCACCAGCAAATACTAGTGGTGGGTAATTTCTAAGTTTTTCTAAAACAGAATTAAGCTCAGCCTCATCCTGGTAAGCAGGAAGATGTTTAGCTGGAAAATTTTTCCAAGAATCTGTTGTCCACTTTTTCATATTCAACTATGAGTATATAAAGATAAAGTATAAATTATTCAATACCAACTTGCTTAATTTGGATTTTTTTTTAAAAAATCTATGTATTCTTTAACTTTATTAAAGTCTTCATCGGGAATATCTTTATAGCTAAGCCCAAATTTGTCTTTGACACATAAAGAGACGTGTGCGTAAGGATTTCTTCCTTTCGGATGATTAGAACTTTCAGGAAGTTTGTCTTGTAAATAATCACCAGCTTCCTGTATCATTTTCCACAGTTTACTTGTGTTTTCTTTGTTCACTACTCGACAGTTACAGATTTAGCTAAATTTCTGGGTTTATCGATATCACAATTTTTAAGTAGTGCCACGTGGTATGCTAATAGTTGAAGTGGTATCGTTAATATAAATGGAGACAAAGACTCTTCAATGAACGGTACGTCAATTTTAAATCTAATATTTTCATTGATAACCATATCGTGTTTATCAGTAATGAGTAGAACTTTACCTCCTCTAGCTATAACTTCTTGAGTGTTTGAAAAAGTTTTTTCAAAGTATTTATCTTTTGGGGCAATAACGATAACAGGCAAACCATCTTCAATTAAAGCTAAAGGTCCATGTTTCATCTCTCCCGCTGGATATCCTTCGGCGTGTAGATACGACAATTCTTTTAGTTTAAGAGCTCCTTCTAATGCAATTGGAAAAGATGTACCTCTGCCTAAAAACATTGATCCTTTAGATTCATAAATGTCTTTTGCTACTAATTGAATCTGGTCTTCTTTCTTAAGAATATCATCAATAGCTTTTGGAAGTTTAATTAAATTATTTATTTTTTTTATGTATTCCTCTTTATTTATTTCATTTCTATTAAATGAAATTTTTAAACAAAGAATGTAAAGAATTAACATTTGCCCAAGAAAAGCTTTAGTTGAAGCTACGCCAACTTCAGGTCCAGCATGCAAAGGAAGAACCCAATCTGAATTTCTTGCAATTGAACTTTCTACAACATTAACAATTGAACATGTCTTTACGTTGTTGTCTTTACATAATTGAAGAGCAGCTGCTGTATCTGCTGTTTCTCCCGATTGAGAAACAAAAATATATAAATTCTTTTTATTAAATTTAATTTTTCGGTATCTAAATTCGGAAGCAACATCTATTTCAACCTCTATATTAGACATTTCTTCAAACCAATACTTTGCTACTAAACATGAGTGGTAAGCTGTACCGCATGCAACAAGAACAATTTTTTCGATTGATTTTGGGTCAATTGGAAAGTTATACAAATTAATATCATTTTTAATTTTATCTACATATTCATTAATTCCATTCTTTACAGTCATTGGCTGTTCGAAAATTTCTTTACTCATAAAATTTTTATAGTCACCCTTATCGGCTAAATTTTTATCATCTGACAATGTATGAACTTTTTTATTAATTTTTTTTTCTTCTAAATTATAAAATTCGACAGTATTTTTGTTTAGAACACAGACATCACCATCATCCAAGTAAGAAATTTTATTAGTCATCGATTTTAAAGCATATGAGTCTGAGCCAAGATAATTTTCATCTTTTGCGTATCCAACTGCAAGTGGGCTTCCTCTTCTCGCTCCAATAATTAGATTATCAAAATTTTTAAAAATAATTCCTAAAGCAAAACTTCCTTTTAATTTCTTAAGTGTTTTTTGAACTGATCTTAATGGAGTTTCATTCTTAATTTCCTCGGTTAGTAACAATGTGATAACTTCTGTGTCTGTTTGAGATTTAAATTTTATACCACTGGCCTCTAAATCTTTTTTTAATTCATCCGAGTTTTCAATAATACCATTATGAACAACTGAAACTATTTCTGAGGAATGGGGGTGAGCATTAATTTCATTGGGCACTCCGTGTGTTGCCCACCTTACATGACCAATGCCAACACTGCCAAGAGCCGGTGTTTTAAATAAAATTTTTTCAAGTTTTTCAACTCTCCCTGTGCATTTTTTTTCTTGAATTTGATTGTTGTGCAGAGTTGCTAGTCCAGCAGAGTCATAACCTCTATACTCAAGACGTTTTAATGACTCAATTATATTTGTTGATACAGCTTTATTGCTAGCAATGCCTATAATTCCACACATTTATTTTTTCTTTTTTCTTTTATAATTTTTGATTTCAGTTTGTTTTGCTCGAGTTAAGGCAAGTGATTTACTGTTAACGTTTCTCGTTATTACAGATCCGGCTCCGACTGTAGAATTTTTATTTATTTTAACTGGTGCTACTAAAGATGTGTTAGAGCCAATAAAAACATTATCAGAAATATTTGTTTTATTTTTATTAGCTCCATCGTAATTACAAGTGATTGTACCCGCTCCTATATTAGAGTTTGTTCCAATAGTAGTGTCGCCAATATAAGATAGATGATTTACTTTTGAGTTTCTGCCAATTTTAGATTTCTTTATTTCTACAAAATTTCCAATTTTAGCTCCGGATTTTAAAATAGTTCCCGGTCTTAGTCTCGCATAAGGACCGACGTCTACATTGTTTTCAATTATAGCCCCTTCTATATGAGAAAAAGATTTTATATTTACATTGTTTCCAATTTTTACTTTTAATCCAATAACTACATACGGCTCTATAGTTATGTTTTTTGCAAATTTCGTATCTTTTGATAAAAAAATTGTTTCTGGCGCAATAAGATTAACGCCTTTGTTTAGAGCAATATTTCTTAATTTGTCTTGTTCTGATTTGTATTTTTTTACTTTGTTCAACTTATTATTTAGCTTCATAAAAAATTTTTTTTACATTATAAGTAGATACTAAATAACTCACAAAATATTTCTTTTTAATTCTTTAAATATGACTCAAATATACACAATTCTTTTTGATTTAGACGGTACTATCATCAACACAGCCCCTGATTTAATGGCTGCGCATAACCACGTAATGAAGAAGTTTGGCCACCCTGTAAAAGAATTAGGTGAAATAAAAAACTTAGCAGGTAAAGGCGCATGGATGATGATGCAAAGGTCTTTCAAAAAAGAAGTTACAGATGAAAAAATAAAAAAAGAAATGACTGATGAATTTATTGATTTTTATAGCAAGAATATTGCAAACTACAGTACTCCAATTAATGGAATATTTGAATTTTTAGACTGGGCAAAAACTAAAAAAATTTCTATGGCCATATGTACTAATAAACAAGAAAGATTAGCCATAGACTTATTAAAAAAATTAAAACTCTTTGATTATTTTGAATATGCAGCTGGTTCAGATACTTTTAATTATAATAAACCTGATCCAAGACACTTAACTGATGTTGTGGAAATTATTGGAGGTGATTTAAAAAAAACAATAATGGTTGGAGACAGTGAAGTAGACGAAATGGCCGCAACAAATGCTAAGCTTCCTTTTGTTTTGGTGGCTGGCGGTTATACGGAAAAGTCAGCTGATCAAATCAAGCATGATTTTTATATAAAAGATTACCTTGATTTTGATAAAATAATATCTAAATATCTATGATAACTTTTGCTCTCTTTTCAGCATTATCAACTTTTTATTTTACCATGTTTTTTACTCCTGGTCCTAATAATGCAATGTTGACTACATCTGGCATGAAGTTTGGTTTTGTAAAAACATTACCCCACTTAATTGGTATTCCTTTAGGGCACATTTTACAAATTGGATTAACTTGTTTTGGCCTAGCAAACTTATTTTTACTTTATCCGCAGATTCAATTTTATATGAAAGTTTTATGTTTCTTATACTTACTTTACTTGGGTTGGAAAATGCTTGGCTCTTTTAGCGTGGTACAAAAAGAAACGGGTAGACCACTAAGATTTTATGAAGCTTCTCTTTTTCAATTTATTAATCCAAAAGCTTGGTCAATTGCTGTAACGGTTGCTTCTGGTTTTTTCCCAACCGAGGAAAATATTTTTATTGGTGTTGCATTTGTTACAGTTACTGCTGCTATAATTTGTTTTCCGACAATAAGTTTATGGGCTCTTTTTGGAAGTGGTCTAAGAAAATTTGTTAATGACATTAAGATAAAAAAAATTATAGAATATTTGCTCGCAACACTATTGGTTTTAACTGGTTTATTTATTTTGCTTAAATAATCTTTGATTTTTATACTTTGCTCTAATATATATCTGAGCACATGCATTTTACAAAGAAAACAATTTCTCAAAAAAGATCAGACTTTGTAAAAGAATTACAATCAAAAAAATTATTAAGATTTCCTGGAGCTTATAATCCTTTATGTGCAAAACTAATTGCTGAGATAGGCTTCGACGGTATTTATATTTCAGGTGGTGTTATGTCTAATGATTTAGGGTTACCCGATATAGGACTTACCACATTGGATCAAGTTAGTTATCGAAGTGGGCAAATAGCAAGAATTACTGATCTTCCTACGATAGTTGATATTGATACAGGATTTGGAAATTGCAAAAAAACTATAGAAGAATTTGAAAAAAAAGGTTTAGCAGGTTGTCACTTAGAAGACCAAATAGCAGAAAAAAGATGTGGTCATTTAGATAATAAAGAACTTATTTCAAAAGATGAAATGATAAAAAAAATTAAAGAGTGCGTAGGATCTAGAAAAGATAAAAATTTTTTAATTATTGCTAGAACAGATGCTAATTCTGTAGAAGGTTTAGATAAAACTTTAGATAGAATTAAAGCTTATGAAGATGCGGGAGCTGATATGATATTTCCTGAAGCAATGAAAGATGAAAAGGAATTTGAAAAGGTTAGAGAAACTTCAAAAAAATATTTATTAGCTAACATGACTGAATTTGGAAAATCAAAACTTTTAAATAAATCTGAACTAGAAAATTTAGGTTATAATGTAGTTATCTATCCTGTCACTACACAAAGATTAGCAATGAAGAATGTAGAAGATGGTTTAAAATCTATATTTGAGAATGGTGATCAAAATAATATTCTCAATAAAATGCAGACAAGAAAAAGATTGTATGAGTTGGTGGAATATGAGAAATATAATACCCCAGATAAAAAAATAACCGACTTTTCTACTGAAGGTCATGAATAATGAGTGAAGAAATAAAAAAAGGATTACTAGGAATTGTTGTAGATGAAACAACTATTTCACATGTCGTCCCAGAATTAAGTACTTTAACTTACAGGGGCTATAAAGTTCAAGATCTTTGTGACAAATGTGATTTTGAAGAAGTGGCTTATCTAGTTCTTCATGGTGACCTGCCTAGTAAAAAACAATTAAAAAAATTTATTAAAGAAGAAAGATCTGAGAGAAAACTTTCTAAACAAATAATCAGAGACATTCAAAATATGCCAAAAAATGCTCACCCCATGGATGTGGTAAGAACTTGTGTTAGTTTAATGGGTCTTGAAGACAAAGATACACGAGACAACTCTCCTAAAGCCAACATGAGAAAAGCAATGAGAATATTTGCAAAAACCCCGACAGCTGTTGCGGCTTATTTTAGAGCAAGAAAAGGAAAAAAAATTATATCTCCAAGTACAAAACTATCATTTGCAGAAAATTTTTTTAAAATGATGTTTAATAAAGTCCCAGATAAAGAAATAGTTAGAGCCTTTGATATTTCATTAATTTTATATGCAGAACATAGTTTTAATGTATCAACTTTTACCGCAAGAACTATCACAAGTAGTTTGTCAGATATTCACGGAGCAATTACTGGAGCTATAGCAAGCCTTAAAGGTCCGCTACATGGTGGTGCCAATGAAGCTGTAATGCATATGATGAAAGAAGTTGGTAAACCTAAAAATGCAAAAAAATGGATTGAGAATGCTTTAGCTAAAAAGAAAGTGATTATGGGTTTTGGTCACAGAGTTTACAGGACTGGAGACTCAAGAGTTCCAACGATGAAACACTACATGTTTAAAGTTGCTAAGTTACTTAAAAAAGAAAAGTATACAGAGATTTATGAAATTCTAGAAAATATAATGCTTGAAAGAAAAAATATTCACCCTAATGTAGATTTTCCATGCGGACCAACTTATTACATGATGGGCATTGATATCGACTTCTATACTCCGATATTTGTAATGTCTCGAATAACTGGATGGTCGGCACATATTATGGAGCAACACGCTTCGAACAAGTTAATACGTCCTTTATCAAAATATCGTGGTGAAGAAGTTCGAGAAGTTATGCTGCTTAATCAAAGATAATTTTTAATCGCAAGTATATTTTCTTTATCTAAATCTTTGATTTTATAATTGAAACTTAATAACAAATTTTTAATCTCTTTTAACTTTGGTCCTTCAAAAAACGTATTATCAAAATGTTTTTTCTCAAAAATTATCTGTTCTATTTTTATTGAGCTATAGTTGATCGACTTGAGAATTTCATATTCTGCTCCCTCAACATCTATTATTAATTTATCTATTGATTTTATATTGTATTTTTCAGTTAGAGATTTAAAAGACAAACAATTAATTTCTACTGTCTCTATATCTCTCTCTTCTATCTGAAAATTTTTACTTCTATGATTTAAAATATGTTTTTTGTTAAAAGAACCAATTCCGCTTGCCCAATGTTTTTTTAATTTACTTATTGAGCTATGCTTTACATAGTAAAAAGGTTTTGTTTGATCTGTGCCAGCTATGGCACATTCTTCAATTGTTATATTATTTATATTTTTGGTGTTCTCTTTAAGCTCGTCTAGATTATGTTGTACAGGTTCAATTAATAATATTTTTTCTGACTGTTTCTCTATTTCTTGCCTAAGCCAATAACCTGTGTGTGACCCTATTGAAACAAGACCAAATTTCAAAGCTATCCTTTAAGCGAAAACTTCGCCCCAAGTTCCCTTAGTTGAAGCTTTAGAATATTCTGTGGCTCGACCTTCAAAAAAATTCATGTGTTCAACACCATTCAGCATGTTGTCTAACCATGTTAAAGGATTCTTCTTAACATCATAAATAGGTTCTAAGCCTAACTGCTCAAGTCTTCTGTTTCCAATAAATCGAATGTATTGTTTGATTTCATTTGCAGTCAAACCTTCTAGCGGCCCCATTTGAAAAGCCAGATCAATAAAAGCATCCTCATGCTTAATTATAGTTCTGCAAGCGTCATAGATTTCTTTCTTTAATTGATCCGTCCAGATTTGAGGCTCTTCTTTGATAAAATCTTTAAAGAGTCTTATCATGGAATTACAATGTAAAGTTTCGTCTCGTACTGACCAAGTCACGATCTGACCCATGCCCTTCATCTTATTGTGTCTTGGAAAATTTAATAAGATTGCAAAACTTGCGAAAAGTTGAAGTCCTTCAGTAAATGCTGAGAACACCGCCATTGTCATTGCAATATTGTGCTTTGACTTAACATCAAATCCTTGCATGTAATCATATTTATCTTTCATCTCTTTATATTTCATGAAAGCTGAGTATTCAGTTTCTGGCATACCAATAGTATCTAATAGATGTGAGTAAGCAGCAATATGCACTGTTTCCATTGAAGCAAAGGCTGTCATCATCATTAAAACTTCTGTTGGTTTAAAAACTGTTGTGTAGTGTCTTAGATAACAATTGTTAACTTCCACATCAGCTTGTGTAAAAAATCTAAATATATGAGTTAAAAGATTTTTTTCAGCTGGTGTAATATTTTTTTGCCAGTCTCTTACGTCGTCCCCTAGAGGAACTTCTTCAGGCAACCAATGAATTCTTTGTTGAGTTAACCACGCATCGTAACACCATGGATACCTAAAGGGTTTATAAACTGGATTTTCAACTAACAAACCCATTTTTTTTGGTTGAATAATTTCTGGTTTAATTTTTTCTGCTACTGACATGATAAACACTCCTCATAGTTATTATCTTTATTATTAGATTCGTTGTCTTTTGAATAAACATTTTTAGTCACATCTGTTGATGTTCCTTTGTTTACATTCTCAGCTCTTTGAATAGATTTAGAACGGCAATAATAAAGGCTCTTGAGCCCTTTTTTCCAGGCTTGGAAATGAATATCGTGAAGTTCTTTTTTGTGTATATCCGCAGGCACAAAAACGTTTATTGATTGAGCTTGAGATATATGGGGTGTTCTATCTGCACCTAACTCTATAATCCATCTTTGGTCTATTTCAAAAGCAGTTTTAAAAGTATCTTTTTCTTCGGCCGTTAAAAAATCTAAATGTGAAACAGAGCCTTGGTTTGTTGTTATGCTTGACCAAACATCATCCGTGTCTTTTTCATATTTTTTAAGAATTTTTTTAAGATATTTATTTCTCACATTAAAAGATCCTGAAAGAGTTTTGTGGGTAAAGCTATTAGCTGCAATTGGCTCAATACCAGGTGAAGATCCTCCACAAATTATTGAAATTGAAGCGGTCGGAGCTATAGCTGTTTTGTTTGAGAACCTCTCATTTATTCCATACTCTGCAGCATCAGGACATGCACCTCTTTCTTCTGCTAGCACAGCAGAAGCGGTATCTACTTTTTCTTGAATATTTTTAAATATTTTTTTATTCCAAACCTTGCTCATGACAGAACCAAAAGGAATATTTTTTTGCTGAAAATATGAATGAAGACCCATAACACCAAGGCCAACACTTCTCTCTCTCATCGCAGAATATTTAGCATTAGCAAATTCGTCTGGAGCTCTGTTTATAAAGTCAGTCATTACATTGTCTAAAAATCTCATTACATCTTCAACAAATTGAGTATTATCTTTCCACTCATCATAAGTGTCTAGATTTAAAGATGACAGGCAACAAACTGCTGTTCTTTCTTTTCCGCTATTATCTATTCCAGTTGGTAGAGTGATTTCACTACAAAGATTAGATGTCTTAACTTTTAAACCAGCAAGTTTATGATGCTGGGGTATCTGTCGATTAACTGTATCAATATAAATGATATATGGTTCACCTGTTTCAACTCTAGCTGTTAACAATCTAATCCATAAGTTTCTAGCTGGAATAGTAGATTGAACAGTTCCATCATAAGGACTTCTTAGAGCCCACTGACCGTCTGTTTCTACTGCTCTCATAAAGTCGTCGGTAACAAGAACGCCATGATGTAAATTTAAAGATCTTCGATTAACATCTCCTCCAGTTGGTCTTCGCATTTCAATAAATTCTTCAATTTCAGGATGGTCAATCTGCAAATAACAAGCAGCTGAACCTCTTCTTAAAGAGCCTTGACTTATTGCGAGCGTTAAAGAATCCATAACTTTAATAAAAGGAATTATTCCTGATGTCTTCCCAACTTTTCCAATTTTTTCTCCAATAGATCTTAGATTTCCCCAATAACTTCCAATACCACCGCCTCTAGCGGCAAGCCAAACGTTTTCTTCCCACAAGTCAGTGATACCTTTAAGGCTGTCGTTTGCTTCGTTTAAAAAACAAGAAATGGGCAGTCCTCTTTCTGTTCCGCCGTTTGACAAAACTGGTGTGGCTGGCATGAACCATAAATTACTAATATAATTATAAATTCTTTGTGCGTGTAAGTTGTCGTCTGCATAGACGCTTGCAACTCTTGCAAATAAATCTTGATAAGATTCGCTTTGACCTAAGTATCTATCGTTTAATGTGGCTCTGCCAAAATCAGTTAGATTCGAATCTCTAGATCGATCGATTTTAATTGTGATTCCTTTTTCATTTTGAAACAGTTCTGTATCCCCAGATAGTGAGAAAAGATCGGGCTTTTTTGGGCTTTTATCCTTAAATTCATTAGTTTTCTTTGAGCCTATTGAACTCACAGCTTTTTCTATTGCTAAAGATACATTTTTGTTCATAAATTACTATATTTGCGACTTATTTATTAAAAACAACTACATGTTGTGTTCATACTAGGTTAATATACTAGAAGAAGAACTACATCAATAGAACATTATATGAACATTATTATATTTTTTCAAGTGGAAAGTTTTGTTGATAAACAATAATTAAAAAACAACAAATATGCTGATAAATCCAAATGGTTTTAGAGAGTACGATGCGAGATGGCTATATAAAAAGGATATTGACCTAGATGGAATCGAAAATTTAGGTAAAGGTCTAGGAACTCAAATAATAAATCATACACACAAAAAGAATCCGAGAGTGATCGTTGGTCATGATTACAGGTCATATAGCGTAGAAATCAAAACTGCTCTAAAAAAAGGTTTAATCTCAACAGGATGTTGCATTGAGGATATAGATTTAGCGCTTTCACCAACTGTTTATTTTGCACAATTTAATTTAAATGCTGACGCGATAGCAATGGTTACAGCAAGTCATAATGAAAATGGTTGGACGGGTGTAAAAATGGGAATTAAAAAAGGATTAACTCACGCACCCGAAGAAATGAGTGAGCTTAAAGATATAACATTAAATAAAAAATTTATTGTAGGAAAAGGAAATGAAAAGAAGATTGAAAACTTTAAGAAAATTTACATTCAAGACTTAATTTCAAAAAATAAATTAAATAAAAAAATTAAAGCAGTTGTGGCATGTGGAAATGGAACCGCAGGAGTATTTGCGCCAGAAATTTTAAGAGGAATTGGATGTGAGGTTATAGAATTAGATTGTGAATTAGACTACACATTTCCAAAATACAATCCAAATCCAGAAGATGAAAAAATGTTACATGAAATTAAAAAAATAGTTAAAGCACATAAAGCTGATATAGGTTTTGGTTTTGATGGTGATGGCGACAGAGTTGGTGTTATCGATAATAATGGTGAAGAAATTTTCTCAGATAAAATTGGATTGTTAATTGCAAGAAACTTATCTGCAATGCATAGAAATTCAAAATTTGTAGTTGATGTTAAATCAACAGGGCTTTATGAAAAAGATAAAGTTTTAATAGAAAATAATTGTAAAACAATTTACTGGAAAACTGGTCATTCACACATAAAAAGGAAAGTTAATTCAGAAAAAGCATTAGCTGGTTTTGAAAAAAGTGGACATTTCTTTTTTAATGAACCTCTTGGCTATGGATATGATGATGGAATAAACTCAGCTATTCAAGTTTGTCATTTATTAGAAAATCAAAATAAAAAAATGAATGTACTTGTAAATGAATTACCAAAAACATTTCAAACTATTACAATGGCTCCTTATTGCAAAGATGAAGAAAAATATGAAGTAGTAAAACAGTTAGTTAAAGAAATAGAAAAAATCAAAGCTGATAAAATAAAAATTGATAGTTTAAATATTGAAAATATTTTAACTGTAAACGGTGTTAGATTTGCTTTGTCAGATGGTTCTTGGGGTTTGATTAGAGCGTCGTCAAATAAACCATCTCTTGTTGTCGTAACAGAAAGCCCCACATCAGAAGAAAGAATGAAAAACATATTTAAGTTTATTGATGACTTGCTACAAAAGACTGGAAAAATTGGGGAATACGACCAAAAAATAAAGCTATGAACACGCCTCTTTGGAAACCTCCTGAACAGAGAGTTAATAATTCAAATCTATTAAATTTTTCAAAATTCGTTGGTTTTACAACTGAATGTGACTTTAAAAGGTTTTGGCAATGGAGTGTTTCTGAACCAGAAATATTTTGGTCTAAATTTTGGGATTATTCAAAAATGATAGGTAATAAAGGCAAAGAAATAATTAGAAAGAATAAAGCTTTTAACAAAACTAAATTTTTTCCAGACTCTAAAATAAATTATTCAGAAAATATTCTTAAAAAGAAAAATAACGATGTTGCTATTAATTTTTTATCTGAAAGAGGATTTGAAGAAAGTATTTCATGGAATTTACTTTACGAAAAAGTATGTAAATTTTCTCATTATTTAAAAACTTTAAATCTGGAAAAAGGAGACCGTGTGGCTGCATATGTACCAAATAAAATTGAGTCAATCATTGCTTTTTTGGCATGTGCAAAAAATGGAATTATTTGGTCTTCCTGTTCTCCAGATTTTGGCGAACAAGGAGTAGTTGATCGATTTAAACAAATTGAACCAAAAGTATTAATTACATGTGATTATTATTTTTATAATGGTAAGAAAATTAATATTGTAGAAAAAGTAAAAAATATTTTAATTAAAATTCCTACTATTAAAAAAACAATAGTTTTTTCATATAATCAAAAAGAAAAAACATCATTTGAGGGTTTTGTAAATTTTAATGATGTTTTAGACAATTCTAGTTTAAATGAGAATTTTGAAAGATTTGATTTTAATCATCCAATTTATATTCTTTATTCAAGTGGAACTACGGGCAAGCCTAAATGTATTGCACATGGAACTGGAAATGTTTTAATTGAGCACAATAAAGAATTCATGTTACATTGTGATGTAAAAGAAAAAGAAAAATTATTTTACTTTACTACTACTGGCTGGATGATGTGGAACTGGCTAGTTGGAGGACTGGCTACTGGTTCTTCAATATTTTTATATGATGGATCCCCTACATACCCAAAAATAGATATTCTTTTAAAACATTGTCAGGATAAAAAAATTAATCTTTTTGGTGTGAGTGCTAAATATATTGATCATTTAAAAAATGAAAATTTTAATAGTAAAAATTTAGATTTAAGTTCTATAAAGATAATTACCTCTACCGGTTCACCTTTAGCAGAAGAAAGTTTTAAGTACGTTTATGAAAATATTAAACAAGATGTTCACCTAACATCCATTGCAGGTGGAACTGACATGGTTGGATGTTTAGTGTTAGGTAATTTGTATTCAAATGTTTATATGGGTGAGATTCAAGGGCAAAGTTTAGCAATCGATGTCGATGTTTTTAGTGAAGATGGAAAAAGTACAAAAGATGGTGAAAAAGGAGAGTTAGTAGTAAAACAACCCTTTCCTTCAATGCCTGTTAAGTTTTGGGGAGATGATACAGGAGAAAAATACCACAATGCATACTTTACGAAATTTAAAAATATTTGGCATCATGGTGATTTTATAGAACGAACTTCAAATAACGGATTTATCATGAGGGGCAGATCAGATGCGACGCTAAACCCAGGCGGGGTAAGAATTGGAACATCAGAAATCTATCAACAAGTAGAAGGTATTGAGTATATAACTGAAGGCTTGGTAGTCGGACAAGATTATAATGACGATGTTAGAATTATTTTATTTGTAACTACAAAAGACAATCAAGAATTAGATGAAGAAAAAATTAAATCAATAAAATTAAAAATAAGAAAAAACTGTTCACCTAAGCATGTTCCGTCTTTAGTCATAAAAGTACCTGCTATTCCAAGAACAAAAAGTGGCAAAATTGTTGAGCTTGCTGTAAAAAAATTAATCCATGGAGAAACTATCAATAATAAAGAAGCGATTGCTAACCCTGAAGCATTAGAGTATTTTGAAAACTTACCTCAACTTAAATAAAAGTAAGTCCAATTTTATTTCTAAAAATAATTTTGACAATTTTTGTGTAGCATTGAATGTAGTTCTATAAGTTTAGCAAAGCTTCTATTGTAGCCTCCCCCAAGAACACCACATAGAGGAATTTTTTTAGAGTAAAAACTCTCTATTACCATTTGATCTCTTTTGTTAATACCATCATCTGAGATTTTTAGTTTGCCTAATCTATCGTCAAAATGAATATCAACTCCAGCAATGTAGAATACAAAATCATAAAAATTCTCATTTAATTTCTTAAGGTTTTCGTTAAGAATATTTAAATATTCTTTGTCTTCCATATTGTCTTTAAGTTCAACATCGATATCGCTTTTAGATTTTTTTGCTGGATAGTTAGATTCACAGTGCATGCTAAAAGTAAGAACGTTCCGATCATTTTTGAATATTTCTGAGTTTCCATTACCTTGATGTACATCTAGATCAACAATAAGTATTTTTTTAGCATAGCCTTTATCTTTTAAATAGTTGGCTGCAACCGCAACATCATTAAAAACACAATAACCAGCTCCACAATCAAAATTAGCATGATGGCTACCACCAGCAGTATTGCATGCTAATTTATAATCTAAAGCAAGTTTACTCGCTAAAACAGTGCCGCCAGTTGCAACAAAAGATCTCCTCACAACGCTATCATTAATTGGAAAACCTATCTTTTTTTGAAGCTTGCTGTCTAAAGTTTTATTTTTGATATGGTTTATATATTCTAGAGAGTGTGAAGTTTTCATCGTATTTATAGAACACTCTTTAGGAATATAAAAATTTTTAACTATTTCAGATTTTAATAAATTTTCTGCCAGGGCTCCAAATTTTTTAATTGGAAACTTATTATCATCGTTTATTTTAGCAACGTAGTCAGGATGATTAACAACTGGTAGTTCCATGTGAGAATAATACTTTATCTCTCAATACACATAGCAATACCCATGCCGCCGCCAATGCATAGAGTCGCTAAACCTTTGTGTACGTCTCTTTTAATCATTTCATGTATTAAGGTTACAAGTATTCTAGTTCCTGATGCGCCAATTGGGTGCCCCAAAGCAATAGCACCACCATTAACATTTACTTTTTCCTCTGGTATTGAGAGTGTTTTTAAAACAGCAATACTCTGAGCCGCAAATGCTTCGTTAACTTCGAAAAGATCTAAGTCTTTAATAGACCAACCTGCAAGGTCTAAAGCTTTTTTAACAGAAGGAATTGGACCGGTTCCCATTAAGGCTGGATCTACTCCACAGCTTGCCCAAGATTTAATTGATACCAATTTATCTAACCCTCTTTTGTCTGCTTCCTTGTTTGACATTAAGGTTACTGCTGCAGCACCATCATTTATGCCTGAAGCATTTCCTGCTGTAACAGATCCATCTTTTTGGAAAACTGGTTTTAATCTTGTTAATGCTTCTAAAGTAATCCCCTCTCTAGGATGTTCATCTTTATTAAAATCTACTTCAGCTTTTTTTAATTTAATTTTAAAATTTGATATTTCATCTTTAAATTTATTTTCTTTTTGAGCCTTCAAAGCTTTTTCTTGAGAGTTAAAAGCAAATTTATCTTGTTGATCTCTTGTCACTTGAAATTTTATTGCTACATTTTCAGCTGTGGTGCCCATGTGATATCCATGAAAAGCATCCCATAACCCGTCCTTTATCATGGTGTCTATCATTTGTGTGTCACCTAATTTTTTACCATCTCTTAAGTGAATTGCATGTGGTGCTAGAGACATGTTTTCTTGTCCACCTGCTATTATTATATTTGAGTCAGCAGATTTAATGCTTTGAAATCCTGAAACTACAGATCTAATCCCAGATCCACATACTTGATTTACAATGTAAGCAGGTTTTTCTTTTGGTATTCCGGCATTAATTGAAGCTTGTCTTGCAGGATTTTGACCTGTGCCACCAGTAAGTACTTGACCCATAATAACTTCATCAACATCATCTGGTTTTAACTTAGATCTTTTTATTGATTCTGAAATAACAGAAGATCCTAGTTTATTTGCAGGTACATTTTTTAATGACTTGCCAAGTGATCCTACGGCCGTTCTTGTTGCTGATGTTATTACTACAGAAATTGTCATAGCTTAATATACAAATTTAAAAGCTTAAATTACAGTATTTTAATTCTCTTTTCTTTTATAGTTTAAATAGCCAAAACCAAAAAGAAATAACAATGCAAAAGGATAAACTATTGCTTTGTTGGGTCTGTCTAGATTTTCAACTTTAAAATTGCTAATTATATCACCTATTTCAATTCCTGATTTTTTAGCTAAACCGTTCCAGCTAACTTTGTTAATGACTATTTTATTATTTTCTTCAGTTAGACCTATTCCATAATCTTGAATATTAAAATTTTGATTAAAACTTTTTTTATTAATGACAAATAACTTATACCTATCTCCATATTCTGATGGTCGAGTTACTTTGATATGTACTTCACGATTTGCCTCTAAAGATAATGGTACAATTTTTTCAACGGATAATTGTTGTTGTTCAAATTTAGGATAAAATTTATTAAGAACTGCTTCAGGTGCTAAGAGTGACAATGAAATAAATAAAAAAACAATTATTTCATACCATCTTAATTTACTAACAAACCATCCTTGAGTAGCAGACGTAAATACTAATATACCTACTAAAGATGTAATTATAACTGTCAAGCCATGCCAGATATTTTCTATTCCGATTAAAAGTAGCTCGTGATTAAATAAAAAAACTATTGGAAGTATTCCAGTTCTTAAACTGTACCAAAATGCTTGAACACCTGTTCTAAGTGGATCTCCACCTGAAATAGCTGCTGCAGCATAGGACGCTAAACCTACAGGCGGTGTTACATCTGCCATTAAACCATAGTAAAATACAAATAAATGAACGGCTATAAGTGGAAATATATATCCAGATGCATTGCCCACATCTACTAAAACAGTTGCCATTAAAGATGCAACAACAACATAGTTTGCAGTTGTAGGAAGACCCATTCCAAGAAGTAAACACAAAATTATTGTTAAAAATAATAAAATTATAACATTGTCTCTAGCAATACTCTCAATGACTATGATTAAATTAGTGCTCAAACCAGTAGACCCAACTGCACCTACTATTACACCGGCTGTTGCAATCGCAATGCCAACACCAACCATATTTAAAGCACCTTTTTCAAATCCTACTACAGTTTCATTAAACCAATTTTTGAATGCATTTTTAAAATTAGATTCTTTGATTAATCTACTTGCAAGATTAACTATAAGTAATGAGATTGTTGCGTAAAATATGGAATACGAAGCAGTAAATCTTACAAACACTAACAAATAAATTAAAACAAATATTGGAATTAAAAAATGTAAACCTGAAAAAAAAGTTTTCTTTAAATTAGGCACATCGATATCATCCATCCCTTTCAAACCAAGTTTTAAAGCTTCAAGATGAGAAATGTAAAAAAGTGCTAAATAAGATATTATTGCAGGTAAAAATGCATGTTTGACTATCTCGAAATATGTAACTCCAATAAAACTTGCCATCACAAATGCAGCGGCACCCATTACAGGAGGCATAATTTGTCCATTAACTGATGCAGATACCTCAATGGCTCCTGCTTTTTCTTTTGAAAAACCAGATTTTTTCATAATTGGAATTGTGAATGTCCCAGTGGTAACAGTATTTGCTATTGAAGAACCTGATATCAGGCCTGTCATACCTGAACCGAGAATTGCAGCTTTAGCTGGGCCCCCACGCATTTTTCCTACCATTGCAAAAGCTAGGTCTAAGAAATACTTTCCACCGCCTGCTTTTTCTAGAAGTGCTCCAAATAGTACAAAAAGAAAGATAAAATCAACTGAAACACCAATAGGTATTCCGAATATAGCTTCTTGGTCGAACCATTGGAACCCAACTAATCTTTTTAAAGAGAGACCTCCATGAGATATGATGTCAGGAGCATATCTTCCAAAATACGAAAATAATAAAAAACAAATAGCAATAATAACTAGAGGCATTCCTATAGCTCTTCTTGTTGCTTCTAACAAAATTATAATTCCAATCATTCCAATGATTATCTCAACTGGGATTGTAAATTGACCAATGCTGTATTTTAATAGAATGCCACCTCTTTCAATTAATTGATCGTAAAAAAAATAAATATAGAGACAGCAAAAGGCTGCTATTACACTAATTACAATATCAATTATTGAAATTTTTTTCCCTTTAGAAAAAGGATATATTAAAAATACTAGTGTTAAAGCAAATCCTAAGTGAATGGCTCTAGCGGGTAATCCTTTAAACATTCCAATATCAAACCAAAAAGGGAAAGGTGAAGCATACCATAGTTGAAATAGAGTCCAGATTATTGCTATCGAGGAGACAATTTTTAAATGAATGCCAGCAAGATTTCTAGTAGGTGATAGATCTTCGTAAATTCTATTTTTAACGTTACTCTTTAAATTTTCATTCATTTTGAGGAAATATAACTTATTATAAAAAAAAAGGCCCAAAATAATTTGGGCCTTTTTAGTTTAAATAATTACTTAGATTACATCAAGCCGACTTCTTTATAGTACTTGATTGCACCTGGATGCAATGGAGCAGATAAACCATCTTTAATCATGTTTTTCTTTTCCAAGAATCCAAACGCAGGATGTTGTGCTTTGAAATCATCAAAGTTTTCCATCACGGCTTTTGTTACTAAATAAACAAGTTCATCAGAAACGGCCGCACTAGTTACAACTGTAGCTTTTACACCAAAAGTTGTAGCGTCTTTTTTCTGATTTGAATAAGTTCCTTTAGGAATTACAGCTTCTGCATAGTAGTCAGCTCCACTAATTAATCCTTGAACTGGAGCACCAGTCAAGTTAATTGGGCTAGCTTTTGCTCCACAAGTAGCTGCTTGTTCCATAGCACCATTTGGAAATCCTACTGAATATCCGAATGCATCTATTTTACCATCACATAAAGCCTTTACTTGCTCAGAAGAAGTTAGTTCTGTTGTTGATTTAAAATAACTATTATCAACTCCCATTGCTTTCATAAGTTCTTCCATAGTTCCTCTTTGACCAGAACCAGGGTTACCTATGTTAACAGTTTTACCTTTAAGGCCTTTAAAATCTTTAATTTTAGATTTTTTGCTGGCCCAGATTTGAAAAGGTTCGTTGTGAACAGAAAATACAGCTCTTAAGTCTCCGAACTTTTTTCCTTCCCATTTGCTAGATCCATTAACAGCATGATATTGCCAGTCAGATTGAGCTACTCCAAATTGGAACTCACCATCTTTAATTTGACCAATATTATAGTTTGATCCACCTGTTGATGGGGCAGTACATCTATATGCTGTGTCTATACCTTTTTTTCTTCCATGCTCTTTAGCTATTGCTTGTTTGTGCAACATTTTACAAATTGCGTTACCTGTTTGGAAATACACTCCAGTAGGTCCGCCAGTGCCTATAGTAAAAAACTCTGCAGATTTTGCTATTGAAGTAAATGAGCTTGATACAGCTAACATTACTAAAAAGGCAGAAATCGATGAGATTATTTTTTTCATTTTTTTTCCTCTGTTTATTAATTAATTATATTTGATTAAACAATTTAAAATGGTGAAGGTCAAAGAATGTTTTTATAACTTTTGAGCCCATTTTGAGAGGATTTGAGTTCCCTCTACTACTTTCGGTGCAAATTTTTGTATGTCCTTATCAGTAATTTTACCATTGGTAATGCTGTTTAGAAAAATACTTCCGTCAAAATCTGTAAAACTTAATCTAGCTAGCATTTTATTTGGTTTAAAACCAAATGAAGACCCTGGTAAAAGTGCTACTCCTGTTTCTTTTAATAACGCTAAACACATTTCTGATGAAGTTTTGTATTTTTTATTAATAAATTCAGGCATTAAATAAAACCCTCCTTGCGAAGGATTAATTAATACTTTGTTTGATTTTAAATTTTCATAAACATAATTTCCAACTGATTTTAAAATATTGGAAGTTTTTAATTTAAAATTGTCGTAGTTTCCCGTGTAAGCTTCTACTGCTGCATACTGAATGGGGCTATTAACTGTAGAAAAAGTTTCACTAGCTAAAACTTTTAAGCCATCCATTAACTTGTTTAGTTCCTTGGGAGCTGCAAAAAATCCTAACCTCCATCCACCTGCCCCACACCATTTACTTAATCCTCCCGTAATGCAAGTACCCTCAGGGTAGTAGGATGAAATTGACTCGTATTTTTTATCAAATTTAAGATCTGTATAAATCTCATCAGAAAGAATAATTATTTTATATTTTTTTGCAACTAAACTTAATTCTTTTAAATTATTACAAGTTGTACCTGAAGGATTGTTAGGTGAATTAAGTATCAAAATAATATTCTTATTTTTAATAGATTTAATCTTTTTTTCTAATTCTTTTGCGGTTGGAAACCAGTTGTTATCTGAAGAAGTTTGAATCCAATGAACTTTATTTGATGAAATATTTGCTTGAGGCTCATAAGAAACCCAACTTGGAGCAGGTAAGATAATGTCTCCGTTAAAAGCTTGGTGCATTAGAAACATCCCTTCTTTTGACCCTGGTGTAATAATAATATTATCTTTTGAAAAAGAATTATTTGTATTTTTGTTTAAATATTTTGAAATTGCCTCTCTAAGTTCAGGCAATCCCTGCATAGGAAGATAATCTTTTTTTTCAGCATTTTCTTTTAAAACAGAAACAATTTTTTCAGGAACGGGAAATGGAGACTGGCCAAATCCAAAACGATAAATTTTTTTACCCTGGGCTATTAATTTTTTTGATTTTTCATTTATAGCTAGAGTTGCTGATGGTTCAAGTTTTGTAAGATTTTTCTTTATTATATCTTTGGTCATTTTGAACAGGAATTATTTAACTTTAAAGGCTTTTTTAATTTTAAAAATAGTTTTTTCTAAGGCAATCTTAGAGTAATTTCTCTTTTTAACAACCCAAACTGATAATGGCCATGTGCTATCTTTTTTTGATCGTGCGATAATATGAATGTGTAATTGTGACACAACGTTACCAATTTTTTCGACATTAAGATTGAAAGCCTTAAAAGTTTTTTTCATAACTTTTGATGTGAATACAATTTCATTCATTAATAAATTTTGATCTTTTTTCTTTAATTGAAAAATATCTGTAATTTTTTTTCTTTTGGGTATTAAGATAATCCATGGAAATTTAGAATTATCTATTAATCTTACGGTACAAAGTTTTAATTCAGTAATTAAATATGAATCTTTAAGAAAACTTTTACTTACTTTTTCCATTATTAATTAACAAATTCTTTTATAATCTTCTCTCTATGCTCATCCAAGTCTGGAATGTCCCCCCTAGTTTTTTCATCTTTGTACGTAGATAATTTAATGGGGTTTCCAGCAAGTTTAAAGTCACCAATTACTTTGTGATAAGCTTTTACAATCATGTTCCTAGACTCAATTTGAGGATTTTCTACTGCCTCTTTAATATTAAAGATAGGTCCACAAGGAATTTTTTCTTTTTCCATTTCTTGAACCCATAGATTTGTATTTTTTTCTAAAAGTTTATCTTCTATAATTTTCTTTAGTTCGTCTATGTTTTGAGATCTAGAGGCATTTGAAATAAATTTAGGATTTTTATGAATATCTTTAAGCTTTAAAAGATTGCAAAGTTTTTCGAATAATTTGTCATTGCCAGCGGCGATGATAATGTAGCTATCTTTAGTTTTAAAAGCTTCGAATGGTGCGATTGAAGGGTGTCTTGATCCCATTGGTTTAGGTATTTCATTTTTAGAAAGATATCTTGCGATTGCATTTTCTAAAATTGCAATTTGACAATCCAACATTGAAACATCTACGAACATTCCTTTTCCAGTTTTTTGTCTATCATAAAGTGCTGCATTAATACCGATTGTTGTAAATAATGCAGCTGTAATATCTCCAATAGATGTCCCTACTCTTGTAGGTTCTGAATTTGGTTGACCGGTAACACTCATAAGGCCTCCCATTCCTTGAACAACCATATCATATGCTGGTAATTCTCTTAGAGGACCGGTCTGTCCAAAACCTGAAGCTGATGCATAAATTAATTTAGGATATTTTTTATTAACTTCCTTCCATCCAAAACCCCATCTTTCTAACGTACCTGGTTTAAAATTTTCAACTAAGATATCTGCTTTAGATAAAATTTTTTCAAATATTTTTTTATCATCAGAATTTTTTAAATTTAGCGCTATGCTTTCCTTGCCTCTATTTAAAGACATGAAGTATGCTGAGTAGTCATCAATAAAAGGTCCAAATTTTCTAGAGTCATCTCCTACTTCTGGAGCTTCTATTTTAATTACTCTTGCACCGAGATCTGATAATATCATAGTACAGTAAGGTCCAACTAATACCCTTGTTAGATCAATAACTAATAAATTTTTTAAAGGTCCATCCATTTATTGCTGTAAAATGCTTTTTTTCTACTGTTGACTTTCAGTAGTATCTTCCTTTTAATAGTTTGTAAAATAATAACAATTACAAGCAAAAAAGAAGGAAATATAATGTTTAAAAAAATATCTTTATATATTACAGCGATAGCTTTAGTTCTAACTACAGTTAGTTCTGCTTATGCCGTAACTTTAAAAGCAAGTCACCAGTGGCCTGGTACTCCTAGAGCTGATGGTTCTTACGACCCACGTCATGAGATGGTTCAAATAATTGCTGATGAGATGAAAAAAGCTAATGTAGATGTTGATGTTAGAATTTATCCAGCAAAATCTTTATATAAACCAAAAGAACAATGGAAGCCAATGACTACAGGACAACTAGACATGAGCGCATTTCCATTAGGTTACGCTGCAAAGTTTCATCCAGAGTTTGATGCTACATTAATGCCAGGAACTGTCAAAAATCATAAACATGCATTAAAATTTAATAAATCTCCAATGATGGTAGAAATTAAGAAAATTATTAATGATGCAGGTGTTATAGTTTTATCTGATGCCTGGTTAGGTGGTGGTTTTGCTTCAAAAACAAAATGTATTAGAAATCCAAAAGACGTAAAGGGAGAAGTAATGAGAGCAGCCGGAAAAGCATTCAACCAAATGCTTGAAGGTGCAGGAGCTGGTATTCAAAGTATGCCATCTTCAGAAATCTATACTGGTCTACAAACTGGAGTATTAACTGGTGCAAATACTAGTTCTGGTAGTTTTGTAAGTTACAAAATTTATGAACAAGTTAAGTGTGCAACACCTCCAGGAAAATATGGTCTTTGGTTTATGTATGAGCCAATTCTTATGTCTAAGAAATCTTTTGATGCTTTAAATTCTAAGCAACAAAAAGCTCTTATGAAAGCTGGAAAAAAAGCTGAAAAATATATGTCTAGACAAGTAGCTAATCTTGATAAAGTATTTGAAGATACTTACAAGAAAGCTGGTGTTGAATTAGCTTATATGACAGCAGAAGACCATGCAGCTTGGGTTGAGATTGCTAAGAAAACTTCTCATAAAGCATTTGCAGAGAAAGTACCAGGCGGTGCTAAATTAATGCAAATGGCTTTGGCAGTTAAATAAAAATAATATATAAAAAACCCCTGCTTAGAAATAATCAGGGGTTTTTTTTTATGCTTAAAAATTATCTAAAATTTTGTAATTATATGTCAAAAGCATGCGGTACGTTTGCTGTTGCTGCATTATTACTATCCATTCTAGTTATTGTAGAATTGGTTTTTGAAAGATATTTTTTTCAAAGAGCGATTACTTGGCAAACGGAACTTGTGACTATGCTTTTAGTTGCGTCAACATTTATTGGTAGTGCTTATGTCTTAAGTGAAAAAGCTCACGTTAGTATGGAGTGGATCTACGATTTTTTATCTAAAAGAAATATAATTAGGCTTAAAATTTTTACATCGTTTATAAGTTTAATTTTTTTTCTATTTTTATTCTACTTTACATCCCTGATGGTTGGGGAGGCTTTTGTTGAAAATTACACTACAGGAAGTGTTTGGAGTCCACCTTTATGGATACCTTACTCTTCTATGTTAATCGGGGCTTTACTAATGATATTTCAATATATTGCAGAAATTTTAAAACTATTTAGAGAAGAAGGTTTGATTTAATGGAACCATTAATGATTGCCTTAGTAGTAGCAGTTTTTACTTTAGTGGTCTTGTTTTCAGGAATACCAATTGCTTTTGGTCTATGTTTTGTCTCAGTGGCTTTGCTAGTTGCGTTCGAAGGAATTCAGATGCTCGATGTATTTGCAGAAACTTTTTATGCAGGACTTAATTCTTTTGTTTTACTCTCAATACCTATGTTTATTTTAATGGGAATGGCTGTTGCCAATTCTCCAGCTGGAAAAGATTTGTATACGGGTCTTGATAGATGGTTATGGAGAGTTCCAGGCGGTTTAGTTATTTCAAATATTGGTGCTTGTTCAATATTTGCAGCTCTAAGCGGATCGAGTCCAGCCACATGTGCTGCAATTGGTACAATGGGGATACCAGAGATGAGAAAAAGAGGTTACTCCGATGAGATAGCTACAGGTACGATTGCTGCGGGTGGAACCTTAGGAGTTTTAATTCCACCAAGTATTGTCTTGATCGTTTATGGAATGGCTACAGGAACTTCTATTGGAAGATTATTTTTATGCGGAATTGTTCCAGGATTCATGTTGGCTTCCCTTTTTGCTTTATGGGCATTATTCCATAGTTATTTTATTGATAAAGATTCATCTAAAGCTCTTAGAAATAAAAAACCTCCTACTCTGAAACAAAAGTTAGAAGTTCTTCCAAGAATTTTTCCATTTTTAGCAATTATAATTGGTGTTCTTTATGTTCTGTACGGAGGGGTCGCAACTCCATCAGAAGCATCTGGCGTAGGTGCGTTCTTAGTTTTTGTGATGATAGCAGTTGTATATAAAATTTATCAACCTAAAAAAATATGGAATATAGTTAAAGTCTCCATGAAAGAAAGTGTAATGATTATGTTTATCATTGCAGCTTCGTATCTTTTTGCTTTTACTTTATCTCAACTTTACGTCACTCAATCGTTAGCTCAAAGCATGATTGAGTTAAGTGCCAATAAATGGACAATATTTTTATTAATTAATATTTTTTTATTAGTGGCTGGTTTCTTTTTGCCTCCAGTAGCTGTAATAGTAATGACTTCGGCAATTTTACTGCCAGTAATAACAACTTTAGGTTTTGATCCTTATTGGTTTGCAATTGTGTTTACGATTAATATGGAAATTGGATTAATTACTCCTCCTGTTGGGCTAAATCTATATATTATTAAAGGTATAACTCCTGACGTAAGCCTTTCTAAAATTTTAAGAGGATCGTTTCCTTTTATGTGTATGATGGCATTATCAATCGTAATACTATGTATTTTTCCTGAGATAGTAACTTGGTTGCCAGATAAATTAATGGGCAAGTCTTTTGGCTAATAATAAAATTAATAGAAAAATTTCAGTTGCTCCTATGATGGATTGTACTGATAGGCATGATCGTTTTTTTCTCAGACTAATGAGTAAAAACGTTATGCTTTATTCAGAAATGGTTGCAACAAAATCAGCGATTCATGGAGATAGAAAAAAAATATTATCTTACAGTCCAGAAGAAAAACCTCTGGCATTACAAGTTGGTGGTTCAGATAAGAAAGAATTGTCCGAAGTGGCTAAGATTGCTGAGGATATGGGGTATGACGAAATTAATATAAATCTAGGATGTCCTAGTAAAAAAGTTCAAAAAAATAGATTTGGAGCATGTTTAATTAAAGAGCCTGATTTAGTTTCTGAATGTATTAACGAAATGGTAAATTCTTGTAAAATACCTGTGACTGCAAAAACAAGAATTGGATATGATGACGTGGAAGATTTTGATTATTTAAATGGTTTTATAAATAAAATGAAGTCTGCAGGGTGTAAAACGTTTATCCTACATGCGAGAAAAGCTGTTCTTAAAGGACTCTCACCAAAACAGAATTTAAATATTCCAAAATTAAATTATCCGATGGTTTATCAATTAAAAAAAGAAAACCCTAATTTAGAGATAATCATAAATGGGGGAATTTCTAAAATAGAAGAAGTTAAAAATCATTTAAAAATGTGTGATGGAGTCATGATTGGTAGATCTATTTATCAAAATCCATACTCTTTAGTCGAGATAGAGAAAGAAATATTTAATACGAAAAGTTCTCCAACAAGAGAAGAAGTTGCTGAAAAATTATTAGAATACCTTGAAAGAGAAGTAAAAATAGGAACAAAGGTTAATCATATAATGAGGCATACGGTTGGTTTGTATCATGGTCAGATAGGTTCAAAAGTTTGGAAAAGATACCTAAGTGATAACATGATGGCTAGGGACTCTGACTTTCAGAAAGCAAAACATATAATGACTATTGTTCAAAACAATGAAAAAGCTATACAGGCTAATTCATAGTGGAAAATCTAAACTTAAGTGAAGTATTAAATCTTTTAGTTGTATTAGCCGTAGCGGCAGCCGTCGCAGGATTTATGGCTGGACTTTTAGGTGTTGGAGGTGGAATAATAATGGTTCCTGCTCTTTACTACGCCTTTACTGTTTTAGATTTTGATATTTTAACGAGAATGCATTTATCAGTTGGAACTTCTTTAGCTATTATTATCCCAACATCAATAATTTCTACCAAAACACATATGGAGTATGATGCTGTTGATTTTAAAATGGTAAAATCATTTGGTGTTTTTATTTTAATTGGAGTAATTCTTGGAACCTTTTTAGCTGTAAATTTAAAAACTCCTCCTTTAGTTTTATTCTTTTCAATATTTGCTTTTATGGTTGGTTTATTTTTTATTTTCTTAAGAGAAAAGCTAGTTGAGAATCCTAAAACGATTTCTAATTTGATTAAAAATTTATCAGGAATTATTATTGGTTTTATTTCTATTCCTCTTGGAATAGGAGGAGGGTCTTTAATGGTTCCTTTTATGAGAACTTTTGGATATGATATTAGAAAATCTATAGGTACGGCTGCGGCAATAGGTTTTTTAATTTCAGTCAGTGGTGCGATTACTATGATTATAGGAGGGAAGATAATAAATAATGTTAATACGCCTTTTAGTATTGGTTATATTAACCTCTTGGGCTTTATTGTTTTTGTTCCGGTTACAATGGTTATGGCAAGAATAGGCGCCAAAGTAGTTTATAAGATTAATAGAAAATTATTAAGTAAAGTATTTGGGGCTTTTTTACTTATAGTATCATCTAGATCATTTATTGAATATTTAAATATTAACTAATATTAATTATTTAATAAAATGATAGATTTAAAAAAAATTCTTTCGCTGATTGCAGATACGGGTCAAAAACTTTTTAAAAAATCCGATGTTAAAAAAAATGATTTAGACTCAATTATAAAATTATGTGATGAGCTTTTATCTAATAAAGGTATGGTTTTTGGTATTACTGTGGCTAGAGATATTACTAATTTATACCAAGATCTCTCTCAAGAAAATAAATTAAAGTTTTTTAAAAGAATTGATGAAAAATATAAAGCTAATGATAGTGAGGTTAATGAAGCTATTAAAGTTTATTCTCAATCTCAAAATGAAAAAAATTTATCAAAATTATTTATAACGGCAGAAGGTAAAAGACGTGAGCTCTTTAGAAGAATGAATATAGCTCCAAATGGAACATCAATTATTATTAAATTGAGAGAAGATTTGTTAAATTTTTTAAACGACAATAAAGATCTTGAGTATTTAGATTTCGATTTAAGACATCTTTTTAAAGCATGGTTTAATCCCGGTTTTCTAAAGCTAGAAAGAATAACTTGGAAGACAAAAGCTTTAATTCTAGAAAAAATAATTAAATACGAAAGAGTTCATTTAATGAAAGATATGAATGATTTAAAAAGAAGATTAGGAGAAGATAGAAGGTTTTTTTCTTATTTTCATCCTGCGCTTGAAGACGAACCTATAATTTTTGTTCAAGTAGCTTTAACAAAAGGCCTAGGTAAATCTATACAGGAAATAATGAAGCCAAGCAGTAAGGGAGAGGAAAATTATGACACGGCAACTTTTTATTCTATCAGTAACTGCCAAGAAGGTTTGTCGAGAGTAACATTAGGACATTTTCTAATCAAAAGAGTAATTTATGAAATTCAAGAAGAACTACCAAACATTAAAAATTTCGGAACCCTATCTCCTATCCCAGGTTTTGTAGATTGGTTTAATTATTTAGACACTGATAAAATTAAAGTTATTTTAGGTAAATCAAATACTGATATGTCTTTTTTAAAATCTTCAGATTTTAAAGTTGGCGATGTTAGAATACTTTCCAGTAAAGAAAATCTTACGAAATTAGTTGCGCATTATTTAATTAGAGAGAAAGATGTAAAAGGATTTCCTGTTGGTGATGTAACAAGATTTCATTTAAGAAATGGAGCTATAATTAACGATATAGTAGTTAATGCCAATGTTTCAGAAGCAGGTTTTAAAAGATCTTTTGGGGTGATGGTTAACTATCTTTATGAACTCAATAATATTGAAAAAAACCATGAAGATTTTGTAAATAAAAAAGAAGTTATTTATTCAAGTAAATTAAAACAATTTTTATAATTATTTTTTATAATTTGTGCCCCATTTAATTTTATTCCAAATTCTTTCATGGAAATAATAAAAGAAAAGTGGAATAATTGAACCTAAGCCCAGTATACTTGCACCTTTAAATGTTCCTGTTAAGATATATCCAAACATTATCCAGTAAATAAATATAAAGAATCTCCAAGAGAAAGTTTTGGCTATAGATCTAATTTGTTTATCTGCCATTCAAAAATATATACTTTTTCAAGTTCATAATCTACAATTTGAACTTTTGGCATTACTATTAATTTAATGGATTATACTTTTACTTCTTCTTCTTCTTGTAAAGTTAAAGGCTCTTGATCAGACGTTTGTTCAAGATTGTCTGCAGCCAATTCGGTTTCGGTTTCTTTTACTTCAACTTTTTTTACTTCAGGAATTTTTCTTGTCCTTTTTGAAGGTAAGATAGCTATTCCGCTCTTAGAAATTTGACCTTTATATAAACTTTCAAACTCATCATTCTCTTCCTCTTCAGCTTCTTCTTGTTGTAAATTTTCATCTGGTTCTTTTCGAAGTCTCAAGACTGCACTTTTTTCTAAATCTTCTACTTGAACTTTTCCCTCACCTATTTCTCTGAGTGAAATTATAGTTTTTTTATCGTTATCTTCAGGTACTAGCATTTGTGATCCAGCATTTAATTGAGCTGTTCTTTCTTTTGCTAATAATACTAAATCATATTGATTGTCTATTTTAGTCATACAATCTTCTACTGTAATTCTTGCCATAATGAGAGTTATGTATTCAATTAAATCAAATAATTCAAGTTTAATTTAATATATTTGTTGGTTCGAGAGTTTTTCTGAATAATATTAATAAAGTAAGAGACGCAATAATATAGGCAATACATATAAAGGCTATATTTTCTATAGTAAACCCTCTGTCAATTAATACACCAAATACTGCGGTTCCAAAAGCTGTAGCGAATACCATAAAAGCTGTGGTTAGAGCTTTTATACTACCAATATATTTTACTCCATATATCTCTGCCCAGGTAGAAGAGCCTAAAATATTTCCAAATCCGTTAGATATACCTACCAAACCTAAAAATACATACGCATAAATTTCATGCTGATTTTTAAATAAAACAATCATAGCTATTAATAATGGAATGTTCATTATTGGAATTAATTTACGACTTGTAAATTTATCAACTAAATAACCAGATGAAAAAAGAGTAATGATAGAGGTAATTGAGTAAACCATAAATGCTTTTGGAATAGTATAAACGTCCCACATCTTAGAATCTGAAATAAATGATTGATAAACAAAAATACCTGTTGCCATCCAGGGCATAGCTAACATATTTAAAGATACAATATAAAATCTGTAGTCTTTAATTACATCTCTCCTCCTCCAATTTTTAATTTTAACTTTTTTAAGATTAGGGCTGTTGTCAATTTCTCTTGAATCTAAATTAATTGTCTTAATCGTATTTAAGATAACAAAAGGAAGGATTAAAATAATTAATATTGCAATACCTTGCCAAACAGTTCTCCAAGAATAGATGACAAAAAAATAAGTGATTAAAACTGGTAAAACAAATTCAGCAGTAGATAAGCCAAACCAAACTGTACTCAATGCTTTTCCCCTAGATTTTTCAAAAAATCGTGAAATAGTGGTTGTTGATGCGTGACTCATCAAACCTTGACCTGACAATCTCATTAAAAAAATTCCAAAAGCTAAAAAATAAATACTATTTATAAAAGAGAAAGCTAAAGAAGAAAAAAATAATAGAATAATTACAAAAAATGAATAATTTAATATCCTGTAATCATCTATTTTTTTTCCTACCCATATAAGTAATAAACTTGAGCAAATAGTTGCAGAAGCATAAATAGTTCCAAATTGACCGTGTGATATACCTAGTTCATTTCTAATTGGTGCGTTAAACAATCCCAGAAAAAAGCTCTGTCCAAAACTTGAAAAAAATGTAAATATAAAGCCAAACATAATTACTTTTTTATTTAAAGAGAGGTTAATCATTTATGAGTTGTAAAGTGTCTTTCATTGGTTTGGGTGTTATGGGTTATCCTATGGCTGGTTATATATCAAAAGCTGGTCACGATGTAACTGTATATAATAGAACAAAAGCCAAAGCAGAAAAATGGGTAAAAGAATATAAAGGTAAAGTTGCAGATACCCCTATGGAAGCTGCTAAAGAAAGTGATTTTATTTTCACATGTGTAGGAAATGATAATGATCTAAGAGAAGTTACTTTAGGTGACAAAGGTTTATTTAAGTCTGCAAAAAAAGGTGCAATCTATGTTGATAACACAACTGCATCTGCAGATATTGCAAAAGAACTTTACAAAGAAGCAAAGACAAAAGGATTTGATTTTTTAGACGCTCCTATTTCTGGAGGTCAAGCTGGTGCTGAGGGTGGAACCTTAACGGTAATGGTTGGCGGCGATGAGAGTCCATTTAAAAAAGTAGAACCTGTTATCGATTGTTATAGTAAAAAAATTAAACTGCTCGGTCCATCAGGAAGTGGTCAACTAACAAAGATGGTTAATCAAATTTGTATTGCTGGCGTAGTTCAAGGATTATCTGAAGCAATTAATTTTGGAATGAATGCTGGATTAAATATGATGGACGTTATTGAAGTAATATCAAAAGGTGCGGCACAATCTTGGCAAATGGAAAACAGACATAAGACAATGATTGAGGATAAGTTTGATTATGGTTTTGCAGTTGATTGGATGAGAAAAGATTTAAAAATAGCTATGGATGAAGCTAAAAAAAATAACTCTCCACTACCAGTAACAAAAATTATAGATGAATATTATGCTGAAGTACAAAAAATGGGCGGTCAAAGATGGGATACTTCTAGCTTAATTAAAAGATTTAGAAAATAATTCGTGTCACAAGAAGTTGTAAGTTACTACGAAGATTTCAATGAAATCGAAAAAAAGATCTGGGGTCTTTTAACTAATGCAGTTAAAGATAGATCTTCAGAGTTCAGAACTCCAGTATTTATTTGTGGTAATGACAAAGATCTTGATGGAAGAGTTGTTGTTTTAAGAAAAGCAGATCAACAAAATAACTTCGTTCAATATCATAGCGATATTAGATCCTCTAAAATAGATAAAATAAAAAAAAATCCAAACTGTTCAATCTTGTTTTACGGCAAACAAGACAAGATTCAGCTTAGAATTAAAACAGAATGTAAAGTTCACTTTAATGACGAAACAACAAAAGAGTCTTGGGAAAAGACAGGTCATATTAGCAGGAAATGTTATTTAGTTACTAATGGACCAGGTACAGAGTCTGAGACACCAACTTCAGGCTTAGATGGTAAATTTGATAATTTTGATTTTACTAAAGAAGAAAGTGAAGCTGGTTATAAAAACTTTTGTGTCATTCGATGTAAAATTAAAAGTATTGAGTGGTTATATTTAGCTGCTAAAGGACACCGTAGAGCTTTGTTTGATTTAGAAAATAATAAAAAGAATTGGTTAGTTCCCTAAGTTTTTTGTAACTTTTTCTTTTGTCGTGCCTAAATTTACCTCATCAAAATAGACAACCATATTTGGATAAGGTTTATCTCCATGTTCCCTTTTCCATCCAGTGACAAACGTTTGATAAATACCAAAATTTAATTCAACACCTGCTTTAGTATATGGTGTAATATTTTTTATATTCTCAGCATTCATTATTAATTTATTATTAACCCAAACTTTTAAGTAACCATCTTCCTCTCTTGAGAAGCGAGCATTAATTAAAATATCAGTCCACTTACCTTTCATGTCATTAATCTTAATTCCTTTTTTCATTTCAACATACTCACCGCTCCACATTCTTCCAATTTCTAACCACTCGCCACTTCTATCTGTCACCATAAAAATAGGTTTCCAGCCTTTTTCATAAAGTTGAGCAAAAGTAGTTCTAACCGGAGCTACTGATTGATAATCCTCTGGTAAATAAATTGATGTAGAATACCAATAGTCTTTTTTACCTTTTTGTAATTTTTTGACTTGTAGCTCAGTTCTTTGTCTATCTTTTTTACAATCACTTTCTCCAGGTTTGTAACCGCAATCACCATATCTTACTTCAAATCTGTAAGATTTTTTTCCAGATCTTACAGGGTGACCATCTTTACTACTAACTAATTTTAGAGAGTACTTTTTTTTGTGAGAGAGAGTTTTTTTTTTCACTTCAGTATTAGAAACATCTTTACTATTTTTTGCTTCAACATTTGCTGTAAGCACAATTAAAATTAATAAACTATTTCTTATATTTTTTAAAATTTTCAACATAATGTTCAGCATTTTCTTTTATACTTTTTATTTCATCATCTGTAACTTGCCTAACAATTTTACCAGGACTGCCAAGAACTAAAGATCTATCTGGTATAACTTTATTTTCTGGAATTAAAGTGTTGGCACCAATAATGCAATTTTTACCAATCTTTGTTTTGTTAAGAATAGTGCTGCCAATACCTATTAGAGTATCATCGTCCACTTGGCACCCATGAAGCATAACCATATGACCAACGGTTACATTTTTGCCTAATGTTAATGGGCAACCTGGATCAGTATGAAATACACTTCCGTCTTGAACGTTGGATCCTTCACCTATTGTTATGGGTTCAATGTCTCCTCTTAAAACAACATTAAACCAAACATTAGCATCTTTTTTTAAGATAACTTTACCTATTAAAACTGCGTTACTAGCTACCCAAGAATCTTTGTCGAGGGTCGGTGTATTGTTTTCAAAATCATAAATCATAAAATTGCTGTAATATAAAATTATAATAATTATAATATATTATGACTTTATTAAAAACACCAGTTTGTGATTTTGGAAAAAAAGCTGAAAGTTTTGAATTAAAATCAATTAATAACGAATTAATCTCCTTAAACGATGTTAAAGGAGAGAAAGCCACCTTAATCATGTTTGTTAGCAATCACTGTCCTTACGTCAAAGCAATTATTAAAGATTTAGCAAAAGATTGTGCAGACCTTAAAAAAGAAGGAATAAACTCAGTTGCAATAATGTCAAATGACACTGCAAATTACCCGGAAGACTCTTTTGAAAACATGATCGCTTTTGCAAAATCAAATAATTTTGATCAATTAAATTATTTAATAGATGAAAAACAAGAGGTAGCTAAAAAATTTAAGGCAGTTTGCACCCCTGATTTCTTTGGATATAATAGAGACCTTCAGCTACAGTACAGAGGAAGATTTAAAGAATTGAAGGATCTAAAACCAATTAATGAAAAAGATAGTGATTTAAAATTAGCTATGAATATGATTGCTAATACTCAAAAAGGTCCAAGCAAGCAAGTACCTAGTATGGGCTGTAGTATAAAATGGTTTAACTAATGTTTGTTGTAATTACTCGAAATTTTCCTCCTGATATTGGAGGCATGCAAAGTCTAATGGAAGGATTATCCAAAGGTCTAACAAATCATGGGCCAGTAAAAGTTTTTGCCGATGAATACCCAAATGGAAAAGATTATGATCAAAGCTCTAATTTAAAGATACAAAGAGTTGGTGGTTTTAAAATTTTTAGAAAATTTAGAAAAGCTTACGCCGCTAATGAATATCTAAAAAATAATAAGGTGAGAGCTATTTTTTTTGATCATTGGAAAAGTATTGAGCATATTGAAAACCGACATTTAAATAATTATACTAACTTCTGCTTAATTCATTCTAAAGAAATCAATCATCCTGTTGGTAGTTCTTTAAATACGCGAATGAATAGAGCTTTTAAAAAAGCTAAGTTTATTATTGCTAATTCAAAATATACTAAAGAATTAGGTGTAAATATGGGGCTAGAACAAAATAAAATTCACATTATTCACCCAGGCACAAATTATCCGGTCCCGGTAGATGAAGAGTCTGCAACAAAAGCAAAAGATATTTTTGGATCTGCTTTTCCAAAAATTATAACGGTTGCAAGATTAGATAAAAGAAAAAGCCATCAAAATGTAATGATGACTATTAAAAATTTAATCCCTACTTACCCTGATATTAAATATATTTGTGTAGGAGACGGAGATGAAAAAAAAAATCTAGAAGACCTAATAAAACAATTAGATATTCAAAATCAAGTAATGTTTTTACCTAAAGTGAATGAAAACTTAAAAGTAGCTTTGCTTGATAAGTGTGACTTATTTTTAATGCCTTCAGTAATTTATAAAAAATCGGTTGAGGGATTTGGGATTTCTTTTATTGAAGCTGGTAGTTATGGAAAAGCATCAATAGGAGGGAAAGACGGTGGTCAAGCAGATGCAATAGAAGCAGGTAAAACCGGTTTTTTGTGTAATGGAAACGATTTAAATTCAATTTATGAAACTATTTTAAAATTTTTTCAAAATGATCAATATAAAGTTTTAGGTTTGCAAGCTAAAGAATTTTCAAAAAAATTTAAATGGGAAAATATAATTAAACAATACTTGAAGCTAATTTAATTTTTTTTTAATTTCTACCATTACAGTTTCTACATTAAGTAAATTTAGATCTTTCACTGTAATAGGCTTAAATTTTTCAGACTCGATACTTACTTTGTGAGCCGAAGTGTGGCTACCAAATAAGACTAAGCCTGGTTTATTCATGTGACTACAAATATGAGCTGGCCCAGTATCATTTGCGATAACATAACTTGCATCTTTAATTAAACTAATAAGTTGATTTATTTTTAAAGACTTCCCTTTATCAAGAATCACATGTGCATTTAATAGTTTAGATTCTTTTATTTCATTTGGACCTGGAGCCACAACAATATCGTACTTATTATTATATTTAGCTTTAAGTTGGGAAATAAGGATAGAATAAAAGGGCCATTTTTTTGAGACTAACTTTGGTGAACAAAAAGGAAAAATTAAAATATATTTTTTATTTATATAATTCTTTGTAATGTGCCTTATATTTGAAACAGCCCAATTTAAATTTGATTTCCTAACATTTTCTGGTTTGATACCACTTTTTTTTAATTGAATTTCCATTCTCTTTAAAACAGGTTCTTCATCAAAGTCTGTTTTTAGTTGTCCTGCTTCTAAGATTGTTTCAGTAGATGACCATTCCATAGAATTAATAACATATTTTCTATAAAACTTTGTTCTACTAGAGTTTTGTAAATCAAAAACATAAGTAAAATTATAAGCAGATAATTTTTTTTTTAACTTATATAAATAAAATAAGTTCCACCTAGGCAATCTTTTATCGACAATGACCTCATCAACGTAGGGGCAGTTGATCATAAGATTAAAATATTGTTGGGAAGTTAAAAGAACTACTTTTGATTTTTTGTTAGATTTTTTTATATCCTCTATAGCCCCATTAGCTTGAACTAAATCCCCAAGAGAACCGTGTTTGATAATTAATATATTTGACATTTTTTTAACTGTATAAATTTATGTTTATAGTATATTCAAAAAAATCACTATGAATAACAAATTAGACAAAATATTGGCCGAAATATCTGCGGGAGAACTAATTGATAAAATAACCATATTGGAAATAAAAAAAACAAGAATTAGTGATGCAATCAAGCTAAAGGATGTGGAAAAAGAGCTATCCTCACTTAATAGCACTTTTAAAAATAAAATTCCCGATGTGTCTAAAATCCAAACACTGATCAATAATCTAAAATCTATTAACCTTAAGCTTTGGGATATAGAAAATGAAAAAAGATTAGCAGAAAAAAATAAGGATTTTGGTAAAAGTTTTATTGAGTTAGCTAGAAACGTTTATAAAAATAACGATGAAAGAGCGCAAATTAAATTAGAAATTAATAATATCTTAGGATCGAATATTAAAGAAATTAAGTCTCACTTTTAATTTTTTTTTAAGCTAGGAATTCTTTTTCTTAAACTTATAGGAAATTTTGGATCAATATTAGCAGTAATAACACCGATCCCTTTCTTCAATTCTTTTAAAATTTTTCCTTCTGGTGAGATTATCAAAGAATGTCCATAAGTTTTTCTTTTGTTCCAATGTGTTCCATGTTGTGCGGGAGCAAAGATATAAGAAAAATTTTCTATTGCTCTGGATTTGAGCAAGCTATGCCAATGTTTTTTTCCTGTAGTCTTTGTAAAAGCTGAAGGGATAGAAAAAAAAATCGATCCCTTTTGTGCTAATTCTCTAAACATATTGGGAAATCTTATATCGTAACAAATAGAAAAACCTAGTTTTCCCCAAGGAAGTTTAGCTGTTTTTAAAGATTCACCAGCGGTAAAAGTTTTAGATTCAAAATGTCTTTCCTTTTTACTAAGCACAACATCAAACATATGTATTTTGTCATAAAAGCTTTGAACTAAACCTTTGGAATTTATTAATACCGATCTGTTTCTAATTTGATTTTTTTCTTTTATCACTACCGAAGTTAAAATCCATTTTCTATATTTTTTTGCTATTTCTCTAATGCCTTTTAAATAAATATCTTTATCCATCGAAGTAGCTGTCTTAAATAATTCTTTTTTACTCAATCCAAATAACGAAGATGTTTCTGGGGTGATGATAAAATCAGATTTTTGTTTTATAGCTTTTAAAATTAATTTCTTTGAAATACTTAAATTTTTTTTTATGTCTTTACCTGATCGGATTTGAATACATGAAGCTTTGAACATATTATAAGATAAATATTAAATATTTATTTCATTATAGAAGAAGCAAAGTTCCAATTACAATCAAAACTGGGTATGTGAGTTCCTGAAACTGTAACATTTCCAAAACTCTTTTCTAAAACCTTACACCAATTTTCCACTTGTTTGGGCTTTTTGTCCTTACTGCCAACTTGAGCCGTAATCACACCGCCTGGTTTAAGAATTCTTTTTAAGCCTTTCATGTTCTTTCTGGTAAGATCTATGCAGTATTGGTCGTCATTAAGATCAACAAAAATTTTATCATACTTAGAATTTTCTACAGACTTAATGCTCTCAAATGCATCGCCCCAAAAGGTATTGACGCTATTACTCTTTTTAACTTTTGAACAAACTTTGGGCAAATGTCTGTAACAAGACTCTACTATCTCTGGATCTAGTTCATACCAATCAATATAATTAGTATTATTTTCTAGACATTCTCTTGCAACTCCTCCATCTCCTCCACCGATAATAGCTACATTGTTGCTTTTTTTACTTAGATCGTAGCTTGATTTAAAAAATGTTGAGCTGTAAATTTTTTCATCTTTTTCAGCAACTTGAATTTCGTGATCTATGAATAGAGCATTGCCAAATTCTTCAAGATTCATAACCTCAACAAATTGACCAACTTTGGATGTAAAAGTTTCTAGCACATTATTAACTACATAGTATTTTTTTTGGCCTGGTGTTGAATAGATATCATCGTATAAACTAACACTACTTCTATCGAATGTGTTAACGACCACCCTTTCATGTTGAATTTCTTTTTTTAAGATTTTTAAAGCAACTTTTGGATGAACTTTTCCGCAAGTAAAGAAGTCAAAGCTTATAACGCCTCTTTCAGGAAAGGTGTGAAAGCTAAAATGGCTTTCTGATAATAAAGCAACTAAAGTGAATCCTTGTGGTTGAAATTCATGACTGCTTACATTTAAAATTTCTACTTTAGCAGCTTTTGCAATTTTATATATAATCTTTTCGTAAAAAGATTTTGAATACTCTTTTTTTACACCTAGAAAATCTAAAGTGATGTGCTCTCCAACTTTGATCATAAAAAACTATCCTTTTTTATAATTTTTCATTTTTCCTAATACTATTTTCATTTCTTTTTTAGAAAGTATTTTAGGTATCCCAATTCTTAGGGCATTTATATATTGATGGCAAATATTTTCGATCTCATGAGCGAGCTCAAAAGTTTTTTCTAAATTTTCTCCAAATGCAATCTGCCCGTGATTCCCCATTAGGCACGCTGATCTATTTTTTAAAGCTGATAAAATATTTTTTGATAATTTTCTTGTTCCAAAAGTTGCATATTTACTGCATTTTATATCTTCTCCACCAGCAACGCCTACCATATAATGAAAGGCAGGAATATTTTTTTGATGAGATGAGACTGCTGTTGCGCAAGTGGAATGTGCATGAACGATTGCTTTAGCATTTTTTTTATTCACATATATATCTTGATGAAATCTCCACTCTGATGAAGGGATTCCTTTTTTTTTATCGAATCGACCTTTTAAAGATACAAAAACAATATCTTTAATTTTTAATGTGGAGTACTTCATGCCAGATGGGGTGATATAAAAACCATCTACGCCCTTCTCTTTTGCTCTAGTTGAAATATTTCCTGATCTTAACGCTGATAAACTTGTTATGTTTAATTTTTTTGAGTATCTAATTACGTCAGCCTTGAGTTTGCTCACTATAATAAATTTTCCTTAAAAAAGTTTATAAATTGAGGTAGATATTCTTCTCCGTGCATTCCTCCAATTGTTACACCTCTTTTTAAGCATTTTTCTTTCTTAAACATTTTAAAAACTGCTTTCATTGTTTTCTTTGGTTCATCTTCAGTTGCCTTTATCCATTCAGCCTTAGATGCAAAAATTTTATGTTTCTTTAAACCTAAATCAACTATTGGCCCAGTTACATTACCTTTGTTGTCAACAAAATTAGCAGGGCATGTATGTAACGTCATTGCTTTAACTTTTTTTGGTTTAAAACCAGCGTGCCAATCATGATGCCAACCCTCTTTAATATCAATTTTTATTTGTCCTGGCTCAGCTTTAATTTTCTTTACATGTTCTTCGCAAGGTTTTGCCAAAGTAAGGTTGTCTATGCTCCCGTGAACATAAAGCATTTTAGTATTACTTGTAAGTTCTGGTTCTAAAAATAAGCCGGCCATTCTACATTCAGCTGCCTCACCTATTATTGCATCAAAACCCTTTGTCCCTTTTAAAAATAAAGAAGTAAACTTTATGTCAGAAACCATAAGAGCATTAGTGCCCCCTCTTGAGTGTCCAGTTAATCCTATCTTGCCATTTGATCTTGGGTGTTTTTTTAAAACTTTATAAGCCATCATCGTATCTATTGCTGCGGAAGCAATAGTAGCTTTGGATTGATCTCTCCAAGTACTTGTTACACCTCTGCTACAAAAGTTATCTATAAACATTACACCAATTCCTAAGTCTAAAAGTTTTTTTTGGCCACTATTAATGAATTCACTAAAGATATAAGCATCTGCTCCACCACTTGCATGTGCCCAAATAACAATAGGAACTTTACCTGATCCTTCTGGCAATAATAGATAACTAGTGATTTCTACTGGATGTTTTTTGTGTGCACCAACAATAACAGCTCTTTGATCAAACCCGGTATAAGAATCATATTTAATTAGCTCACCACCTGGAAATACTTTAGAGGCTGGTATTAAAAGTGATTTTTTTTTAGAACAGTGTTGTTTGGGATCAAAGTTTTTTATATCAATTTTTTTTTTATAATGACCTGCATAAACATTAGTTGTAATAAAAATAGCAAATATAATTAATAAAAATTTTTTCATTTAAATAATCCTTTCAATCCTCTTTCTGATGCTTCACAAACACCTTTTTCTGTAATTAAACCTGTTACATATTTAGCAGGTGTTACATCGAATGCTAAGTTCATTGCTTTACTTTTCTGTGGATAAATTAAAACTTTTTGTAATTTATTATTTTTATCTAATCCCTCAACATATGAAAGCTCTTCTGAATTTCTTTCTTCAATAGGAATATCTTTATGATCTTTAATGTTCCAATCAATTGTAGAACTTGGAAGCGCTACATAAAAAGGAATATTATTGTCTTTTGCAGCAAGTGCTTTTAAATAAGTTCCAATTTTGTTGCAAACATCTCCATTAGATAAAGTACGGTCTGTTCCAACAATACACATATCAACTTGACCTCTCTGCATTAAGATTCCACCAGTATTATCTGCAATTATTGTATTTGGCACTCCTTCTTCATTTAATTCATATGAAGTTAAATTAGCTCCTTGGTTTCTTGGTCTTGTTTCGTCTGCCCAAACATGGACCTTAATTCCTTTTTTGTGAGCATGATAAATTGGTGAAGTCGCTGTCCCCCAGTCAATAGTTGCAAGCCAACCTGCATTACAATGTGTTAAAATATTTACTGTATCTTTTTTCTTTTTAGCTATCTCCTCAATAATTTTAAGGCCATTGAGACCAATATTTTTACAAAAATCTACATCTTCTTCTACAATTGCTTTTGCTTCATCTATTGCTATTTTTAAAATTTCATTATTATTAACCCCTGATAGTTTTTTCATCATTCTATCAACTGCCCATTTCAAATTAATAGCTGTAGGTCTTGAAGCAATTAAATCTTCACTAGATTTTTTTAAAAATGATTGATCATTATTTTCTATAATTGATAAAACTAATCCATAAGCAGCAGTAGCACCAATTAACGGCGCGCCTCTTACTTCCATAGTTTTAATAGCATTAATCGAGTCTTTTGTAGTTTTTAAGTCTTTAATAACAAATCGATGTGGAAGTCTTGTTTGGTCTATAATTTTAACTATATTATTTTCAAACCAAATAGTTCTGTAAGTTTTTCCGTTAATTTGCATTACTTACTTTTTAGTACCCTGCCCGCAATATATTGAAGTTTTTTAATTGTTTTTTTAGTTCTAAGTTTTGAGTCTGTTATAATTGCAGTGTTCAAACAATCATTAGCCGGATCTTTATCTGCTGAAAAATTCTTAAAAGTTTTTATTACTTCTTTGATCATATTTTGAGCATTAGATGCATTTTGTGTTAATGTTTTAATAACCATAGAAACATCAACTTCGTCATGTTCTGGATGCCAACAATCATAATCTGTAACCATAGCAACTGTACAATATCTAATCTCTGCTTCACGAGCTAATTTTGCTTCAGGCATATTTGTCATGCCGATAACATCTACGTTCCAAGATCTGTAAAGATTAGATTCAGCTAAAGTAGAAAATTGAGGACCCTCCATAACTACATACGTTCCTCCTTTTTGATTTTTAATATTTAATTTATTTAGTGCTGCTTCACAACAATCAGATAAACTAGGACTTGTTGGTTTTGCCATTGATACATGGGCAACTATATCTTCATTAAAAAAAGTTTTAACTCTCATAAAAGTTCTATCAATAAATTGGTCAACAATTACAAATTTACCAGGTTCTAAATTCTCTTTTAAAGACCCAACAGCTGAGACAGAAATAATGTCTGTTATACCTAGTTGTTTTAAAGCGTCAATATTTGCCCTAAAGTTGATATTACTTGGGTTAATTTTATGTCCTCTAGCATGCCTTGGGATAAAACATATTTCTTCATTTCTAATATTGGCAACTAAAATTTCATCTGAAGGAGATCCCCAGGCAGTTTTAATTTTTTTCCACTTTGTTTTCTCAAAGCCCTCCATTTTATAAAGGCCACTGCCACCAATTATCCCGAGCTTTCTTTTTTTCATCGTTTAATTATTAATGCTTTTTTGCTAGATATTGAAGCTAAAAATGGACTTAAAAAAATATATAAGGTCAATCCAAGACTATCCTAAAAAAGGAATTTTATTTCGAGATATCACTACATTAATTAAAGATCCAAAAGCTTTTAATTTTGCAATTGATAAAATTGTGGAAATATCAAAAAAACTTGAATTTAATAAAGTATCAGCAATAGAATCTAGAGGCTTTATATTTGCTTCAACTATTTCTTATTTAACAAATAAACCTTTAATATTATTGAGAAAAAAAGATAAGTTACCAGCTGAAAGACATTCGGTAGATTTTCAACTTGAATATGGTGAGGCAACAATCGAAGTTCATAAGGACTCGATTGATAAAAATGATAAAGTTTTAATAATCGACGATCTTATCGCTACGGGTGGGACTGCTGAGGCTGCTGCAAAATTAATTGAAATTTCGGGAGGTAAAGTTGCAGGTTTTATCTTTATTATAAATTTATTTGATTTACCTGGAAATAGTTTACTTAAAAATAAATCTTATTTTACTGAAAGTTTAGTTGAGTTTCCTGGACATTAGATTTCTTTTTTAGTCCATGTTTTTGGAGTAAGCTCATTGTTTATTTCAATTTCAATATTATAATCGAAAGGTAATGTTCCTCTCTTTTTTATATATTCAAAAGTCTTTTGAATACCTTCCTTTAAAGTAACAGATGTTTTGTAATTTAGTAATTTTCTTGCTTTATCTGCTGAACAGGTTGCGTGTTTAACTTCTTTAGGTCTGCCAGGCTTATAAATTGGAGGAAGATTGGCTCCAGAAATATTTGAACATATTTCTGCTATTTGATTAATTGTAACAAATTCTTCATCAGGACCAATATTTATAATTTGCTTGTTTAAGTTTTCTTGATCAAGCATTGGTATAAGACAACTTAAACAATCATCAATGTAAGAGAAACATCTTTTTTGTTCTCCGTCGCCATAAATTATAGGAGCTTTACCTTGAAGCATTCTGTTGATCATTATTGAAACTACATTTCTGAATGGATCGTTATACTTTTGTCTCGGACCAATAATATTATGTGGGACCGCTATAACCCATTCAATATTATTTAATTCACAAAGATTAATCAGCACATCTTCCGCAGCTACTTTAGATATTGCATAAGGATCTACAGGAGCTGCTTTCATTGACTCCAAAAAAGGAGTTTGCAGCTCACCATATCTAGCCATAGATGAACAAAAAATAATTCTTTTTACCTTATGATTTATTGCAGCGGAAAAAATTGAAACTGAGGCTAGATAATTATTTTTTGTAATTTCATAAGGAGAAAAAACAGAAAGACCTTCATGTGCTGTAGCCGCACAATGATAAACAATGTCAACTTTAGACATGATGATTTTGACTTTTTCAAAATCACAACAATCTATATTATGAAAATCTATATTTTTTGGAACATTATCTTTGTAGCCGCCAATCATGTTGTCTATACCCAAAACGTCATGACCTAAGTTTGCCAGTTGTTCTGCTAGGTGTGAGCCTAGAAATCCAGCAGCTCCTGTAACTAATATTTTATATTTATTTTTCACTTTAAACTTGTATTATTTCTATTATTCAAATTGTCAATTATTTATTCTCAAAAGGCCTAAACCATGAGGGTTTACCAACAATAGAGTTGAATAAACCAGATAACCTATGTTTGTAAATAAGTTTTTTAGAATTCTTAAAAGTAAATAAATAAAAAACATATTTAATTAAGTTTAAAAAGAATTTGTCTGAAACATAAAATAAAGCATACAAAAAACCTTTATATTTTTTTGAATAATAAAAAGTTGACCACATCCAGTGCCAACTTCTTGATAGCTCCATTTCAAAATTATACTTTTCTTCATGAGAGCTTCCACCTTGGTGGTAAATTATAATACTAGGGTCAACAAAAATTTTTTTATTTTTATGTTTAAGCCTTCTACACAAATCAGTTTCCTCAAGGTAAATAAAAAAATTATCATCAAAAAAACCAACTTCTTTGAATTCTTCTAAATTTAAAAACATGGCAAAGCCATGAACTGAATCAACCTCAATAAATTCTTTAATTTTATTTTTTTCATCTTGTATACCTGGACCAATAATGGCAAATGATGGAATTCTATTGGCGGTATTAAAGAAATTATTTAAAGCTGCCTCACCTAATTGAGCATCTGGATTTAAAATTAATGCATATTTTGTTTTTACTTTTGACAATCCAAGATTATTCCCTTTGGCATAACCTAAGTTTTCACCGGCAAGTATACATTCGGTGTCTAAAAATTCTTTTTCAATTTTTTTCTTCAAAAGAATATTTTCAGAATTTTCAATAATAATAGTTTTGCATTGACTGTTTATCGATTTTAAACATTGAATGATTTTTTCATCACTTCTATAAGATGTTATTACTATGGTTATTTGATCGAATGTCATGATTAGAACAATATTTGATTTTATATCTTATTTCTTTTAAAAATATAGTTTATTTCTCAACAATAAATGAAAAATATTAAAAAAGTTATCGTTACTGGCGGTTATGGCTTTATAGGAAGCAACCTAATAAAATATTTATTAAAAAAAAACTACTTTGTTATTAATATTGATAAATTATCTTATTCTGCAAATTTGTATAATTTAAAAGATATTAAGAATAAAAATTATATTTTTTTTAAAGCAGATATAGGTAATAAAATTTTATTAACTAAATTATTAAAAAGATATAATCCTTCAATTATTTTTAATTTAGCAGCTGAAACTCATGTTGATCGATCTATAGATAGTCCTGAACCATTTATAAAGAATAACATTAATGCTGTTTTTAATTTACTTGAGTCAATTCGTTTTTATAAAAAAAAAATAAAAAAAAAAATTAGATTAATTCATATTTCTACTGATGAAGTATATGGTGATTTAGACAAAAATAATAAAAGAGCTAATGAGAATTATGCTTACCGACCAAGTTCTCCATATGCTGCAACTAAAGCTAGTGCCGATCATTTAATTAAGTCCTATATAAGAACCTATAATTTTCCCGCCATCATCTCAAATTGTTCTAATAATTACGGACCCAACCAATTTCCAGAAAAACTAATACCAAAAATTATTTTTAATATACTTAACAACAAATCTATTCCAATTTATGCGAGAGGTCTTAATTCAAGAGAATGGATATATGTTGAAGATCACTGTAGAGCTTTAGAAATTATAGGTAAAAAAGGAAAGATTGGACAAAACTACAATATTGGAACAAATGATAATTTATCAAATATAAAAATAACAAAACTTATTTTAAAAAAAATGAAAGAAAAAATTATAATTGGAAAAAAAGTTAAAATTATTTATGTTAAGGATAGGCCAGGTCATGATTTAAGATACGCTATTGACTCCAAAAAGATAAAAAAAAATTTAAAATGGAAACCTCTGACCAACTTTAATAAAGGAATTTCAAATACAATAGATTGGTATGTTGATAATATAAAATATTTTAAATCAATAAATAATAAAAAATACTTTGGCAGACTCGGAGTAAAAATATGATTAAAAAAGGAATAATTCTCGCTGGTGGATCCGGGACTAGAATGAGTCCAATTACTAAAGCAGTAAACAAACAACTTCTTCCGTTATACGATAAGCCTCTTTTTTATTATCCTTTGTCCGTTCTCATGTTAGCTAAAATTAGGGAAGTATTAATTATTGTAAACAAAGGACAAATAGATCAATTTAAAAAAGTTCTACCAAATGGAAATAATCTTGGAATAAAGATTACTTATGCGGAGCAAGAAAAACCCAAAGGTTTGCCTGATGCTTTTGTAGTGGGTGAAAAATTTATAGGTAATAGTCCAGTGGCATTAATTCTAGGTGATAATTTTTTTTTCGGTCAAAATTTAACAAAAAAACTAATCCAATCTTCTAATTTGAGTAAAGGTGCAAAAATTTTTTTACATCCAGTTAAAAATCCTTCTTTGTATGGCGTTGCGTCTATAAACAAAAAAAATAAAATTTTAAATATTGTTGAAAAGCCAAAGCAGGGAAAGTCTAATTTAGCTATTACAGGCCTATATTTTTTTGACAATAAAGTCATAAAATTTAGCAAATCTCTAAAACCATCAAAAAGGAATGAAACAGAAATTGTTGATTTATTAAAAAAATATAAAACTAAAAATCAATTAACAGCTGAGATACTTGGTAGAGGCGGTGCATGGCTTGATACAGGCTCGATTAAAGACTTTAATAATACCTCAAATTTTATTGGCACTATTGAAAATAGACAAGGATTTAAGATCGGATGTATCGAAGAGATTGCTTTTACTAATAAGTGGATACAAAAGACAAATCTAAAAAAAGCTATCAATTTTTATGGCAAGTGTGAGTACTCTGAATATTTAAAAAAATTAATATAACCTGCATAAATATTTAATTAAAATAAATTAATGAAAATAAAAAAAACAAAATTCAAAGATCTATTAATTATTGAGTCTCCTGTTCATAAAGATAAAAGAGGTGCGTTTAGAGAGATCTTTAAAAAACAATTATTTAATAGATTTAAATTTATTTTTAATTGTAGTTCAACATCAAAAAAGAGAGTTTTGAGAGGACTTCATTTGCAGACAAAATTCCAACAAGGAAAATATGTCTCTGTTTTAAAAGGAGAAATTTATGATGTTGTTTTAGATTTGAGAAGAAAATCTAAAACCTTCGGAAAAACTTTTAGTATAAATTTATCTGATAAAAATGGAATTTCAATCTATATACCCGCAGGATTTGCACATGGATTCTTAGGTTTAAAAAAGGAGAACATAATTAGTTATAGCTGTACAGAATATCGGTCTAAGAAACATGAGGTGGGAATTAAGTGGAACGATAAAGATATAGACATTAAATGGCCAGTAAAAAAACCTATTATCTCTCTCAAAGATAGTAAAAATTTTTCTTTAAAAGATTATATAAGAAAATATGGATAATTTAAAAATTTATTGCATGTGTACAGATGATAGTTATTTAAAAACAGTTCAAAAATTAAACTATGTACCTGTTGGACTTAAAAATAAAAATTTTTCAAGTGAATGGTTGCTAGATAATACTTTGATTAATATTTCTGAAAAAAATTCCTATTATGGAGAATATACTTTTTATTATTGGTATTGGAAAAATTTACTAAAAAACAAGAAGGAAAATGAATGGATTGGTTTTTGTTCTTATAGAGAATTGTGGGCTAATAAAAAGAATGTGGAGGACAAAACTTCTGTTAAATCTTTATTGCAAAACCTGCCCGATAAATGGAGTTCTTATGATGCAATAATTGGTGAACCTTTTTTTTTAGAAAGACCAAAATTAAGCAAAATTTTAAAGTATGGTAAAGTTGCGGCGTTAAGAAATTTTAAAGAGATATTTAATTCTAGATTTAGTATAAAATTTCAATTTGATATGTACCATGGGAATGGGACTTTAGAAAAAGCAATTAATCTACTTCCGGCAAAAGATAAGAATGACTTTGCTGATTATGTGAAAAATGAAGTATCGTTTAATCAAGGAAATATGTTTGTAAGTAAATCTAATAAAATTATTGATATGTATTTTAATGAAGTATTTGATTGGTTAAAAAAATGTGAGGCCGTATTAGGTTTTGAAATGAAAGGACATAGAAGAGTACGTATGTATACGTATTTGGCAGAAAGATTTCTGCCATATTGGTTTAAAAAATATACAAATTATTTAGAGTGGCCGGTAATATATTGCGATATTAATAAAGAAATTAATTAAGATGAAAAAGATTAAGTTTAAATATTTTAGAAAAAAAAGTGGAACTTTAATACCTTTCTCTTTAAAAAAAGATTTCCCAATTGAGGTTAAAAGAATATTCATTATTAACGGTAAAAAAAATTTTACAAGAGGTGATCACGCTCATAAAAGATGTTCACAATTTCTTTTTCCTATTTTAGGAAAAATAAAAATTGAATGTATTTCCAAAAAATTTAAAAAAGAAATAATTTTGAATTATAACAATAAACAAGGTTATTTAGTTGAACCAAAAACATGGTTAAAAATTAAATTTCTAACAGAAAATGCAATATTAATGGTAGCCTGTGATATGGAGTATGAATTTAAAGATTATATCGAAGAATTTGAAGATTTTTTAAAGATTATTAAAAGAAAAAAAATATGAAAATAATAATAACTGGTGCTTGTGGACATATTGGATCTTATGTTTTAAAAAATATTTATAAGATTAAAAAAGTAAAAAAAGTTATACTGTTAGACAACTTAAATACGCAACGTTATTCTTCTCTGTTTAATCTAACGAATAAAACTAAATTTTTTTTTTTTAATACTGATGTAAGCCAACCTAGATCGTTAGATCATTTTAAAAATATTGATCTTATTATACATCTTGCTTCATTAACAAATGCTGAAAATAGTTTTTTAAATAAAAAAGAAATGTTTAAAAATAATTTAGGTGCCATGAAAAATATTGTTAGATACTGCATAAAAAATAAAACTAAATTAATTCATATCTCTTCTACAAGTGTTTATGGCAAGCAAGCAGACATTGTAAACGAAGATGACATATCATTTTTAAAACCACAATCACCATATGCTGAAATTAAATTACTAGAGGAAAAATTATTAAATAAAAATAAAAATAAACTTAAATTTATGACTTTTAGATTTGGGACAATTGCCGGTATTTCCCCGGGTATGAGATTTCATACAGCAATAAATAAATTTTGTTTTAATGCAGCGCTTAAACAAAACATAATAATTTATAAAACTGCGTATAAACAATATAGGCCATATTTATCTATAAAAGATGCTTTTAGAACTTTTAAATTTTGTATTGAAAAAAATATTTTTAAAAATGAAGTTTTTAATGTTTTAAGTCAAAATTTAACAGTTGAACAAGTCATAAATTTGATAAAAAAATATAATAAGAATATAAAGATAAAATTTGTTAACTCAAAAATAATGAACCAATTGAGTTATCATGTCGATAATAATAAGTTAAATAAGCTAGGTTTAAACTTAAAATCGAATATTCAACAAGATATTAAAGAAACACTAAAACTACTAAATTTCAAAAATCATGAAATGTAAAATAACTGGTAATAAAATTAATTCTTTTATGACTTTTGGTAAAATGCCAATTGCTAATGGTTTTGTTAATAAAGAAAACTTTAACAAAGAATACTTTTTTGAAATGGAAGTTGGGTTTAATGAAGAGCTATCTCTTTTTCAATTGAATGATCACCCTAAACCAGAAAAAATGTTTAACGAAAATTATCCTTTTTTTACCGGAAGCTCAGAGTTCATGAAAAATCATTTTAAAGAATATGCAGATTTTGTTAAAAAAAATTATCTTAATTCTAACTCTAAAATTGTTGAAATTGGATCAAACGATGGAACTTTTCTAAAAAATTTTACTGATAATAAAAAAAATATAATCGGTTTTGAGCCATCAAATAACGTAGCTGAAATAGCTAAAAATAACCATATACCAATTATAAATAATTTTTTTAATACTGAAAATGCTTCTAAACTTTCAGAGTTTTTAGGAAATACCGATTTAGTGTGTGCTTCTAATGTTATTTGTCATGTGCCAGATTTAAATAATCTCGTCGAGGCAATTGATTTAATCTTAAATAAATCTGGAACTTTTATTTTTGAAGAGCCGTACCTTGGTTCAATGTTTAATAAAGTATCTTACGACCAAATTTATGATGAACATATATTTATATTTTCAGCAACATCGATTAAAAATATATTTGCAAGATATAATTTTGATTTGATCGATGCTATTCCACAGACTACTCATGGTGGTTCAATGAGATATATTATTAAAAGAAAAAATGTAGCAACTCAGACTAAAAACTTAATTAATATTTTAAATAATGAAAAAAAGATTAAACTTGATAAAATTGACTCTTGTTTAGACTTTAAAAAAAATTGTTTAATTTCAAAAGAAAAAATTAACAATATAATTAGTAATTTTAAAAAAAATGGTAAATCAATATGTGGCTATGGAGCTACTTCAAAGAGCACAACAATTTTAAACTATTGTGGAATAAATTCTAACCATATTGATTTTATTTGTGACACCACCAAAGAGAAAATTGGTAAATATACTCCAGGTACTCATATACCAGTTAAAGATATGAATCATTTTTATAACAATCAACCTGATAGCATCTATCTTTTTGCATGGAATCATAAGAATGAAATTCTACAAAAAGAAAAAAAATTTAAAGGAGAGTGGTTTTCTCATGTTTCTTTATAAAAATAAAATTGTTGTCACTGGAGGTACTGGAAGATTCGGAACAATTATCAAAAATAATTCTTTAATTTTTAAATTTAATTTTCTTTTTCCAAGAAAAAAGGAATTAGACATATTAAATGTTAATTCTATTAAAAAATACTTAAAGAATAAAAAACCTAAATATTTACTTCACTTGGCTGGTTTATCTAGACCTATGAAAATTCATGATACGGATATAGGCCAAAGCATAGACAAAAATATAATTGGTACTGCCAATATAACTAAAATTTGCTCTAAATATAATATTAAACTAATTTACATGTCCACATGCTATGTTTACCCTGGAATAAAAGGTAACTACGATGAGCAATCTTCTCTTTTACCAATAAATAATTATGCATGGTCAAAACTTGGAGGTGAAAGTTCTGTAAGGTTATATAAGAACTCTCTTATTCTTAGGGCTTCTGTTACAGAAAAACCATTCGTACACAAAAGCGCTTTCACAGATTTTAAAACAAATTTTATTTTTCATGAAGAATTACTTCCAAAAATTTTAAAATTATTAAATCAAAAAGGCGTTATTAACATAGGCGGTAAGTCTCAATCTGTTTATAAGTTTGCTAAGAAATATAATTCTAGAATAGAAAAAATTTCTGCTAAAAAAATATTAGGCCAAAAAGCGCGCTTAAATGTAACTATGAACTTAAAAAAATTTAAGAGGTTAGTTAATGGTTGAATTTTGGTCATATAAACAAGAATATAATAAATACAATAAACAGATTTTAAAAATTATTGATAAAACCTTAAAGAAAGGATCTGTTTTTTTTAGTGCAGAACTAGATAATTTTGAAAAAAAATTTATCAAAAAATATAGAGCAAATTATGGAGTCGCAGTTGGTAGTGGAACCGAAGCTATAACTATTGCAATAAAATCTTTAGGTATAAAATCAGGTGATGAAATAATTACTGCCGCGAACACTGCAATACCAACCATAACTGCTATAATTAACGCAGGAGCTAAACCTAGGTTGATTGATGTAGGTGAGGATTATTTAATAGATGTAAATAAAATTCAAAGAGAAATTACCTCTAGAACTAAAGCTATAATTCCAGTTCATTTATACGGGCAAACATGTGAAATGGATAAAATTTTAAAAATTGCAAAAAAAAATAAAATTCAAGTGATTGAAGATTGTGCTCAAGCTCAAGGAGCGTTTTATAAAAAAAAATATGCTGGCACTATAGGTAGATTAGGATGTTTTTCTTTTTATCCAACTAAAATATTGGGGGCATATGGTGACGGGGGTTTTATTTTAACTGATGATTTTAAAACTTACAAAAAAATTAAAAGATTAAGATTTTACGGAATAGAGACTATAGAAAACAATAAGTATAAAAATAAATATTACTCATTTGAAAATGGGTATAATTCTAGACTTGATGAAGTGCAAGCTTCAATATTAAATTTCAAATTAAAAAAAGTTGATTCATTTATAGAAAAAAGAAGAAATTTAGCAAAAATTTATATTAAAGAATTATCATCAACTAACTTAATTCTTCCTAAAGAAAATAATTATAACAGACATGTTTACCACCTGTTTACTGTGCGACACTCGAAAAGAGATAGAATTATTAGAAATTTATTAAAATATAAAATCAACACAAGAGTAATTTATCCATACCCCATTCATATAATGAAAGGTTATAATAAGTTTATAAATAATAAAGATAGATTAAGTAACTCTTTAAAAAAATCTAAAGAAATTTTTTCCTTACCTTTGTATCCAGAGTTGAGTATTAAAGATATTAAACATATCTGCAAAACATTAAAGCGAGTCGTAAGCAAGATGTAATGAGTTTTTTTTATAATATAAATTTATTTTTAAACTTAATAAAATATACAATTTTAAAAAAATTTAAAAAAAATGATAGTGAACATTTTTCATTCTTGAAAAATTATTATAAAGAAAAAAAAATGGTTTCTATATTGATGTTGGCTGCTATCATCCAATAAGATTATCTAATACAAAATTTTTATATGACAAAGGATGGCGGGGAATAAATATTGATATAAGCAAAAAATCTATAGATTTATTTAAGATAGCCAGAAAAAAAGATATAAATTTAAATATTGGAATAGGAAATAAAGTTGGTGAGTCTGAAGCATATTTTCAAAAAGATCTTTTTCATTCAAATACTTTTGTTAATAGCCATGCAGAAAAAGTATTAGATAAATATACTAAAAAAAAAATTAATGTTTATACATTAAACTCAGTTATAGAAAATAACGCTGGGAATCAAAAAATTGATTTCTTAGATATCGATTGTGAAGGAGCAGACCTAGAGGTCCTAGAAGGGTTAGATTTAAATAAACATAAAATCGATTTAATATCTATAGAAATGCATGGATATGATGAAGACACCAAAAAAAATGGAGAATTAATTTTTGATATTATGAAAAAAAATAAATACAAAAAAATGTATGGTAATTTTCCAGATACTTTTATCTTTAAAAAAATTAAATAAAATTTTACTGGTAGCGGGAAGTGGGATCGAACCACTGACCTCAGGCTTATGAGTCCTGCGCTCTAACCAACTGAGCTACCCCGCCATTAATAATTGTTGATTTATAATAGTTTTAAATTTTCTTCAATCAAGTAATTAACTGGCCTTATTGTAACTAAATCATAAGTATGACATGAAATTATATATTTTTAATATATCACGCTTTATAATACAAATTTAAATGAAAAATATATTATTTATATCAATAATACTTTTATTTACTAGTTCGCTTCAAGCTATTGAGCTTCGAGGAAAATTTTATCAAGGAAATTTCATTCTAGGAAAAGTAGAGCCTGGAACAAAAGTTTTAATAGATAGAAAAATAATAAAAGTTTCTAATGGTGGTCACTTTGCTTTTGGTTTGTCCAAAGATAGAAAAAATGATGTAAAAATTGAAGTGATTAAAAAAGGTGTAAAAAAAATATTAACTAAAAAAATTTATAAAAGAAAATATCGAATACAAAGAATTGACGGTCTTCCAAAAAAACAGGTGACACCTCCGAAAGAGGTCTATGAACGAATTAAAAAAGATAATAAATTAATCACAAAAGCAAGATCGATAAATAGTAATAAAGTTTTTTTTACTAATAAATTTGAACTACCACTTAACAACTCAATAATAACAGGTGTTTATGGCAGCCAGAGAATTTTAAATGGGATTCCTAAATCACCACACTATGGCTTAGATTTTGCAGCTAAAGAAGGCACAAAGATTAAAGCTATGCTTGATGGAGTGGTTACACTTTCAGAAAATGACTTATATTATACCGGAGGTACAGTTATTTTTGATCACGGTCATGGTGTTAGTACACTCTATATGCACATGAAAGATATTTATTTAAAAATAGGACAAGAAGTTAAAAAGGGTGATGTCATCGGAACAGTTGGTAAAACAGGTAGATCAACAGGAGCACACCTTGACATTAGATTAAATTGGTTTGATGTCAAACTTGACCCTGCGTCTGTTTTAGACATCAAATAGAAAATTATGAAAAATTTTTTTTCTTCTTTTCTTAAAATAATTTTATTGAATTCAATAGTTGTAATTTTCTTTTTAATATTAATAGAAATTTTTTTTGGATATTGGTTCGATAAAGATAACTTTGGTCCCTATATGCGGGAACACAGAATGAAGAACCAACAAAATATTTGGGAATACAAAAATGAAATAATTAAATACAATTATAAAAGGAATTATCATGGTTTTAGAGCAGATGACATTGAGCCTTCCGATATTGAGGCTATTATCCTAGGAGGTAGCGTTATAGACCAGAGATATACGCCTCCACAATATACAATAACGGGTTTTTTAAATGAAAATTTAAAAAAAAATAATCTTAATTTAGAAGTTGTAAATGCTGGAGTAGACGGACAATCTACAAGAGGCATGATAAGTGGTTTTGAAAATTGGTTGTTTAAAATAAGAGATTTTAAACCTCTGTTTATTTTAATCTATGTTGGAATTAACGATCAATTTGAAACCGATGACAAAATAAGATCTAAAAATGATGGGCATTTACTTAATCCGGATAAAAATGAAATATTTAAAGACAATTTAAGATCAAGAAGCATAATTTATGACAAACTTAGAATATTTAAATATAAATACCTATCAGATAAAAAAAAATTTATTAAACATGATTTTAATAAAAAAATAGACAAAACTTATATTGAGAACTTTAATTTTGCCAGTTACGATAAAGTAGAGAGAGAAAAGAGAAATTATCAAAGCGCAAAAACATATCTAAAAAGAATAGATATACTGCAAGAATATAGTAAAAGAATAAACGCTACGCCAATATTCATAACTGGCATTACATCTACAGGACATACAGAAAAAGTTTTCGTTTTAAACAATGCTTTGATGAATAGATGTAGATTAAAAAATTATTTGTGCATAGATTTAGCCAGAAAGTTAAAAGGTAAAGTTGACTACTGGTATGATGGCATTCACACAACAAAAGAAGGATCAAAAGTTATAGCAGATCTCATAACACCTGAATTAATCAGTATTATAAAACTAAAAAATTGAATAGCCTAGATCGCCAAAATCGAAATTAGACAAAAATATAGCAATTAATAAAGATAATATTATCAAAAGAGCTGGCACCCAGAATTTTTTATTTTTAAAAAAATTTTTTATCATTTCTACAGAAGTTTAGGTCTTAACTTGAGGATTGGTTTTTCAATATAATTAAATACCAAATTTGAAATAATAATTAAAGAAAAAATATAAATTAAATTAGTTAAAGCAAAATGTAAATTGTAATATTTTAGTATATATATTAAAATAATATGGAATAAGTAAATAGAGTAAGTTTGTTTAGAAACAATAGTAGATATATTTTTTATTTTCTTACCACAAAAAAATTTATCATAATTAACAAAAATAATTAATGTTAATCCACTCAATAATTGCAGAATTAATACAAATAAATATTTTGAAACTTGTAATTCGCTATTTGAAATAAAAAAATCACTCATCAATACGTAAAAAATAAATAAAAGTATAAAGGAAAAATTAACTGTTTTTTTAAATTTTATAATCCTGTCTAAAAAGTAACGTATTAAAAATCCTAAAAGTATCGCGTCAAGTCTCAAAAAGGTTCCTGTTCTGAAAAAATTAGAATTTACATAACTGGTTAAAAAAAATTTTAATAATATTAAACTGAAAAAAATTATTAGTGTGTATTTTATAAAATTATTTAATTTAAGATTTATTAAAATAAGAGGAAATAAAATATAAAAATATTCTTCTATAGAAAGCGACCAAGCAACAGGGTAGTAATCATTTTCTAAAAAAGTCGGATGAATTTTTTGCGTAAAACTTAAGTACTTCAAAAAGTCATAAGAAAATAAATTGTTAGTTAGTATGGATGTCAAAACAATTACGATAAAAAAAAGAGGCAAAGTTCTCATCCATCTTCTTTGAAAAAATAAGAATAAATTTTTTTTCTTATTAATTGTTTTTATAAGCTGTGGGTATAAAACAAATCCACTAAGTACAAAGAAAAATTCAACAAATAATAATGAAAAATATTCCATAATTTCTGAATTCATCATAAAAGCATAAAGATGTGTTATTGCCACTCCATAACCACATACTCCTCTAAAAAAATCTAGACTGTAATAATGATGTGTTTTATTCATATAAAAAAACTAATTTTTTTTAAAAATTTCAATCAATTTTGGAGCGACTATATTTGCAATAGCTTCCGATCCTTTGGGGGTTGTGTGAATACCGTCCCACCAATAATCATTTTTTCCTTCTAACTCTTTTGCTAGATCTACACAGTAATATTTTCTTTTATTGCAATGGTCTATCAAAAAAATATTTAAAGTGATTAGTTTTTTATTTTGAAAACCGGTTGAATCTAGTTGATTTATGAATATTGGAATTGCACCCATCTTAGTTGTCTCGTTATAAAGCTTATCTATTCTTTTCAGATAATTTTTGAAAAATTTATTTTGAGACTTTAGAATTTCTTCTACTTTATTTTTTTTTATGAATTCTTTATAGGAAAGGAAGCTGACTTTATTTTCTTTTTCAGAATATTCCTTTATACCTAAATCGAAATCATAAAGAATCTTTTTATCAGAATTATAAAATCGATGTTTAGTTTTTCTTGCTAAATCATAAAATATACTTCTTGTTTTTATATTATCCCAAATTCTTTGACCAGTATTTGAATCTAATACGAGCCCATCGTTCTGGTCAGCTTCACCATGCTTAAGATGTTGTTCGTTTATGCCAATATAATAAATCAAGTATTTTGGTTTAAAATTTTTAAGTTTAGGAAACCAAAATTTTAAATTTGCCATATGGCCTCTTGTTGTTTGCCCTTCTATACCTGCGTTAAATAATTTTATATCTTTTATTTCGTTGTTTATTTTATTGTTAATAAGTCCAGTAATAGTAAATTGATCCGGCTTATATCTTTCATCAGCTGTACTTCCTCCTATTAACACAGCACTAATTTTTTCAAGAGGAACTTCATCTCCTCTAAAACCATAATAATTTCTTTTGTAAACAAATTCATATTGTTTTCCTTCGTAAGTTATATTGTAATTATTTTTTCTCATTCTGTATTCTCTCATGTATGGGCCTAAATTATTTTCATCAAACCAATAACCAAAAGTAAATTCAATTAAACTAAATAAAACTAGACCTAAAAAAAAATTGATTACTATAACCTTAAAAAATTTTAGCATATGTTATTTAATCCAGTTCAAACTCGGATTGATAGAATTTTTTTAAATTTTGTGACTGTTTATTTCTATACAGTATAAAATCTTCGATAACCAAAATATCTAAATTTGTTCCCATTAAACATTTGAAAGCATCTCTCACAGAACAAACAATTGGTTCTCCTCTAATGTTAAAAGACGTGTTTACTAGAACAGGACAGCCGGTAATTTCCTTAAATTTTTTAATTAATTTATAATATCTAGGATTAGTTTCTTGGTGAACAGTTTGTATTCTAGCTGAATAATCAACGTGAGTTACAGCAGGTATTTTAGATCTTTTAATGTTTAGTTTTTTAATTCCAAAAAGTTTTTCCTGCTCAGTTGACATTGGTATTTGAATATTTTTTTTTACCTCACCCACTAAAAGCATGTAAGGGCTGATATCTTCTAATTCGAACCAATTGCTTAGATCTTCTGCCAAAATTGAGGGTGCAAACGGCCTAAAACTCTCTCTAAACTTTACTTTAAGATTAAGTTCTTTTTGCATTTTTTCTGATCTAGGATCGGCTAGAATTGATCTTGCTCCTAAAGCTCTTGGCCCAAACTCCATTCTTCCCTGGAACCATCCTATTGTTTTTTCTTTGCTAAGTTCATCTGCTAATATATTTATTAAATCATTTTCAGAATACTTTTTAAAGATAGCTTTAAGAGATAATAATTCTTTTTCTACAATCGGGTTTTCATATTTTGGACCTAAGTAAGATCCTCTCATACTATCTTTTGGGTCAACTATTCTTTTTTGCTTTAATTCTTGATGCCAATACGCTAATGCAGCTCCTAAAGATCCACCAGCATCTCCTGCGGCTGGCTGTATCCACATATTTTCGAATATTTTTTGTTTTAATACCTTGCCGTTGGCTACACAATTTAAGGCTACGCCTCCAGCCATACACAAATTTTTTAAATTGTATTCTCTTGCTACATCCTTAGTCAATCTTAATACGATTTCTTCTGTGACAGCTTGTATAGAAGCGGCTATATCCATGTGAAATTGAGTCAATAATTCATTCTCTTTCTTTCTAGTTGGTTGGCCAAATAAATTTTCAAATTTTTTATTTGTCATTGTTAAGCCAGTAGCAAAATTAAAATAGCTCATGTCTAATCTAAATGATCCATCTTCCTTTAAATCTATTAAATTTTTAATAATTAAATCTTTAAAAACTGGTTTGCCGTAGGGAGCTAGACCCATTACTTTATATTCACCACTGTTTACCTTAAAACCTGTGTAATAAGTAAAGGCAGAATAAAGTAAGCCTAAAGAATGGGGAAAATGTATTTCTTTAAGCATTGTGATCTTATTTCCTTTTCCATGAGCAACAGTCGTTGTGGCCCACTCACCTACGCCATCTAGAGTCAATATTATTGCCTCTTCAAAAGGTGAAGGATAAAAAGCGCTGGCGGCATGACTGTAATGATGTTCAGAAAATTTAATTTTTTTAATATCATTAAAATTTTCGTCTAGACCTTGCAGTAAATCAAATAAATATTTTTTTTGAAATAATTTTTCTCGTAACCAAATAGGCATAGCTAGAGAAAATGATTTAAATCCTTTTGGTGCAAATGCTAAATAGGTCTCAAGCAACCTCTCAAATTTAAGGAATGGTTTTTCAAAAAAAACTACATGATCAATCTCACTTAGTTTTATTTTTCCTTCTGCCAGAACTTGCTTAATTGCCTCTGTAGGAAATTTTTCGTCGTGTTTTTTTCTTGAGAATCTTTCTTCTTGTGCGGCCGAAATAATGTTGCCGTCTTGAATAAGTGCCGCTGCACTATCGTGGTAGAAAGCTGAAATTCCTAAAATATTTATCACTAAAAAATGGTATAAATAAATGGAGCTACCGCAGAACCTTGGCTTAATACAATTAAAATTCCAAACATAGCTAAAACTATTATTATTGGGAACAGCCAGTATTTTTTTCTAACTTTTAAAAACTCCCAGAATTCTTTTATAAATTCAATCATTAAAATTGCTTATCCATTGAAGTAACATTATTTTTTCTTTTAATCCAATAAGAATTATCTTTTGAAAATTTAATCTTCAGTAGATCTTTTCCAAAAATTCGGATTATTAAACTTAAAGGTGTTAAAATAAAAAAATATATTAATGCCATGACTATTGGTGCAATAATTCTGCCAAGTAATTCCCCAAGTTTAATCCATGCAATATTTAATGGCTTAAGTAATTCTGGTTTTAAAAACGCTAACACTAGAAAAATAAATGATATTGAAATAGACCAAAATCTTAATGTTCCTTCCCCTGATAGTAGAGGCCAAACAGAGATTAAAAGAAAAACAAAGGAAAATAAAATTCCAAAACTTTTTTCAGAAGACTTTTTCATAAGCTATTATTTAAAGCTTAAAATTTTATATACAAGCTTTTTTAAGCAGCTTTTGATAAATTGTGTTTTTCTGCTATTCCACTTAAAAAATTCCAAAGGTACTTAGCGGTTGATAATGCTGCAACTTCAGCTTTACCTTGTTCTTCCTCAGAAAGTCCGTCTAATAATTTTTCACATTCTTCTCTGTGATAAACATCGGCTTTTTTATGAGCCTCAAAAAACTCTAAACCTTCTTTTGAATTAACTCCGTAGAACTTTTTAAGTCCTTGAATTTTTGTTTCTGCTATTTCAGGAATTTGTCTTTCGTAAGTATACAATGAAGCAAGTCCTTCAGCATAACTTGATCTGCCATTTTTAAAAAAATTATCAATCATATCTTGAGTAAATTGATCTGGCTTAATTTTTTCTATTTCTTCAGCATCTGCATCCATAGCTAACGCAAAATTTTTCCAAAGCATAGGGTGATCTGCATCTCTATTCTCTTCATCATTCAAGTTTTCTAGAAGAATTTTTCTTTTTTCAATGTCCTCACACAAAGAATGTGTTGCACTAATATATCTAGGAAATGCTTTTACATGCTGGTAGTATTGTTCAGCATAATCTTTAATGATTTTTCTTGTTAATTTACCTTCATTCCAAGATTTATAGAACGGGTGATTTAATAGGTGATACTGGTTCAGTTTTTTATTTAATTTTGTTGAAAACATTTTATCTCCTTGGTTATATAAACATTTTCAAATCTTAGACAAAAATACAATTAAAATATTTACAACCAATAGACGAATTTGTTAATATCATTGTAAAAGGTTAGATTTACTGGCAGATATAAGATCTTACATGCAAGAAAAATTTTTCGAAAATAAAAAAGCTATAGTCGTTTTAATTGCTGGAAGTTTAGTCGTACTTGTTTCTATGGGTATTAGACAAACCTGGGGTTTATTTTACCAATTTTTTGATGGAGATTTAGGAATTAATAGAACACAATTCGGATTAGCTATAGGTGTTCAAATGCTTTTTTGGGGCATTACAGCGCCTTTATTTGGAATGGTAGCGGATAAATACGGATCTAACAGAGCTTGCTTTGTGGCTTTTCTTTTTTATATAATTGGTTCTTACATTGTAATAAATCAACCAGCATCCAATTCAATTTTTCTAGTTAGCATGGGTGTTATTATTGGAACCGCCCTGGGTGGCACAGCCGTTTCTGTTCCTGTGGCAGCTGTAGGAAAATTTTTTTCAGATAAGAACAGAACTATATCTGTGGGCATTGTAACTGGCTCAGCATCAATTGGTTTTTTTATTATGCCATTATTTACAAAGTTTTCTAATGATGCTTATGGATGGCAAAATACAGTTCAATTCTTTATATATTTTTTAATTTTCGCAGGTATTTGTTCTCTCTTTTTATTTAAGAAAGAGTACGTGGATACAACGAATAATTCTTTCACAAGAGATCAAACAGTTTGGAACGCTATAAAAGAGGCTTTTAAACATAAAGGTTATATGCTTTTGGTGGCCGGATTTTTCGTTTGTGGTTTTCAAATTACTTTAGTTGCAACTCATATTCCTGGTTACATTCAGCAAAAGGGTTTGCCTGATTGGACAGCTGCAGCAATTTTAGCTCTGATTGGTTTTTTTAATATATTTGGCACTATAGGAATGGGTTTTCTTGCTTCAAAATATAGCAAAAAAATACTATTAAGCATTCTTTACTTTTCTCGTGGAATAATTCTTATTTTGTTTCTTTTTTTGCCAGCATCAATATTCACAGCACTAACATTTGGAGTTTTGTTTGGAATTTTATGGCTAGCGACTATTCCTCCCACTAACGGAATAGTGGCGCAAATATTTGGCACTAAGTATTTAGCAACTCTATTTGGGATAGTTTTCTTTAGCCACCAAGTTGGATCGTTTTTAGGTGCTTATTTAGGTGGATACTTTTTTGATGTCTATGGGAGTTATGATTACGCATGGTATCTTTCCATTATACTTTCTGCATTTGCAGGGTTTGTTCATTTACCAATCGATGAAAGACCCATTATGCGAACAGCTTAAAATTTTATTTAATAAATTTTAAAGATTTTTTTAAATCATTTATTAAATCTTTTGGATCTTCTAGTCCAATATGAAGTCTAACTATATGTTCGTCTGCATTAAATCTGTAGTAGTTTCTACCTTTAGTATACTCAGTGCTTTTGCAAAGTTCTTGCAAAAGGGCTAAACTTTCAAATCCTCCCCAGCTATACCCAATACCAAATAGCTCGAGTGAATTTACAAATTTTACAACAGATGCTTTTTTTTTACTTTTTATAATAATAGATAATAATCCAGTTGCTCCTGAATAATATTTTTTCCAAAGTTTATAATTTTTAGATCCCAACTTATGAGGATAAAGAATTTCTTTTATTTTTTTTTGGCGGTTTAAGAAGTTAACAACTTTCTTAGTATTTTCTTGATGTGATTTCAATCTAACGTCTAGAGTTCTTAAACCTCTTATGATCAGATACGCTTCGTCAGCAGACATTCTATATCCGGATAGTTTATAAAAAGTCATTATTTTTTTAAAAACATTTTTATTCACTGATAAAGTTCCTCCCATAGCATCGGAATGACCTGATAAATATTTAGTTGCTGAGCAAAATGACATATCAAACCCAATTTTGAGCGGCTGCAAATAAAGAGCAGTTCCCCAAGTATTATCGAGAAGTGTCAGAATTTTTTTATTTTTTGCTAAATTAACTATTTTAGAAAGATCTTGAAATTCAAAAGTATTACTTCCAGGATTTTCTACTAAAATTATCTTTGTTTTTTTTGTTACTTTACTTTTTAAATCTTCAAATTTTTCTGGATTATAAAATTTAGTATTAATATTAAACTCTTTTAAAAAATCTTCTGTAATTTCTCTTGTTGGACCGTAAACATTGTCTGAAACTAAAATTTCATCTCCAGGTCTGCACAAGCTTATAAGAGCTAAAGATATTCCGCCAAATCCTGTGCCTGTTAAAAAGACATGGTAAGCTTGCTCTAATTTTTTAATAATATTTTCTAGCTCAATTGTAGTCTGACTTCCATATCGACCATAGCTATAATGAGTTATCTTTTTTCTTTTTAAAATTTTTTTTTCATGCGCGACAAGCTCTTGCATCGAATCAAAAAGAATTGTTGATGCTCTTACGATAGCAGGGTTGGCTGATCTATTAGTTTTATCTTGTGAGGTATGTTTTAAAATTGTGTTTATAGACTTTTTCATAAATTAAGTATAATCAGACAAGTATTAAAGCTTTATATATATTTTTATTAACAAAGTATAAAAAAAAGGAGACTAAATTATGGGATACCCAAAAAAACATCGAGGTAGACGAAAAATTGGCTCAAAAAAAAGAAGAGCTAGAAAAAGAAATAAAAAAAAATAATTATTCAATTTAGTAATGAAAGAAATACCCCGAATCCGATCCTTGAGTCTTTGGATTTTTCTAATCCCTATCATAGCTATAAATGTGTGCTTGTTCATTGCCGTCAACTATCATATTTTTGAAAATACTATTTTTACTGTAGATCAGATAGGTAGATCTAGGTTTACTATCCCTTATTTAGATGGAAGCGTGTCTATAAGTAGAGTTTCAAGAACCTTTCCTCAATTTCTAATCTTTAAGCCTAGTATGATTATTACTGCTTTTATTCTCTTTGCTTATTGGCATAAAAATAACTTATTAATTAATGGCTTTAACAAAACAGAGTCTAAAAAAAACAAATTTATGATTTTTGGTGTTCTATCCGCAATTTTTTTAATTTTGCATTCTTTACTGCTTGGCGTGGAAAGTGAAATTAAAATCTTTAAATTATTAAGAAGAGTAATCATGGTAGGGTTCATAATATTTGAAGTCGCGGCTCAAAGCATATTAGTTTTTAATTTTTATAAACTAAAACAACAATTAAGCGGCTTATTTAACCCTATTATTTTAAAATTAAAAATTATTTTAGTTTCTATTTTGGTTTTAGTTGCTTTTGTAAGTCTTCCATTGCTGATCAAAAGTGGAAATGTTCATTTTAAACATTGGTTGGAATGGAATTATTTTATTGGAGTGATGTTATTTTACTTATTAACTCGTTTTTTCTGGAAAAAAATTTAAGTTTATGAAACTCAAAGAATTGGAGGCTTTCGCCCCACAATTCTTAAGTTTTGGCTCGTCGTTGTAGTCGCTACCGCCAAGCCTGTCGATGGAAATGAAAAAGCGCTACTATTTCCACCTTTCTGCCCTTTAAGCTTGAACCTCTCGGTTTTTCCTTAATTGGCCAGTTAAGAGTTGCCTCTTAATTCATTTTCATTAGATCATGCAAGGAATTAAATGTTAATCACTTCTTAGTTGAGTAACTTTTTACCTGTTGATTACGTGGACAAATTTTTGTTTACTGTCTTGTAAATCCAGCCACCGCCAAGAAGTTTATCCCCATGTTCATCTTTGGAATAAAAAACACAAGCTTGACCTGGAGAAATTCCTGCTTCTCCATCTATTATCTCAATATTTGCCAAATTTTCTTTAATTTTAATTTTTGCTTTTAACAAACTTCCTGTTGATCTGACTTTCACAGATATTAATTGATCAAATTCTTCTTCGGAACCTAGTATATTTAAATCTCTTAATTCTAAATTTTGAATAATTAAAGATTCTTTAGGTCCAACAATAATTGTATTTTTATCTGCGTCTATATTTAAAACATACAAAGGGTCTACATTCGAAATTTTAATCCCTTTTCTTTGGCCTATTGTGTAATTTATTATGCCCTCATGTTCTCCAAGTTTTTTTCCGGATAAATCTAAAATATCACCAGCTTTAAATGATTCTGGCCTAAATTTTTTAATAACTGAGCTATAATCACCGTTTGGAACAAAGCAGATATCCTGACTATCTGGTTTATCTGCTACATTTAAACTTAATTTACTAGCAATATTTCTAGTCTCTTGCTTTTCGATCTCACCCAGTGGGAACCTCAAGTAATCTAACTGTTCTTGTGTTGTGCTAAACAAAAAATAACTTTGATCTCTCTTTGCATCTTTTGCTCTATACATGCTTGCTTTGCCATTATTTTGAAGTCTTGTTACATAGTGTCCAGTAACTAAAGCGTCAGCATTTAGCTCTTTTGCGTATTTAAATAAATCTCTAAATTTTACTGTTTGATTGCATTGCACGCACGGAATTGGTGTTTCTCCAGCAACGTAACTATCTATAAAAGAATCTATTACCTCTTCTTTGAATTTTTTTTGATAAAATAGTATTTTGTGATTAATATTTAAGTGTTCTGAAACTCTTTTAGCATCTAAAATATCCTGTCCAGCACAACATTGTCTGCCTTCTTTAGAGGATTTACTATCATCATACAATTTTAGTGTAATACCGGTTACATTATAGCCTTCTTCTTTCATTAAACCTGCAACCACGGACGAATCTACACCACCTGACATGGCTACAACTACTTTTGTTTCCTTGGGTGGCTTTTTGATACCTAGTGAATTAATCATGAGTTGATATATAGTATATATAATAAGTATTTTCCATGATCCATTTTGATTTTACACCAGGAGATTATGTTATAAACCCTAAACAAAAAGACTGGGGAATAGGACAGATACAATCAATAATTAAAAATAAAGTTACAGTAAATTTTCAAAATCAAGGGAAACAAGTTATAAACGGTGAAATTGTTGAATTAATAAAAATTAAAAATGAACAAAAGTGAATTAAAAAATATAGCTGAAGGTTTAATAGAAACTTTTGATATTGCAGGACAAGAGTCCATAGACCTTTTTTCGAAAGGACTTGAAATTAAAATAAAATCAGACAATTCTCCAGTTAGTAATGGTGACCTAACTTGTAACAAATTAATAACTAACAGAATTTTAGAACTTACACCAAATATTCCAATAGTATCTGAGGAAACAGTAGATTTAAGTATTAAAAATAAAAATAAAATATTTTGGTTAATTGATCCAATTGATGGAACAAAAGAATATATAGCAGGAAAGGATGAATACACATTAAATGCGGCTTTGGTTATAAATAAAATCCCAAGCATTGGTTTAGTAGGAGCTCCTAAAAAGAAACAACTTTTCTACTCTTATGGAGTAGGTGATAGTTATTTAATTGAGAATAACAAAAAAAATAAAAATGATTGCTCGAAGAAGACTCCCAAGAATGAGATAGTTGCTCTTTCAAGTTCTGCCCACCCATCTGAAGAAATAATGAAGGAGTTAAAAAAGTTTAACGTCACGTCTGTGGTTAAAATGGCTAGTTCTTACAAATTTTGTGTAATAGCAAATGGTGAATTTGACATTTATGCCGCTAAGGAAAGAGCTAACGAGTGGGATTATGCGGCAGGTCATGCGGTGGCTGAACACGCTGGAGCAATTATTAAAACATTAAATGGTGATCCATTCTATTATGGAAAAGAAAATTATGCCAATCCAAGCATATTAATGAGAAGGGCTAAAAATTTAAATGATTAAAACTATTTTAATTATTGTAATCTCTGTAACTTTGTTTGGTTGGTTTTTTTTTATTATTGTTAGGAATGCTTTAAAGAGGAAGTTAGATATTCTTGTAGAGCAAGAAAAAAAAGATAAATTAAATAATTCTAAGTAATTTATTAAATTCTTCTAAAGGTAAATCCAAGACTCGTTTTGATAATTCAAAACTAAAACCACCTCTAGCTAAAATTCCCATATCTTTTTTGTAAAATAATTCTCTATTGGCGCCAGGCCTCAGCGCACCTATTCTTCTTCTTTTACATAATTTAATTGCAGAGACAAAATCAGGTTCTATTTTATCCTCTTTGATCTTATCTATGCTATTTTTAATATGTTCGTTTCCAATGCCTTTGTTCCTTAAAGACTGATTAATTTTATTTAAAGAATAACCTCTTCTTAAAAACATTCTAGCTTTAGAGTCGGAGTATAATTCGTCATTTAATATTCTATTTTTTTCAAGATTTTCAAGTATTTCATCTATGATTATAGAGACTTCTCTTTTACTTTTAGTTCCTTTAATTTTTGTTAGGTATTTTTTTAATAGATAAATTTTTAATTGCTGTTTTGAAGGACTATATTTTTCTAAATAAGCATAAGCCAGATCTTTTAAATTGGTCGTTAAGTCTTCAAAATCTTTCTTATTAGATGTGGGATTCATTTAACTAATATACTATATTATTTTTAATGATAAACACTCTTCAAGACTTATTAACTTCTGATAACATTTATTTATTCTCTAATTGGGGTGTTGTGCCTTTCTGGCTGTTACTAGTTTTTATACCTAGTCATCCTATTACAAGGTTTTTTTGTTATTCAATAATTCCCTTTTTACTATTAGCCGTTGCTTATACTTATGTTTCGTATCAAATTTTTTTAGAAGGAAGTATTCTAGAAGGGTTTAAACTTTATCTAGGATTAGATGGATTGGATGAAATTTATACTAACGAGTCTTTAAGATTAGTGTTTTGGTTACACTTTCTTGCTATCAGTTTTTTTGCTGGAACTTGGATTGCAAGAGATTGCTTAAAATATATGGTGCCTAAAATATTTTCTATTCCTTGTATTGCAATTACATATTTTGCAGGTCCTGTTGGAATAGTAGTTTATTGGTTTATTAGAATTTTTTACGCTAAAAGAATTAATTTTAATGACTAAACCTATAGATTTTTATTTTGATTTTGTAAGTCCATATGCTTTTATTTCTTTTCAACTAATTAAAACATTAAAATTTAAAAAAGATTTTAAATTTAGATTAAAACCGATACTACTTGGGGGCCTTCATAATTTGCACAAAATTACTGCACCCGCTTTTATTCCAGCTAAAGCTAGATTTATGATTAGAGACTGTAAGATGCTTAGTAATAAATATAAGATAAGTTTTAAATTTAATTCTTACTTTCCAATTAAGACAGTAAATCTAATGCGAGGAGTGCTTATTGCCGAAGAAGATGGAATAGCAAATGAATATATTAATAAAATTTTTGAAGCATTATGGATAAATGGATTAAATTTAAACGATCAAGCAATTATCGACAAGGTATTAAAAAATTTAGATATTAATCCTAAAACTTTTAATTTGAGATTAACCAATCAAAACATAAAAGATGAATTGAAAAAAAGAACTCAGGATGCTTACGAAAAAGGAATTTTTGGTGCTCCTACATTTTATATTAACAATAAAGTATTTTGGGGCCAGGACAGACTTGAATTTGCTTTAGCTGAATCTTTAAAGTAATTATTTTTTTTCTTTTTGTAATATTTCAAAACCATTTTGTTTTAAGGCATCAAAACCTCCTTCAACATGCGCAACATTTTTAAAACCCATCTCTATTAACGACTTGGTTGCAAGAGCTGACCTCATACCAAGAGCACAAAATAAAACCATTTTTTTATTAATATCAAATTTATTTTCTTTATAGTAAGAGCTTTGTGGGTCGAGCCAAAATTCTAACATTCCTCTTGGAATATGTTTTGAGTTTTTAACCGTACCCTCTTTCCATAACTCCCTTATATCTCTAACATCAATCAACGTGCATTCGTCTTTATCTGTCATTAGTTTCACTTTAGATGGATCAAGAGTTTCAATGACTTGATTTGCTTCATTAACAAGATCTTGGGATGATTTTATATTCATGATATTAAATTATATATGATTATTAAAAAATTTAAAACTAATGAAAGAAGTTAAATCAAAAAAAAATAACCCTATAAAGAAAATCTTTATAAAATTGTGTAGATTGATGGGTTACGAAATTATTGATCAAAGTAATTTTTACATACCCACTTCTGACAAGAGTATAAATGAAACTTTAAGCAAACCTGGAATAAGATCTATTAATTTGCCTTTAGGTGAAGTGAAAATTATAAGAAATGTGAGAGCTTTAGATGTTATAATTAGAACTTGTTCTAGCGTAAATATGTTAACTCAAAATAAAAAAAGAATTTTTGAAAAAGAAAAAATTGATTATACTTTAAGATCCATTAATTCTATTTTAAAAAGTATAAATTACGCTAAAAATTACCATCCAAAAATAAATATAAAAATTACTATAGTTGATCACAATTCTAGCGATGATAATTTGAAAAAAATTACAGATTTACTAAATAACTCCTCTTTAAATTTTAAGTTGATAAATTTAGATCTGACCGAGTTTGACGGTCAAATAAAAACAGTTAATGAAAAGAATGAAAAAGTTACATCAAATCAAATTTCTAACATGTCAAATATTTATAAGTCTCTACTTTTATCAAAAATCTCTGAGGACCTAATCTATTTTGTAGAAGATGATTATATACATGAAATTGATAGCATTACTGAGATGCTTTTTACCTATGAAAGAATAACCTCTCTAACAAATAAAGAGTTGGTAATTTGTCCAACTGACTATCCTTATCTTTATGTTCAAGCTGAAAATACTAAGGTGTATTTAGGAGAAAAATACCATTGGAGAAAAATTAATGAAACACTCTGCACCTTTTTAACTAGCAAACAAATTATAGAAAAACACTGGGATAAATTATTAAGTATGTGTACATTTGAACATTACCCATTTGAATCACCTTTGCATGAAATTTATAAAAATGAATTATGCATCTCCCCTATTCCATCGATTGCAATACATTGCACAAATATAAATTCTATTTACGGACTGTCTCCAAATAAAGATTGGAAAAGAATTTGGGATGAAAATAAAGTTTAGATAAAAAAAAGGCTCAGGTGAGGGAACCTGAGCCTTAATTTTAAAATTCCAAATAATATGGAATTATAGTTAGTCTCTTATTGCGTATGCAGAAACTCCTATTTCAGACTTATCTGTTCCTAATTTTTCTGCCGCTTTACTAATTCTTAAACCTACTGTTGCTTTTAAGGCTAAGAAAACTAAGTATGAAAGCACAAAACTAAATACACATACTGATATTGTTCCTACAAACTGTGTTCCAAAAGATGTACCGTCATTACTAATTGGCACCACTAATGTTCCAAAAATTCCAGCAAACATGTGTACAGGTATTGCTCCTACCACGTCGTCTATACCAAAACTTTCTAACATTTTAGTTCCAAAATACATGATCAATGCACCCATTGAACCTATAGCCATTGCTAAAACAGGTGTTGGTGTTAATGGTTCTGCTGTGATTGCTACTAGGCCTGCTAGCGCACCGTTAAGCATCATAATGATATCTGTTTTACCACCAATAAGTCTCGTCACTACTGCGCCAGTTACTGTTCCGGCTGCACCAGCTAGGTGAGTGTTCACTGCAATTTTTGAAATTGCATTTACATCATCAAATGTACCCATTGCAAGTTGACTGAAGCCGTTAAAGCCAAACCAACCAAACCAAAGCAAGAATGTACCTAATGTAACAAGTGGAATGCTTGATGCTGCAAATGGCACCATCACTCTTTTTCCACCACTAGAAGTAAATCTACCTTCTCTGGCTCCCAATACGATTACACCAGCTAAAGCTGCTGCACCACCACAAGCGTGAACTAAAGTTGAGCCTGCAAAATCAGAAAAACCAGCTGCACTTAACCAGCCACCTCCCCATTGCCAACCCATAGAAATTGGATAAATAATTCCAGACATTATCACTGCAAAAGCAAAGAATGGCCAAATTTTTATTCTTTCAGCTACTGCACCTGAAACTATTGAAACTGTTGCACAAACAAACATGGTTTGAAAAAACCAATCCGAACTATCAGAATATCCTGTTCCCATACTAGATGCATCGCTCCATACTGAGAATGTTCCAATATAACCGCCTTCTGGAATTCCGTAGGCAACATTGTAACCAAATAAAAAGAAAATAATTGAACAAATCGCAAATTTTCCTATATTTTTTGCTCCAATTGAAGATACACTTTTTGTAGTAACTAAACCACTTTCTAACATGCAGAAACCAGCTGCCATAAATGCAACTAAAACTCCTCCAATATAGAAAGCTAACGAATTAAAAATATACTGACCTTCGGCAGACATAGTTGTTTCAGCAAAACTTGATCCTGTAAGAATTGTGAAAAACATAAAAGCACCAAATGCTATTTTTATTAATTTTCTCATTTTACTCTCCCTTTGTTAACGATAGCTCGTTTATAATTTGGGTTTTGAAAAAAACTAATGTTATGTATGAAATTAAGCTATGCAGTTATTGCATTGAGGTAGGTGGTTTTAAAGCCCCTGAAAATCAGGGGCTTATAAATAATAAGACTTACTTATTAAACATTTCTTTTAAACTTTTTGCAGGCAGAAACTTAACTTTTTGAGAAGCTGATATCTGGATAGATTCACCAGTTCTTGGATTTCTCCCAACTCTAGCTTTTCTTTTTGCTACTTTATAAGTACCAAAACCAGCAATTTTCACTGTTTCATCATTTTTCAATTCATTAAGAATGATAGTCGTAATTGAATCAAAAGTTCTTTCTGCATCAGCTTTACTTTGGCCTAATGTAGTTGATATTTTTGCTACTAGTTGTTTTTTATTCATGTTTTTAGCTCTTTTAGTTGTTTTTTTTTACTGTCTACCAAAATCCATATAAATCAACAATATTTTTAGTGTTTTATGAAGAAATATCAACAATATGTAGTATGCTAAAAAATGTTGATTTTATTGACTTTTTTGTTGATTAAAAGTGGCTTAGAATAAGCCAATATCCTTAAGGTCGTTAAATGTCGTGAAAAACACGAGCGAAAACAATAAAAAAAGACCGATTCGAAAGGATCCCTCCTGTGTTTTCTGGCTTAATGGTCTGCCTAGAATTTTTTCAAACGCGTAAAACATTAAATGACCTCCATCAAGCATTGGAATTGGGAATAAATTGATTAAACCCAAACTAATAGAAATGTAAGCGGTAATACTTAAAAAAGCTACGATACCATGCTGAGCAACCTGACCTGTTATTTTGGCTATTTTTATTGGTCCACCTAATTGAGAAGTATCGCCCTTTCCCTGAAATAAAGAAAATATAAAATCTAAAGAGCTTGTGGTTACAAACCAGGTTTCTTGTACTGCATAATAGAGGGCTTTTACTGGCCCTAATTTTTTATTATTTAGCTCATTATAAAGCGGAGCAATTTTAATGCCTAAAACCTTCTTTTTAATCTCATTCCCCAAAGAATCTTTGTCATAAATAATACTAGGTTTTATTGAGAAAGTAAGTTCAGAATTATTTCTTAGCACTACGAGATTAACCACATCTGAAGTAGACATATTAATATAGGTTGAAACATCTAAGATACTTTTTACCTCTTTATCATCAATAGAAAAAATGACATCTTCTTTTTGAAGGCCAGCGACAAATGCTGGTGAGTTCTCTTGAACTCCATCAATTTTTGCTGGAGTAAAGTCTTTTCCAGCAAACATGTAAATAAAAGTAAAAATAACAATAGCTAATAGGAAATTTGCGAAAGGACCAGCTGCTACGACTAAAGATCTTTGATAAATAGGTTTTGTAACAAATAGTTTTTGTTGATCTGCTTTGCTATATTGTTTAAGCAACGCTTCTTGTTCTGCCTGACTAAAGACATTACGATCACCAAAAAATTTAACATATCCACCAAGAGGTATTAAGCAGAATTTCCATCTTGTTCCTGATTTGTCATTAAATCCAAATATCTCTTTTCCAAAGCCAATAGAAAAATCAGTTACACCAACACCATATTTTTTTGCAAAGTAATAATGTCCATATTCATGAATAAAAACGACTAGAGTAATTAATACGATAAAAGGTATTATAAATGTTATTGCTCCCATGGACCCTTGTAAATATTTATAGTTTTTTTAATTTTTTTATTATTGAAGAACAATATTAAAATAATTCCAGTAATAAATCCACCAATATGAGCTGCATACGCAACACCTCCGCCAGAACTTGAAGATAAACTTGAGTTTATAAATTGTAAAATAAACCAAAAACCTAAAACATATAAAGCTTTAATCTTGATTATTTGGCTAAAAAAACCGAAAGGGATCAATACTAGAACTCTTGAGTTAGGATAATTGATTAAATAAGCACCTAATACTCCGCCAATAGCTCCACTTGCTCCTATCATTGGAATTTGTGAATTAACGTCTGCAAATACCTGGGCCATTGCTGCTCCTACCCCGCATAAAATATAGAATATAATAAATCTTGTTTTTCCTAAATCATCTTCAATATTATCTCCAAATATCCAAAGATAAAGCATATTTCCTACCAAGTGCATAAATCCACCGTGCATAAACATAGAGGTAAAAATCGTTGCGATCGCTGGTATAGCGTAAATATTTTCAGGTAGTTGTTGATTTCCAAATAAAACAGATGGTATTAAGCCATAAGAGTAAAAAATTTCACCTGAACGATAACCAGGATTCATGATCTGTAAAATAAAAACAATTACACAAATAGCGAGTATATAGTTGCGTATAATCGGTTTATTTAATGTTGGAATATCATCCTTTAAAGGAATCATAATTTTTAAAAAATCAAAATTTCCATTCATTAACCTTACTGAAAATGAAATTTCTAAAAGCAATTAATTTTGCATTATTTTTTAATGACGCAGGGTATACAAAATAGGTTTCAGTTGGTTTGCCAGTTTCATTAGGTAAAACTTTTGTTAAATTAGGAATATTGTGAGCAATATAATCTGGCAATGCAGCAAGTCCAACTCCACTTTGAACAGCCAATAGTAGTCCATATACACTATTTACTTTCATTACTGATCTTCTTTTTTTTCCTTCTTTAGTACCATGTTTTAAAACCCAGTCAGGATTATAAACTGGAGACGGAGCTCCTCTGCCATAAGTAATAAACTTATGACTATCTAAATCTTTTAAATTTTTTGGATAACCATTTTTTTCTAAATATTCATTTGAACCATAAATGTGGTAATTAAAATCAACAAATTTTTTTTGAATTAAATTTAACAGTTTGGGCCTTCTCATCCTAATAGCCACATCAGCTTCACGTGTGCTTAGATCAAGTTCCTTATCATCAAATATTAATTCTACTTCCATCTCGGGATGTAGATCCATAAAATCTTTAATTCTCGGTGTAAGCCAAGTTGTACCAAAACTTACAACTGTAGTAATCGTAAGTTTTCCATTTAATTTATCTTTGTATCCACTTAAAGTTGACTCAACATCTTTCAATTTAGAAATAACTTCATGCGCAGATTTAAAAAGATATTCTCCGTTATCAGTAAGAACTAATCCCCTTGCGTGTCTTTCAAAAAGTTGAACTTTTAAGTCCTGTTCTAAAGTTTGAATTTGTCTGCTAATAGCTGATTGGCTTAAATTTAAAATAGTAGCTGCTTTTGTAAAGCTGCTTGCTTCCGCAACAGTATAAAAGATTTTTAACTTGTCCCAATCCACAATATGAAATTACCCAATTTTAATTATTTGTTAGGATTAACTACTGCTCTACCAAAAAACTCACCTTTTAATAATTTCGGATAAGTATCTAATAATTCAGAAAATGATAATTCTTTTGTAATTGTTTTAAGTTTATTAAAATCAATTAATTTATTTGCCTCATTCCACACAAATTCTCTTCGTTTTATAGACGACCCTGAAGAGTCAATGCCCCACAATTTAACTCCTCTTATAATAAATGGCATTACTGTAGTGTTAATTTTTATCCCACCTGCGTTACCACAGGCCGCAACAATTCCACCTGGTTTAGTTTGAGCAAATATTTTAGTAAGCGCTGCACCTCCAACGGTGTCAACGACACCATCCCAAACTCCTTTTTCTAAAAGTTTACTGTCGCCTTCAAATTCTTTTCTGTCGATAATATTTTTAGCACCTAGACCTTTTAAATAATCATTCTTATCTTTTTTTCCTGTAACTGCATGAACGTCATACCCCATTTTAGATAAAATCATTACGGCTATGCTACCCACACCGCCTGTTGCGCCTGTAACTAAAACATCTTTTACTTTTTCTCCCAATAACAATTCTTCTCTCGCTTTTACTGCAAAAGCACAAAGTAGTGCTGTAAAACCAGCTGTACCTAACATCATAGATTGATGACTAGTAATATCTTTGGGTAGTTTTATTAAAAAATTAGAATCTACTTTAGCGTACTGTGAGAAGCCTCCAAAATAAGCTTCCCCTACTCTAAAACCTGTTAAAATAATTTTATCATCTTTTTTAAATTTTTCATCCTCACTACTTATTACTGTTCCCGAAAAATCTATTCCTGGTACAAAAGGGAAATTTCTAACAATTCTTCCACCATCGTTAAGTATCATAGCATCTTTATAATTTAGACTTGAATAATCTACTTTAACTAAAACGTTTCCATCTTTAAGAGCACTTTGATCTATTTCTTTAACTTCTCTTGTAAATTTTTCGTTTTGATTGTCGATAACTAAAGCTTTAAATTTTTCAGTCATATTATTTTGTTATTAACCTAAGATATCTATTTTGATAACTAAGATCTTCTTTAAAAGAACCTAAGAAGTAATTTGTAATTGTAGTTGCTTTTTCTTTTTTGATACCTCTCATAGTCATGCATTGATGTGAAGCATCAATAGTAACTGCAACTCCTTTAGCATCCAATCCAGTCATTAAAGTGTTTGCTATTTGCATTGTCAATCTTTCTTGAGTTTGTAGTCTCTTGGAAAAAATTTCTACAGTCCTGGCAAGCTTACTTAGGCCTACGACTTTTGTCTTTGGTATATAAGCAACATGAGCAACACCTATAATTGGTGCCATATGATGCTCGCAATGACTTTCAAGTGTAATATTCTTCTCTACAACCATATCATCGTATCCATCAACATCTCCAAAAGTTTTTTTTAAATCTTGCATTGGATCCTGGTTGTAACCTTTAAAATATTCTTTAAAAGCTTTAGTAACCCGTTTTGGAGTTTCAAGTAGCCCCTCTCTATTCGGGTCTTCTCCAATCCACTTTAATATAGTTTTGAAAGCTTCTTCAGCTTGCTGATCTGTGATCAGATCCTTATTAGACTGGATTTTATCTGTGTCTTTAACAAGTTTCATAAAAAGAGTTCATTTTTACAGCACATAAAATACTAAAGCAAATTGCTATTTTGTCCTTTTTTCACTATTTTACGCAAATGTTTAGAAAACGAAAAAGTATTTTTGAAGTAGAAGAAGGCAAATTTTTATCACCCAAATTTGATAACAAAGGTTTGATACCCGTAATAACTACGGACTATAAAAGTGGTGATGTGCTTATGCATGGTTACATGAATAAAATAGCTTTTAGAAAATCAATTGAAACTAAAGAAGCACATTACTGGAGCAGGTCCCGTAAAGCTCTTTGGCACAAAGGAAAGACAAGTGGCTTTGTTCAAAAAATTAAAGATATTAGAATAGATGATGATCAAGATGCAGTTTGGTTAAAAGTTGATATTGGTAATGGCGCAAGTTGTCATGTAGGGTATAAGTCTTGCTTCTATAGATCTATACCGCTTGGAAAGAGTAAGTCAAAAAAATTAAAGTTTGAAGAAAAGAAAAAAAAATTTGATCCAAAAAAGATTTATAAAGATCAACCAAACCCTACTAAATTATAAAATGAAAATATTAAGTCCTTTTGGCCCAAAAATAGCACAGTTAAAATTTAGTAAAACTGTAACTGATAGAATAAATAAAGAAGTTGATAGAATATCTTCTCAAAAAAAATTAACTAAAAAATATGATTATTCAAAAAAATTAGTGGGGCAAGTGAAACAAGAAATACAATTACCAAAGAATTTTATTAAGAAATACCTTACTAAAAAAATCAATCAGTCGATTAAAGAGTATGTTAAGTATACAACTGGAAAAGTTACTAAAACTGTTAAAATAAAGAACTTTTGGGTAGTTAGTCAATTTTCGCACGAATATAATCCAGTTCATTATCACGATGGACACGTTTCAGGTGTTGGATATTTAAAAATACCAAAATTTATTACTAATAAAAAAAGCCTTCAAACAAATGGAACTATTGATTTTATTAATGGAAACAAAATGTTCCTGAATAACAGTATTTTTAATCACAACCCTAGAGTTGGAGATGTAATATTGTTTCCAAATTATTTAATGCATACCGCATATCCTTTTACTGGTAATGGTGAGAGGAGATCTTTTTCATTCAATGCTGAAATAGATTACAGTATTGCAAATGTTTTTAGAAAATGAATAAAGATGTTCAAAAAAATGTTTTTGGTGAACCTTTAGAAGACTGTTCTCAAGATCCAATAACAGGGTGGTATAGAGACGGATGTTGCAATACAGATAGTGCAGACCGTGGTTATCATACGGTATGCGCTAAAGTCACAGATAAATTTCTAATTTGGTCAAAAGAAGTTGGTAATGATCTTATTACTCCGCATCCAGAATTTGGATTTCCAGGCTTGAAAGACGGTGACAGCTGGTGTGTGTGTGCTACTTGGTATGCTAAAGCTATTGAAGAGGGTGCAGCATGCTCAGTTTACCTAAAAAAAACAAACATAAAAACTTTAGATTTAATACCGCTTGAAAAATTAAAAAAACACGCCTTAGATTTATCTTAATTTTTATTTATAACTTCTTCTAATTCTTTATATTCTTCACAATTACAGTTTTTTAGCACAGCTAATCTTTCTTTAGCTAAATCTATCCTTTGTGTTTTAACGTACAACTCACCAAGATATTCGTTAATACCATTATGATCAGGTTGAATTTCTAAACCTTGAAGATAATATTTTTCTGCTTGGTCATATTTTCCAGCTTTTCTAAGTGTAAAACCAAGATAATTTAATATATCTGGATTTCTACTCTCTACTTTGTTTGCCTCTAGAAGCTTTTTATAAGCTGAATTATACCTTTTTAAAGCCAGCTCGTCTTTGCCTTTCAATTCTAATTTTTTACCACGCTTTATTAAACTTTTAGCAGCTTTATATTGATCTAGATAATTATCAGAACTTGAGTCTGAACTACTATCACCAGCTGCAAATGCAAATTGGGTTAGTAAACAAAATAAAACAACGTATGAAAATTTTTTAATCATATTATGCTATCGACGATCTACCGCCATCTACTCCTATAATTTGACCTGTCATCCAAGAACTTTCTTCGCTTATTAAGAACTTAGCAATTGCAGAAAAGTCTGATCCTTCACCTAACCTTTTTAAAGGATGAAGTTTAGCTATACCTTCTGCAATTTTTTCATTTTTTAATAAAAATTCTCCCATTTTAGATTTAGATAAACTTGGTGCAATACAGTTTACTCTGACATGAGGTGAAAACTCTGCTGCTAACGCAACTGTTAGGCCTTCAACAGCAGCTTTTGCGGAAGAAATGATACTATGGTTAGTAAAACCTTTTCTTGCTGCAACTGTAGAGAATAAAACTATAGATCCTTTATTTTCTTTTAATTTATTAAAGCTAGATCTGATTATTTCTGTTGCCGAAATTAAATTTAAATTAAAACAATCTAAAAAATCTTTTTTCTTAGATAATTTTAAAGGTTTTAAATCTATAGACCCAACACAAAAAGCCAGGCCATTTATTGGTGTATCACCTAAATCATTTAAAATTTTTTCTGAAAAACCTTCTTCTAAGACATCGCAAGCTGTGGAAGTAGAATTCAACTCTGATGCAAGAGCTGACAAATTAGCTTCATCTCGACCAACCAAGTGAACTTGATCTCCATCAGATACAATTTTTTTTGCTAGGGCTGATCCAATTGCTCCAGTTGCACCTAAAATGAGTTTTTTCATAGACAAAATATATCACAAGTTGTTAATTTTTTATGGATATCTATTGTCACGTATAAATAAACTAAGTTTAATGTATGTTTATGAGATGAAACTTTTTGTTATTTTAGGAAATCAGCTTTTTAATCCAACTTATTTAAAAAATTACTCTGACCACAAATTTATCATGTACGAAGACTATGGGCTATGTACCTACGAAAAACATCATAAATTGAAAATATTATTATTTTTATCTTCAATGAGATCTTACTCTGATGAGCTTAAATCAAAAAAGTTTAAGGTAGATTATTTCTCTGTTGAAAACGACTTTAAAATTTCTTATGAAAAAAAATTAGAAAAATATATTAGAAATAATAAAGTTAAAGAAATTACCCTATTTGAAATAGAAGATAAATTTTTTGAAAAAAGAATATTATTATTAGTAAAAAAACTTAAGCTGAAAATTAATATTTTAGAAACACCTATGTTTTTAACTAGTAGAAAAGATTTTAAAAACTATCTTGATAAAAACAAGAAGCCTTTTATGGCAAATTTTTATAAAATAAATCGAGTTAAATTAAACATCCTAGTGTCAGATGATGGTAAACCTAAAGATGGAAAGTGGAGTTTTGATGAAGATAATAGAAAAAAACTTCCAAAAGACATAAAAGTTCCTGAAATTTCAAAAATTAAAGAAACTAAAAATACATTTATCCTTAAAAAATTTATCGAATCTAACTTTAAAGATCATCCTGGTGATACTAAAAATTTTTGGTTTCCAACTACAAGAAAAGATGCGAATGAATGGTTAGATGATTTTTTCAAAGAAAGAATAAAATTATTTGGTGATTATGAGGACGCCGTGACAGAAAAATCTAATACTGTATTTCACAGTGCATTAAGTCCTTTAATTAATTTAGGACTTATTACACCAGAAGAAATAATTACAAAACTTAGAAAAATAGAAAATAAAATTCCTATGAACTCTCTAGAAGGTTACATAAGACAAATTATTGGTTGGAGAGAATTCATGAGAGGAATTTATCAAAATTATGATGAACGTTTAGAAAAAACTAATTTTTTTAACCACAAAAGAAAAATGAAAAATAATTGGTATAAAGGAAATACAGGACTACCCCCGCTGGATCATGCCATATCTAATGCTATTAACTATGGTTGGTCTCATCACATCGAACGTCTTATGATTTTAGCTAATATTATGAACTTGTGCGAAATTAATCCTAAACAAGTTTACCAATGGTTCATGGAAATGTTCGTAGATTCTTCTGACTGGGTCATGTCTCCAAATGTTTATGGTATGGGCTTGTTTAGTGATGGTGGAATATTTGCTACAAAGCCTTACATATGTGGTTCAAGTTATTTTTTAAAAATGATGCATTTTAAAAAGGGTCCTTGGTGTGATGTGATGGATGGGCTGTACTGGAGATTTATTGATAAAAATAAAAAATTTTTTTCAAAAAATCCTAGGCTTGCAATGATGGTAAGAGTTTCTGAAAAAATGAATCAAGAAAGAAAAGTTAGAATATTAAAAGCCGCAGACAAATTTATTAAGGAAAATACTAATTAAATGAAAAATAAAGTTTTTTTTAATAATTCATGTAATATTTGTAGAGCCGAAATTAATCATTATAAGAAACATTCTAATAAAAATATAGAGTGGGTTGATATTACTGGCAATAAAGAAGCTCAGCAAATTACCTCAAAATCATATACGCAACTTTTAAGAAGAATGCATGTAATCCAAGATGGTAAATTAATTGAAGGAGCTGAAGTATTTCTGATTATTTGGAAAAATATACCTAAATATAATTTTTTATATAAAATATTTAATAACAAACCTTTATTTTTTTTATTAAGCATTTTTTATGAATTAGCAGCATATTTTTTATTTTTAAAAAATAAACATCTTCTTAAGAAATGAAGAAGAAAGATTTACTCACTAAAATTTGTTTAACTTGCAAAAGACCTTTTACTTGGCGAAAAAAATGGAAACTTAATTGGTCGAGTGTAAAATATTGCTCAAAAAGATGCTCAGGTAATAAAATTAGTTAAGCTTAAATTGACTTAATATTTTTGGAATATTTGATTTGAAATTAAAATAACCTTTATTCGAGAACTGCCAACAAAATTTATCTTCATCTCTAATTAAATAATTAATTATCAAACTATTTTTCTTCATTGTTCTATTCAAAAAAGACATATTCTCCCCGACCGAAGGGTAAATAACATCAAAGTCTTTTTCATTAAGTGAAAGTTCAGCAAATTTATTTCCTTCAATAAATTCAATTTTTAAGCCTGATTTTTGTGTTTGATTTTTAATTAGATTTTTTTTGTACTCTAATACTTTATTCCCTAATTTAACTTGACGTTCTTCGTTTGATAATAAAATACAGTAAACCTTTTTGTAGCTATCAATATTAAAAATTTTTAAGTTTAGCTCATTTTCAAAAAAAACTAATCTATCTGACGTTGTTTTATTATTGCCAATGTTTATGGGTAAAATTTTATACTCTCTTTGATCGATAATAGGTTGTGGATTTTCATTAAGTTTTAAATCCTTGTACTTGTTGTTAGTGAATTTATTTACATTCCAATTTTGAGCAATATAATTTTTTCCTTTAGTTTGAATTCCAGCTACCCATCTCCAGCTTAAAGTATTTGAAGCTGCATCACCGTCGTATAATTCTCTTAAAAAAAATTCTGCTCCTTTTTGCCAAGGCAACTTTAAAGTAAATATCCAAATACTCGCAAACCACATTCTTGTATGATTGTGTAAATAATTATTTTCCTTAAGTTCTTTGACCCAATCATTAAAGCAATCTATATTTGTCTCACCATTTATTGCTTTTTTATACTCATTTGTATTTTCAATATTTTTTAGATCTTCTACAAAATCTGTCCAAACCCTGGGTCGTAGCTCAAGCCATCCTTTCCAATACACTCGCCAAAAAATTTCTTGAATAAATTTTTCTACCTTCTGATACGGATGTTTGTTTAGTACTTTCTTTGCAACTTCATACTCAGATATTAATCTGTGAGTTATGTAAGGTGACATGCAGGAAATATTTTTTCTATCTTGAGGTCCAAAATCAAAATTTCGTTGAGCTGAGTAAATTGAAATATCTTTTTCAATATAATTTTCTAAGATATCTAGAGCTTCTTTTCTTGATGTAATAAAGTTCACTCCTCATCCTCGTCTCTCCAACCATCCATGAATAATTTCCAGCACGCAAAGCTTACACAAGGAATTCCCACACAAAACCCCAGCAAAATTCCATTTTCCCGGCCCATATAAACTGAGCCGTAATGTGTTGCCGTTATAGGAATAACTGTCAGTATAAGTGCAATTATGATTAGCCTATATACATAAGGTGGTCTTTTCATTAAATTGTATTTCCTATATTAACTGGTGGTAAAACAATCGTAGTGAACCAGCAACTATCACATTTATCTGTAGTACTTTTTTCTAAATGCCATTCATAAAAGACTATTTTTTTATTTTTTGTAATTAATTCGATATTATAGATATATTTATCTTCAGAATTTGTAATTAAAGTAATCTTATGTGATACGTGATTTAGTAAAATCTTATACTGGTTGCTTAGAATCATTTTTTCAAATCTTTCATAAGGTCCTGTGAATTTTTTATTTTCTGGATGTGCAAATATCCATGTTTGTTGAATACCATCATTTTTTTTTGATTCATTATTATTCTTCAGCGCATTTAATTGGATTTTTATTACATCATGTGCTGATAAATTCTTTGCTGGCTGGATAATGTCTGCGTACAAAAAATTTGTGATATTAAAAAAAAAAATAATCAAAATATATTTTTTTAATTCCATATTCTATTTAATCTCTCCTCTCTTTGGCAGCCTGATTTATAGGCTAAATATCTTAAAAAATTATTTTGGTAATAATCTTGATGATAGTCTTCTGCGGGGTAAAACTTTTCAAATTCCCATATTAAAGTTACAACTTTTTTATCTTTAAATTTGCTTTCAATATCTTTTACATTTTTTTCTATATGATTTTTCTGTGTCTTATTTCTATAAAAAGCAACTGATCTATAGCTTTCACCTTTGTCACAAAACTGACCTGTGGCATCGAACGGATCTATATTTTCCCAAAAAACATTAAGAAGTTTTTTATAATTAATTATGTTTGGATCATACGTTACTTCAATAGCTTCTACATGGCCTGTTTTTTCATAGATAACTTTTTTATATGTTGGATTTTTAACATGACCTCCAGAATATCCAGAAATTGATTTTATAACTCCTTTTACTTGATCAAAAGACTCTTCCATACACCAAAAACAACCTCCGGCAAAATAAGCTTGTTTATATTCTTTTTTGGTGCTTCCTGTAGTAACAGTTAATTCACCTCCAACAGCTGATGAATTAGTTAGATAAAAGAAGTTTGCCAAAAAAATAATACTAAATACAATTTTATTCATCATTTAATTATATAGTTTTGATTTAATTAAGGATAATATTTTATATAGAAATTTATAAGTAATTATGAAAAAACTTCCTATTTGTGATGAATGTGGTGAAAGTGACACAATGCTTACCCAGGTAAGTAATTTTAATGATGCGAAATTTCTTTGTTCAGAGTGCCATCAATCAAAATACCAAGAAGAAAATTCAAATAAAATCTTAAATTATACTGAAGTTGATAATATCTGTGAAGAATGTAAAAAAGAAGATGAAAATGTAAAGTCTAATTTAATTATGTTTGGTTACAAGGTTTGCAACAGTTGTAAAACATCTAAAACAATATTTCCTATTTAAAAATTTCTAGTTAAAGCCAACATACTTATTAATGCAAAAGCTTGGACAAACCATGACATTATTACAACTCCTAGTGCCTTCCATAAACTCTTAAAGTTTAAAGTTTGCCTCACTGCTACGACCATACAGGCTAACATCCATAGGGCAGAACCAATAAATGTAACAGTCATTAATTCGGGTGTAAAACCAAACACTCTAATAATTCCTGGTGCACTTGAAAATCCAATAGCTCTTAAAAGTGCTGCGTGAGTAGTTTTAGTTTTTGCATCTGGAAACAACTTAACTCCAACAAAATAAACTATATAAGCCCACACAAACCAACTCACTAAAGATAAAATTGGGGCAAATATAAAACTACTGGCACCTAATTGTTTCGCTGCCACACCTGCGGCTAAACTTGAGATCACAACGACAATACCAGCAGATAACGTGGCATTTTTATCTTTTTGAACTTCATCGTAAACATCAGGATCAATTTTGATGGATCGATAAACTCTATTAAAAAATATTGAAATCATTTTTTTTAAATTTTTTGTAATATATTATTGTATATAACCTTATTGAATAAAATTGAATATGTAATTATTAACAAATACATATTTAATTATATAAGAAAATTGAACTATTTAACATTAGGGCATAACTCGACCATAACAGATATGGAGTCATTAAATAGAAACTAACTTTATCCCTCACAAAATAACTCTTCATAAGCAAAATAATAAAAATTAAAATTATAACTAAATTAATTAATGCTAGTCCAATTTGATGAAAGCCAAAAAAAACAATACTCCAGGTGCCATTAAAAAATAAATGTATAAAATAAAGATTCAGCACCTTTGAGTCGAATGAATTAATCCAAATTTTCCAAATAGCAATTGACATCATGATATATAACGTAGTCCAGACAGGCGCGAACACCCAACTAGGCGGATTAAAACTTGGCAAAATAATCTCAGAATACCAAGGCTCTTTAAATGAAGCGGTGGTAAAACCTCCTATAGCTGATGCTAGAGAAGTAATTAAAAGTATTAAAAATAGAGATAAATATTTATTTCTAGTCATATATTAAGATATAACTAATTTATGTCAGAAAATCAGAAAAAAATTTGGATCACTGGAGCGAGTAGTGGAATAGGTAAAGCCCTTGCAGAAAAGTTTGCCTCAGAAGGATGGAGGGTTGCTATATCCGCAAGAAGAAAAGAAGTTTTAGATGAAATGGCCAATGACAAAAATATATCTTCATACCCTCTAGACGTGACTAATCAAGAACAAATAAATGATGTTTTTTTAAAAATTATTAATGAATTCGGTAGCCTTGACTTGTGCGTCTTTTCTAGCGGAACGTACGATCCAAAATTAGAACAAGAAATAAATATCAAACAAAATAAATTTGTAATGGAAACTAACTTTTTTGGTGTGTTGTATTGTATTAAATCTGTAGAAAAATATTTTAAAGGTAAGCAAGATGGTCATATTTCGGTTGTTTCTTCTATTGCGGCCTATAGAGGTTTACCTAATTCAAGTGGGTACGGGCCATCTAAAGCTGCCTTAACTAATTTAACTGAAAGTTTATACTTTGATTTTAAGAAACATAATGTAAGGATCTCGCTAATTTCTCCAGGATTTATAAAAACACCCCTTACTGATAAAAATGAATTTCCAATGCCGTTTATCAAATCACCAGAATTTGCGGCAGAAAAAATGTTTAATGGACTTACTAGAAGTAAAGCTTTTGAAATCCACTTTCCAAAAGCACTTACACTGTTACTAAAATTTCTAAGAATTCTACCTTATAGAATCTATTTATTTTTAATCGACAAAGGTGTTAAAAGATAAATTAATTTATATATCTCTTACTAATTTCCTTACTTTTTCCATTTCTTTTTTAAACTTCTTCTCAGTCATGCTAGGAAGGACCTCGTAGAATCTTACATACTTAATTTTCATACCGCCAAGTTTAAGAACTCCAGCTTTAATTCTTCTAAACGGCATATTCTGAAACCAAGTTTGAATAGAAAAAATATTTCCTCCATATGACATAGACATAATAGCTAATTTATTTTTCATTGCTCCGGCAACTGGATAACCCCAGTTTCCATATACTCTTTTAAAAGCAAAAAACCATTTTGGGGCAAGCACAAGATCTATCCAATTCTCTAGTATGGCGCTTGCTCTAAGATTGTAACAGGGTGAGATTAAAAACATTACATCAGATTTTTCTAATCTTTTTCTGTAATCAAGAACTTGGTTGTTAGGTGGACTACCGTCAAAAAAATTTAATTGCTTTTCTTCGTGCAAATTTATTAGGTCGATATTGTGTCCACATTTTTTTGCTTCATCTATAAATGTATCTCTTACTAATGCATTAAAAGAGTTTTTTGTATTATGATGTCCAAACGCAACAAATATATTCTTTGTCATTGAATACTATTTAACGAAATCTTTTATTCTTTGGAGAGTAGTTTTGTCTGGCCCGTCATATTTAATAGGGTATGACTGGGTTCTTGTTAATACGTCAATACCTTTGGTAAATATAAAAATAAAAAAAATTAAAAAGAAAAAAATAAAAATTTTAGCAGGATTAAAATTTCCAGTCTCGAAAACGCTCCTGTTATCTTTTTTTGCTTTGTGAAAAAATTTAAAAGTTATGTACGTAGCTATTATCAAGCCTATGTGTCCCATCACAACGCCAGCCCACCCCCAAATAAAAGTGGTTAAACTAAAAACATATAAACTAAAAACTGTCGACCAAACAAATGACAAGACGATTAGTATCTGTAATCTTACTGATTTTGGTAAAGATCTAATGTCGGATTTAGAGTCATCAAACATTATATTTGCACTTTCAATCATCCAGTTTCTTAATTTTCCAAACATATTTTAACTCTATATTATAAAGCCGGTAAATATGCGACTTTTTATTCCTAGCTGTTAATTAGATTAATTTAATTAATTTTATTGGGATTTTTTTCTTCTGAGAGAAGCTTCTGCCTTCTCTCCTCCTCTTTTTGTTTAAGCTCCTCTTCTTTTAAAAACTCCTCTTCTTCGCTCTTTTTTCGTTCTTGATCAAATTTTATCTCCCATTCTTTAAGACGTAATAGCTCTGCCTCATTTTTTTGTCTTTCCTCGTCTTCTCTTAGTTTTTTCTGATCTGCCTCTATTTTTTGTTCTGCTTCGAGTTTTTTTCTTTCCTCTTCTTCTTTAATTTTTCTTTGTTCATCTTTAATTCTTTGTTCTACTTCTAATTTTCTTTTATCTTCGTCTTCTCTTTTTCTCTGCTCTTCATCTCTTCTTCTTTGATGTTCATCAGATATTCTTTGCTGTTCGTCTCTTAAACGTTGTTCTGCAGCCTCTCTGGATCTTGTTTCTTCGTCTCTTATTCTTTGAGCTTCTTTTCTTAATCTTCTTTCCTCATCTTTTCTTCTTTTTTCTTGATCTTGTAATCTTTGTTCTGCTTGTTCTTTTAGTTTTTGCTCAGCAAGTTTTAGTTTTAATTCCTCTTCTTTTAGTTTTAATTCTTTAATTTTTATTTTTAATTCTTCATCTTTAATTCTTTTTTTTTCTAAATTTCTTTCTTTAACCACCTGAAGTTTAATAAGTTTTTCTTTGTGTTTTCGTTTTTCTTCTTCTTCTTTAATCCTTTTTTTTTCTAAATTTCTTTTTTTAATCACCTGAAGTTTAACAAGTCTTTCTTTGTGCTTTCGTTTCTCTTTTTCTTCTTTTATTTTTTTAATTAAACGAATTTGAGACTTTGTTTTTATTTTAACTTTATTTTTTTTAGGTTTCGCTTCAACTTTTTTATAAACTTGAACTAAAGTTTTAGATGCTTTCTTTGCAAATTTTTTAATATTTACTTTTGATAATAATTTTATTTTTTTCATTTAAAAATGAAATTAATCATACTTTTTTAAAAAAAGGTATAAGTTTTGTGTCAATATTGAGTTGTAAAATAATAAAAAAATTATTTTAAAGAGTTTTTGATCAATTTCTTAAAATTAAATCTAAATAAATAATATAATATAAAATTAAATCTTTTAACTAAATTGAAGATCAGTGTACGCTCTTTAAAAAGATTTAATTCTTTACATAAGAGACAGTCAACTTTTAATGAGCCAAATAATCCTGCCGGATTGTTAGCATAATTATTTGAAATATGTTTAATAAATGAGGCTTTATTTAATTTATTATTTTTAATTGGTATTATAGTTGCTTTATACCTATTCATATATTGACCATTCATATCTTCACCGTGCCAACCAACAGCAGCCATTTCTCTTATTAAAAGAATGCCTGAAACTGTTATCCATTTAAAATCAAAATTCCAATATTTAGTTTTAGAAAACTTTTTAAGCTCTTCTTTAGTATAAACCCACAGGGAACTATTTGAACTTTCTAATTTGGCAAATTTTTCCTCTTTCAGTAAAATATAATTTTTTATCTTTGTGATTTGATCTGAAGAATATAATAAATTATTTTTTTTTCTTTTTTCAACTCTTAAAAAACCTAAATTAAAATCATCATTAAGACATATGTCTTTATATTTGAGCCAATAATTTAAGTTATCTTTTGTAAATAGTAGATCGTCCTCTCCATAAATAAATATATCAAAAAGATTTTTTTGCCTTAACATAAGTTTTCTACAAACCCACGTTAGTTTATAAGGGTGTATTTTTCTTAAATCATGAAAAATAAATTTTATCTTTTTGTTATTATTTTTTGATTTTTTGTTTGTGTGAATAAAGATCTTAACGTTTTTTGATAATTTCAAATAACTATTACATACCTTCTTGAGAAGTTTTGATTTATCTACGTAATTATCGCTTATATAATAAGGTATGTGAACTGATATTTTAAAATTTTTCATTTAATTTTTTAGTTTAACTTTATTTATAAAAATATTTTCTAATATACTATAATTTTTAATGATAATGACTGGTTCTTTGAAAAACTAACATTGTTTATTGAATATTTTAATAAAAATGAAATTTTACACAACACGGTAAAAAAAGTATTAGAAATTGGATCTTATGAAGGGAGAAGATCAGTGTACGCCCTTTAAAAAAATTTAACTAATCTTTCACAAACATTACAGTAAGTTCGGCAACCTTAATTCCAAACTTTGTCATAACTGCTCTGTTAATCGCAACTTTATCGTCTTGTTTAAAAATCCAATCATCAAAAGTTATTTTTATTTCTTTTCCTTTAACAGGAACTAATAAGACGTATTCAAATTTAAAAGCGGGACCATAAGAATAGCCTTTCGCTTTTCCTACAACATCGCCTGCAGTGCCTTCATAATTATGTTCGTCTAATTTTGTAATTTTCCATTGTCTTTTTTGAATTTCACCGTCTGTCCAATTAAATTTCTCGTCTAATATTAATTGTTTTCCATCCCATTTTCCATTTAAGTCTGCAGAGAATTGTCTAGTTACTTTACCTGATCTATCTTGCAAAAGCCCCCATGCTTTTACGTTACCTGATAAATAATCTTCAATAATTAATCTTGGTTTTTGATCTTTAAAATCAATTGGTTTCATTTTGTTTCCTGAGCAGTTAGTTAATAAAATTGTTAATAAAAAAGTAAATAAAATTCTCATGATTGTTACTTATTAGATAATGAGAATTGAATCAAATCTATATTTTTTGATTTAAACCCTGCTTCACAATATGAGAAATAAAAGTCCCAAATTTTTTTGAAAGATAGATCAAACCCTTGTTTAGATATATCGTTCCAAGATCTACCAAAATTACCTCTCCATTCTTTAAGCGTATTTGAATAATGAGATCCATAAGAATTATAGCTAGTTAATTCTAAGCCAGATTGTTTGCAGTGACTTTTTATTGAATTTAGAGACGGCAAGAATCCACCAGGAAAAATGTATTTTTGAATAAAATCTTCATTTTTTCTGTATCTATCAAATAATTCATCTTTGATAATGATAGCTTGTATGGCACCAATACCTCCGACTCTTAGATTTTCTTTAATTGTAGAAAAATATTTATTTAAGTATTTTTCTCCGACAGCTTCTATCATTTCTATAGATGCTATTGAGTCATATTTTCCTTTTAAATCTCTATAGTCTAAAAATTTTATATCCACTTTCTCATTTAGTCCTGCGTTAAAAATTCTTTTTTTTGTAAAATCAAATTGTTTTTTTGATATGGTAATACAGTCTAATTTTACATCATAATTTTTTGCTAAATGCTCAGCAAAACCTCCCCAGCCACAACCTATTTCTAATATTTTATCACCTGATTTTGGCTTAATAAAATCTATTAATTTGTTGTACTTATTTAACTGTGCGTTTGCTAAATCGTCATCGGGTTTATTATAAATAGCACTTGAGTAGGTTAGTGTTTTGTCAAGCCATATTGAAAAAAATTCATTGCCTAAATCATAATGTTTTGAAATATATTCTTTACTTTTAGATCTTGTGTTCGAATAAAAAATATTCCGAAATAAATTTTTTAAAAATCTGGTATTTAAAACTCCAGAAAATCTATGCGTAAGATTAATATTCCTTGCGGTTAATTCAATTAGAGATGTCAAATCAGATGTTGAAAATTCATCTCTAACATAACATTCTGCGAGACCAGTGCTTCCCCCTTTCAAAATATTAAAATAAAATTTTGGGTTATGTACCTCAATATCTGCTTTAACATTATCGTTTGGTTCACCAAAAAGTTTTTTTTCTTGATTGTAATTTTTTAAATTTAAACTTCCACCCTTGATGGATTTTAATTTATCTAGTATAAAATTTTCAGATATTTTTGATGGAGTAAAATTCATTTTTCTAAAGAGATATTATTTTTAATTTTAGCTTTTCTTTTCTGAAATATAGCTCCTTTTTTCCACAGTCGTAATGCTTCATAGTGTATCGATACCATGATTTTAAAAGTCATCATAGGATGTGTGAAGAAATTTATTAATAGCTGTTTCAAAGACATGGCTTGCTTCTTTCCTGCCTGACAGGCTACTAAAATTTTTCCTTCTTTATCCGTTTGTTTAATTAGTATTCTTATACTTTCATCGGGCTCTGTTAATCTAAAGTTATAAAAGGTGTCCATTTTAATGAAAGGTGATACGTAAAATTTTTTATTACACTGTTGCGTAATAATTTTTGAACTATCATTTACAGGGAAAACATAAGTATGCTGTTCATTAAAAGTATTCTTAACTTCATATAAAATTGCTTTAAGTACATTACCGTCATAGCAGTAAAAAATACTTAATGGATTAAACACGTAGCCAAATACTCTTGGAAAACAAAGTAATTTGATTTTAGAAATGTTAAAATTCAAATTAAACTTTTTTAAATTCATTTTTACCCATTCAGTTAAATCATTTCCATCACGAGAACCGTGATCTTTATTATAAAAACTAAAAATATTGAATCTATTAAATGAAAATATACTTATTTTTTTATGAAGATCTTCTAATTCAGTTAGATCAAATAAAATAGAAAAAGTTTTATAAGAAAAATAGTGTCTTAGTGGTTTAAATCTTCTATGTGTTACAAAGCCTTTGTATATACAAGTTTCCATTCAGGTTTTGAAATGCTGTAGCATTTCTAGAGATGATTTTAAGCCGTCTTCATGAAAGCCATAGCCAAAATAACTTCCACAAAACCAGGTTCTTTTCTTACCTTGAAGTTTATGCAAATCTTTTTGAAGTATAGATGTTTTAGTGTTTAAGTAAGGGTGGGTAAAATTAACTTTTTTAATTATTTTTTCCGGTTTAACTTCTTGAATTGGATTCAAAGTTAAATAATAATCTTCTTTTGTTTCCAGGTTTTGAAGATTATTCAACCAATAAGTAACACATGTGCTGCTTAGATCATTTTTGGAAATAGAATTCCAACTTGACCAAGCTAACTTTTTTTTAGGCATAAGACTTTCATCTGTGTGGAGATAAGCAACGTTATTCACGTATTTAAATTCTTTTAGTATGCTTGTTTCCTCTTCAGATGGGTCTTCTAATAACTCCAAGCTTTGGTCGGCGTGAGATGCTAAAACAACATGATCATAATCTAAATATTCATCATTGTTGCCAATTGAAATTCTAACATTCTCTTCGCTTCTAGAAATTTTATTTACTTTAGAACTTTTAAAATATTCACCACTAATTTTTTGTAAAACTTTATTTACATACGTTCTGCTTCTACCTGTAACCGTGTACCACTGTGGTCTGTTCTTTAGTCGAAACAATCCATGGTTTATAAAAAAATTTAGAAATAATTTAAGTGGCATATCTTTAGCTTTAGAAAACGGCATAGACCAGATTGCAGCTACCATTGGAATAATATGAAAGTTTATAAAGTATTTTGATTTTTGAGATTTTTCTAAGTAGCTTCCTAGTGTTTCGTTATCTATATTATCATTTAGTAAAAAAGAGGCGTTTTTATAAAATGACATAATCTCTGATACCATTTTTATAAATTTAGGATTAAAAATATTTAGCTTATTTGCAAAAAGAGCTTTGAGCCCTTTACCCCCATATTCTACTATTGAATCCTTAACAGATACAGCAAATGACATATCGCTTTTTTCGTAAGCAACTTCTAAGTCATCGAAGAATTTAAATAAATTGGGATAAGTAAGTTCGTTAAAAACAATAAAACCTAAATCTACTGAAACTTTGCCTCCTGTGTTTGTTGTGATATCGTATGTATAAGAATGGCCACCAAAACGATCATCTTGTTCGAATAGATCTACTTTGTGTTTTTTTGACAGATGATATGCTGCTGATAGACCTGAAATTCCCGATCCAATAACTGCTACTTTCATTTTCTTTATGCTGCTTCATCTTTATACTCATCCATAGATGGACAAGAACAAACTAAATTTCTATCACCGTAGACATTGTCTACTCTTCCTACTGGAGCCCAATATTTATTGTGTCTTAGAAACTCATTTGGAAAAGCCGCTTGCTCCCTTGTATATTTGTGTTCCCATTGATTAGCAGCAAGCTCTAAGTAGGTATGAGGGGCATTCTTTAATGGATTGTCAATTTTATCAAACTCTCCTTGTTCCACTTTATCTATTTCTTTTTTAATAGAGATAAATGAGTTACAAAATCTATCCATCTCTTCTAAATTTTCACTTTCAGTGGGTTCAATCATAATTGTTCCTGCTACCGGCCATGACATTGTTGGAGAATGATACCCATAATCAATTAATCTTTTTGCTAAATCTTCTTCAGAGATTCCTGACTTAGCTTTAATAGGTCTAATATCGATAATACATTCATGTGCAACATTTCCATTTTTCCCCGTATATAAAACTTTAAAATCAGAAGATAGTTTTTTTGCAATATAATTAGCGTTCAAAATTGAAACTTGTGAGGCTTTCTTAAGTCCTTCCGCTCCCATCATTTTTATGTACATCCAAGAAATAGGCAAAATACTTGAACTTCCCCAAGGTGCTGCAGACACAGATCCCATCCCATTGATTGGGCCACATTCCTTGATGATATTATGATTAGGTAAAAAATCTTTTAAATGTTTGGCACAAGCTATGGGTCCCATTCCTGGTCCTCCACCTCCATGTGGAATACAAAAAGTTTTATGTAAATTAATATGACATACGTCAGGTCCAAACTTACCAGGCTTAGCTATGCCGACAAGTGCGTTAAGATTGGCACCATCCATATAAACTTGGCCACCTTTATTGTGAATAATTTCACAGATTTCTATGATTTTTTCTTCAAATACACCATGAGTTGAAGGATAGGTTACCATTAAGGCTGCTAAATCTTTTGAATGCTTTTCTGCTTTTTCTTCTAAGTCTTTAATGTCAACATTTCCATCATCGTCACAATTAACAACAACAACTTTCATACCACTCATTTGAGCGCTTGCAGGATTTGTTCCATGCGCAGAATCAGGAATTAGGCAAACATTTCTATTCTCTTGTTTATTTTGCCTGTGATATTTCCGAATGGTCATTAGCCCAGCATATTCTCCTTGCGCACCAGAATTGGGTTGCAATGAAACAGCATCAAAGCCTGTAATTTCCTTTAAATCATTTATTAAATCATTAAATAAATGCTGATAACCTTTCATTTGCTCTGTTGGCACAAAAGGATGTGGCAATGAGAATTCTTTCCATGTTATTGGAATAAGTTCTGCAGTAGCATTTAATTTCATCGTGCAAGAACCAAGTGCTATCATTGAACGGTTAAGTGCAATATCACAATCTTCTAATTTTTTTAAATACCTAAGCATTTCAGTTTCTGATTGATATTTGTTAAAAACAGAGTGTGTTAAATACTTAGAAGTTCTTTTTAATTGACTTGGAATATTATTTAATTCAACTTTAACTTCTTGATCATATTTTTTATTTGATCCAAATATTTCTAATAAAGTATTTACATCTTCTAATTTTTTTGCTTCATCAAATGCAACTGAAATCATTTCATTGTTTACATTTCTTAAATTAATTTTTTTAGCTAAAGCTTTCTGGTATATTGTTTTTGTTTTATCTTTAGTTCTTATAGTTACTGTATCGAAAAAATGATCACTTAATATCTCAAACCCAGTAGCTTTAACTCCTTCAGAAAATAATTTTGCTAACTTTGAGGTTCTATTTGCTATTTGTAAAATACCTCTAGGGCCATGATAAATAGCATATGCAGCAGAAATAATTGCAAGTAAAGCTTGGGCAGTACAAATATTACTCGTTGCTTTGCCTCTTCTGATATGCTGCTCGCGAGTTTGAAGAGATAACCTATAGGCTTTTTTTCCGTAACGGTCTACTGAAACACCAATAATACGACCTGGCATTGATCTTTTAAATTCTTCTCTAGTTGCAAAAAAAGCAGCGTGTGGTCCACCATAACCCATTGGGATTCCAAATCTCTGAGCGCTACCGACAGCGATGTCTGCTCCTAATTCGGCTGGTGTTTTTAATTTAGTTAAAGATAGTAAGTCGGCAACTACAATGACTTTACCACCTTTTTTATGAATTTGGCTAATAGCTTCACTAGGATCGATAATATCACCAAGTGTTGCTGGATAAGGAAGAACACCACATATTAATTTTTTATTAACACTAGATAGATAATCTTTTTGATTTCCAATTAATAATTTTAATCCAAATGGCTCTGTTCTAGTTTTTATAAGATCAATAGTTTGTGGGTTACAATCACTAGATATAAAAACATGATCTGAATCATTTTTATCGATACGTTGGCACAGCCCAACAGCTTCAGCGGCAGCTGTTGACTCATCTAATAATGAAGCGTTAGCAATATCCATACCTGTCAAATCAGTTATAACTTGTTGGAAGTTCAATAACATTTCCAGACGACCTTGAGCTACTTCGGGCTGATATGGTGTGTATGAAGTATACCATCCTGGATTTTCTAAAATGTTTCTTAAAATAACATTAGGCGTAAAGGTGTTGTAGTAACCCATACCAATAAAATTTCTAAAAATTTCATTCTTCTTTGAAATAGACTTTAACATTTTTAAAGCATCATTTTCAGATACTGATTCGCTAACTTTAAGCTCTTCTGATAAAAGAATTTTTTCTGGAACAGTATTCTTCATTAAATCATCTAATGATTTGGCACCAACTGCTTTAAGCATTATTTCTTGATCCTTTTGTGAAGGTCCAATGTGTCTAGCTATAAATTCTTTAGAATTATCGTCAATCATTTAACTTGGGTTTTCTGCTACGAATTTATCGTAGTCTGTTTTGTTCATTAAACTATCTAATTCAGAATTATTTTTTACTTTAATTTTGAAAAACCAACTTGCGCCTTCGGGATCAGAATTCACACTTGATGGGTCATCAACTATAGATTTATTATTTTCTATGACATTTCCTGATATTGGCGAATATACATCGCTTGCGGCTTTTGTTGACTCTACTACGGCCGCTTGGCCATTTTGCGCAACAGCTTTTCCTATTTCGGGAACTTCTACAAAAACAATATCTCCTAACATCTCTGTTGCGTGTTTGGTTATACCGATAGTTGCGATGTCACCTTCTACCGCTACCCACTCATGCTTTTTTGAAAATTTTTTTTCACTCATAGCTTCTCCTCACTTTGCATAATTTTTTTTATAAAAAGGTAATATAGCAACTTTTGCTTCATGCTTTTTTCCTCTTACTTCTAGTTTAATCTTCGTTCCAATTTCAGAGTAACTAGAATTCACATAGCCCATTGCAACTGATGCATTAATACTTGGTCCAAATGTTCCGCTTGTCACGATTCCTATTTCTTCATCGTTAGTTGAAAATATTTTTGTTCCTTCTCTAGCTATAATTTTTCCTTCCGGCAAAATACCAACTCTTAATTTTGGACTTCCTTTTTCTAAACTTTCTTTAATTTTTTCCCATCCATTAAATCCACCTTCTTCTCTTCTTTTTTTCCCTATTGCCCACCTTAAATTAGCTTCAATTGGATTTATTTCTTCGTTTAGTTCATGCCCATACAAACATAATCCAGCTTCAAGTCTTAATGTATCGCGCGCACCTAATCCAATCGGTTTTACTTTACTGTCTATTAATTTTTTCAATAAAAGTTCAGCTTGTGAGTTTAATACAGAAATTTCAAAACCATCTTCACCTGTGTATCCCGATCTAGTGACATAAATTTTTTCATTTACAAAATCAAAAGTACCTCCCTGCATAAATTTTAAATTGCTAACACCTTTTATATAATTTTCTAGAACCTCTGCTGATTTAGGTCCTTGTAGTGCGATCAGCGAGGTTTGTGTGCAAAGATGAAACTTATGATCATCATTTAATTGTTTAGAAATTTGTTTAATATCATTTTCTTTACAAGCCGCATTTAATATAATGCAAAAACCTTTCTCTCTTCTGGTTATTATAAGGTCATCAATAACTCCACCTTTGTCATTTAATAAAAATGAGTATTTTGATTGGTTTTCTTTAAGTCCTTTAAGGTCAGTAGGTATAATTTTTTCTAATGCTTCCTCGATATTTTTTCCACTAATATAAAACTGACCCATATGAGAAACATCAAAAAAACCTGCATATGTTCTTGTTGAGATATGTTCTTTGACTATTCCTTCTGAATACTGAATTGGCATTTCATATCCAGCAAAGGATACAAACTTTGCACCAAGATTTTTATGGTAATTATATAAGTTAGTTTTTTGTACTTGCATAATAACTCTTATCTTTTCCCAATCTGTCTATGGTACCTGAGAGATTTGCTCCTTCGGTGAGGCTTACGCCTGCTTTCCAGAGTTATTATTTTAACGGTCCTTTTGCCTGAGAGTTTCCTGGGTGTTGCTCCTTCGGCGCCAATATTATTGGACTCTCCCGTTAATTATTACTTTCGATTAATTTTAATTAAATGTCAATTAGATTAAGAGTCTTTAGAATATTTCTGTTCTAATGTTTTTAGAATAACGGCCAATAGTATTATACCTCCGCCTATAAACACACTCATTGGTGGAATTTCACTAAGGAAAACCCAAACCCAAAAAGGCCCGAGTAATGTCTCGACAAGCATTAATAAACCCACAACTACAGCTGGAGTTGATCTTGCGCCTATAACTATACACACAAAACCAAATGCATGTTGAAAGCTTCCCAATAAAAAACCGACTATTAAGTCGTGTTTAGATACCGCTATTGTTTCAGTCATAAAAAATGAAAAAAACATTATTATAAGACCACCAAAAAAAAGCGCAGGTACTAAATCCAAATTGGAATATTTTCTAATTAATAAAATGAGGAAGGCAAAATTAATAGGAACAAATAAAGCAGCAAGATTTCCTAATAGTGAGCCTGTATTTAAAGATCCACCGATCATTACTAAGATACCTAGCATTGCTAAAACTATAGATAGAAATGTTTTTAAACTTATTCTTTCTTTTAAAAAAAGATAACCAAATAATGCTAGCCATATTGTTTGGGTGCTTATAATAAATAAGACATTCGCTACTGTAGTTTCGCTCATGGCGTATACATAGGCTGTAAATCCAATCGCCATAGTCAAACCACCTAATACACCAGGAAAACCAGATTTTTTTATTATTGAGAAGGCTTCTTGTTTGTAAATTAAATAAAGAAATAAAATTAAAGTGGAATTAAAGAAAAAAGATCGCCAAAATAGTATCTGCCAAACATCTCCTCCTTCCCACTCTCTAATTAATAAACCACCCCAACTTAAAAAAAATGCTCCCATTAGAAGAAGGATGTATCCAGGAACTTTATATATTGATGTCATCTAAATTTTTTCAATATTCTATTGAAGTAATAATTTAATGTAATTGATCTAAGGATCATAAAAAATAATAAAGATAACCAAAGACCGTGATTGCCCAAATTTACAACCAAAAAATGTGAAGATAAAATAAAAAGAATTACTGAGAGAATCATTCCATTTCTCATTTCGGCAGTTTGGGAGGCGCCAATAAAAATACCGTCAAACTGATAACAAATAGACGCCACCGGAGGTATAATAATTATCCAAAAAATATAATTAAATGCTAAAAATTTTAAATAATCTAAGTCAGTTAATTCATTAATAATAAGTTGAAAGATAAATAAATAAATTAAAGATATAATTAAACCTGTAAAAATACTTAGTTGAAAAGAATTTATAACCACAGTTAAGAAAGAATTTTTAGCTTTTTTTCCTATAGTGTAGCCAACGACTGCTTCGGTAGAAAACGCATAAGCGTCTAAAAAAAAAGAAGCCAGCATTATAAATTGAATTAAAATAGTATTCACAGCTAAATAATTTTCACCAAGCTTAGAGCTTTGATAAGTTATCCATAAAAAAGAGAAGGTTAAAAGAATAGTTCTAATAAAAATATCAAAGTTAATATTAAATAATTGAAGCAACTTTCCTATATTAAATACTTTTCTAAATGTGAAGTAACCTCTAAGTTTATTTCTTAACTGAAAATAAACTAAAAATAAAAAAATGATAATTGTTAAGTAAGCTGCAGTAACAGTTCCTATTGCTACACCAAAAATTTCTAAATTATAATTTATAACAAGAATGGCACTTAAAATAGCGTTGCTAATGCAAAAAATTGATATCATTAAACTAGAAATATTTGTTTTTTGTAAGCCCAAATAATATCCGGCTAAAACATAAATTATAAGTTCTGCTGGCGCTGATAATATCCTTATTGAAATATAATTATTAATTAAGACAAAAGTCTCATCTGAAACTAAAAAAAAATACTTAATTGAAAATAAAATTGAATCTTTTAAAAAAATTATAACAAACCCAATTAAAAAAGCTAAAATTAAATTTCTAACAAGAATATAAATAGTTTCACTGCGATCCTTTCTACCTGAGGCTTGTGATACAAGTCCCACAGTTCCCATTCGTAAAAATCCAAAACTCCAAAAAATCATAGTAATTACTGATGTTGCAACACTGATCGCTGCTAAGTATTTTGCATTGTCTAAATGCCCCATCAAGCCAGTATCTACTAATCCAGCAAAAGGTATCGCTATATTAGAAAAAAAAATAGGAATAGATAATTTAAACAAATATGACTTTGATGTTTGTGCGGAAGTGCTCATTTCAACCTATGGGATATTTTATTCTTTGATTTTTTACAATTAAATAATATAAAGAGTCATAAAATGTTTGTTGAACAATCTATTATCCTACTTCAAATTATATTCATTGATATTGTAATGGCCGCTGATAATGCGATCATTATAGGGATGATAGCTGCAAATTTTGCTCCAGATAATAGAAAAAAAATTATAGCTTTTGGTGTTGCGGCCGCTTTTATTTTTAGAGTAGTTTTTGCACTCAGCGCAACTTTTCTTTTAGCTTTCTCATGGATTAAAATACTTGGTGGCGTACTTTTACTTTGGGTAATTTATAATTTGAGAAAAGATTTATTTGAGTCAAAAAAAGTAAGATCTCCAAATTTAAAATCAAAAGAAGTTGCATCGTTTAGTACTGGTGTTTATCAAGTTTTAATTGCAGACATTACATTAAGCTTAGACAATGTTTTAGGTGTGGCTGGTGCTGCTAAACAACATTATTGGCTGCTAGTTACAGGTTTGTTGTTGTCCGTGGTATTAATTGGAACTCTAGCTTCTTATTTTGCAAAATATATTAAAAAGCATAGGTGGTTAGGATGGGTAGGTATAGGAGTTATTTTTATAGTTGCGCTTCAATTAATTGTAGGCGGATTAGATAGTCTAGGTATAATTACTATTAATGTAAATTTTAGAAGTTTATTCCATGTATGAAAGACTTCTGTATTGTAGGTAGCGGTATATCTGGTTCAACGATTGCAAACCTACTAGCAAGAAAATATTCTGTAGAAATCTTTGATAAAGCAAGAGGCCCGGGAGGTCGAGCTTCTAACAGAAGATACAACAAAAAATTAAGTTTTGATCATGGTCTTCAATATTTTTCTCCTAAATCTTATGAATTTAAAAAATTTATAACAGTTTTAAAAAGAAAGAATGTTTTAAAAGAATGGATAGGTCAGCACTTAGATTTTACATTCGAAAAGAAAGAAAAGACAAATAAATATATTGGTAAAAAAGGAAACAATGATGTCTGCAAGCATTTAACAAAAAAAATAAAAGTAAATTATAATTCTACAGTTACAAATATAAAATTTAGTTCAAAATACTGGATAATTACTTTGAACAATAAGGACAAAGTGTTTTTTAAATATTTAATTTTAACATGTCCCTTTCCCCAATTAAAAAATTTGGCTTCAAAATGTTTAAACAAAAACATTTCAAGTTTGAAAGTAAGTATGTCACCAAATATCACGGTTATGGCTGCATACAATCATTATAATAAATTGCCTATAAGCAGTATTAAGTTTGATGATGAAATTATAGCCTGGGCTGCTAACGAAAATTCGAAAAATAGATTTAAAACTAATCAAAGTTTATGGACTATTCAATGCACAGAAGTTTTTTCTAAAAAAATTATTAATTTATTTAAAAAAGACAAAGATAAATATCAATCTATAATACTTAAAAAATTTGAGAATTTACTTGGATATCAAACAAAAAAAATTGTTTTTAAAAATATTCATGGTTGGAAATATTCTTATAACAAATGTAGAACTTCTCTAGAATGCGGCTGGGATTATAAAAAAAAATTAGGTGTTTGTGGCGATTGGTTCAATGGACCTAAAGCAGAAGATGCTTGGATAAGTGCTAATAAATTATACAAAAAGATAAAAAAAAACCCGCCTAAGTTTTAGACGGGTTTAATTTTTAATATATTACTATAATAACTAAAAGTTATAACCTATAGCAATTTTAGTTTCTTCTGTGTCTATGTCAGCACTGATTGTGTTCTTTTCACCAGTAGTAGAAGTGTGAGTGTATGTGCCAAAATCTGTTTCTACAAACTCAGCTTTAACAAAGAAGTTACCTACATAATATTTTGCACCAAAACCAGACATAAAACCGTAAAGATCTTTATCTGTATACGTTGATGTTGTTACGCTTGCAGAATCTACTTCGCTAGGGCTAACTGTTAATTCAGTTACTCCACCTTTTACGTACACACCAAAATTATCATTGAACATGATAGTTGGCTCTGCATAAAGTGTAAGAGGATTTTTAACTACAGCTTTTGCTGTTACAGTTCCTGACGGCGTACTTGATGTTCTAGAAGCTTTTCCAATTTCAGCTGTTCCATCTACGTATTCTAGACCTATAGTTGAACCTTGAGAAAAAGTGTATTCCGCAAACACTGAACCAATATCAGCTGATCCTTTTTTTGTTATAGCTGTAGAGATATTGTTAGATGGATCTGCTCCTGCACCTACAGTTTGTTCAGTACCTTTTGTTGAAAAATCGATTGAGCTGTAAACCGCCCCAATTGAAAGTCCTTCAAAGGCTAAGACATTTGTTGAAAAACTAACGATTGCAATCGCAGTTATCAACATTTTTTGTATATATTTCATTTTAGCTTTCTATTTAATTGTTATTTTTCGAAAATTAACTTGATCCTTAAATAACATTTACAGGTGTTTTTAAAAGTAAATTATTACCTCTTGAATTCAGTAAAGAAACAAAAAAGTCAATAAAATAGCTATTTTTATGTGTCATTTATATCACCATTTTATTTTAAATTTACGATTTTTACACAACATATTTTAGTGCAACATATGAATAAAAACGATTCCTCACTCTATTCATGCAGCTTACTTATCGTTGTTTTGATTTTTTTTCTAAAAAAGAAAGGCAAAATAAATCCAATAAAAGTAATGCTCCAAATGACTATAGATACATTGGAAGAAATTAACATAAACCAATCTCCGTCATGAATAGTCATAGCCCTTCTAAGGTTAGACTCCATGTGCTCACCTAGAATAACGCCCATAATTATAGGAACTAAGGGTATATCTAATTTTCTTAGCAACCAACCTAATAAACCAAACATCACCATAACAATTAAATCAAAGCTAGATCCTGAAATTCCATAAATACCAACAAAAGATATCATTGCCACAACAGGCATTAAATATTTTGAAGGTATTAATAATATTTTAGAGAAGTATTTAACAAGAGGAATGTTTAAAATTAATAAAACTATATTTCCTATAAATAAAGCTGCGATCAAGCCCCACACGACATCAGGATTTTGTTTAAATAAAAGCGGTCCAGGAGTTACATCTAACGTCATCAACATTGCTAGTAAAACAGCTGTTGTACCAGATCCTGGTACACCCAAAGCTAGCATTGGCACTAACGCTCCACCTGCTGCCGCATTGTTTCCAGCTTCTGGAGCTGCAACACCTCTTTCGTCACCTTTACCAAAAGTATCGTCTTTATTAGAAATTTTTTTTTCAAACGTATATGCAACAAAAGATCCTAGCGACGCTCCCGCACCAGGTAAAACTCCTGATAAAAAACCTAAAAAAGTGCCTCTGAATAATGATGGAATAATTTTTAATATAGTTTTAAGTTTAGGTATAATATTTCCAATTATAATACTTTTCTCTTTATTTAATTTTTCTAGATTGGTGTTCTCTATAAATACAAACACTTCAGAGACGGCAAATAATCCTACAATAACCACTAAAAAATCTATCCCATCATAAAGCTCTATTATTTCATAACTCATTCTTGGAACGCCTGTTTGATGGTCAACACCAATCGTTGCAATTCCTAATCCTAAACAAGATGCCAGGACAGTCTTGGCTTGATTCTTAGACGCCACCCCACCAAGTGTAGCGAATGCCATAACAAATAAAGCAAAGTATTCAACTGGCCCAAATAATAAAGCAACTTTTACAAGTTGCGGCGCTAATAAAACTAATCCAACTGTTGCAAACATAGCGCCAAAAAAAGACGCAAGTCCTGTAAGTGTAAGTGCTTCACCTGCTCTTCCATTTTTGGTCATTGGATAACCATCAAGACAAGTCATCATGGCAGGTTCATCTCCGGGAATATTTAAAAGAATAGAAGAAATTCTACCACCATACATTGCACCATAATAAACACTTGCTAGTAAAATCATTGATGAAGCAGCAGAGAGTCCTAATGAAAAAGATAAAGGGATTAAAATAGCGACACCATTTGCAGGCCCTAAACCAGGTAATGCTCCAAACATTGTACCTAAAATACAGCCAACTAACGCTAACGTAAAATTTTCCAGGGTAAGAGCAACTTTAAAACCGTCTATTAAAAGATCAAGTGTTTCCATTAGAATCCAAGTGGTCCTGTTGCAAGTGATAAACCTAAAACTTTTCTAAATAAGATAAAAATAGTAACTGATATAATTAGCCCTGCGGTAAAAGCTGATGACAATTTTGCACCCAATCTCCAAGATATAAAACTTGAAGCAAAAAAAGTTGAAAAAACAAAACCTATAATTGGTAAAAAAACTGCATACATAATTAAAATTAAAGCAGTCGTTAAAATTTCAATAATTTTTCCAAATCTAGGCCAGATAGGTTTTATATCTGGTTTGATAATTAAAAATAAAGATGAAGTAATTAAAAAGAATGAAACAATGTATGGATATATTTTTGGCCCAATATGATCTGAAATAAAACTTTCTTCTACTATAAATGCAGAAAAAATATAAAAAACTGATAATAAAAGTGTAAATACACCAAAGGCTCTGTCGTTCATAAAACTGCTAGCGCCTCTTGCGAGGCGCTATAATTTAGTTGATTTATTTAATTATGCCGATTTGTTTAGAAATAGTTTGAATTGAAGCAACCGAATTAGCAACAAAAGCTTCGAAAGCTTTTCCTGATAAATCTAGTGGTGCTAAACCATTCTTAGCCATTGTCTTTTTCCATTGTGGCGTATCATACATTTTTTTAATTGCACCAGCCCAGAAGTTATATGCATCATCACTCATTCCTTTTGGAACATAGAAACCTCTCCAGTTAGCTCCTACAACATTTACACCTTGCTCTTTCGCAGTGTAAAATTTAGAGAAATCACCTGGCAATCTGTTTGGTGATAGCACAGCTATAATTTTAATGTCACCTGCATCAACAAAACCTTTGATTTCAGAGACATCACCTGTAAAAATTTGAACATTTCCAGCAAGTAATTGAGTTACAGCATCTCCTCCGCCATCAAAAGAAACGTATTTAATTTTACGAACATTTGATATTCCATACTCTTTTGCAGCCATTAAAACTTTTAAATGGTCCCATCCACCTACAGCAGATCCGCCGCCAATAACCCATTTTTTAGGTTTTGATTTAAGATTTTCTAAAAGTTCTCCTAAAGTTACAACGTCTGAATCTCCAGCTACTGCTATTACACCATAATCAGCACCAATTGTTCCAACCCATTTAACTTGATCCATTGAATTTCCTGGATAAGCTCCTTGAGCAAGTCTTGTTGCTGTAGCTGCTGAAGCAGCAACTATTAATGAATCGTCTGAGCCTCTTTTATTAACAACTTCTGCGAAAGCTTTACCGCCACCGCCTCCGGCCATATTTGTAACTTCTAAAGAACCATTAATTATACTTAAATCTTGAAGCGCTTTACCTACTGCTCTGCAAGTAAAATCCCAACCACCGCCAGCATTAGCGGGAGCTATACATTTAGTATTGTTTGGTTCAAAAGAGAAGCTAGATACTGTTGAAAATAAAAATAAAGATAATACTAAGATTGTCTTTGATATAAATTTAAACATTTTTTCTCCTCGTTGTTATTTTTTAATTTAAGGTATTTCACCTTAATAAATAAAGGGAGTCAAACAGTTCTGAGATTAAAATACGTTAAAAAATACCTGAATCCGATAGTTTTTTTGGCTTATTGCCTTTTTTAACTTCTATATTTAATTTTTGAATATCTCTAAAACTTAATTTTTTTAAGTTCTGAACATTTTTTAAAAATTTTCTAGATTCACTAATTGTAATCAAACCATCCGTTAAAGATTTAAATTTTTCTATATAGTTTGATCTTGTAAATGGTCTTCTGCCATTAGGATGAGCATCTGCAATACCTAGTTCATCTGAAACAATACTGCCATCGCGCATAATAATCTCAACTTTTCCACCAAAACACTTTTGTTTTGGATCAGGATGGTGATATTTTTTAGTCCACTCAGGGTCTTCAAAAGTTTTAATTTTTTTCCATAAGTCTACAGTACTTTTTCTTTTAGTTCTTTCAGGCGCATAAGATTTAACATGATGCCAACTACCATCTTCTAAAGCAACTGCAAAAATATACATAATTGAATGATCTAAAGTTTCTCTGCTAGCATTTGGATCCATTTTTTGAGGATCGTTTGCTCCTGTTCCAATTACATTATGAGTATGATGGCTGGTATAAATATTAATACTATCAATTTTTTCTATATTTCCGACTCTTTTTCTTAAACTTCTAGCCAAATCTATTAAAGCTTGAGCTTGATATTCAGCTGAATGTTCTTTGGTGTAAGTTTCAAGAATTGCTTTTTTTGTCTCGTTTCTCTCTGGTAGAGGAACAGTATACTCAGCATTTTTTCCACTAAGCACGTAAGCGATTACGCTGTCTTCACCTTCATAAATTGGACTAGGGGCGCCCTCACCTCTCATGCATCTATCAACTGCTTCAATTGCTAATTTACCTGCGTGAGCTGGAGCGAACGCTTTCCAGCTTGATATTGCACCCTTTCTAGATTGTCTTGTTGAAATAGTTGTATGCAAAGCTTGTTGAACAGATTGGTAAACGGTATCTATATCTAAATTTAACATCGTACCTATTCCTGCTGCAACACTTGGTCCAAGATGTGCAATATGATCTATTTTATGTTCGTGCAAACAAATCGCTTTGACTAAGTTAACTTGAACTTCATAGCCTGTAATAATTCCACGAATTAAATTTGTACCATTACACTTCATTTGTTGAGCGACAGCTAAAATAGGTGGAATATTATCACCGGGATGTGAATAGTCTGCTGCAAGAAAAGTATCATGAAAATCTAATTCACGAACAGCGGTGCCGTTCACCCAAGCTGCCCATTCACAGTGAAATTTTTGTTTAGTGTCTATGCCAAAAATAGTTGAACCATTTTTTCTAGGATGAGCTAAAGCCATTTCTCTAGCTGAAACAACTGGCTTTCGATAAAATGATGCGATTGCTACTGAGGCGTTATCAATAAATCTATTAATTACCATATCGACAGCATCGCCACTTACTTTAGATTTGTCAGTTGCAATTTCTGCAATCTGCCAAGCTAATTGATCTTGTTTTTTTAAATTGGCTGACGACGGATGTACTTTTACTTTGATTTCTCTCACTGAATTAACTTAACATGTTTCTAAGCACATACTGAAGAATGCCTCCGTGTTTGTAATATTCAACTTCGTTTTCAGTATCTATTCTACATAGTAATTGAATTTTTTTTATCGTACCGTCCGTATATTTTATTTCACAATCCACTTCTTGTCTTGGTTCAACTCCTTTTTCAATGTTTACAAATGTGAATAATTCAGAACCTTTAATATTTAATTTTTTTCTGTCAAACCCTTCTTTAAATTGAAAAGGAAGAATGCCCATTCCAACTAAATTCGATCTGTGAATTCTTTCAAAACTCTCTGCAATCACAGCTTTTACTCCTAAAAGTTTTGTACCTTTTGCAGCCCAATCTCTTGAGGAGCCAGTGCCATATTCTTTGCCGGCTACAACTACTAAATCATTACCTCTTTTTTTATATTCCATGGCGGCTTCGTAAACACTCATAACTTTATTGTCTGGAAATAGTGTTGTTAGACCCCCCTCTGTGCCAGGTGCCATTTCATTTCTGATTCTAATATTTCCAAAAGTACCTCGCATCATAACTTCATGATTTCCTCTTCTTGCACCATAAGAATTAAAATCTTTTTGTTGAACTTGGTGGTTCATAAAATAATCTCCTGTAGGACTATCTTTTTTAATAGAACCTGCTGGTGAAATGTGATCAGTCGTAACTGAATCTGCCAAAAGTAAAAGTGGCCTTGCGTCTTTAATAGTAAAAAAACCCTCAGGTTTATCAGGTAAGTTTTCAAAGAAAGGCGGTCTTTTTACGTATGTAGAATTATCTTCCCAATTATAGATGCTACTATCAACTGTTTTAATTTGATTCCACTCTTTTGATCCCTCAGAAACATTTGAATATCTATTAACAAACATTTCAGCATTAATTGAAGTTAAAATTAAGTCTTCTATTTCTTTGTTGCTTGGCCAAATATCTTTTAAAAATACATCTTTGCCAGATTGATCTTTGCCTAAAGGTGTTTTGTATAAATCAAAATGCATTGTGCCAGCTAAAGCGTAAGCAACAACTAGCGGTGGTGAAGCTAAATAATTAGCTTTTACATCTGGGTTAATTCTACCTTCAAAATTTCTATTGCCTGATAAAACAGATACTGCATAAAGATTTTGTTTTTGGATAGCATCTGAAATGTTTTGGTTTAATGGACCTGAATTTCCTATACACGTAGTGCAACCATAACCTACGAGATTAAATCCAAGTTGATCTAAATATTTATTTAATCCTGCTTTTTCTAAATAATCGGTTACGACTTGAGATCCTGGTGCTAGTGAGGTCTTAACCCAAGGTTTTACCTTTAAACCTTTTTCAATTGCTTTTTTTGCCAATAAACCAGCTCCAATTAAAACACTTGGATTAGAGGTGTTTGTGCACGATGTAATTGCAGCAATAACGATGTCACCATCTTTTATACTAAAATCAGCTCCATCAACTTTAGCTTCTATTGATTTTTCTCTTTTAGTGTTTTCTTTGTAAACTTTTGCAAAAGCAGTTGATGCCTCTGTTAGAAGGACTTTATCTTGAGGTCTTTTTGGCCCAGAAATACTTGGTACAACTGTTCCTAAATCTAAAGAAAGAGTATCTGTAAAAATCATATCATCACTTGCCCAAAAACCTTGTGCTTTAGAATAAGTTTCTACTAAATCAATTGTGTTTTGGTCTCTGCCAGAGAATTTTAAATATTTCAAAGTTTCTTCATCAACTGGAAAGAAACCACATGTAGCACCATACTCTGGTGCCATGTTAGCAATGGTTGCTCTATCAGCTAATGTTAAATTTTTTAATCCTGATCCATAGAACTCTACAAATTTTCCAACCACTCCTTTTGCTCTTAACATCTGAACAATAGTTAAAACTAAATCTGTAGCAGTTGTACCTTCTGTAAGTTTTCCTTCAACCTCAAACCCTATAACTTCTGGAATTAACATTGAAATCGGTTGTCCTAACATTGCCGCCTCGGCTTCTATGCCACCTACTCCCCATCCTAAAACTGATAATCCGTTTACCATTGTAGTATGACTGTCTGTACCAACTAAAGTATCAGGATAAGCATAGCTGTCTCCGTCTAGTTCTGTTGACCAAACAACTTTTGATAAATACTCGAGATTGACCTGATGACAAATTCCTGTTCCTGGTGGCACTACTCTAAAATTATTAAATGCTTTTTGGCCCCATTTTAAAAAAGAATATCTTTCACCGTTTCTTGAAAATTCTTGAGCTACATTATTTTTAAATGAATCTTTCGTGGCGTAAGCATCAACCATCACTGAGTGATCAATTACAAGATCTACTGTTGATAGGGGATTGATTTTGTTTGGATCTTTATTTTTAGATTGTACCGCATCCCTCATCGCAGCAAGATCAGCAACTGCAGGTATACCTGTATAATCTTGCATCAAAACTCTTGCAGGTCGGTAAGCAATCTCTGTATTTGAACTTTTAGTTTTCAACCATTCTTTTAAAGCTAATATCTGTTTTTTATCTACAGTTAAGTCATCTTCATATCTTAGTAAGTTTTCTAATAAAACTTTAAGAGATTTTGGAAGTTTAGATATACCCTCCAACCCATTTTGTTCAGCTTTTTTTAAATTAAATATTTTATAATTTTTTGAAGAGACTTTAATTTCGTCTAATGATTGAAATGAATTTTTACCCTTTTTTAACATTCGCTATACATAGAACATAATAACACAAACGATAAGTAAAAAAGACATTGAGTAGTTGAAATTACTCATAAATTTTTCACTTGTGGCAAATTTTCTCAGGTATGTACCCGTTAAGCACCAAGTAGCTTGACTTCCGACGGCAATAAAAAACATAACAATAACAAAAATTATTGAGTCTTTTAGGTAATTATTTTGTGTATCAATAAAAAGTGAGATTGCTGTTAATCCTGCAATAATACTTTTTGGATTTACAAACTGAAAAAAAAAAGTATTTAAAAATGTTATAGGCTGAGACTTTTTTGCTTTTTTTTTCATTTTTGTAAAAGAAATCTTATAAGCTAAAAAAACTAAGTAAATAGAACCAAGTATTTTAATAATAAATTGTATTTCTTCAAATTTCTTAAAAACAATTCCTGATCCAATTACCAAAATTATACTAAGCAAAGTCCATCCAGATATAACTCCTACCATTGTTGGTATTGTTTTTACAAAACCAAAATTAAATGCTGAGTAAGAAGTGACTATGTTGTTTGGGCCCGGGGAAAATCCTGCGGCTATACCAAATAGTATTAACGGAACTAATTCTAATTCCATTACCTAGTGTTCTGCTCTAAATCTATTGTGACATGCGGAACAATTACTCCACATTAATTTTTTTTGTATTGCTCTTAAATCTTCAGCAGTATCTATCGCTTTTGTAAGTTGTATCATGTCAAAGGAAGCCTTTTGCATTAAAGTCACAAACTCATCTGAATTTTCCCAAATAGTTGGAAGAGCTTCTGTTTTAAAACCTTCTTTAGTGTTTTCTGGAAAATAATTTAACAATTTTTTATAATTATCAGACATTTCTTTCATTAAGGGTTTTGCTTCCTCAATTTTTTTTGACTTAAGTAAAATAGAAATTTTTTTTGCTGTTTGATAATTCTTGCTAAAAATTGCTTTTCTTCCCTTAATAATTTCTTCTACACTTTGATTGGCATAAGACGAGATAGAGAAGTTTAAAGAAAAAGTGAGTGCGATAAAAAGTATTTTTATAAATTTCATAATTTATTTTGAAAGATTTATATAGTCATAAACACTGAAGATTTGCCATCAACAAGTTGATAAATAATATAGGGTTCTACTTTTTCTCCTGGCATTCCTGGTGTCCCTATTGGCATTCCAGGCAAAGCTATACCATCTATATCAGGTTTTTCTTTTAATAATTTATTTATGGCTTCAATAGGAACATGACCCTCTATAAAATATTTACCTAAAATAGTAGTATGGCAAGATTGCATTTCTAATGGAATGTTGTATTTTTTTTTAATGAGATGAAGACTTCTCATGTCTGTTTGCTTAACTTTAAAATTTTCTTCTTCTAGAAATAAAACATATCCATAACAACATCCGCAAGATGAAGTTTTAATGACTTCAACATTGTATTTACTAGGGTTTGTAACGGCTGAAGCATCTTGTTTATTAATGACAAAACCAAAAATTAAAAAAAATGATATTAATAAAACTACTAATGTAGCTGATCTAGAAAAAATATTTTTAAAATTTATAATATGATATTATTAATTATGGAAGTTTTTAACAGTTCCGAAAAATACGGTCTAGTAGCCAAATTGTTGCACTGGATTACGTTTATCGCTTTAATGGCGCAAGTTCCTTTTGGGTTTTATCTTGTTGGACTTGAGTTTTCTGACCAAAGAATAGATCTTGAGAATATTCATATTCTTATAGGGATAAGTGTTTTTTATTTTGTGCTAATTAGACTTATTTGGAAGTTATTTAATCCTAGTCCGAAATCTGAGCGCATTTTTTTCAAAGGACAAGCTTTAATAGCTAAGGCAAATCATTTTTTATTATATCTAAGTATATTCTTAATCACCATTTCTGGTGTGCTTAAAAAACTTTATATGGGTGAGAGATTAAACTTTTTTATATTTGAATATGGTTTTAAAGAATCAAATTTTCAATTAGCAGATAGTTTTTATATAGTGCACATATATGCTAATTATTTATTGATCGCTTTAGTGAGTCTTCACATCTTAGCTACGATTGCCCATCATGTTTTTTTTAAAGATAAAATCTTAAAGAAAATTTTTTAATAATATTGATTATTGGTTTCTTATTAGAGGATAAACTTTTGGACTTAGAAACTTTAGATTAGTTGCAATAATTAAAAATAAAGTTACTAACCCAATAATAAAACCTAATAAAATTAGAGATTTAAAATCAAACTGCCAATTCAGTTCAAATATATTTTCAATAATAAAATAAGAGCTTGTAGCAGCAAATAATATTGCAATAAAAATTACTGACATAAACATAATTAAAAATTCTATCACGGATGAAAAAATAATTTCTTTTTTTGAGAAGCCTAAAATTTTAAACACTAAATTTTGAAACTCTTTAACCTTTCCTTGAACCATTATTGCGCTTGATATCACAATTAAACCAATGATAATCGTTATCGCTGAAATTAATTTTACTGCTACAAATACCTGATTTAGAATAGCGGTTACTTTTGTTAAATAATCTGCAATTTTAATTATAGATATGCTTGGTAAACTATCTATCATATTGATTTCATTAAATTTATTAACATCGTTGAATTTTGCGGTAGCAAGATACTCATGTGGGATATTTTTTGCATACTGAGGATTAAATAACATTGCAAAATTTATACTTAAATCTCTGTAGTCAACATCTCTAAAATTAATAACTTCGCCATCAATTTCTTTTCCATAAATATTTAGAGTAAAAATATCTCCAATTTTAATTCCAAAATCTCTCGCCACTTTTGCGTCTAATGAAATTTGCAATTGATTTGGCCTCATAAGATCCCACCAATCACCTTCAATAATTGGGTTATCTTTTGGTGCAATATCTGACCAAGACGATCTTCTCTCACTTCTTATTACCCAATAACTATCATTGCTTGGTTTAATAAAAGTTTTGGGATCCTTTCCATTAATTTTGGAGACTCCCGATGTAATTATAGGAACAACTTCTAAGTTTACATCTTTTTCCATATTTAAAATTTTTTGAACAAAAGTATCTTTCTCATTTTGTTGAATACCAACAAAAAAATAATCTGGTGCAATTTCAGGAATGGATTTACCTATTTCTCTTTTAAAATTAGTTCCCACCATTGCAAGGGTAAGCAACAAAGTCACTCCTAGTCCAAGAGACATGATGGTTATAGGTGTTATGCTTTTAGTTTGAGTAATATTTTTTATAGACACTTTTAATGGAATATTTGACTTATTTTTTAGTTTTTTTAACAAAAGAATTATTGTCCTCGATAGTAGGAAAAAAACTATTAAGCAGGTAAAAAATGCACCAAAGTAACTTAGGCTATAGCTTGGATTTGCAGATCCAACAGTAAACAGCATTACTAACAAGCATAACAAGACAAGACTTAATATGATAGATTTCTTAGAATAGTAAAATTGTAGATTTTGAAAAACATTTCTAAATAAATTTGATGCCTTAATTTGATCAATTGCATTAATAGTTGGTATAGAAAATATTATTAAAACCAATAAACCAACAATAAAAACTTTAAAAAGATTAAATATTGAGAATAGTGGTTGAATACTTAAGCCTAAACCTTTTGAAATATAAATATTTGCAACAGGCACAAATAAAAAACTTAATGCAAATGAAGCTAGGGTTATTATTATAAGAAGAATAAGTAATTGAAGATAATAAATTTTTTTTATATCAACTGAGAAAAACCCTGCAGCTTTTCTTACCGCTATAGACATATTGTTTTGGTTAATAAATGAGAGAAGAGTATTAGCTATTCCTATGCCTGCAATTAGCATCGCACTAATTGATACTAATGATAAAAACTGTGAAAAGTTATTGATTATTCTCTTAAGTCCACTTGCTGAGTTTTCTGGATATCTTAAAATTACTTTTTGATCATCTTTAAAAATATCTTGAATTTGTTTTTTTAATTTTTGTGTATCATCGCTTTCATTAAATCGAACCTTATATTCATAATTTAAAAAACTACCAATATTCAATTTTATCAAATCTAAAGTTTGCTTTCCTGTTAAGGCAAAATCCCCAAAAGCAACAAAACCGCTTACATCAGGAACTGTTTTAACTATACCTGCAACAATGAAAACCTGGTCTTGAACTTTAATTTTTTCATCTATTTTTAGTTTTAATGATTTAAAGATATTTTCGTTGACCAGAATAGTATTGGTTTCTTTGTGAATACGATCAAAGGCTCCTTCAGGTTCGTAGGTCACCGAACCATATAATGGATATTGTTCATCAATAGTTTTAATTCTAGTAAATAAAGATTGATTATTTTGTCGATCCAAAGTTGAGATCATTGTACTAAATTCAACCATCTGTGAAACGGTTGCTATGTCTTTAACATTGTTAACAAGATCTAAATTTCCCTTAGATCTGTTGTAATCAATCTCAAGATCGCCTCCTAAAAGAGCTTTGGCATTATCATTGAGTTCTTTTTTTAAACTATCTTCAATGGTTAGGATTGAGCTTAAAATAAATAAGCTTATAAATAATGTAACAATAATACTAAAAATTTTTTTGAAATTTCTACTTAAATCTTTAAATGCGTATTTAATGATTAGCCCTAATTCATTTAATTTAATCAATTTTTCCATCTTTTATCTTTATTTTTCTTTGGGTCATATCTGCTAATTTTTCATCATGTGTAACCATAATTAAAGACGATCCCTCTTCTTTTACATAGTTAAATAATATTTCAGAAATCATTGCAGAATTTTCACTGTCTAAGTTACCAGTTGGTTCATCTGCTAAAATTAATTCTGGTTTCATTGCAATCGATCTTGCAATCGCAACACGTTGCTGCTCACCACCAGATAACTGACTAGGCAAATTGTTAAATCGGTGTTTTAAACCAAATCTTTCTAATAATTCTTTTGCTTGATTGTATGGATCTTTAAACTTATTTAATTCTAAAGTTAAAGCAACGTTTTCTACTGCTGTGTAGTTTGGAATTAAATAAAAAGATTGAAAAACAATTCCAATATTTTTTCTTCTTATTTTTGAAACTTCGTCTTCACTTATCTTTGTAATTTCTTGGTTTTGAAAATAAATTTGACCAGATGTCGCTTTTTCAAGTCCTGCGATCAGCATAATTAAACTTGTCTTTCCTGAACCACTTTCCCCAACGAATGAAATGGTCTCTTTTTTCATTGTTTTTAAATTAATATCTTTTAAAACCTTGATACTATCGTTGCCAGTTTGATATGTAAGATTAACTTGATTTAACTTTAGAAGTTCGCTCATGATTAGACGTTTTATTATTAAAATTATTGTTCTCTGTCTAGTAAGCATTAAAGCATACGCAATTGATAAAGTTCTTTTATTCGGTGATAGTGTGATGGCTGGGTATGGATTGCCGAGTAATCAGCGCTTATCAGTAGTTTTAGAAAATGATTTAAAAAAATCTGGACATGAAATTAAAGTCATTAATGGAAGTGTTTCTGGAAGCACATCTTCAGGAGGATTAAATAGAGTTGACTGGACTTTGTCTGAACCTGATATTGATTTAATGATTTTGGGCCTTGGGGCTAATGATATGCTAAGAGGAATAAATCCCAGTGAAACTAAAAAAAATTTAGAAAAAATTATTCTTACTGCTAAAGACAAAAATGTAGAAATAGTTCTGGCTGGAATGTACGCACCAACTACTCATGGAGTTAATTACAAAAATGATTTTGATAATATCTATACTAGTCTCTCAAAAAAATATGATTTAATCTTAATTCCTTTTCTTTTAGAAGGTGTAGCTCTTAATCCTGAATTAAATCAAAGCGATGGAATGCATCCAAACTATGAAGGGACTTTAGTTGTAAGTAAAACTATTAAAGAAACGATACTTGAAATAAAAAAATAATTAATGACAAGCCTGATTAAATTTTTTTAATCTCCAATAATTATATGGCCAAGGTGTTACAAATCCTGCAGTTAACATAACAGGTATAGCCCACCAAGTTAACATTGCACCTCCAGTTAAAAGATAATCGGTTAAATTCATAGCTGCCTCCATACTAATCATTGAAATTAAACTCATTCCAACAGCTGTTTTAAATGCATTTTTAAAAGTAAAATTTTGTTTAATTAATATTATGGTTTCTAAAATGATGCTGGTAATAATTCCATTGATTATAGCTAAAGTCATAATTGCTAAAACAGGAAAAGGAATTTGTGTTAGTTGAAAAAATAAAATAGTACCAAAGTCGCCAATTGAACATCCAACTAAACACCAAGAAGTGTTTTTGGCACTTCGAGACCAAGTATGTTTACAGCTCCAATGAAAAGTCTCTGAACTCATTAAGCTATATCTAAACCATTCTCAGTTTTTTGAGACGGGTGAACCAAGACAACTTTTCCATCTTTTTCAATAGCGCCAAGAACTAATACTTCTGATGTAACACCTGCAATATTTTTTGTCGGAAAGTTACAAACACCAATGACTTGCTTTCCAACTAAATTTTCAGCATTATAAAAATGGGTAATTTGTGCAGAAGATTGTTTAATGCCAATTTCTTTACCAAAATCAACTTTAACTACTAGAGATGGTTTTTTTGCTTTTTCATTTTTCTTAACTTCTAAAACAGTTCCTACTTTAATTTGGACTTTTTTAAAATCGTCATATGTAATTTCCATATTTACTCCTTTCAAAAAAAAGGGGGCTTTCGCCCCCTTTTAAGTTTTTATTATTTTACAAATTATAGAGGTGCGTATCCACCTTTAGAAAATTTATAAAAAATGTAAAGAGGATCTGTACTTGTGGCAACTACATCACCTTTTTTATCAAAGTTGATTTTACCAATGACAGTATCAAATTCCATTGATCTCATTGCTTTCTTCACATCATTAGGTTTCGTAGATTTAGCTTTTGTTGCTGCTTGCTCGAACACTTGTAGAGCTGCATAAGAGTAAAGAACATAACCTTCTGGATTTAACCCAGCGTCTTCAAATCTTTTAACAACGGCTTTTGCACTAGCTTTGCCTCTTGGATCTGGACCAAAAGTCATTAATGTGCCTTCACCAGCATCACCTGTGATGTTCCAATATTCTTGAGTAACTAAAGCATCTCCACTTATAATCTGTACATTCATGCTTTGATCTTTCATTTGTCTAGCCATCAAGCCTGCTTCAGCGTGGTAACCACCTATGTAAAGTACATCAATATTTTTTGATTTAAGTTTTGAAACTAAAGCTGAGTAATCTTTTTCACCCGCTGTATATGCTTCATACAAAGCTGCTTTAAGACCATTTTTTTTCATATTTTTTCTAGTCTCATCAGCTAAACCTTTTCCATAAGCAGTTTTGTCATGGATAACGGCAACTTTTTTTCCTTTGTAATTATCTGCAATATATTTACCAGCAACTTCACCTTGCTGATCATCTCGACCACAAACTCTAAAAATGTGATCTGATTTTGCTTTATCAGTATAATTAGGATTTGTTGAAGCTGGAGTTACTTGAATTATACCTGCCTCTGAATAAACTGCTGATGCTGGAATTGAAGAACTAGAACAAAAATGTCCTGCAACATATACTGCGCCCATACCAACAAGTTTGTTTGCAATTGCAACAGCTTGTTTAGGATCGCAGGCGTCATCACCAATTACTAATTTTACTTTTTCTCCGTTTATTCCACCTTTTGCGTTAATGTCTTTTTCCCACATCTCTGCACCGTATTTTAATTGCTCACCGAAAACTGCTAAGTCTCCAGTCATTGGTCCTGCAGAAGCTACAACAACTTCAGCTTTTACTGACATGGTACCAATCATTAAAAAAGCAGCTATCAAAGATATTGATTTTTTTAAATTTTTTAACATGTTTATTTTTCCTGTGTTTAATTAATTAATATCCGATTAAACAACAGTGCTTGAAACTTGTAAATACGTATTTATTGGTTAGTTTATGTTGCTAGAGTTGATTCTAGCCTCCACCCTCCAGGTAGGCAGCTTGTATGTCTTGATTTTTTAACAATTCTTGTCCAGTGCCTTGGATGGTTACTTTTCCGTTAACTAAAACATATGCTCGGTCAGCTAATTCAAGTGCTTTTTTGGCATTCTGTTCAACTAGAAAAATTGTAACTTTTTTTTCTTTATTTATATTTCTTATAGCAAGAAATATTTGGTTAACTAATTTTGGAGCTATCCCTAAAGATGGTTCGTCTAATAAGAGCATTTTTGGTCTTGCCATAAGCGCCCTTCCTATTGCGAGCATTTGCTGCTCACCTCCTGACAACGTTCCTCCTCTTTGTATTTTTCTGTCACTTAGTACAGGAAAAAGTTCAAATATTTCTTTAATATCATTTAAATAATTTTTTCCATTTTCAAAAATATTCGATCCAAGCTTCAAATTTTCTTCGACTGTTAATTTAGAAAATATTCTTCTTCCTTCTGGAGATTGAGATATTCCTAATTTTACAATTTTATGCGGTTCTTCTTTTTCAATATTTTTGCCTTCAAAAATAATTTCACCTTCTCTTGGTTTGTTAATTCCGCTTACAGTCATTAATAGTGTAGATTTTCCAGCGCCATTGGCGCCAATAAGTGAAACTATTTCTCCTGTGTTGACCTTAATACTTACATCTCTAAGTGCTTGAATCTTACCGTAAAAAGTTTGAATATTTTTTATATCAAGCATTATTCCTCTACTCCTAGATAGGCTTCTATAACTTCTTTACTGTTTCTTGTGTCTTTTGCTGTTCCTTCAAATATTTTTTTGCCATAGTTTAAAACAACAACATGGTCTGAAATTCCCATTACAACACTCATGTCGTGTTCTATAAGTAATATTCCTGTTTGTTTTTCAGTTTTAATAAATTTTAGAAGTCTATTTAATTCTGAAGACTCTTTTGGGTTTAAACCTGCGGCTGGCTCATCTAAACACAAAAGTTTAGGTTTTGTGCACATTGCTCGAATGATTTCTAACTTTCGTTGATCGCCGTAAGAGAGATCTCCAGCGTTGTCATCTGCTCTAGGGGTAAGGCCTGTTATGTCTAGCCAGTATTTAGCTTTTTCAACTGCTTCTCTTTCTTTGTCTTTGTATCTTTTTAAATTTAACAAACCATAGATAGAATATCCTGAGGCAATCATTAACTCATTATGTTGTGCAACTAAGAGATTTTCTAATACGGACATCGAAGAAAACAATCTTATATTTTGGAATGTTCTTGCCACTTTTGCTTTATGAGAAATTTTAAAATCTGTATATTTTTTTAATGATATTGAATCATTATCTTTATGAAGGATCATCTCTCCTTCTGATGGTTTATAAAAACCAGTTAAACAGTTAAACACGGTTGTTTTTCCAGCGCCATTCGGTCCGATAATTGAAGTTATCTGACTCTCATCAGCTGAAAAGCTCAAGTTGTCTATGGCTATTAAACCACCAAATTTCATTGTTAAATTTTCAACAGATAAAAGTTTATTGCTCACTTTTTATCTCCATGAAGTTTAATAGTTGGTTCTCTGTTGGATAAAATACCTTTTGGCTTAAAGAGCATGATTAAAACCATGGCTAAACCAAAAGCTATCATTCGAAACTGTTCTAACTCTCTAAAAATTTCAGTAAATCCGATTAAAAAAATAGCTGCTAAAACTACTCCAGTTTGAGAGCCCATACCTCCCAAAACAACTATAGCTACGATAATTGCAGACTCAATAAAGGTAAAGCTTTCAGGACTTACAAATGTTTGTTTTGTTGCAAAGAAAGCTCCTGCAAAACCTCCAAACATTGCACCAATGGCAAAAGCTGTTAATTTTGTATTAGTTGGATTTACACCTAAAGATTTGCAGGCAATTTCATCTTCTCTCAAGGCTTCCCAGGCTCGCCCAACAGGTAATTTTCTTATTCTTAATGTAAAAAAATTCGTAACAAGAGCCAAGATTAAAATTAAATAATATAAAAAAATTAATTTATGTGCAGTTGAATATTCAAGATTAAAAAAAGTATGAAAAGAATTTTCTCCCTCTTTCAGATTGTTAGTAAAAGGTAACCCAAAAAACGAAGGTCTTGAAATACCTCCAATACCATCTGGCCCACCTGTAAGATCATACCAATTTAAAAGAACAATCCTAACAATTTCTCCAAATCCTAAAGTCACTATCGCCAAATAATCTCCTCTTAGTCTTAAAACTGGAAAGCCCAACAAAATTCCAGCGAAAGCTGCAAAAATGCCGGCTAAAGGCAAACAGATCCAAAAAGACCAACCAAAAGTAGTCGACAACAAAGCAAATGAGTATGCACCAACAGCGTAAAAAGCTACATAACCTAAGTCAAGTAAACCAGCTAAACCAACTACAATATTTAAACCCCAGCCCAACATAATATAAGTCAAGACCATTATTCCAACGTCCAACAAATATCGATCAGTGAAAGGCAAGAATGGATAGGCAACAGCAAACAAAAAGCCTGTGATGGCTATATGTTTACCTTTGTTAGAAAAATAATTTGATATACTTAGTTTTGTGTTTTTAAGAAAAGCTATTTCTGTTTTTCTGCTTGAGTTTAAATTAATTAAAAATCTTCCAAGTGCAGAACCGACAACTAAAAAAAATACCATTAGCCACTGAGGATCAATGTACAAACCCTCTTTTTGTAGTCGAGTTCTAAGTCCAACAATCGGACCAAAAATAGCTAACGCTATTAAACCGGTAAACAAACTATCTTTAATATTTTTTTTTAACTCAACAGAATTATTCATTGTTTAAACTTTTTCAATTTCTGGTTTGCCTAAAAGTCCTGTTGGAAAAAAAATAAGCGTTACGATTAATACTGAAAAGGCTGCTACATCTTTATACTCTGATGAAATATAACCAGACCACATTACTTCTATTAATCCTATAATTAGCCCACCTAGCATAGCTCCTGGCAAAGAACCTATCCCACCAAGAACAGCGGCTGTAAATGCTTTGATGCCAGCTAAAAAACCAATGTAGAAATCAATTACGCCATAGTAAAGAACGAACATCATACCTGCCACTGATGCTAAAGATGATCCTATAATAAAAGTTACAGATATTGTTCGATCAACATTTATTCCTAAAAGTGAAGCCATCGTTTTATCTTGCTCACATGCTCTTTGTGCTCGTCCAAGATCAGTTTTGGTAATTAGAAAAGTAAACCCAGCCATGAGAGCAATAGTTAAAAGGACCATGAAAATTTGAAGATGACTAACAATTACGACAAAGTCTGATTCTTTAAAAAATTCAAACTTTCCAGTTATAATTGGGTGAATAGCTTTTGTTCTTGCGCCTTGTGCTACTTGCACAAAGTTCTGTAAAACAATTGACATTCCTAGTGCAGAAATTAAGGGTGCTAATCTGAAAGATCCTCTTAATGGTTTGTAAGCTAATTTTTCAACTGTCCAACCATAGCAAGCAGTAAATAACATCGATATTAATAAAACAAAAAGTAAAATAAATGGAAGAGCTATGCTTGTTAAGCCAAAAATAAGAAAACTAATTATTGCAATAAAAGCACCAATCATAAAAATATCCCCGTGTGCAAAATTTATCATTCCAATAATTCCGTAGACCATGGTGTAACCAATTGCGATCAAGCCATAGATAGAACCGAGGGTAACGCCGTTTACAAGTTGTTGAAGAAAATACTCCATATTATTTTTATTTACTTAGCTTTGTATGAATATTGTTTAAAGCCACATTGAGTTTGCTATAAAATTTATTTTTTTGTAATTCTCTTAGAGCTTGTTCGTTTAATCCTCTTGGTGTTTGAGACTCAGCAACTAATTTTTTTAATCCACTTGATTTTTTATTAACTGCATCTTGTGAAAGTCCCAAAAATAATTCTGTAATATAATTAGTAGCTTTAGATTTCTCCACTCCTTTTCGGACTAACCAATCAGTACTTGTTTTTAAAAGTTCATAAAATGGAGCCATCAAAGAAGATGTAGACCAAAACTTACTACAAATTTTTTCACTTCTAACTTCTATAACAATACCTAGATGATTAAAGAAATTTTTTGCAGTCTTATTAGGTGGGCATACCACAATTGGTCCTTTTTTAATTTCAATTGGAGGCAAAGGTATAGCTCTTGTAATATTTTTATTTTTTGTAAGTTTTTTTAAATTGGCAAGATTTATAGTTGAAATAAAACTGATAATCTTTTTACTTGATGTAAATCTAAGTTTGTCTAAAATTTTCAAACCAACATTAGGCGTTACCGCTAAAAAAATTATATCTGATCGATCGATTACTTCCTGGTTATCTTTTGCTATTTTAACAGATCTAAATTTTTTACTTAATTTATTTGCAATAATTCTATTTCTTGGTGAAATATAAATCTTTGAGTTCTTTAACTTTGATTTAAAAATTCCATAAATAATAGATGATGTTATTTTTCCTGTTCCAATAAAACCAAATTTCATATGTAGCTGAAGAATAGCGAAGCTTTTTTATTTAATAAAGAAAATTAATGAGAGAAAAAAATACCATGAATTCTTAGTAATTCTCGGCTAAGATCAGAGTGCTTTTTAATGGTAAAGATCATTAATTTTAGCTTAACTAATATTTAGGATTTTGTAAAATTTAATTGAAAGTATTTGTAATAACTGGTGGGCCAGGGTAAAAGTCGTTACCATCACACGCACCATCACCACTTCCGTCATTAAATTGTAAAGCTGCAGATAAATCAAAAGCTATGGACATACGAGGTATTTTTCCAGCTTGAGGAGTAAAAGATTCTGATAATTTCCATCTAAATTGTAAAAAATTATCATTATCAGCTATGGTCCCTGCGGTACCCGTACCGCCAATAGCTGTAATAGAATTTAGATCTTCTTCATAAGTTGTATCATCTCGTGCGGCCATTGCTTGCGCTGCTCCAGAAGTTCCAGCTGTTGCTCCCCCTGCATCTTCGGTGCCGGCAGTTCCTCCAGTTTTACAAGTAGCGGCACTACTTCCTGTAGTAAGAAGTGAGCCTCCTACTTTAAATAATCTTGTTATGGTAATTTGTGCGTGAGTATACGTCTTTCCAACTTCAAGTAATCCAGCGTTACCAAATGATACTGCAGAAGATGAGTCACTTAAATCCATTTCGATTCCGCTAGTATTCTCTCCTACAACCGTACTATCAACACAGGATGCTAGTGTACTTGCGCCAGTACAATATTCAAGTTTATGAGCAGTTACTAAATATGATGTAGGTCTACCTGATGCAGCTCCTGCAAAAACGTGATTAGCTAACAAAATTGTAAGGCTTAAACTTAGTGTTATAATTTTAAAATATTTTTTCATAATTATTTAGATGTAAATATAATTGATCCTTGTATTTCAACTGCAAGATTATTATTTCTTCTTACCTTGTCTTTTAAAGCTGCTTGCATGTCCTTTTTAACAAAAGCTTCTTGCGCTATAGCTCCGTCTAATAGAGATGGTTGGTTGCTTCTTGGTGGATGAATAAATGTTAATTTGTAATTATTTACATCATCTTGACCATCAACACTTGACACATCCTGCTCTGCTGTAAATCGTAATGACGGACTTAACGCCATTTCTAATGAGTGAATATTACCTTTGTTATCTTGGTTTGATTTTTCATTTTCAAATCTATAGCCTTGATAATTAAATATTACCCATGGCATGTAGGGAATTTGAGAGCTAACATTATACTCTTGACCACTTAATATTTGTTCTGCCGTTCCTTTAATAATTTTTTTATTTGTAGCTTTTTGATAAAGGTTAAAGTTAAAATCTAACATTGCTGCTTTAGCCTCCAAACCAGCACCTAATCTTTTGTGTCCTTCTGACAAATCTTGATCATAAAAAGTATTTGCACCAAACATCATTGATTGATTGATCTGAATTTAAAATTCTATAACCTAATCCTAAATTACCAATCATTCTTTGTTTGTCGTTAATGTCTTGGTTGTGCACACTAAATTGAGTAAACAAATTTGAATTTTCTTTTGAAATAATGTCTCTAACACCTAAAATGTTATACTGAAAAACACTTTCCCCATCTCTTGCTCCCCTTATAAAATTACTATCTCTTATGCTGATATCAACTTCTGTTAATCCTTCACCTGGAATTAAACCTGATACAAATTTTGTAGTTTTTTCCCCAACGTTACTAATGGCTACAATTTCAGGAGGGAGATCCGCACGAACTGAGGTTACGCTAAAAAGCATTAGTATGTAAAAGGCTAAAAAGATTTTCATTATAAAATTAAAGTATTTATGTCTAAAAAACATGTATATCAAGACAAAAGAAAATAATTCAACTAGCTTATGCTGGATAAAATAGTGAGAAAAATAAACGATACTATCGTTGGTAGGACTAGATTTTTCTTACTATAAATAAAGACAGCTACACACACTGCAACTACGATAAGCCTTATTAAAAGTGTCGATTCTAATAAAGCTCCTGCAGGAAATATTATCATTCTTGCAATTAATGCAGCTAAAATTGAATACGCTACATAGTTAAACCAACTAAATATAGTAGATTTTTCATTTATCTTTTCAGCCGTAAGCACGCCTAAAAATCTTGAAATAAAAGTAGCAACTGATGTCACAATTATAATTAACATTATATTTTCAGATAGTTCCATTTTTTCCTTTTATTAAAAAAGCTAATGTGCCGCCTATTCCACCAGCCATCAGAATAGACCACTCGGGTGAGACTAAATAAAATAGTGGGCCGAGTATAATTCCACTTATAATTGCTATCCTAGTTTTAACATCTGCCATTGCACCTATCATCATACAAAGGAAATAAACCGGATTAACCATTGCAAGACCAATCATCATACTTTGATTTAAATAATCTGAAACTGTGTAACCTAAGTAAGTTGAAAAAACTGCAGCAGCTAGTGTGCCACTACCAATACCCATCCAAAAGTCTATACGAAACTTCTTGCCTATTTTTTGGTACTCATCTTTTACGATTAACCAAGATGAAACAGCAATAAAATGGCAAGATAAATAATACTTCCATCTAGGTTGAGATTTGTGCTTTAGGACAGGAACTAAAGCAACAGTCATTGGGTATAATCTGAAATTAACTAACCAAACAGATAAAAAAATATTTATTATTGAAGCACCTAAAAGGAAAGACTCAGTCATAACAAGCTGACCAGGTAAAGCGTAAGTAAAAAAGCTAGAGGCTAAAGACTGTTGAAGATTAAAACCAGCTTGCTTAAATAAAGCTCCCAATGCGATAAAACTACAGGCTAAAGCTAAAGCGGGACTGCGAATGCCAGTTAAGGACTTTAGTCCTTGTAAATAAATTTTGGAATGTATCATTAACCGCCAAGAAATAAGCGGCCAACATCATCGTTTTTCAAAAGATCATCACCTCTTCCAGCTATTGCTGTTTGACCAGAAACTAAAACATATCCGATATCAGCAAATTCTAATCCTTTTTTAGCGTTTTGTTCTACTAGTATAATTGTTTTTTTTTCATTTTTTTGTAAATCATCTAAAATTTCAAAAACCATATCAATATATCTTGGCTCTAAACCGATTGAAGGTTCGTCTACTAAAAGAACTGAAGGTTTCATGACTAACGCTCTAGAAATCTCAAGTAATCTTCTTTCACCGCCAGAAAGAACTTTTGCAGGCTGATTTCTTCTTTTGTTTAATCTTTCATATTTTTGTAAAACTCTTTCAGCTTCTTCGCGGGCTTCATTAGTGTTCTCTTTTGTGTAACCACCCATTAATAGATTTTCTTCAACTGTCATATCTGGAAAAACAGAATTATCTTGAAGGATATATGCGATGCCACATGTTTTTAATTTTTCAGCAGGCGTAAGATTTGTAATATCTTTTCCTTGAATCTCAATTTGGCCTGAAAAAATATTTGTAAAACCATAAATAGAATGAAGAATTGTAGATTTCCCTGCCCCATTCGGTCCAATCAGACATAAAGATTGAGCTTTACTAACAAACAAATCAAAATCATGGAGTATTTCCATTTTTCCATAACCAGCTGACATTTTTTTTATTGTTACATGATTGTCTTTTGGAGCTAATGTTTTTAACTCTTCTGGTCCTGGCGCTTTACCTAAAACTTCATATTGATTAGCCATTATTGTACCCCCAGATAAGCATCGATAACACGCTTATCATTTTTAATTTCTTTTGGTTTACCGTTAGCTAACATTTTACCATGTGCTAGACAGAATATATCTTGAGCCAAGCTCATGATTACTTTCATATTATGTTCTATTACTAATAAAGTAATTCCGTACTCTTTGTTTACTTTTATTAATCTATCTATAATTCCATTAATTAAAGTTGGATTAATTCCAGCTGTAGGCTCGTCTAATAAAAGCATTTTAGGCTCGTTCATTAAAGCCATAGCTAATTCTAATAATTTTTGTTGACCAAAAGATAAATCGCCTGCTCTTAATTTTCTTTTTTGATGAAGTCCCACAAACTTAAGGAGATTTTCTGCTTTATCTGTTAGGTCTGATGGAATTTTTTGAAATACAGAAAACAAACTGTCATTTGTAGGCTTGCTACTTATTAACATATTTTGAATACAATTAAGTTTTGTATAAATTCTAGTTTGTTGGAACGTTCTAAGTAAACCAAGTTTAGCAACTACAGGCACAGGCAGTTCTGAGACTTCTGTACCGTTAAATTTTATTGATCCTTGATCAATTGGATAAGTTCCAACAATAGAATTAAACAAAGTAGTTTTGCCAGAACCATTAGGGCCAATTAATCCAACAATAGATCCTTGTTCAACAGACATTGAAATATTTACATTGGCTTTAACACCACCAAAAGATTTACTTACATTGCTAATTTCTAGAATTGCCATTATTTTAATTCTACCTGTGCCTTTCGATCAGCTTCATCTACAACTTCTCCAAATCTTTCAGGATATTTTTCTCTTAGCCAGCCCATAAATCCCTCTGGGAAATAAACTACGATGACAACAATCAAAACTCCAAGGGCTACATACTGCCAGCCTAAAAAATAAGTCCAGAAACCCTCTTTAAATAAATGAAAAATTACAGCTCCAATAAGTGGTCCCCATAAAGTTCCTTTACCACCAAGAATTGCCATCAATACCATAAACACCCCAAATGTTGGGCCGGCAAACGCAATTTCCGTTGGTTCAATGTAACCGTTGATATGACCCATTAATCCTCCGGCTAAACCAACAAAAAAAGCAGAAACCATCCAACCAATAATTTTATATCTCATTGTATGAATCCCCATGGATTCAGCTTTGTCTTCATTGTCTCGTATTGCATTAAGAACTAAACCAAATCTTGTTGAATAGGCCCATCTTAAAACTGCAAATGTGACTACTGCTAATCCAAAACTTAAATAATAAAAGAACTCTGAAGAAAGTTCGTTACTACCAAAATCTTTAGGCCAAACAGGAACTGTCATTCCTTGTCCTGCGCCAATAATCTCTATTCCACCGGCAATTTCACCAGCTGCAATTCCTAAGGCAAGTGTACAAATTGCAAAATAATGTCCTCTTAATCCTAAAATTCCATATCCAATTATACCTGCAATTAAAGTTGGAATTATAGCCGCCATCACTAAACCAACAGCGAGTCCTTGAAAAAATTGAGGAGTTGTATGAACAAAAGTTTTTTCTCCACCTGCATCAGTCCATTCTCCTAAATCAAAAAACATTCCAATTTGAACACTAGAACAAATGTACATTCCAATACCAAAAAATAAGATATTACCAAAAGTATTGTATCCCATTTGACCTCCTTGAACGTCCCAAGTCATGGCTAATACAATTAATATATAAAGAAAAGATAGCTGAAGTTTGTAAGCTGGAAATATAAAAGCTCCCACTAAACCAAATATTATTAAACCTGCATATAATAAAGTATTTTTATTCATTGTTATAATAAATTTTCCTTAAAGAAATTTATGAACTGAGGCATATATTCGTCCATATGTTTTCCGCCTATTGTGACACCTCTATCTAAACATTTTTCTTTTTTAAAAATTCCAAACATTTTTTTAAATGTTTTGCGTGGCTCATCTTCAGATGCTTTCATTGCAGCTTCCATAGATGGGAAAATTTTATATTTATTGACCACTAAATCTGCCATCACCCCAGTAGTATTACCCTCATTATCAACTGTAATTGCTGGACACTCATGAAGTGTCATAGCCATTTTAATTTTTTTAGGTTTGTCTCCTGAATGCCATTCATGAAACCATCCTTCTTTAATATCAATTTTAACTTGACCTGGTTTAGCTTTAATCTTTTTAGCATATTCTTCACAATGTTTTGCTACGGTGTAGTCGTCTGCACCGCCGTGTACTACAAGTAGTTTTGTATTTGATGTTAGCTCTGGCTCCGCGAAAAAACCTGCCATCCGACATTCAGCTGCTTCTGGAAGAATTGCATCAAAGCCTTTAGTCCCTTCCAAAAATTTTGATGTAAGTTTAACATCTGCTAAATAGAATGAATTAGTACCACCCCTTGAGTGACCGGTTGTTCCGAATTTTCCATTCGATCTTGGATGAGATTTTAATAATTTTAAAGCCATCATAGCGTCAATTGCTCCATTAATAAGTGGAACTCTAGACTGGTCTCTCCAAGTTTCTCTTGCTCCTCTGGCGCAAAAATTATCAATTATCATTACGCCTATCCCTGAGGCTAAAAGATTTTTATGACTATGATAAAACCAATCGTTCCAGATATACATGAAAGGTCCACCGCTACTATGAGTATAAATTACAATTGGAACTTTTCCTGTTCCTTCTGGCAACATAAGGTATCCGGTTATATCAACTGGATTTTTTTTAATACCGTCAGTAAGAACGGTTCTTTGATCAAATCCTGTATATGAATTAAATTTAATTAGTTCTCCACCCTTCATTTTTGGATGCTTTGAAATATAATTTAGTGCTGATTTTTTCTTTCTACATTCCTGTTTTGAGTCCATGTTAGGTGTTATGCCTTTAGTGGAATGTGCGTAGATGTTAGTTGTAAAACAAATTGCTATTAATATTAATATTATTTTTTTCATTTTATCTTCTATTGTTTATTTTTATTTTAAATATTCTCTTTTTCTTGCAAGTTTAAATCTTCTCCATACTAAAATTATAACTAGCAGAGAAAATACTGCTGCAATTCTAAATTCTGTACCTAATAAATAATCTGCCCATTCTTCAAATATACCAAGACCCATACCTGAAACTGCTACAGCTGGTAAATTTCCTAAACCAGCAATGATTACAATCATGAATGATCGAATTGTGTAAGGTAAGCCCGTATAAGGGTGAAGTGTGAAAGTCATTGCAACACAGGCTCCTGCAATCCCGCAAAGCGCAGCATTAATTCCAAACGTTGCAGCATAAACTTTTTCTGTATCAACGCCTAAAATCTTAGCAGCTCTTGCATTTTGTGCTGTTGCTCTAATAGCGCGACCAAGTTTTGATCTTTTCATATATACCACAAGTATAATTGCTGAAATAATACAAACCGATGCTGAAAATAATTTTGACATAGGTAAAACAACTGAATTATCAAACATCATTAGTGTGCCAAATCCAGAGTCAGCAACAACTACATCTGCTCCAAATGCAAAGTTCATTAACTGTTGTGCTAAAATACTAATTCCAAATGTAGCTAAAATTGAAATGAATAAATCTCTATCAACTACTTTATTAATTACTAATTTATAAATACCTACTCCTACAAAAAACATAATGACGGGTGAAAGCAAAACTCCATAAGCTGGATGAATGCCTGCAATATAGAGAAAGTAAGCAATGTATCCTCCCATGATAACAAGTTCACCTTGTGCTATGTTAATAATGTTCATCACTCCCCATTGAAGAGCCATGCCATAAGCAACAAGTGCAAATATAATTCCAATTACTAATCCGTCCATTGTTGCTTGGACCATTAGCATTGGAGCTTGAAAAATTAAAAAATCCATAATTTGAAAGTAACTTAAAAAAAAAGCCCCCTGATTACTAGGGGGCTTTTTAAATTAATTGTTATTATCTTTTAGACCAAGATGGTGTTGGGTGTACTAACTTAGCTGAAGCCCATTTTGTTGGAGCTACTACTTTGTTTTCACACTTAGAACCGTCCGAGTTACAGATAACTTGGAATAATACCATTGGCTTAGAAACATTTTGTCCACCTTTAGCAAATTTTATGTTTCCATAAAAAGTTTGCATATCAGTTTTAGCTAAAGCATTTCTAACTTTTTTAGTATCAAAATCGTTTGCTCTTTCAAACGCATCTTTGAAAACTAATAAAGCTGCTGATGATTCTGCTGCTTGGTACGGCGGTGCGTATCCAAAAGCTTTTTTAAAGTCAGCATCATAAGTCATACCATCTTTGAAAAAAGCATCTGTGTAAGACAATGTTTTATGCCACTGAGAAGCACAAAGTGCGTACTCTGATTTTTTACCATGTTGCTTACTTAGTTTAGCAGCATCACAGTGTGTCATAGCTAACATTGGAACATCAACTTTCATTTCAGCAATTTGTTTAACTGCAGTTAAAGCACCTTTAGTATGACCAGATACTACTAGCACATCAGGTTTTGTTGCTTTAACTTTAGATAAAGTTGCTGCCATGTCATTAAGTTCTTTAGGCAGTTTGTCATCGATTATAATTTTTGATTTAGTTCTTTTTGCTGCATCTAAAATACCTAATCTCACGTCTTGAGAAAATGCATCTTGTTCAAATGCCATAGCAATTTTAACTGGTTTACCGCCATTTTTTTCAACAGCTAAATCAATTGCTACATCTAAATATAAATTTGCCGGTGCAAGCACTGCAAATAAATACTTATAGCCTTTAGTAAATAGTGATCTTGATGCACCATTCGCTTCTACCATAGGTATTTTATATTTTTCTGTAACAGGTGCCATAGCTTTAGTTAGACCTGAACTGTATGGTCCTAACATATACTGAACACCGTCTTGTTTGATTAGTCTCTCAGCTAACTGAGCGGCTCTTCCAGAGTTTGATTCATCATCATAATAAATGATTTTAAACTTGTAGTTTTTTCCTTTAACTTTTACTCCACCCATGCTGTTAATTCTCTCAACTGCTAAGTTATAGCCGTTTTGAGTGTGAACACCATTTGAAGAATATTTACCAGTCAAAGATACTGCAGCACCTAAAACAATTGTATCACCTTCAACTTTTGCAAAAGAACTTGAAGTGTTTACGACTGTTAAAATTAATGCTGATAGAAATGTAATAAATATTTTTTTAAAATTATTCATACTTTTTTCTCCCTATTTAATTAATTAATTATGCTTAATTTAACTATGAAATTAAAAAGATAGCAACAGTTCAAGATCTCTCAATAGCTCTGATTAAAAGCAATAAACAAAGCTATAAGAATTAAAACACACGCAGAAATTGTATTAAGAAGTTTTGGTTTATCTTTTAGATAGTTTGAAATTTTTTCTGCAGCCAAACCGTAAATCATCAGGGTAGAAAAGTCTAAAACTACATATGTCGTCATTAATATTAAAAACTGAATGTAGTAGTTTCCACTAAAATCTATAAAAGAAATAAAAATAGTAGTAAAAAATACAATTGCCTTAGGGCTTAAGCCCGCAACCAAAAAACCATCTTTATAAAATGATAGTTTTGATTTTGTAATAATAGTTTTAGACTCGATGCTTCTGATTTTTGCTGTGTAAGTGTCATATGCTAAATAAATAATATAAAATATACCAGCCCACTTTAAAAAATTAAGTGCCTCTGGGTTGTCTTTCAAAAAAGTCCCAACAAAAAAAACAGCTAGAATGCCTTGGCATGTATTAGCAGATATATCTCCAAATGCAGTCCAAACTGAATTTTTTAAACCATAATTAATAGTGTGAGAAACAATAACCACTCTAGGTGGTCCTGGTGTTATAAACAGAAAAAGGATAATTTGTAAAAATATTAGAAAATCTACAGGAAACATTTATAAATTATATATTTTTATATGAAGAAAAAAAGTCTATTTCCACAAACGAAAGTTAAGAACCCAGAACCTAATAAAAAAGATGATAATTGGATTATTTGGGCTGCTTGGGCTGATCGAATTACATTTGAAGAAATAAAAGAAAAAACTGGAAAATCAGAATCAGACGTAATTAAGATTATGAGAAAAAATTTAAAACCAACATCTTTCAGGCTTTGGAGAAAAAGAGCTCATAAAACAAGTATAAAACATAGAAAAAAATTTAAATTTCAAAGAGAAAAAATAAAACAAAAAATTAGATTAAGTGATATAAAATAATTATGAAAAAAGTAACAATGTACTCTGGTGACCCTTGTCCATTCTGTAATGCCGCGAAAGCTTTGCTTAAAAGTAAAAATGTTGAAATTGAAGAATTTGATATATGGAAAGACTCCACAAAAGCTAAAGAGATGATGCAAAGAACTAACGGTGCAAGAACAATTCCACAAATTTTTATTGGCGATCATTACATTGGTGGAAACGATAAACTCCAAGACGCAAATCGATCTGGAGAATTAGATAAGCTTTTAGAAGCTAAATGAGAAGAAATTTCTTAAAAATTTTAGGATTATCTTTTATTTCAACTTTATTATTTCCTATAAACATTCTTTCTGCTGTAACAAAAAAAATTTTTAATGAAAACTTAAATAAAGAGCAAAAAAATATTATGTTAAATGAAGGTACTGAACGACCTTTTTCTAGCGAATTAAATAATGAAAAAAGAAATGGTTTTTATCACTGCGCTAATTGTGGCGCTAAACTTTTTGCTTCTACAGCTAAATTTGACAGTGGAACTGGTTGGCCTTCTTTTTCAGAAGCTTTACCTGGTGCTTTTAAAACAAAAGTAGATCGTAAATTTGGCATGCTAAGAACAGAGTATCATTGCGCAAAATGTGGAGTGCATCACGGACATGTTTTTAATGATGGTCCAAGTAAGAATGGTAAAAGGTTTTGTAGCAACGGTCTTTGCTTAATTTTTAAGCCTGAAAATTAATTCAAGTAAAATTAGTTAAAAATACTAAGCTTTCTAAATTGTTAAAAGATTAAAACTTAAAATTAAACGATGGCTCTTCTGTGTGAAGAACAGACATATTAAATGTCATAAATAAAACAACTAAAATTAATCTCACAATACTTTTTTAAAGAATTGTTAAGTTTTAAATACAGTAATTTTTGCCTGAACTTATTTTAAAGTAATAGTAAAAATTAGCCAAAACTTGTTAAGAATGGAAAAGTTGTTAGAATATAGTAGCTAATTACTTGAATCTGATTTGTAGTAATTAAAATACCAGTTATTAAAAGAATAGCTCCCCCAGTTTTTGTTACCCTCCCATAGTATTTTCCAAATCCTTTTTTTGAACTTAAAAAGACTGTCATAAAATAGCCCGATAAGACAAACGGAATAGCTAAACCTAATGAGTACATAGAAAGAAGGATTACTCCATTTGTCAGGGTAGCTTCTGAAGCTGATAAAGCAAGAATTGATCCTAGTACTGGACCGATACAAGGCGTCCAGCCAAATGCAAATGCAGCTCCTATTAAAAAAGGAAAAAAATAATTATCTTTATAAGACCCTGTTTCAAATCTTTTATCCTGATTTAAAAAGTTAAAATTAATAATACCTAGAAGATTTAATGAAAAAAGAATTATAATTAGACCTGCTGCAATTCTTAATTCTCTACCAAAAAAAATTAATACATTGCCAATGAAAGATGCGGCAATTCCTAAAGATATAAAGACAGCTGAGAAACCAAGTGAAAATACAATTGTTTTAAGTAAAACAACTCGTCTATTTTTTTCAATTTCATCTAATTTTTTACCGGTAATATAAGAAATATAACCTGGTATAATAGGTAAAACACACGGAGATAAAAAGCTTATTAAGCCAGCTCCTATTGCGATGAAAGATTTTATAATCATAAATTAAAATGGTAACATTGTTTCTATCATATGATTATAAAATATATTAGCTTTGTTATAGGTCTAATATGGTCTTATTCGCTAATTAGAACACACTCGATATTTAATAAAAAATCAGCACTTATATTTAAATTATTAATTTCTAAAGTATCTTGGTTAACTTTTATTGCCGGTTGTTATTTTGGGTATAAAAACTTTACCATAAAAGCTACGTTAATAGGTATCGCTATCGCTGTTATCTTGGTCCACTTAGGTTTTCACTTTTTAGGAACTTACCTGAGAACTAAATTAGGTGAAGAAAATCTAAGTAAAGTTAAGATTTTCTTTGAGTATGCTCTAATTGGTCTTATTGTTTATTTTGTTTACAATTGGTTCCAATAACCAGTGATACACATTATTATTTATTTTTTTAAAGACGTTTGATTAAGCACAAAGATTCCTGAGATAGTAATTATTAAAGCACCTATAAGCGTGAATAGATCAGGAATATCATCATAAAATATATATCCTAAAATTATTGCCCAAAAAATTAATGTATAATGAAATGGCTGAACAATACTTGCGCGAGCTTTACTTAAAGCTATTATTTGAAGGTATATTCCCAATGAAAAAAATACACCAACAGCTAAGAAAAGAACATACGAAGATGAATCTATTGGTTTCCAAAAACTTGAAGCCAAGAAAGACATAATAATAATGCCAACAACTGAAGTATAAAATAAAGACACCTCAGTTGGATCATACTCAGAAACTTTTTTAGTAATAATTTGATATAGACCTAGTGCGAAAGCAGCCACAAGAGGCAGTAAAGCTTTAGGATCAAAGATTGAAGAAGTTGGTCTTAGTATAATTAGAACGCCAATAAAACCTATGAAAATAGCTATCCATGTTTTGGTTGATACTCTCTCTTTTAAAATTATTGCTGACAAAGCTACTACTATTACAGGAGCCAATGATCCTACGCTATGGGCATCAGCTAATGATAAATATTTAAAAGATAATACAAAAAAACCAGATTCTAATACAGATAGTAAACTTCTAAAAATCTGCATTTTAATATTTTTAGATTTGTAAAAAATAATATTTTTTTTTCTTTTAGATTCAATTAAGCTCAAAAATAATACAAAAAAATACTTAATTAATAATAATTGAAAAATAGAATAATATATTACTAAAGTTTTTTGAGTAGCATCTAACAAAGAAAAAGAAAAATAAGCAAGGATAGCAAATAAAATTCCTGTGGCTTCTCTAGATTTAAATGTAAACATTGAAATAAGACGAGTTAGTTGGCACTAATTGTCTTTTTAAATATCAAACAAGTTCCATTATTACAATATCTTTTGCCTGTAGGTTTAGGTCCATCTTCAAATATATGTCCATGATGCCCACCACAGTTTTTACAATGATATTCCGTTCTTGGATAACCAACATGCTCATCTGTTTTCGTTTCAAACACACCAGGTATAGCATCAAAAAAAGATGGCCAACCAGAACCACTCTCGTATTTTGTTTTGGATTCAAAAAGTTTTGTTCCACAACCTATGCAATGGTAAGAACCTTCTCTTTTTTCATTGTTCAGAGGACTAGAACCTGGGGACTCAGTTCCCTCTTGTTTTAAAATATAATTTTGTTCAGGAGTTAAGTTGGGATCCCAATCTTTATTGCTCATCTTTTACTTTTTGATCAACTCCATATGGTCTGAAGTTTCCTTTGTTTCCTACTCTTATTGCTTTTGCCGGAACACCTACCATTGTGGTATTTTCTGCTACATCATTAACAACAACTGCGTTGGCAGCTATCCTTGCACAATTACCAACTACTACAGGTCCAATAATTTGTGCACCTGATCCAACAACTACATCGTTACCAATAGTTGGATGTCGTTTTTCATTTCGTTGTGTATCGCTGTCTATGCTTGGAGAAATTCCACCAAGTGTTACTGCGTGATAAATAGTTACATTATCTCCAATAATTGAAGTTTCGCCGATTACTACACCCATACCATGATCGATGAATAAATTTTTTCCAATTTTTGCTCCTGGATGTATCTCGATTCCAGTAAAAAATCTTGATGCCTGAGAAATAATACGTGCGAGTAAATCAAATCCTGCTAGATAAAAAAAATTAGCAATTTGATGAAAGAGTACAGCTTTAACTCCTGGATATGTCAAAATGACACTCAAAATAGATTTTGCCGCTGGATCTCTTGCTTTGATAGAGTTTAAATAATTAATCATTCATGTATGTATATAATGACTACTTGATAAATTAAAAGATCTGTTTATATAAACATTTAATCATGAGTAGACCATTTCATTTAGCTATCCCCGCTGGAGACTTAGACATAGCAACATCTTTCTATCAAAATATATTAGGCTGCAAACTCGGTAATAGGGAAGAAGGAAAATGGGTAGATGTTGATTTTTGGGGCAATGAATTAACGTTACATAAAACTCATACAAAACTACCGAAAGAGAGACATGATGTTGATATGGGTTCAGTTTCTATCCCTCATTTTGGTGCACATTTGGATAAAGAAGTGTTTGAAAAAATTAAAACAAACCTAAAAAAAAATAATATTAAGTATTTTGACGAACCTTATGTGAGGTTTAAAGGAAAAGAGGAAGAACAAGAGACCTTCTTTTTAGAAGATCCTCATGGAAACGTGCTAGAATTAAAAACTTTTTCTAAATAAATTAAGTTTTTACTTATAAATTTAAGCAATATGAAAGCTCATATAATACACGAAAATGATGAATGGACCCTACCCCTTAAAACTGAGCTAAAAAATTTAGGAGTAGAGTTTGAGGATTGGCATGTAGAAAAAGCCAATATTGATCTAGGAAAAAATCCACCAGAAGGAATTTTTTATAACAGAATGAGTGCAAGTTCTCATGTGAGAGGACATCGTTATGCACCTGAATTTACAGCCACTATTCTAAATTGGCTAAAAAATCACAAACGAAGAATAATTAATAATGGGAGTGCCTTAGCTTTAGAGGTTAGTAAGTCCCTTCAATACTTAAAATTAAACGAGAGTGGTATTAAAACACCAAAATCTATTTATTGTAATAATAAAAATCAGATAATTATAGCTGCCGATCATTTCTCAAAACCATTTATTACTAAGCATAACAGAGCTGGAAGGGGCCTTGGAGTTAAGTTGTTTAATAACAAAGATGAATTAAAAGCATACGTAAATGGCTCAAATTTTGAAGATTCAATAGATGGAATAACAATACTACAAGATTATATAGAAGCAGATCCCAAGGTTATTCATCGAGTAGAATTCATAAATTCTAAATTTTTCTACACAGTACAAGTCGATGCATCAGAATCTTTTGAATTATGTCCTGCGGATGCTTGTAATATTGAAGAACAGTTTTGCCCAACAAACCCTGATGGAAATAAATTTATGATTATTAAAAATTATGAAAACCCAGAACTAACTAACTATGTGAATTTTTTAAAACAAAATGAAATAGAAATTGCAGGTATAGAATATATGACTGATACTCAAGGTGCTCATTACACTTACGACGTGAATACTAATACTAATTACAACTCTGTTGCTGAAAAGAAGGCAGGAGTGTTTGGTATGAAACAAATAGCTCTGTTCTTAAAAGATGAGTTGCAAAAAATTAATAAATAGATCCAGTATAATTTCCAGCAAGATTATAGTTGACAAGTTAAAGATTATTTTGCTATAAATATATCAGCGCTGATTTAAGACAAATTGCGGAGCGCTTAAAAAATCCTGCTAAAGCGATCATCTTACATGACCACCGCTTTAGTCGGTGGTTTTTTTTTGAAAATTTCAAATAGAAACCGGGCATTTGAACCATATTGTACGCCTGGCGTTTTGCCGAAGTACTAAAAAGGAGAAGATGAAATCAAATGTTTCCCTCAAAAAATTTCATCTCTCCGGTTAGAACGGAGAGAAAATGAGTAATATTTTATTAGATACATTAAACAAGCAACCTTTGATTTGCGCAGAGGGTTTCTTGTTTGAAATGGAAAGAAGAGGTTATTTAACTGCTGGTGAATTTGTACCAGAAGTAGCACTTGAATATCCTGAAGTTTTAGAAAATTTACATAAAGAGTTCCAACATGCAGGATCTAATATAGTTGAAGCTTTTACTTACAATGGGCATAGAGAAAAGCTTAGAGTAATCAACAAAGAACATTTGCTTGAACCTTTAAATCGAGCTGCTTTAAAAATAGCAAGAAAAGTTGCTGATAACGCACCTAAAGGTACTGGCGTAAACCTAATGGCAGGAAATATTTCTAATAGTAATATTTGGGAGCAAAATAATAAAAAAGTTCAAAGTGAAGTAAGAAATATGTTTGCTGAAATGATAAAGTGGGCAAAAGAAGAAAAAGCTGACTTTATAATCGGTGAAACTTTCTACTATGCTGAAGAAGCTTTTGTAGCTCTTGAAGAAATTAAAAAAACAGGTCTTCCATCGGTAATCACAATTTCTCCAATGGGTGAAAATAAAATGAGAGATGGCTATACAATACTTGAAACTTGTAAAAAACTTGAAGAACAAGGAGCAGATGTTGTTGGTTTAAATTGTTTTAGAGGTCCAGCTACAATGCTTCCTTACATTAAAGAAATAAGAAAAGAATTAAAATGTCATGTTGCTGCTTTGCCAGTTCCTTACAGAACTACGGAAGAGCATCCAACATTTTTTAATCTTCCAGATAATAATGGATGTGGTTGCCCATCTCCTCATGGCAGAACTTTCCCAACTGCCTTAGATCCATTGCTTTGCAATAGATATGAGATTGGTAATTTTGCAAAAGAAGTATTTGACCTTGGGGTTAAGTACATCGGTGTTTGTTGTGGAGCAAGTCCTATGCATATACGTGAGGTTGCAGAAGCGATTGGTTTTAAAGTTCCAGCAAGCAGATTTAGGGAAAACATGAGTAAACACTTCATGTATGGTTCGGATAAAAAAATACCGAAACACATGAAAGATTATGGAAACGTAGCGTAAGGAGGCTATAATAATATGAAAAAAGAAACAGTAAGAGAAACAACAAGGGAGAATAAATAATGGCTGATTATAAACATCCAGAAACTATTGCTTTGCATGGTGGAACATACAGAAGTGACCCAGCAACAACGGCAGTAGCAGTTCCGATTTATCAAACAACTTCGTACCAATTTAAAGATGCAAAAACAGCTGCAAATTTATTTGGTTTAAAAGAATTTGGTAATATCTACACTAGAATAATGAATCCAACATGTAACGTACTTGAAGAAAGAGTTGCAGCACTTGAAGGTGGTGTTGCTGCATGCGCAGTTGGTTCAGGTCAAGCGGCAACTGCAATGTGTATACAAAACTTAGCACAAGCAGGAGATAATATTGTTGCTTCAACTGATCTATACGGAGGAACAGTAAACTTATTTAAAAATACTTTAAGACAACAAGGTATTGAAGTTAGATTTGCTGATCCAGCTGACCCAAAAAACTTTGAAAAACTAACTGATGAAAAAACGCGAGCGTATTATGGAGAGACATTACCAAATCCATACTTGCGTGTTTTTCCAATTAAAGAAGTTTCAGATATTGGTAGAAAGCATGGAATTCCACTGGTAATGGATAACACTGCAGCGCCAGTAATTTGTAAACCTTTAGCCCACGGAGCTGCAATAGTATTGCACTCATTGACTAAGTTTATTGGTGGTCACGGTACTTCGATTGGTGGAATAGTTGTTGATGGTGGAAACTTTGATTGGATTAAAAATCGAAAAAGACAACCATTATTAAATGAACCAGATCAAAGTTATGGTGGAGCAATTTGGACTGATGCAGTTCCTGTTTTAACAGGAGCTAATATTCCATTCATAATAAGATTTAGAGTGGTTTTGCTTAGAGATACAGGAGCACCACTAGCTCCATTCAATGCTTGGCAAATCATACAAGGTTTGGAAACTGTTGGTCTAAGAATGAAACAACACTGTGCTAACGCAGAAAAAGTTGTAACGTTTTTGGAAACACAGAAAAAAGTTAAGAATGTTATCTATCCTACTCATCACCAAGGTGAGATTAAAGAAAGAGCTAAGAAATACTTGAGTGGTGGTAACGGAGCATTAGTTGGAGCAGATTTAGGAACTGCAGAAGCAGGAGCTAAGTTTATTGACAATCTAAAGATGCTTTATCATGTTGCAAATATTGGTGATGCTAGAAGTTTAGCTATTCACCCAGCTACTACAACTCATAGTCAATTAAATGAGAAAGAGTTATTAGCTGCAGGTGTAACACCTGGCTACGTAAGACTTTCAATTGGTATCGAGCACTCAGATGATATTATTGCAGATATTAAGCAAGCTTTAGCCGCTTAAGAATTTGATTTATAGCCCCATTAATTTATAGTGGGGCTATCACATGATCAAACAATTAAAATCTTCAGAAATTAAAAATTTTATAAACGAAAATAAAGATGTTGAACTTTTAGATGTTAGAACTCAAGGAGAGTGGGATGATATCGGTAAGCCTGATGGAGAAAAATTAGGCTTAAAAACTCATTTTGTAACTATTGTTAGATCTCCAGATCCAAGTGCAAACAAAGAATTTGTTGAAGAAGTAAAAAAACAAATTGATCCAAAAAAACAACTTCTTATTATTTGTAAGGCTGGTGGAAGATCGATGATGGCCGCTCAACTACTTTCTCAAGAGAAAATAAAATGTATTAACATTAGTGATGGATTTGAAGGAAATGGTGAAAATCCTGGTTGGAAAAGTGAGGACTTACCTTCAAAGTAACTATTCAGGTAAACTAGATTTTTGAATTCTGTTTAGCCACCTGTCGTCGTATTCTTTTATTTTAGTCTTAAATGCTAAAAAAAAATCTTTTGTTGAATTTTTATATTTAATTAAGGAAGCAGCTTCATTTTTATACTGAACGGGTTTTGCTATAACAGTTTGAGTTTTTTCTTTTATTTTAGTTCGTGTATTAGATATTTTTTTTGATACAGCAGATTGAGCTAGAGATATTTGTTTTCTTGCAATCATACAAGCTTCTGAATTTGTTTTTTCAATGAAAGAAATACATTTTTCTTTTTTTTTATGTGGATTTACTTTTTTCGCATAAGCTAGGGCATGTTGCGTTGGAGTTTTACCTGTTTTTTTTTTAACCCCGAAACTGACGGCTGATTTTAAAGACGAATTAACTACATTTCCATTATATATGCCTGTTGCGGCGGGCCCCAGTAAAGCTATGGACTCAGCACAGCTTACTAATAAAAACGCAGAGGATAATGAAATAAGTAGTTTTTTCATAAGTTTTTTGATTCTTTATTTTAGTAAAATAGTTTTTATCATTTTAACAAAATTAAAAAAACAAATAGTTTTTTCGCATTTGTCAATTAAGTGCAACTTGTGATGGTATTTTTAAATTTAGATTTTATTAATTTAATTCTAAGTATACCCGCTCAGGTAGTGTTAGTCTAAATACTTAATCTTAGATTTTTTATCTATTGAAGATTGTAAAGATGAAGTGAATTCTTTAGAGGGCTTATTGGAAGATTTTTTTTCTTCTATTTTAATTTGTTTAGAAATTATTTTTTTTTCTACCGTTAAGCAAAGTTCTAGATCTTTTTTATTAGCTAAAGATGAACATGAATTTTTTTTTTCTATATTTGTATTTTTTTTAGCATAACTTATGGCATGATTAAGTGGAGTTTTACCTGTTATTTTTTTTACTCCATAACTTGCTCCAGATTGTACGGAAGATTGAACTACTTTTCCATTTGCTGCACCTGTGCCAATTACAGCAACTGACTCTATACAACCTGCCAATAGAAGCATTGATGCTAACATAATAAATATTTTTCTCATGTCCCCTTCGCTAAAATTTGTTCTTAAGTTTTATTTTTTGATTGTTTCTTTCGATCACTTAAATAGAAACAATCATTAAGTTCAAAATGAGTATATCAATACAACTCGAAATTGCACTTACTATTTAGATAACTGTTCTTAAAGGTTTGCCTGCTAAGCATGAGTCAAGATTTTCTACCATCTGAGTGTAAAATAAAGCGTAGTTTTCTACAGTTACATAGCCAAGATGAGGTAGTAAAAGTGCATTGGGTAAAAATCTTAATTTGTGATCTTGCGGTAACGGTTCTTTGTCATAAACATCTAAACCTGCGCCAGCTATAGTTTCGTCGTCTAATGCTTTGATGAGGTCTAACTCATCAATAATAGGCCCTCTTGAAGTATTAATTAAGAAAGCACTTTTTTTCATTAGTTGAAATTCCTTTGAAGTAATTAAATTTTTATAACTTTCTCTCAAAACAACATGAATAGAAATAAAATCTGAATTAGTTAGCAAGTCCTCTTTTGACATCGGTAGAACACCTAATTTATTTGCATGTGTTAAATCAAGATTTTCACTCCATGCTGACACTTGCATGCCAAATGCTTTACCAATAATTGCCATTTGGGTTCCTATTTTTCCAAGCCCTATGAGTCCAAGCATTTTACCTTTAAGTTCCAAGCCGATACTCGTCTGCCAATAACCTTGAAACATATTATCTACTTCTTGTTTAATATTTCGAGCTAAGCCTAAAATTAATGTCCAAGCTAATTCTGCAGTTGGATTTGAATTAATTTCTGTTCCACAAACCATAATATTTCTGCTTTTAGCAGCGTCAAGATCAATTGCTTTATTTCTCATGCCGCTTGTCATGATATATTTAAGATTTGGTAGGCTTTCTATTAGTGAACTGGTTATTGGTGTCCTTTCTCTCATAAGTAAAAGCGCATCAAATTTTTCTAGAGCTACTGCTGTTTCTACTTCGTTTAAAAAAGGTTCTTGGAAAATTTGAAAATCATATTTATTTTTATAATTATCTTTTTCAATAATATGTTCAAAAGCATTTTGATAATCGTCTAGAATTGCAACTTTAATCATCGGTGTTTCCTGTTTGATAGATAAATACCTATTACTATAAATCCAGCACCAATAAAATGGTATATTTGAAATTTTTCTTTTAATAAAACTATTGCTAAAATTACACCGAACACTGGCATTAAATGTAAAAAGATACTAGCTCTATTAGGACCAATTATCTCAATTGCCTTGTTCCAAGAATAGTAGGCACCAATAGAGGCAAAGAGTGTAACAAAAGATAGAATTAAAAAAAAAGCTTTGTTAAATTTAATTTCTTTACCGTACATTTGTTCTCCAATAAATTGGGGTATTAAAAATATTAATCCTATTGAAGCTAAAATTTCAACTAGACCTAAAGTTGAGAATGGTAATTTTTTTTTCTTTAATAGACTTGAGTATAGAGCCCAAGAAAAAACAGCGAGAAGCATCCATCCATTACCTTTGTTAAAGTTTAAATTTATAATTTTACTTAAATCTGCATGTGAAAAAATAATTAAAACACCGGTAAAAGAAACTATTAAACCTAAAAATTGAATAAATTTAAATTTTTCCACCCCCAGTATTGAAGATAAAAAAAGAACAAAAACAGGAATTATTGAAATCATTAATATTGTATCTATTGCTTGGGTATAATTGAGAGATAAATAAACTAAAGAATTAAATGCACTTACGCTAGTTATGGCTAATACTGTTAAATAAAAAATATTTTTTTTTATTAATTTTATATTTGAAAATATTTCTTTATATGTGAAAGGAAATAGCAGCATCCATACTAAAGTCCATCTTAGGAAATTTAAGCTTAAAGGAGGTACTTCAAATAAATAGGCAAACTTACCTATTATAAAATTAACAGACCAAATAAGTGTTGTGCAAACTAGTAGTGTGTAAGCTAAATATTTTTTTGACAAACAAATTCCTAATTAAATCTTGATGAATTATAAGGAGATAAATCTAAATTAGTTTTTTCTTCGGCAACAATACCTGATACGATTTTGCCAGTAATTGCACCAAGCGTCCACCCTAAATGATGGTGTCCAAAAGCATAAATAATATTTTTATTTTTTTGAGATGGACCTAAAACAGGTAAAAAATCAGGCAATGTTGGTCTAAATCCAAGCCACTCATCTTCATGTTTGTCTAATTGAGGCAATAATTCTTTTGCGCAACGAATAATATAATCAATTCTTTTTTTAGATGGTGGATTGTTTAACCCTCCAAGCTCTACTGTGCCAACCGCTCTCATGCCTTGGTTCATTGGTGTTAAACCAAAACCACGATCTAGATTAATAACTGCCCTTGAAAGCAGGTGATCCATATCTTTGAAATGGACATGATAACCTCGTTCGGTATCAAGAGGAATATTTTCACCTAGTTGATCAGTAAATTTTTTAGAAAATGCTCCACAAGCAATAACCGTTTTTTCGAATATATAATCTTTATCTTCAGTTTTAATTAAAGTTTCATTAGAATTTGTTTGATTTATATGGGTGACATTTTCTTTAATAAATTTTCCACCTTTTTTAATATAAAGATCAAACAGTTTTTTTGAAATTGCATAAGGGTCTCTTGCGTGCCATGCATAATCAAATAAAACCCCAGCATCAAAAATAGGTTGTATATTAGGCTCTAGATCTGAAATTTCTTTTTTTGAAATTAAAGTCTGTTTAACACCAAGATCTTTTCTAACTTTAATTTCTAAGTTTCTACTTTTTAAATTTTCGTTAGTCCATCCATAAATAATTCCTTTTCTTTCAATAAGACCGGTTGTATCTATTTCTTTAAAAGCATCATCATAGGCATCTAATGATAAGTCTAAAATTTGATGCATATACTTTGCTGTGTGTAGCATAGACTTTGTGTTACAATTTTTAACAAATTTCCACATCCATGGAATCATTTTTGGTACGTAATTCCATTTTAATGCCAACGGTCCATAAGAACTAAATAACATCTGAGGAATATTAACTAAAATATCTGGTCTATTAAATTGTAAAACTGCATAAGGAGAAAAGTGTCCTGCATTTCCATATGATGCCATTTTTGCAGGATCATTTTTATCAAAAATAGTTACTGGAATATTTTTTTTTAGCAACTGTAAGCCCGTGCAGATTCCTTGGATGCCAGCACCAACGATTCCAGCTGATTTACAAATATAATTACTCATACAAACTTATATTCCAGAATTTGAGTTTTGTGCTGTGATATTTTGTGCAAGAAAATCTTGCTAATAGACTAGTCTTTTTTAAGGAAGGTTTTTCTTACTGCTTTTGTTGTGTCTAAGAAATTTGATACTTTGTTTTCTATTTTAGCTAGTGGTACTTTTTTAACATTTCCATCTAATCTAGCTCCCTCTTCTACAACTAAAGATTCTGTAAACTCAAGATCACCTTTAATTTCGCCCGTTGGACCAATTACTATTTTTTTGGCCGTAACTTTTCCATCCACATATCCAAAAACATCTACTTTTTCAGCATTGATTTCTCCAATTACTGATCCTTTTTCTTTTATTAGAAGTGATTTTACATTTACAGGTCCTTTTACAGAACCACCCAGATCAACATCACCAGCTGAATTGACAAGTCCTTCGATTGTAAAATCTGAACCGATTGTAGACTTCTCTACAACTAAACTTACTAATTTTTCTTTGTTTTCACCAAACATATTATCTGAAAATTTAACCATGGAATAACTTTATATGCAAGTAATGATTCGTACAATCTATAAATAAAATATAATAATAATTCTTAAGTAACCGCGTTGTTTTTGTGGACATTACAAGACATTACAACGCCAAGACCAAACATAATAGCTAGCATTGATGATCCGCCATAGGAAAGTATAGGTAATGGCGCACCCACGATAGGCAATAATCCTAACACCATGCTCATGTTGACTGTAACATAAATAAAAAAAGCAGTAGAAAAACCATAGCAATAAAGTTTACCAAAAATACTCCTTGTTAGATTGCCGATATGGACAATTCTGTATGTGATTAAAAAATATAAAAAGACCATGAAAATCGAACCAAAAAAACCAAACTCTTCAGCATACAATGTAAAGATAAAATCAGTATGTTTTTCAGGCAAGAAATCTAGATAGGCTTGTGAGCCATTTAAAAAGCCCTTACCAAAAAGACCTCCTGATCCAATAGCTATTTTTGACTGAATGATTTGATATCCCGCACCTAATGGATCTAAATCTGGATTTAAAAAACTTAAAATTCTACTTTTTTGATAAGGCTTTAAAAAAGATATGGCTATAGGAGCTAATACTAAAGCTAATAAAGAAAGATAGGCAAAGATTTTCCATCTAACTCCTGCAAGCCAAGTAACTACTAAGCCACTAAATAAAATTAATAGTGCAGTGCCAAGATCTGGTTGGGTCACTACCATTGAAAAAGGAATAAATATTGAAATTACTGGGACGAGCAAATATTTAAGCTTATTAACATCTCCTGATGATGTCCGATGATAGTAGTTAGCGAGAAATAAAATAATTCCAATTTTCATTAACTCCGAAGGCTGTAAAACAAATACAAACAAATTAATCCAACGTCTTGACCCTTGAGATTGGAGACCAAAAAATTTAACAGCTAAGAGTAGTAAAATAAAACTTATAAAAATTAAGATACTAAATCTATTCCATAAAGAAATATTAATAAATGAGATAGCTATAAAAAATGAAAAAAAAATTAAAAATCTCATAGCATGATTTATGGAATGAGATACCCATTGTCCTCCACTCGAGGAGTATTGTGCAAAAATACTAATAATACCTAATAATAAAACTGCAAAAAAAAGAATGAAATCCAGGTTAAATAATTTATCTCTAAAAGCAAACGGGGTATGTAAGGAGCTTCTACTGTATAACATTAAATATTTTTACCTAATTTAGCGACATTCATAGTATCTCGTATTTCATGACGCTCGATAACTTTTTTTATTAATTTTTTTGCAACGGGCGCAGCTGCACTGCTACCAGATCCTCCATGTTCAACTAAAACGCTAATTGCATATTTTGGATTCTTTACTGGTGCGAATGCTACAAACCATGCGTGATCTCTTTCTTTATAAGTAATATCTTTTTGTTTAACTTCTGCTTTTCTTTGTGCTTCAGTAAATCTTTTAATTTGAGACGACCCTGTTTTCCCGGCAAACATGAATTTTTTGTTTGTATGTCTTGAGCGATATGAAGTACCACCTACTTCATTAGTGGCAGCAAACATTGCATCTTTTATAAAATTTATATTTTCTTGGTTTCTAAAAAGAGGTTTTAAATTAAAATTAAAAGCTTGTGAATCAGGAAAGTTTGAGTCATTTGGATTCTCTTTTCTAAAATCTAAATATTTTTGTAAGTTGTTTGCAGTATCGTTTTTATCAACAACTATTCGAGGTTTAATCTTAAACCCACCATTAGCTAACTGGGCAGTCATTAAACATAGTTGAAGTGGTGTACTTAAAAAATAACCTTGACCAATACCTGCGTGCAGCGTTTCTCCTAAATACCAATTTTTTCCAATCTGATTTAATTTCCATTTAGTATTTGGTACTACACCAGCTTTTTCCTCACTAAAGTTGGCTAAAACTTTTTGTCCAAGACCAAATTTTTTAGCAGTTTTTGCTAGTCTGTCTACACCTAGTTTTCGAGCTACTTCATAAAAATAAACATCACAAGAACGTTTAAGAGCTCCCTTAAGATTTAAGACTCCGTGGCCTTCTTTTTTCCAACAATGAAATTTTTCTCCATAAAAATCGATATACCCTTCACACTTAATTGAAAGGTTGGGACTTGCAATATCATTTTCTAAAGCACTTAGAGCAGTCAAAGTCTTAATTGTTGAACCAGGAGGGTAAAGCCCCGATATAGCTTTATTAATCATTGGTTTGTCTATATTTGATTGAATTTTTTTCCACTCTTCTTCCTTAACACCGTGAACAAATGAATTAGGATTAAAATTTGGAGACGAAACCATGCTCACTACATCTCCATTATAAATATCCATAACACAAGCCGCTCCACTTACATTTTCTAAGGCTTGTGCAGCCGTTTTTTGAATTTCAAGATCTAGGGTTGTTCTATAAGTTATTCCTTTCAACCCATCATTTGTTGAAACTTGTTTTATTCTTTTTCCATAAGCATTAACTTCATATCTAAGGTAGCCGGGTGTACCCATCATTTCTTTGTCTAGTGCGGACTCTAAACCTGTTTTTCCAACTGCTATTCCAGCAATATTTAAGTTCCTTAAGTATTTTTTTTTTTTAAGGTCTCTAGCACTAATTTCTGAAACATAGCCAATAGCATGAGCTGATGAATTATCTTTGTAAAATCTCGCAATTGATACAACGGGTTGGGCACCTTGCAGTTCATGAAGGAATAAATTTAGTCTAGAAAATTCAGACCACGTTAAATTGTCTGATATAATTGTCGCTTCCCAAATTTTTTGTCTAGCAATTCTTTTTTTTAAAACAAAAATTTTTTGATCTGTTAGATTAATTAAGCTTTTTAACCTTACAAAAAGCTTATCAATATCAGGTGTATCTTCAGGAACAACATGAAGTTGATATATTTTTTGATTAGACGCAATTTCATTTCCGAAATAATCTTTAATGGCTCCTCTTGGTGGAGCAATTTTACTTTCTCTAAACCTATTTTTATCCGCTAATGATTTGTATTTACGCGACTCTGTAAGTTGAAGTGCTGTTAATCTTCCTACAATTCCAAATAACACAACAGCTTTAAAACAATTAACTAAAAACATTCTTCGGCCAATAGTTCTTGTCTTGCTAGCGATGTTTGAAGAATTGAAACTAAGCATTAGTCTTCTTTAAATCTCATTTGATGTTTTTTAAATATGAAGTAAAAAATAGGAAAAAATAAAAAAGTGAAAAAAGAATTTTGTAAGGTCTCTTCATAATAGAAGGATAAATTTGAAAAATTATTAATGATAATGAAATATACTAAATTTGAAAAAAATATAGCTGGTATAAAAGTGAACCATTCTGCGGTCATTTTAGATCTAAGCGTTACATTTCTTATATAACTAGTAAAAAAACACATAGTTAAATAAGATAAAGAACTGGCTCCAAGTGGAGATCCAACTACAACATCGTTAATTAAGCCTGTCAAAAAAATATGCCCTATTCCTAAATAATCTGGATATTTTAAAATATAAAAATAAATAATTATCATGTGGAAATTAAAAGAAAACAAAACAGCATTCGGTACAGCTTTTAATCCCTCAAAACTACTGAATGAAATAAAATATAAGAGAATGATTGGAAGAGACTTTAAAAATATTTCTTTTAGATATTTAAAAGTATACATAATTAATTTTTAAATTGTCCTTTAGTTATATGGACAATCGAAGCTTGTTGTGGGTCTGTTAAAGATTTTATTTTTACTTCGCTGTCTTTATTCAAATAAGTCTCGGCTATAGGCATCCCAGCTTTCAAGAAACCGTCTTTACCAGAAGTAAAAATAATTTTATTAGGCTCCAGCACAAAATCTTCTGGTAAATATTCTAAAAAGAAATCATTTTTGCCACCATTACCTGCAAGAATAACATTAACATCTGTATCTTGAATAATCGCTGGAATTTTACTATTCAAATCCGTAATCAACAAAACTCTTGAGCTAATATAATTAGTCTCGATAACTGTTCCGATAAGGTAGTCTTTACTAAAAACTGTCATGCCTTTAATGATTTCATGTTTAGTGCCTTTATTTATTAGTATTGATTTTAAAAAAGGGCTCGCTTGATCTATCGTAACATTTGCAATTTTTATGGTGTCATCACTCAAAATTTTAATTTTTTCTAAACCAAGGGCTAATTTTAAATTTTCATTTTCAGTTTTTAGAAAAATTTCATCAAATTGATTTTTTTTGATTAAGATTATTTCCTCTCTTAAAACCTTATTTTCATTATAAACATTAATATGCTCTTTTGTTTTTGATCCTAAATATATTATTATTTTACCAGGTGACGATACAATAATTGTTACTCGATAAACTAAATCGTTAATTGCAGATCTTACAAAATTTATAGGTGGTACGGAAAATTTGTCGAGAAAAAGAATAGAAATCGAAAATAGAATTAGAAAAAATAGTGAAAATTTTTGTTTTACTCCTTTTCTTAAAAGAGAATATCGTAATGCGATTATAAAATCATCTCTGCTTTCAGACATCTAATAATTAATAATTTATATAATTAATACTCAGATAGCATTGTAGAGAACAGCTCTTCATTCTCTAAAGCTTTTCCTGTACCTATCGCTACGCACTCTAAAGGATTGTCTGCAATAGTTACTGGTAAGCCTGTATCTTTCGAAATTAATTTATCAATATTTTTTAATAAAGCTCCTCCACCTGTTAAGACTAATCCCATGTCAACTAAATCGGCAGATAATTCTGGAGGTGTGCTTTCTAAAGCTTCCTTAATTGCAGAAAGCATTTGATTTAAAATTGGCATTAATGCCTCACAAGCGTCTTCTTCGGTAAGTGAGATTTCTTTTGGTGTACCAGTTCTTATGTCTCTACCTTTCATTAAAAAAACATTATTTGTAGTTGGGATAGCTGTCCCTATTTCTTTTTTAATTTTTTCTGCAGTAGACTCACCAATCAATAAATTAAATTTTTTTCTCATATAATTAATAATAGCACCATCCATCGCATCTCCTGCAACTCTTAAGGATTTAGAAAATACTACGCCACCTAGAGACATTACGGCAATTTCTGTAGTACCTCCACCGATGTCAACAATCATTGACCCAGTTGCATCTGAGATAGGAAGTCCCGCACCTATTGCAGCTGCTATTGGTTCTTCGATCAATTGAACTCTTCTTGCTCCAGCTGCTAAAGCTGAATCTTGAATGGCTTTTCTTTCAACAGGAGTTGATCCTGTTGGAACACAAATTAAAATTCTAGGATTGGCAAAAGTATTCTTTACATGTACTTTTTTTATAAAGTGTTTGATCATCTCTTCAGTAACTATAAAATCTGCAATAACCCCATCTCTTAAAGGTCTAATTGCACTAATATTTCCAGGTGTTCTCCCCAGCATGGTTTTTGCTTCATCGCCTACTGCAAGGACTGTTTTTTTTCCATTTTCATTAATAATGGCAACTACCGATGGTTCGTTTAGAACAACACCTCTATTTTTTACAACAACTAAAGTGTTTGCTGTTCCCAAGTCTATGGCCATATCTTGTGACCACATCTGCTGTATTTTTTTAAACATATTCATTTAATTTATCCCTTTATGCTGAGACGCTTACACTATCGTCTGGAGCTTTGCGTTTACGTTTGATTATTAGTTTATTTAATGCATTTAAGTAAGCTTCAGCTGAAGCGACTAAAGTGTCCGTGTTCGCTGCCTGACCTACTGTTGTTTTGCCATTTTCTTCAATTCTTACGCTAACCGTTGCCTGCGCATCCGTTCCTTCAGTTACCGCATGCACTTGGTATAATTGTAGGCTAGTTTCATGTTCGTATAATTTTTTTATACATTTAAATATTGCATCAACTGGCCCGTCTCCTGTTTCAGATCCAGTTTTAATTTTACCTAAGATATCAAGAGTCATCTCTGCTGTTTGCGGTTCTCCTGTGCCCGCTACAACTTTTAGAGATTTTAATTTGATTACATTTTCTTCCTTGATTAAACTATCATCAACTAAAGCTGCAATGTCTTCGTCATATACATGTTTTTTTTTATCTGCTAGAATTTTGAACTTTCCAAATGCTAATTGAATAACATCGTCTGTTATTCCAACATAACCAAGATCAGTTAATTTATCTTTGAAAGCATGTCGACCAGAATGTTTACCCATAACTAAAGAAGTTTTTTTAACTCCAACACTTTCTGGTGTCATAATTTCGTAAGTATTTCTATTCTTAAGCATACCATCTTGATGAATACCTGACTCATGAGCAAAGGCATTTTTTCCAACTATTGCTTTATTGTATTGAACTGGAAAACCAGTTGCATTGGAGACGACTTTTGATGCTTTGCTAATTAACTTAGTATTTATCCCAGTTGTAAATGGCATTAAATCATTTCTAGTTTTCATAGCCATGACAATTTCTTCGAGCGCCGCATTACCTGCGCGCTCACCGATACCGTTAATAGTACATTCAACTTGTCTTGCTCCAGCAATTACTCCAGCTAAAGAGTTTGCAACTGCTAGACCAAGATCGTTATGACAGTGTGTAGAAAGAATAGCTTTATCAATATTTGGAACTTTATTTATTAAAGTTTCAATTATTGTTTTAAACTCTGAAGGAACTGAATAACCAACGGTGTCTGGAATATTTATAGTTGTTGCGCCTGATTTAATTGCAAGCTCAACAGTTTTACACATGTAATCCATATCTGTTCTTGTTCCATCTTCGCAAGACCATTCAACATCATCAGTAAATTTTTTTGCGTAAGATACACTTTCTTTAATTGCATCTAAAACTTCTTCGGGAGATTTATTAAGTTTATGCTTCATATGAAGCGCGCTTGTCGAAATAAAAGTATGTATTCTAAATTTTTTAGAATGACTTAAAGCCTCTTTGCAAGCATCGATATCTTTTTTAGTTGCTCTCGCTAAACCACACGGAGTTGATTTTTTTAATATTTTACTGATCTCAGTTACAGCTTCAAAATCTCCAGGTGAAGCTATTGGAAAACCTGCTTCGATAACGTCAACTCCAAGTTCATCAAACACTCGAGAAATTTGAATTTTTTCCTCTAAGCTCATAGATGCGCCTGGTGATTGTTCACCATCTCGCATAGTGGTGTCAAAAATTATAATTCTATTTTTATCGCTCATGTCCCTCTTTTTGATTAATTATTTTAATAAAATCGAAAATATTTAATCTATTAATAATACAATCAAAAAGGGAGTTTGCCAAATATTTTGTATGTTTTGGTGACTAAAACGGGCTTTAGTTCTTAGATTGATCTACTAATTTGTTTTTACCAATCCAAGGCATCATACCTCTTAACTTTTTACCCACTTCTTCTATTGGATGTTTAGCTAAGTCAGCTCTCATCTTAAGAAAGTTTTTTTGTCCATTTTCACATTCTTTCATCCAATCTTTAGTGAATTTACCTGATTGAATATCCTTTAAAACTTCTTTCATCTTTTCTTTAGATTTGCTGTCTACTATTTTCTTGCCTGATACATATTCACCGTATTCAGCTGTATTAGAAATTGAGTAGTTCATATTTGCTATTCCGCCTTCGTAGATTAAATCTACAATTAATTTTACTTCGTGAAGGACTTCAAAGTAAGCCATCTCGGGTGGATAACCAGCTTCTGTCAATGTTTCAAAACCATTTTTAATCAACTCAACTAAACCTCCACATAAAACCGTTTGTTCACCAAACAAGTCTGTTTCACATTCATCTTTAAAATTTGTTTCAATAATTCCAGATTTTCCTCCACCAATACAAGCGGCATACGACATAGCTAGGTCTCTAGCTTTACCTGAGCTATTTTTATGAACCGCCATCAAACATGGCACACCGCCGCCTTTTTGAAACTCGCTTCGTACTAAATGACCAGGTCCTTTTGGTGCAACCATAAAAACATCTAAATCTTTTCTTGCTTCAATTAATTTATAATGAATATTTAGTCCATGAGCGAAAGCTAAACTTGTGCCTTCTCTCATTCTTTGCTCAACATGATTTTTATAAATTTGTGCTTGTAGTTCATCAGGAGTTAAAATCATTACTACATCAGCCCAGGCTGCGGCGTCAGATAGTGACATAACTTTTAAGCCAGCTGACTCTGCTTTTTTAACACTTGGAGAATTTTCCCTAAGAGCCACAACAACTTCTTTTACCCCACTGTCTTTTAAGTTTAAAGCATGAGCATGGCCTTGGCTACCATATCCAAATATAGCAACTTTTTTTTGTTTTATTAAATTTACATCAGAATCTTTTTCGTAATACATTTTCATTTTTTTCTCCTAATTTATTTAAACACTTCTGGTCCTCTAGTCATAGCTACAGCACCAGTTCTAGAGACACTAAGTAATCCCATGGGCTTAATAGTTATAATTAATTTATCAATTTCTCTTCTTAAAGCAGTTATTTGAATAACGAAAGACTTTTTTGATTTATCTAATATCACTGAATTATATTTTTTGCATGCTTTTTTAACTTTTTCTTGATTTTTTGAAGAAGAAACAATTTTAAACAAAGCTAATTCTCTAAATAATATATCTGGATCGCTTCTATTAAAATCAGCAACCTTGTGTACACAAAGAAGTTTTCTTAGTTGTAATTTTATTTGTTCAATAACTTGAGGAGTTCCAATTGAAACGATTGTAATTCTAGATAAACGTTTTAATTTATCTACCTCAGCTACAGCCAGAGACTCAATATTGTAACCTCTTCCAGAAAACAATCCTATAACTCTTGCTAAAACTCCAGTTTCGTTATCTACCCAAACAACAATAATATGATGATCTGATTTTCCAAGTTTTGTTGGCTCGCTATAAGCCGACTTTGATTTTGCCATTAAACTAAAGTTTTCCCTTCTTCCGAAATTTCTTTTTCATCTTCGGGACCTAACAGCATTTGGTTGTGCGCTTTTCCAGAAGGTATCATAGGATAACAATTTTCCATTTTATCAACCATGCAGTCAAAAATAACTGGTCTATCAGTATTCATCATTTCATTAATTTTTTCATCTAATTCACTAGGTTTAGTCGCTCGAATACCAACGCAACCATAAGCTTCTGCTAATTTTACAAAATCAGGTAAAGCTGCTGTATAACTTTCTGAATAATTTTTTTCATGTAATAGCTCTTGCCATTGTCTAACCATTCCCATGTATTCGTTATTAAGAATAAAAATTTTAATTGGAAGTTTGTACTGAACGGCAGTAGACATTTCTTGCATGGTCATGAGAACTGAAGCTTCTCCTGCAATATCAATAACTAATTTACCTGGATGGGCAATCTGAACTCCTATTGCGGCAGGTAAACCAAATCCCATGGTGCCTAGTCCTCCTGAAGTCATCCATCTATTGGGCTCATCGAATTTATAGTGTTGAGCCGCCCACATTTGATGTTGGCCTACTTCGGTTGTAATATAAGTCTCTTTATTTTTGGTTAGTTCATAAAGTCTTTGTACAGCGTGTTGAGGTTTTATAGTTTTATCGCTATTTATAAATCCTAAAGATTTTTTCTCTCTCCATTTATCAATTTGTTTCCACCACTTATCAATATTTTTTTTATTAACATCTATAAAATTTTTATTTTTAGCTTTAAATCTTTTGATTAGATCTGAAAGAAATACACTAACATCACTAACTAAAGCTAAATCAACTTTTACATTTTTTCCAATCGAAGAAGGATCAATGTCCACATGTATTTTTTTTGATTTTGGAGAAAACTCATCAATCTTACCAGTTATTCTATCGTCAAATCTTGCGCCGATATTAATCATTAGATCGCAATCATGCATTGCGTTATTAGCTTCATAAGTTCCATGCATGCCTAACATACCTAAAAAATTAGAGTCGCTTCCTGGAAAAGCACCTAGTCCCTGTAAAGTTGATGTGATAGGAAATCCCGTTATGGCTACTAACTCTCTTAATAATTTGCTAGCTTCTGGACCTGAGTTAATCACACCTCCGCCAGTATAGAAAATTGGTTTAGTAGATTTTTTCATCATATCTATAAACTGGTCTAATTCTTTCTCAGAAATTTTTTTACTTTTAGAACTGTTTGTTTTCAAATTTTTATTTTTCTGAAATTCATAGGTTCCTTTTTTAAATTGAATATCTTTAGGAATATCAACTAACACAGGGCCTGGTCTTCCAGAGATAGCTACCTCAAAAGCTGTGTGTAAAACTTTAGCTAAATCATTTACATCTTTAACTAACCAATTATATTTTGTGCACGGTCTAGTAATTCCAGTCGTGTCACATTCTTGAAAAGCATCAGTTCCAATTAAATGCGTTGGCACTTGTCCACTTATACAAACTAAAGGAATTGAGTCCATGTAGGCATCAGCTAAAGCCGTAACTACATTAGTTGCGCCTGGGCCAGAGGTAACTAAAACTACACCTGGTTTGCCTGATGATCTTGCGTATCCTTCTGCGGCATGACCAGCTCCTTGCTCGTGTCTTGCTAAAATATGTTTAATTGTTTTGTGATTTTTTAGTTCATCGTAAATAGGTAATACTGCTCCTCCAGGATAACCAAAAATATATTCAACTTTTTGGTCTTCTAAAGCTTTAAAAACAATTTCCGCTCCTGACAATAATTTTGGCATTATTACAATCTATCGGAGAAATTACTTTGGTCAAGTTTTAGCTCAGAAGTTTTAAAATATTTTTAGAAAGTTCGCTAAAACTGTTTGAATATTCTCTTTTCCAATCTATCATGTGACCTCTAGACCATGTCACCTGTCTTTTAGCGTATTGTCTAGTCTTAATATTTATAAGCTCTAAAGCTTGATTTAAGTCTAATCTTTTCTCCAAATACTCTTTAATTTCTTTAACGCCTATTATTTTGTTTACTGAAAGAGTTGGGTCAACTTTTAATTTTAAAAAATTTTTGACTTCACTTATAGAATTACTTTTTATCACTTCTTTTGTTCTTCTTAGGATGTTTTGAAGAACTTTTTCTCTTGGAGCATCTAAGAATATTTTGTACATCTCAAATCCTTTGAAGTCTGATTTAGTTAATTTGTACCATTCAAAAATTGATTTTTTTGTAAATTTTTTTACTTCGTACGCTCTTATAGATCTTTGAGAGTCGAAAGGTTCAATTTTATTTTTTACCAAAGGGTCTATTGCTAAAAGTTCTTTGTAGAATTTTCTTTGACCTAATTTAACCTGTAAATTTCTTATTTTATTTCTTTTTTTAAAATCAATATTAGGAATTTTACTCATCCCTTTTGTAATGGCCTCAAAATATAATCCAGTTCCACCGACAAGAATTGGTATTTTTTTTTTTTTTAAACACGTTCTGATCTTTTGTTTTGCTAATGATAACCAAGCTCCAGTTGAGAAATGTTTCCTAGATGGTACGAATCCATAGAGGTGGTGTTTAACCTTTTTTAAATCAGTTTTCGATGGTCTAGAAGAAAGAATAGAAAAATCCTCATAAACCTGCATGCTATCAGCATTTATAATTTCCCCGTTAATTTTTCTGGCTATTTGAATTGCGAGTTTTGATTTTCCTGAAGCAGTAGGACCAGCAAGAAGTATAATTTTCTTAGGCAAACTTATTTTGTTTTAATACCAAGATATCTTCTTTGGTTATTTTTATTAATTATTGCGAGTAATATTGTCCGCTCACCTTTTTTATAAATGTTTTCAATTAAATTATTTAATTGTTTCGTGTTTGAAATTTTGTTTTTTTGCACCTCAAGAATAATATCACCAACCTGCAGATAACCAGCAACATCACTTTGACTAGAGATATAAGTAATTACAACACCTTTTAAATTCTTGTTTAATTTTCTTGTCTCAATATCGTCAGATGTAATATCTCTCACAGAAATTTTTAAAGACTCAATTTCTGTATCTTTAACTTTTGGTTTTGGTTTAGATGTTTTTGTCTCTGCCTTGAAATCTTCTGACGATTCTAATCTTCCTAGCTTTAGTTTTTTTGTTAATATTTTTTTATTTCGCCAAATCTCTAATTCTACAGTTTTACCAACTTCAGTTCGAGAAACTAGTTTTGGCAGTGTTCTCATCGTATCAATTTTTTTACCATCAAACTTTAAAATGATATCGCCTGATTTAAGTCCAGCTTTATTTGCAGGACTTTTTTCGCCAACACTTGCAATTAGCGCACCTTGTGTATTTTTTAATCCTTCAACATCTGCTATTTCTTTAGTTACTTCTTGAATTCTAACACCTAACCAGCCTCTTCTTGTCTCACCGTATTTAATTAATTGATCAACAACATCTGAAGCTGCGTTAGCTGGGATTGCAAAACCTATGCCAACTGAACCTCCTTGTCCTATAATAGCTGTGTTTACGCCTATGACATCACCATTTAAATTAAAAAGTGGTCCGCCAGAATTTCCTTGGTTAATCGATGCATCGGTTTGAATAAAATCATCGTAACGTGTTAAATTAATATCTCTATTTCTTGCTGAAATAATTCCTGAAGTCACTGTCCCGCCTAATCCAAAAGGATTACCTATTGCGATCACCCAGTCACCAACTCGAGCTTTATCAGAATCTCCAAACTTTACTGGTTTAAAAATATCTTTAGAGTCTATTTTCAAAACTGCGACATCAGCATAGGGGTCGGCTCCTATAATCTTAGCTTTATATTCTTTGTCACCTACTTTGACGACGATATCATCCGCATTATTTATAACGTGGTTGTTGGTAATAACAGTACCATTTTTATTAATTATAAATCCCGATCCCAAAGAAGATGCTTGCCTCTCTTTGGGTTGATTATAATCTTTAAACATCTCCTCAAAAGGTGAGCCTGGTGGAAATTGGAAAGGAAAAGGATTAGCGGTAGTCTTGATAGTTTGAGTTGTAGAAATATTTACAACTGACGGCATTAATTTTTCAGCAAGATCCGCAAAAGAATTTGGAACAGTTTTAGCAGTTGATAAATTAACAAATACTAAGTTGAATAAAACTAAACTAAATAATATTTTTTTAAAATTTTGCATTTATTTTTTTATATACCAAATAATTAAAAACCCTAATAATAAAAAAAAAATTCCAATACTTCTTAACTTGGTTGGGGGAATTCCTTCAATAGATTTAAGCATAGTCTTTATTCTTGTTGGAAAAATGGCGAAAAATAATCCTTCTATAAAAAGTAACAACCCTAGAGCTGTTATGAGATCTTTCATTTGAAAGTTATTGTTTTTTGATAACCCCGGTTTTACCAAAAAATTTAAAAAATTCACTATCAGGTGAAAGGATTAAAGATGTTTCTCCTCCAATTAAAGCTTTTTCGTAAGCTTGCATAGCTCTATAGAAACTAAAAAATTTAGGGTCTCTTCCAAAAGCATCAGCAAAAATTTTATTTCTTTGGCCGTCACCCTCTCCTTTAAAAATTTGAGATTGCTTATTTGCATTAGCTAAAAGAACAGTTACGTCTTTATCGGCTGTTGAAGTTATTTTTGCAGCTATCTCAGCACCTTCCGCTCTAAATTCTTTGGCTTCTCTTTGTCTCTCAGTTTGCATTCTTTTGTAAATAGCTTCACTGTTTGCCTGTGGTAAGTCAGCTCTTTTAATTCTTACATCTACAATTTTAATTCCAAAGCTTTTAGCTTCTTCATTTACGTCATTTTGAATAATTGTCATTTGTTTAGCTCTTTCGGTTGAAAGCAAAGTAGCTAATTCTTGTGTACCCAATACACCTCTAATTCTTGAGTTTATAATGGTTGATAATCTCGATCTCGCAACTCTTTCGTTGCCAACTGAAATATAAAATTTTAACGGATCTACGATTTGAAATCTTGCAAAAGCGTCAACGATTAATCTCTTTTGATCTGCAGCAATTACTTCTTCGGGTTGATTGTCTAAATTGAGGACCCTTCTGTCTAAATATACAACGTTTTGAATAAAAGGTAATTTAAATTTTAAACCTGGCTCAGTAATTATTCTTTTTGGATTACCAAATTGTAAAACAATAGCTTGATTGATTTCTTTAACTATAAATAAAGATTGAAAAACGACAACCCCTATTAAAATAATTGCAGGTACTAAAAGTTTTGGAAGTTTCATTAGTTAATACTTCCTTTCTTTTTCAATTCAGGTAGCGGTAAATAGGGAACTACACCTTGTCCTGAATTTTTATCTATAATAACTTTGTCTATATCGGCTAAAACTTTTTCCATTGTTTCAAAATACATACGCTCTTGAGTTACTTGTTTTGCGTTTTTGTACTCATTATAAATTGCAAGAAATCTACTCGCTTCACCCTCTGCTGCAGCTACTACTTGTTTTTTATATGCATCAGCTTCTTGTAAAATTTTTTCTGCTTCTCCTCGTGCTCTTGGTATTACGTCGTTGGCATAAGCTTCAGCTTCATTTTTAGATCTTTCTCTATCTGCCCTTGCTGCCTGGACATCTCTAAAAGCATCAATTACTTGGCTAGGTGGATCTGATTTTTGTGTTTGCACTTGAGTAATTTGAATTCCAGAACCATATTCATCTAAAATATTTTGAATTATTTCTTGCACATCTGTTTCAATTTGCAATCTTCCTTCAGTCAAGATTGATTGAATAGGACTTCTTGCGATAACTTCTCTCATTGCTGTTTCAGAGGCAGCTTTAACTGTTTCTACTGGACTTTGAATATTAAATAAAAATTTTCCAGCGTCTTTAATTAACCAAAAAACAGAATAATTTATATCAACAATATTTTCATCACCTGTTAACATTAAACTTTCTTCTGGTACATTGCCTACGCCCGAAACTCTTCCGCTATCACTAGCTGGTCTAAACCCAATATCAATTCTGTTAACTTTTGTAACTTTAGGTGTTAGCGCTCTCTCGATAGGTAATGGTAAATGATAATTTAATCCTGGTTGAGTAGTTTTAATAAATTTACCAAATCGCAAAACAACACCTTGCTCATCTGGTAACACTCTATAAAGGCCGCTTGCTAACCAAAGTAAAATCAAAATGATCAGGCCCACAAAAATAGGCTTGCTACCTCCAGATTTTCCACCAGGAAAAAATTGATTAATTTTTTTTTGAATATTAGCTATAATTTCATCGAGGTTTGGCGGCTGATTTGTATTTCCTGAACCATTATTATTGCCAGAATCAGATCCCCAGGGTGATTGATTTTTAAAAATTTGGTCTTTGAAATTCATGACACTTTATATAGTTACTTTATTGCTAAAAACAAGTTAACTTAAAGCGGTATTATGTCCGAAAAAAAAGCAGAAATGAGCCAGGCAATGAAAGAAAAGCTCACTCCAAGGAATTTTATTAAAAATTCAATCAAAGGAACTAAGTATGCCCTTATGGTCTCTAGCGCCAAAGGTGGTGTGGGCAAATCTACTTTTGCTGTAAACTTAGCTTTTGCCCTTAAAAATTTAGGAAAAAAAATTGGAATACTTGACGCTGATATATATGGACCATCGCTTCCAAAATTAATTGGTAAAAATGAAAAACCGGAAAATAAAGATGGAAAATATATTGTACCTATCGATAGTCATGGAGTTCAATGTATGTCGATGGGATTTCTAGTTGAAGAAACTACACCAATGATTTGGCGAGGACCCATGGTTATCAGTGCTATTAAAACTTTAACAGAAAGAGTACTTTGGAAAGATCTTGATATTATTGTTATCGATATGCCACCAGGAACTGGGGACACCCAGCTTACTTTTGCTCAAGATATAAAAGTAGACGGAGCAATTATTATTTCAACACCTCAAGATATTGCTCTTCTAGATGTAAAGCGAGGTATTCAAATGTTTGATAAAACGAAAATTAATATTTTTGGATTGGTGGACAATATGAGTTTCTTTAAAGGAGATGATGGAAAACATTATAGCATCTTTGGAGAAGGAGGAGTTGAAAAAACAGCTAAAGAGTTTAATAAAGATTTTTTGGGTAAAATTCCTTTGCAACAAGATCTAAGAATTTCTGCAGATAAAGGTGTTCCTCTAACACTGTCTGATACTAATCATGAAATATCATTAGTGTTTAAGGAAATAGCGGAGAAAATATTAAAAAAATTAAATTAATTTATCTTTAAACTCAAAAGAGGTCATTAATTCATTCCATTCTCTTTTAGATAAACCTGAACTTTCGTGAGTAACCTTTTCTCCTTTAGTCATTTGTTGAATCACTTTCTTACCTTTGGCTGATACATGAACTGCACCAACTCTATAATCTAAAAAAGCAGAATGGGTAATAGGAACCCATTTTTTAACTGTCTCTAACATAGCTTCTGCATAAACTCTAATTTCATATTGAGCATGACTATCAGCTCTTAAAAATAAAAAGTTTAAAAGATTAAGTAAATCTGTTTTCCAATACCATTGTGTGTACGAGTTTAAAGTTAAATTCATTCTTGCAAGTTCTCTTGCTAGTCCAGATTTATTTTCATCAATGACTGTTCCATCAAATTTCTCATTGAGCATTTTTTCATAATTTGAATAAGTTCTTGTTGCGTCATCTTTTAAAATTTGAAGAACTTCATCGGCTTGATCGCCAGTAATTAAATCTCCTCTACCCTGCCTGTTAATTGTAGATTGTGCTGATAAATGTTTTTTTTCTGGGACATAAAATTCTTTATCTAAGATTGAATATCGAGCCGAATATTCGTTAACATTTGCGGTTCTATGTCTAATCCATTGTCTTGCTATAAAAATTGGAAGTTTTACATGGTACTTTATTTCACACATTTCAAAAGGAGTTGAGTGCCAATGTCTCATTAAATATTTTATTAGTCCTTCATCGGTTGAAACTTTTTTTGTTCCCTTCCCGTAAGATACTCGAGCGGATTGAACTATGGATGTATCATCACCCATATAATCAACTACTCTTACAAAGCCGTGATCAAGAACAGGTAATGCTTCGTAGAGAATTTTTTCTAATTCAGGAGAAGTAACCCTTTTGGTCTCGTGTTTTTGGGCTTGTTGGTCTGCAATTTCTTGCTGTTGTTCTTTTGTTAGTTTCATATTGAATAAACTTATTGAATCTCTTTGAAAGAGTTTTATATTAATAATGTTGGTTTTCCAACTATGACGATAAACGGGTTTCGTAATAACCATTGCGGACGTGGGGGCAGTACCCACCACCTCCACCATTTACAACTTATGGGGGTGAATTAGATTCGACGGATGTCTAAAGGCTACTTTTTCGTTCGAGATAGTTCCGACGTAACGGGCTAATTATAAATGCAAATGATAAATTTGCTCTTGCTGCTTAGTTAACTTTGTTAACTTAAGCAAACGGGGTTTGGGGCACCTGGCAACAGAACGCCCCTTACAACTCTCCTACTTCTCTTTATTTATAACGCTGATTGGTTTTTAGATTGAATATTAGCACACTGGTGGCACACTTATTTTTTATTATTATTTTTAAATCTTAATAATTTTTTAAGCTTACCGTAGTAAGAACAGTATAATGAATAGATAATAAGCCCCACAAATACAATTGCAAAAAATATTCTTAAATACTGATTAAAAAAAATATCTATTAGCTCAATCATTATTATTATTTATTTTTAAGTTAAGTTCCTTTATGAATTTATATCCTAACACAAAATTAAACGTCACAATAGCGTCAAAATTACTTTCAAACTTCTGTGTTTAACAAAAGTGAAGTTAGTGCTACATAACGATTCTAGTAGCTAGGTTCAGGACATCTGGTAACAAACGCTCCTGTGACAATACTAATATTTTAATCTACCAAAAAATGGTTATTTATTAATTTTAACTGAAAGGAAAATTATGAAAAATATTATAATTTTATTAACATTAATTCTTTTTACTAGTTCAGCATATGCTGGCTCATGTCCAATGATGGCTATGAAATTAGATGGTAAAATTGAAGATGCCCAAAAAATGCGTGATGCTGGCATGAAAGCTCACGAAGCTGGAGACCATGCAAAGTCTGAAGAATTATTAAATAAAGCTATGGAGCTTTTTAAGAGTTAACAATAATATTATAGGGGCGCCTTGCAAAAGAACGCCCCTTCTTGATTGATTGCTTTTATTTTCTTGTACCCCAAGCTTGGTAAGGATCTAGTGATTTACTACAAAGTTCCAGTGATAAATTTCTCATTAGATGAACTGGAGATCCACCCCCACCTTTCTTGGATTGCTTTTGATCAACGGTAAGACATAATTTTCTATTACTAATCAAGCGGATCTTATTCTCATTATACTCAAAATTTTGAAGTTTATTATGATCGCATTTTCTTAGTCTTAAATTTGTTGATGGAGTAAGTGATGACGCTTCCATACAAACGTTAAAAGAAGGTAAGATAAATTGGTTCTTAGCCAATTTAAGAAAATTAAAACCTTGATCTGAAGAGATTTCTCCTTGGTAAGAGTAACAAGTGTGTGCCTGGAGTCCTTTATTAATTTGTGCTTTTAATTTGTGACCTTTTATATCAATACAAAAACCTCTTGGGTCATCTAATTGATTTAACAAATAAATTTCCACACTATCATCCGCCTGAGACGGAGTTATTAACAACAAACCCAGAACTATGATCGCTAAAAGCTTTTTCATATTTCACAATGCTAGCATAAGAATTTATACAAAATCTACACACAATTTCATTCAAGTTTCTGTATTTTACAATAATAATGTTGTTGCTAAACAAAAGATTATAGAAGCTAGCAAGTAGTTAATAATAAAGGTATGTACACAATCATGATGACACCTCATGATTACATTTCATTATATTTGCTAGTTATAGTTTTAACAGTGTTTGCAGTGAACTTTCTGTATCGCTTGTATTTTTAAAGACTTTATATTCTGGGATATCTTAGGTTTTATAGATTTTTTGAAATAAATTTACTTCATTATTTCTTAAGTTAATTATTTTTTTGAAGTTTTAAGTTTTTTAATTTTATAATACTCAGTTTTTAGTCTTTGAAAAAAAATGGTTTTAAATTAGAAGGAACTTTTTTATCAGAAATTATCTATAAAAAAAAAGATATAAAAAATATTTGATGGGAAAAATTTTAAAATAATAAATGATATTCAAATTTGTAAATTATTTTAAAAATTTATTTAAATTGGGCTTAAAATAATTTGGTCCTTTCATGACCTTTCCACTTTCATTATAGATAGGCTTTCCATCTGGGCCTAGTTTACTCATATTTGATTGCTGAACTTCGTCAAAACATTTGTCAAGATCAACTCCAAAAGCATGTCCTGCTCCATAGGTAACGTACAAAATGTCAGTAAGTGCATCGGCTACTTCTATTATATCTTTGTTTTTTATGGCCTGATTTAATTCTTCAAGTTCTTCTTTGATAAGTTCGTATCTTAATTGAATGATTTTTTTATTCGGAAATTCAGCCTTGATTTTAACTTCTTGGCCAAAGATTTGCATAAATTTTTTAACATTTTGAAAATTGCTCATATTTGCTCCACATCGAGTTTGATTTGTTTAAACTGAACATATATTATAACTTCAAATCACTCATGAAATACAGAACTGAATTTGATAGTATTGGAAAAATTAAAGTAGATGGTGATAAGTATTGGGGGGCCTCAACAGAAAGGTCAAAAAAATATTTCAACATTGGAGATTTTCTTGTAAGACCAATTGTTATTCATTCAATTGCAATTATTAAGAAAGCAGCGGCAATCGTTAATTATAAAAATAAAGATTTAGATAAAAAAATTAGTAGATTTATTATAAAAGCTTCTGAAGAAGTTGCTAAAGGCAAACTAGATGATCATTTTCCGTTAAAAGTTTGGCAAACAGGTTCTGGCACCCAAACAAATATGAATGTTAATGAAGTTATAGCTAATAGAGCGATTCAAATGATGAGGGGTAAATTAGGAAGTAAAAAACCTGTTCATCCAAACGATCATGTAAATAAATCTCAATCTACTAATGATGTTTTTCCATCAGCAATGCACATATCAATTGCAATTAAAACTAGAGATAAATTACTTCCTTCTCTTAAATTATTAGAAAAAGAAATTGGAAAAAAAGTTAAAGAATTTAATAAAATAGTAAAACTAGGAAGAACCCATCTTCAAGACGCAACACCTCTAACTTTGGGTCAAGAATTTTCAGGATATCAGTTTCAGCTAAAAGAATCTATTAAAAGAATTGAGAAAGCATTAGATGAAATTTATTTTCTTGCCCAAGGAGGTACTGCTGTGGGAACTGGTCTCAATACAAGAAAAAACTTCGATAAACAGATTGTTAGGGAAATTAGTAAAATTACAAAATTACCCTTCAAAGTTACACCAAATAAATTTGCTGCTTTAGCTGCGCATGATCCTATAGTAAATTTTTCGGGTACCATGAATACTGCTGCTGTTTGTCTAATGAAAATTGCAAACGATATAAGATTTTTAGGATCTGGTCCAAGAGCTGGTTATGGAGAATTAATTTTACCATCAAATGAACCCGGCTCATCCATAATGCCAGGAAAAGTAAATCCAACTCAATCTGAAGCAGTGACTATGGTTTGCGTTAAAGTAATCGGAAACCATAATGGAATTACAATGGCAGGATCCCATGGCCATTTTGAATTAAATGTTTTTAAACCATTAATTATTCATAACATTTTACAATCAATTGAAATTATGGCTGACTCAGCAAAAACTTTTGCCCTCTATTGTGTTAAAGGAATTAAAGCAGATAAGAAAAAAATTAAATATTTGTTAGACAATTCTCTAATGTTAGTAACTGCTCTTGCACCAAAAATTGGATATGATAAAGCTGCGAAAGTAGCAAAAGATGCTCACAAAAAAGGTACTACATTAAAAGAAGAAGTTATTAGATCAGGGATTCTTAATGAAAGGGAGTACGATAAAATTATGAATCCTATGTTGATGACCAAGCCTAAATAAATTAATTTTAAAAAGTTTTAAAAAAATTATTGACTTTTATATCATCAAAAATATTCTTAATTGAATTATCAATTACCTCATCATTAAACTTATTCTCATAATTTTTTACTTTTTTAGCTGTAAAAATTTCCTCTCCAAATATAACTCTTTCAAAAATAAACTTTGAAGATGATGGAATTAAGAGTCCTGATAATTCTATATTTTTTGATAGGTTTTTTTTATTTTTATTATTTTTTGATAGGTTAAATTTAATTTTTCCTTTTTTTCCAAATTCTAAAATTTTAGCATCAAATAATATTTGATTTTTTTTTCCCACTTTAAAATTTTGTAATAAAATCTCCCTATTTTTAAATAATAATGTGCCCTCAAACAAATTCTTAAAATTTATTGAACCTTCCATTTTTTTTATTAGCTCAACTCCAAGTGGATTATCTGAAAAATATATTTGTTGAATTTTTTTAATTAATCTATTTATATCTAAAGTATTTAGCTCACTTTCTAAGCTAAAAGAAAAATAAGGTTTAAAAGATAAATTTCCTTCAAATGCAGAATTAAACAAACTGCTTCTCACAAAACCTTGATTGATTATAATTTTTTTATCTTTAATTAAATTGAATTGAAGAAAGTTGTTGAGCACCTCAAATTTAACAAAACCTTGAAATTTTTTAAAGTCATTTTTATTTTCTAACAAGATATTTGTTGAGATATCAAGTTCAGGGACTTTCAATAATATTTGAAATTTACTATCTGGCTTATTTTCTAAAATAAAAGAGATTTTGTGATCAAGAAATAGCCCATTTATATTTAGTTGATTAGTATTTTTGTTAGTTTTAAATTTTGTTGAGCTTTCATTAATTTCAAATAATTTTTTTTTTTCTCTTATTAAAATAATTTTATTTTTTTTAAAATTAATTTTTTTTTGATTTTTTTTGATATAATTAAATAAGTGATTTGCTCTGCTAACTTCAAGGTTTAATGATCCTCCGTTTACAAGTAATGTATTATAATCAAGAATCTTATAATTAATTATGCTAAGTGGATTAAGTATGATGTTGATTTCAGCATCTTTTATTTCTAAAAAATCTCCTTCAAACTCTAATTCACTTCCAAGTAATCTTAGTCTCGGTGTTGGAAAAAAATCATACTCAATATTTGAAATATTCTTGATATTTATTCTGCTATTTTTTTTTAAACTTTCTTGTATTAAGCTTGGGGTATAACTAAAAAATTTTGGAATAAAAATATAAATAGAAAAAATAATAACGATAAATACAAGTAAATATAAAATATATTTAAAATTTTTTTTTATATTTAAAAAATAATTTAATTTTTTATTCATTTATAATGATCAATTAAGTAGTATAAAGATGTTTAATAAAATTATGGATTCTATAAATAAATTAATAGAAAATTTAAACAAGGAACAAAAAGAAGCTGTTTTAAGCACAGAGGGCCCAAACTTAATAGTAGCTGGTGCTGGTTCTGGCAAAACTAGAGTCTTAACAACAAGATTGGCCCATATTATTAATTCAAAAAAAGCATGGCCTAATCAAATTCTATGCGTAACTTTTACAAATAAAGCAGCAAAAGAAATGCAAAATCGAGTACTCAGCTACGTTAGTGAAAAGTCAACTGCGGTTCCTTGGCTGGGTACCTTTCACTCAATTAGTGTCAAATTTTTAAGAAGACATGCCGAAGCTATCGGCTTAAAAGGAAATTTTACTATTCTAGATACTGATGATCAAAAAAAAATAGTAAGAAATATTAGTAAAGCCGAAGATATAGATGCCAAAAAAATAACACCTCAGTTTATTTTGTCATTTATAGATAGGTGGAAGAATAAAGGCTTGCTTCCTGAAGATGTTAAAGAAGATAGTTTTACTGGTTTAGAGAAATCTATTTTTAAAGTTTACAAAATTTATCAGACTAAAATTAGAGATCTTAATGCATGTGATTTTGGTGACCTCATTTTATATTGTGTAAAATTATTTGAAAATCACTCAGATATAAGAAAAATTTATAATAATAATTTTAAATATATTTTAGTTGATGAGTTTCAAGATACTAACTTTATCCAAAATAAATGGTTGAATCTTTTAGTAAACGAACAACAAAATATATGTTGCGTTGGAGATGACGATCAATCTATTTATAGTTGGAGAGGAGCAGAAATAAAAAACTTTTTAACTTTTGATCATATTTATAAAAATTGTAAAGTTTTTAAGTTGGAACAAAACTATAGATCTACTAAAAATATTTTAGAAACAGCTTCAACTTTAATTTCATATAACAGTGGAAGGGTTGAAAAAAAACTTTGGTCTTCAGCTCAACAAGGTGAGAAAGTAAAACTTAATTGCTACCAATCAGGTCGAGAAGAAGCTGAGAATATCAGTGTTATTACAGAAAATAAATTGAAAAATAAATATTCTCTAAACAATGTAGCTATTTTAGTAAGAGCTATTTATCAGACAAGAGAGTTTGAGGAGAGGTTTCTTAAAGTAGGTTTGGGCTACAGAGTATTAGGCGGGACTAGATTCTATGAAAGAGCAGAAATTAAAGATGCGGTGGCTTACTTGAGAATTATAAATCAAAAATTTGATGATCTAGCTTTAGAAAGAGTGATCGAAAATCCTAAAAAAGGCGTAGGCGAGAGTACTCTAAAACAATTATACAATTTTGCTAGTCAGAACAAGTTATGTCTTGAGGACGCTATTAAAAAAAATTTAGAGACTGATAGCCTCAAACCTAAAATGAAAACAAGCTTATTACAGCTAACTAGAATGATTGATAAGTGGAGATTAGATGCAAAAAATACCAAACATTATGACTTATTAAAAATTGTGCTAGATGAATCTGGTTATTCTGAAATGCTCAAGAATAAAAAAGATTTAGAAAATGAAAATAGACTTGAAAATATAAAAGAACTTTTAAGAGCTATGCACGAATATGAAAATATTCAGGCTTTTTTGGAACATGTCGCCCTTGCCACTGCAATTGATAAGGAGTGGGAAGGTGAAAAGATAAATTTAATGACCATGCATGCTGCTAAAGGGTTGGAATTTGATGTTGTTTTTTTGCCTGGATGGGAAGAAGGTTTGTTCCCTCACCAAAAGTCTTTAGAGGAAAAAGGAGATGAAGCTTTAGAGGAGGAAAGAAGGCTTGCTTATGTTGGTATAACAAGAGCCAAAAAAGAAGCTTATTTATCATTTGCTATGAAAAGATCTTACCATGGAGACTGGATGGATGCCTTGCCCTCAAGGTTTATTAATGAAATTCCAGACGAAAATATTGAAAAAAATGAAATTGAAACTGCGTCAGAATTTAAAAGTGACTTCGAATTTAATCAAGATATTGATATAGATTTTGATAATGAATACAGAAGTCCAGGGTGGGAAAGATTTAAAAAAAATAAAATGTTAAAATGGAAAAAATAATAAAACTAAGAAAGTTATTTAAAAGATACAATTTAGATGGCTATATAATACCAAAAAATAATAATTTTTTTGGAGAATACGTTTCTGAGTCTGAAGATAATTTAAAGTATATTTCTAATTTTACTGGCTCTGCTGGTTTTGCGGTAATTCTAAAGAACAAAAACTATATGTTTGTAGATGGTAGATATACTATTCAAGCAGGGATTCAGTGTGGAAAAGGATTTCAAATTTGTAATATTCCTAAAGAATATCCTTTCGCCGTTTTTAAAAATAAAAATTTAAATCTAGGATTTGATCCTAAGTTACATACTGAGAATTCAATAAATAAGCTTTTCGGCAATAGTTTAATAAAATTAAAACCTGTAAATAAAAATTTAATTGATCTTTTATGGAAAAGAGAGAAAAATTCAAAGATTAAACCTTTCTATTTAATTAAAGATCAAGATGCTGGATCAAAAGTTCAAAAGAAATTAGATAGATTGGTAAAAATAATTAAATTTAATAAGGCTAATTATTCGTTTGTTACAGCCTCAGAAAATGTTGCTTGGTTATTAAATATTAGAGGTCAAGATACAAATTACTCTCCCCTTCCCAACTCTCATGCAATTATTGGTAGAGATGGAAAAGTTTTATTATTTTGTAATTCAAAAAAAATTAATAGCTCTTTTAAGTCTAAAATTAATAAAGATGTAAAAATTTATGATTTTAATATACTTCCTAATTTTTTTTTAAATTTATCTAACAAAAATGTTCTTATAGATGCTTCAACATGCTCAGTTTTTTACAAATCAATTATAAAAAAAAATAATTCAATATTAGAAAAACAAGATTCAATTTATTATTTAAAATCTTTAAAAAATAAAATAGAAATTAAAAACTCTATAAAATCTCATGTTTATGATGGTGCTGCGTTAACAAAATTTATATTTTGGTTAAAAAATAATTTTAAGAAAAAAAAAATAAGTGAAATTTCAGCACAAGAAAAACTTTTAGAATTCAGAAAAAAAAATAAGTCATTTTATGATTTAAGTTTTCCAACTATATCTGGTTCTGGTCCTAATAGTGCAATAATCCACTATAAAGCTGACAAAAAAAGTAACCGTTTACTAAAAAAAGGAGATGTTTATTTAGTAGACTCGGGTGGTCAATATTTATTCGGAACTACAGATGTAACAAGAACCCTATCGCTTGATGTACAAAGTAATAAAATTAAAGAAATTTACACTCGTGTATTAAAAGGTCATATAGCAGTGGCCTCATACAACCTTAACAAAAATTCATGTGGAGATAAAATTGATAAATCAGCTAGAAAATTTTTAAAGGATATAAATTTAGACTACCCACATGGAACAGGTCATGGGGTTGGATATTTTTCAAATGTACATGAAGGTCCGCAAGCTATATCAAAAGGAAATAAAGTGAAATTTAAAGAAGGTATGATCACTTCTAACGAACCAGGTTACTATAAAAAAAATCATTTTGGCATACGAATTGAAAATTTAGTTTACGTAAAAAAAACTAAAAATAAATTAAAATTTGAAGATCTAACTTTAGTTCCTATCGACAAAAAATTAATTAAAGAAAAACTTTTAACCATTTCTGAAAAAAATTGGATAAATAAATACCATCAAAGAGTATTCGTTTGCTTGAAAAAATTCATGAATAATTTAGAACTAATTCAACTTAAGCAAGCTTGCTCAAATATTTAATAATTTATACCAGTCTTCTTCAGAAATAATTTTTATATCTGATCCTTTAGCTTTTTCTATTTTTGATTTGATTGGCTTACTGTTTCCTATAACTAAAATATTTAGTTTATTTGAAATATTGCCAAGTACTTTTCCGCCATTTTCTTCTACTAAAGATTTTGCTTCTGATCTACTAATTTTTTTAAATCCTCCTGTAAACATAATTGTCTTGCCACTCAATTTACCGTCTTTGTTGATAGCTTTGGAGTTTTCTATTTTTAAATACTTAATTAAAGAAAGTGTTATTTTTTCATTTTTTTTGTTTGAAAAAAATTCTTCTAAGGATTTTAATTGAGCTGATCCAATTCCATCTAGTTCAGTAATATTTTTTAATAAATTTTCGCGCTTAGATGCGTTAAATAACTCAATAAATTTATTTATGTTTTTAAAGAAGTTACCTAAAAGTTTTGCGTTTTCTTGCCCAATATGTCTTATACCGAGAGAATAAATAAATTTATCCAGTAAAATTTGTGAAGACCTATCTATTGCGGTCTTCAAATTATTAGCTGATAACTCTCCCCATCCTTCTAAAGTTTTTATTTTTTTATAATTTAAATTATAAATATCTGAAGGATTTCTGATTACAGTTAAGTCCCAAAATTGATCTATTACTTTTTTTCCTAGGCCTTCAATATTAAAGGCATCTTTGGACACAAAATGTTTCAATTTTTCTTTTGCTATAAATTGACACTTGTTTTCTTTGTCTAAACACCTTCTTACTGCATCTACTTTTTTGGTATTAGTATTTATTTCTTTAATAGTATCTGAACCACATGGACATTTAGTTGGGAAAATAAATTTTTTAGAATTTTTGTCTCTCTTATTAATGTCTACTGAAACGACTTGTGGGATCACATCGCCAGCTCTTTGAATGGTAACATAATCACCAACCCTAATATCTTTTCTAGCTATCTCCTCTTCATTGTGTAAAGTAGCGTTTGATACAACTACTCCCCCGACTGTTACCGGGGCAACTTTAGCAACAGGAGTTAACGCGCCTGTTCTTCCAATTTGAATAACAATATCATCAATCTTTGTGATAGCTTTTACCGATGAAAATTTATACGCAATCGCCCATCTTGGGGAATTTGATGTATTTCCTAACCTAGCTTGAAGTGAAAGATCGTCAATTTTTACAACCAGGCCATCAATATCATAATCTAAAGTTGGTCTAATTTTTTCAATTCTTTTATACTGAACTTCAATTTCTTTAAGATTTTTCGCTAAAAAATTATTAGGATTAGTCTTAAATCCCCACTCATTTATTCTTTTTAAAAAATCAAATTGTTTTTTAAAAATAAAAGGTTCTATTTTTCCAAAGCCATAAGCTATAAATTTTAATGGCACTTTTGCAGTTACAAGAGAGTCTTTTTGTCTTAATGAGCCACCGGCAGCATTTCTAGGATTAGCAAATTTATTCTTTATTTTTTCAAAATCTTTTTTACCTATATAAACTTCACCTCTGACTTCAAAAAATTTTGGTATATCATTTCCTTTAATACTATGTGGTATTTGCTTAATAGTTTTAAGATTTTTTAAAATATCTTCACCCGTTTCTCCGTCTCCTCTCGATAGGCCTTGAATTAACAATCCATCTTTATAAGTTAACGAAGCTGAGATACCATCAATCTTAGGCTCTAAAGAAAAAGATAAATCTAAATTTTTATTATTTAAATAATTATCAATCTTTTTAGCAAAATCATTTATATCGTTGTCATCAAATGCATTTGTAAGAGAGAGCATCGGTTTTGAATGTTTTATCTTGTTAAATTTTGAAGAAGGCTTAAATCCTACAATGCTATTTATTGAGCCATATTTTTTTAAAAATAAATATTTTTTTTCAAATTCTAATAGTTCTTTTTTTAATTCATCGTATTTTCGATCTGATATTTTAGGCTCATCTTTATCGTAATAAAATTTATTATATTTTCTGATTAACGTTACCTTATCGAGATAATTTCTTATTATATTGTCTTCTTTAGTAGACATCGATTTTAATTAAGTATTTTTTTGATTGTTCTTTTTATAAGACTATCATCTTTTTTAATTTCACTTTTTTTCTTTATTTTATAAGATTTATTTAAAATCTTATAACTTTGCGAATACCACTCACTTGAATTGTAATTATAGCCTAAAATTGCTGCAGCTGCTTTGGCTTCTTTCATTAGTCCAACCCTATAATAAATTTCTACTAACCGATGCAAAGCTTCTTCAACAAAAACTGTTTCTGAATAATTATTTACTATATTTTTTAATCTGTTAATGGCAGGTATCCACTTTTGTGTTTTTATATAATATTTTGCAATATACATTTCTTTTGCTGCGAGTTGATTGTTTACAAGATCTAATTTAAAACTTAAATCAATTGCATATTCTGTATCCGGATATTTTTCCAAAAAAAATTCTATTTTTTCTCTAGATTTAATTAGTGGATTGATATCTTTTTTTTCATCTAAAATTTGTTCGTATAAACTTACCGCAACTAGATAGTGAGCGTAGGTAATATTTTTATCTGCAGGATATTGTGTTATAAAACGTTCAAGATTTGCAATTGCTTCTGGATAAAAATTTATCAAATAAAAACAATAACTAGACATTAGTGAAGCTTTTGCTGAAAATTCAATTTTGGGTAAAATCGCTTCTGCTTCTGAAAATTTTTGTGCTGCATAAAAAAAATTTCCTTCGTTCATTCGAACTACTGCTTCTTGATAAATTTCGAAAGATTGATCCTTGCTAGCTGGTATATTAATTTCTGGTTCTTTTTTGGAACAAGAAGTAATTACTAAAACTATTAAGAATTGATAGATTAATTTTTGATACATTGAATTACACATATCAAATTAAATTAATTAGGTAAATTTTAAAGAACTTAAGCGTTAACTGCTATCTTGTTTTCTGAGGTTTTGAAATATGATTTTATTTTTTCAGTCTTTTCTGGTTCAAAAATGGAATAATTTGATTTGTCTTTCAGCAAATTTCTCAAAAATAAATTGCTTAGATTGTGCCCACCTTGAGTGCAAGTCACGCTTCCTAAAATTCTATAACCTGACAATAAAAAATCTCCAGCTAAATCTAAAATTTTATGATTAACAAATTCTTTATTATTTCTAAGCCCCGAAGAATTTAAAATCTCATTATCTTTAACAACTATTGCATTATCTAAAGACCCACCTTTAGCTAAGCCTAGTTTTTTTATTTTTTCTACATCTTCAAACAAGCAAAATGTTCTTGATGTATATACATCAGACAAGTCTTTGTCTGAGAAATCAATTTGGTTTCTTTGTTTGCCGATTACACTGTTGGTATAAACTAGTTCAAAATCAACATTCAAACTTTTTTCATTAGGTTCAATAGAAATAAATTTTTCGTTTTCTTTAAGTTCAAATTTTTTTAATATTTTAATATATTTTCTTTTTGCGCTTTGTTTTTTAATTCCAGTCTCTAAAATAGTTTCAACATATTCTTTAGAAGATCCGTCCATGATTGGAACTTCTGGAGCGTTAATTTCTATCAAAGCATTATCGATGCCAGTTATGTACAGTGCTGCTAACAAATGCTCAATTGTTGATACACTTACATTAAAACTATTTTTAATTGTTGTACAAAGTTTCGCAGAAGAAACATTTTCAAAATTTGCTTTTATAATATTATTTTCATTAAGATCGATTCTTTTAAAAACTATTCCATGGTTTTTATCGGCAGGTAATATCTTAATCTTACTTTCTAATCCGCTATGAAGACCAATACCTTTAAATTCTATATTTTTAGAAGTAGTATTTTGTAACAAATTTAACATGTAACTCTTATACAAAACAGTGAAGATATACTTAAGACAACTAATGTTTCAAAAAAATACAAAAGCATTAACTAAACAGCTTTGAAAAAAAACCTGAAATGAACGATTTTTTTTTATGTATTATTGGAATCGCCTCTTTTTCCCATCCCTTACTAATAAGCTCACAAGCTCCAGTAACGCATGATTGCAAAGTTTGTTCAGTTGAATTGTTAAAGATACATTCTGATGCTGTGATATTATTTTTCTCAATTAAGTACTGAATGTTTTCGGAATATTCATTGGAGTCTATGTGAACATAAATTTTATCCTTATTTCTAAGGTTTTTAATGTTAGTATTTTTTTTGTAACAAACATCAAATAATTCCTCTAATCGTGCATACATTATATCTAAAATTAATTGATATCTTATTTTTCTATAAGGCGAGGAATAGAAATATTTTTTTTCTAAATAAGGATCATTATTTTTAACTATTATATTCTCAAGTTTGACCTCTTTAATTAAGTCTTCTACTTCATTAATTTTAAGAGAGCATAATTTTGATATATCTTTAATAATTAAATCAGATCCAAAATTAAAATCTTCCGTAAAAATGAATGATTTATTTTTAAATAAAGAAATATTAATTCTATTTCTTTCTAATCTGAAAATAGTAAAGTTTTTATCTGAGTGATTGTTTGAAAGGAGATTAACACCTTGGGCAAAAGGTTTTAAAATTATCTTCTCTGTAGTTAACCCACAATTATTAAAAACAGATTTAACATTTTTAAGAAAATTTTTATTCATTAAAAAAAAAGTCATATTTTGATTATAAAATTCACCAAATAAACCAATGGGTAAACTTTCTAAATTATCACTATCTAATGAAAAGTTAGAATTGAAAAGATGAACTAAAACAGAATTATTTTCACTTTCTAAAATAACTTTTTTAATATCATTTAATATATAAGTTATATCTTCGTTTGAAACTTGAGACCCATTTAATTTTTTATAACCGCTTACATTTAAGCAGTTTACTTGGTTTGGATTAATTACAGTTGTTACATTAGAAAAAAAATAATCTAAATCCTCTTCTATATTATTAATATTCTTTTTAAGTAATTTACTTATAATTTCTATATCGACAATACGACCGTTTTGAATTCCCTCGGATTCTAAAATAATTTTTTTTAATAATTTAAAATCTCTTTTATCATTAAACGAAATAACAAAAATTATGATATTGTTATCATTTAATTCTATTATTAAATAAGGCTCGTTTAATTTCATACTATCTTAAAATTAACTGATCTTTAATTCTAAAATCGAAAATCTTATATTTAGAAAAGTTATTATCATCTATCATTAAATTAATTTTTGGAAAAAGATCTAGATAATTTTTTTCTGGAAATTTTATAATTTTCTCATTTTTAAAAACAATATCCCATCTGCCTATATCAAAATAGTAAAAAGCTTTAATTTCATTTATTTTAAAATTATTTTTTTCTAAATCACTATAAAAAATACTAAAATTTTTATAATTACCAAAGATTAAAGGTAAATTTTCATAGATTTTAAGATCTATAAAATTTATCTTTTCATTATCTCTTGTTATATAAAATTTTTTTTTATTTTTGGTTTGTATTGCCAATGGTATTTTTTCGATTATTGTAATTTTTAAAGTATTTGGATATTTTTTTTTAAACTGAATATTCGATATAAAATCATAATTATCTATAGTTGCTAGAATTTTTTCTTCATTTAAAAATAATAAACTTGAACTGATTAGAAAAGTTAAATCAGACGTTAGTTTTGATGAATTAATGGCTATTGTATTTTTAATTAAGATTTTTTTTATAGGAAAAAAGATACTAGCGCTATCTCTACTCTCTTTGATGTTGTAGGTGGAAAAAATAAAAAAAATAAATATAAGAAAATATATTTTTAATGATTTTTTCATTTGTTAATAGAGGCATCATCGATAATTTTTTTTACAAGGCTTTTAAATGTAATTCCTTTATATTTCGCTATTTCAGGCACTAGTGACAAATTTGTCATTCCTGGTTGCGTATTTATTTCTAATAAATAAAATTTATTATTAATAAATTTAAAATCAGATCTTGTTATGCCCCTGCAATTCAAAATTTTGTGTGCAGTCTCTCCTAGTTTCAAAACTTTATTGTAATTATTTTTGCTTATATTGGCTGGCATAATATGCCTTGTAAATGCCGACTTAGAATATTTAGCCTTATAATCATAAAATTTTCTTCTGGGTTTTAACTCAATTGCACCTAGGGCTTTACCATTAATAACTGCAACTTGAATTTCTTGTCCTGCAACAAAGTGTTCAACAATTAAAGTCTTGTAATTTTTTATCAATTTAGCCACAGAAAATTTTAATTGATTAAAATTATTACATATTTCTACGCCTATACTAGAACCTTCATTGGATGGCTTAACTACCATTGGATACTTAGAGTTTAATTGTTTCAAAACTTTTTTTTTTAAATTTATTTTATAATTAAGAGAATTTAAAGAAATGTATTTTGGAGTTAAAAGGCTATTTTTCTTGAATATTTTTTTTGAGATAATCTTATCCATAGAATTCATCGAAGAAATTATGCCAGAATGAGTGTAGGGTATTTTAAAATACTCAAAATAACTTTGAATTATACCGTCTTCTCCGTCTCTGCCATGCAAAGCATTAAAAACACAATTTACTTTTTTTTTGTATCTTTTTATTTTACTTAAGTGTTCTTTGGCAGGATCAAAAACTATAACTTTATATTTTAATTGCTTTAATGCTCTAATGCAGGCTTTACCTGACCTTAAGCTAATCTCTCTTTCACTTGAAACACCGCCTAAAATAATTAAAATTTTTTTTTGATTCATATTTTCTTATTTATCATAACCAATTATTTTAATTTCCAATTCTAAGTTAATTTTAGTTTTTTGGTGTACTGTATCCTTAACTTTATTGATTAAACATTCTAATTCTTTTGCAGTTGCTTTGCCTGTATTGACAAAAAAATTACAGTGTTTTTCTGATATTTTTGCTTTGCCAACTTGAAAATTCTGACATTTAGATTGCTTGATCAATTCCCACGCTTTTTTATTTTTCGGATTTTTAAAGGTGCTTCCACAAGTTTTTATTTGACTTGGTTGAGAAATTTTTTTTTTATCAATTAAAGCCTGTTGCTTGTTTTTAATTTCTTCTTTCGAGGTAGATTTGCCTTGTAATTTTACACTAGTAATTATTAAATTATGATCCAAATTACTATCTCTGTAATAAAACTTAATATCAGAAGCTAAAATATTTTTTTCATTACCAAGCATGTCTATTACTTCAATTGAGTGAAGGATTTTTGAAATATCCTCACTGTAGCAACCACTATTCATCCTTATGGCGCCACCAATGGAACCAGGTATACAAGATAAAAATTCCAGTCCAGTTAAAGAGTTTTGCAATCCAAATTCAGCTATTTTTTTATCTAAGGTTGCGGCACCAGCTTCAATAATATTAGGCGAGATTAGATTTAAATAAGAAAACGAAGGGCCCAATTTCAATGTAATTCCTTTAACACCCCCATCTCTTATTAGGGTATTTGACCCAGCACCTAAGATGTTGATTTTTTTAGGTTTAGTCTCTTTTAAAAAAGTAATTATATCTTCAATACAACTAGGTTTAAAAAAAACTTCTGAAGGTCCTCCAAGATTAAACCAGCTGTAATTAGCTAATTTTTCATTAAATAAAATTCTTTTTCCAAATTCTAATTTTAATTCTTTTGAAATTGATTTCATAAAGCGTTTTTTAAATTATACATCCATTTAGAAATTGAACCTGCTCCCATTCCTATAACAATTTCATCCTTAATTAAATTTTTTCTAAAATATTTTGTTAAATTACTCTCATTATCGATAAGAATTACTTGAGTTCTTGAAAGTTTTGAAATCAGTTGAGCAAAATTTTTTTCCTTATAAGTCTTGTCAATTGGCTCACCTGCAGCATAGATCGGGCAAAGTATTACCTGATCAGAATTTTTAAAGCACGATGCAAACTCTAGCTGCAAACTTTTAACCCTAGAATATCTATGGGGTTGAAATACAGAAATAATTTGTCTTTTTCCTGCAACTGTTTTTACACCCTCTAGTACTGCCTCAATCTCGGTAGGATGGTGAGCGTAATCATCGTAAAATTCTATTTTATTTTTTTTAAAAACCTTTGTTAATCTTCTTTGAACTCCTGAGAAGTCTTTTAAAGCTTTTTTAATTACCTTTTCTTTTAAACCCAAGTTTAAACATAGGCTTATTGCTGCTGTAGCATTAATTACATTATGTTTGCCGATCAAATTTAATAATATATTTTTAATATGTGATTTTTTAAACCCAACATTTTTTATTTTTAAATCAAATTTTGTATAATTAATTTTATATCTTGCGTTACAAACTTGATAATTTGAGTCTTTGTGAAAACCGTACGTAAAATAATTTTTTACTTTTAATTTTCTTATTATTTTTTGTATATTTGAGTCATCCAAGAATAGAAAGGATTTACCTATCGGAGGTGTTTTTTCAATAAATTTCTGGAATGCTTCTAATAAATTATTAAAATTTTTATAATAGTCCAAATGTTCTCTATCAATGTTGGTAACAATTGAATAATTTATTGGAACTTTAAGAAAACTTCCATCTGACTCATCTGCTTCCACAACTGCCCACTCACCTCGCCCCAATTTAGCATTATTTTTTAATGAATTAATCACTCCTCCATTAATAATAGTTGGGTCTAATCTTGCTGTCGAAATAATCTTTGCAACAAGAGACGTGGTGGTTGTTTTTCCATGAGAACCTGTAATTATAATATTTTTTTTTAAGTCTATTATGTTTGATAACATTTCTATTCGATCATAAATTGGAATTTTATGTTTTTTTGCTTCTAATATTTCAATATTATTTGATTTAATGGCTGAAGACTTAACTACGATTGTGACTTGATTTATATTTTTTTTTTTTTGGCCTATAAAAATTTTGACACCTAACTTTTTACAATTTTCTATATTTTTATTTTTATTTATGTCACTACCTTGAACCTTAAAACCCATTGTTTTCATTATTTGAGCTAGGCCACTCATGCCTATCCCCCCAATACCCACAAAATGAATAATTTCTTGTTTTCCTAATTTAATTTCGCTCATTAATTAAATTTTTTATTTCTTTGTTAATTTTAAAAAATACGCTTGTGTCAGAATGTTTTTTTTGTTTTTTAATTAACTTATTTAATATTTCTTTATCGCTATAAATTAATTTAATCAAAGGAAATAATTTTTCACTCACTTCGCTTTCTCTAATTAAAAAACTATATCCTTTTTTTTCAAAGTAAACTGCATTTTTATCTTGATGAGAGTCCGCTGAATATGGATAAGGAATAGAAATAAAAGGTAATTTACAATTAATGAGCTCTCCTGTTACAGAGGAGCCAGACCTTGTAATAACTAATTCAGTTTTGGAAAAATATTTTAAAATATTGTCAGTAAAATTAAATAACTCATAATTAATTTTTAAATTTTTATAATATTTATTAAGCTTATTATTTTGTGTCTCAGCGCATTGTTGAATTATCTTTATTTTAATATTTGCTTCAATACATTGTTTAAAAATTTCAGGTAAAAATTCTCCAAATGATTTTGCTGCTTGACTACCTCCTAAAATTAAAATATTTAGTTCTTTCGCTGAATATTTTTTTTTATTGTTAAAGTTTAATATTTCTTCTCTAATTATATTTCCCGTGATGACTAACTTGGGTTTAAATTTTACCTTAATATCTTCAACATCTTCATATGCAAGAAAAACTCTAGAAGCTAGCGGCATTAAATATTTATTACTTTTTCCTAACAAAAGATTATTTTCATAAATGATAAAGGGTATATTCAATGTTTTCGCTGCTAGACAAAAAGGAAATGATGCATAACCTCCCATGCCAAAAACTAATTGAGGTTTTGTTCTGTATAAAATTAATAAAGATTTTAAATAAGAAAAAAAAATAATAAAAATTGACCAAATAATATTAATAAATTTTTTTTTAAATATTGTTGAAGAATTATTTATAATTAGATTTAAATCTTTATATTTCTTTAAAAACTTAAATCCTCTTTCGTCTGTTACAATCTCAATATCATAATTATTTTTGATTAAATTTTTTGCAAGACTGTAGGCTGGAAATACATGGCCACCTGTGCCACCAGTCGCGATTAATATTTTATCTTTTTTAGAAGTTGTCATCTATAATTTTTTTTTTTTTGTAAAATTTATAATAATGCCAGCAAGCATAGCGCTACCAAACATCGAAGATCCTCCGTAACTTAAAAAAGGTAATGTCATACCAGTAGTAGGCAACAAACTTGTGTTAACACCAACATGAATAAAAGTTTGGAAAATCAAAAGGCTTGAAAGTCCACAAAGTGCTATCTTAACAAACTTATCATCATCTTGCAGTGCAAATTTAATGACTCTAAATGCTATATACAGAAAAATACAAATTAAAAATATCGAGATTATAGAGCCAAATTCTTCTGCAATTACAGATATGACGTAATCTGTGTGGGCCTCTGGAACTCTATCTTTTAAAGTACCCTCTCCCATTCCTTGACCTGTTAACCCTCCTTCTTTGATGGCGTCTAGTGCTTTGGTGGATTGAAAACGTTCACCTTTTGATGGATCAAAAAAAACCTCTATTCTTCTAAATACATATGAAAACTTTTCAGGAAAAAGAAATAACAAACCAGCAATAAGAAATATAACTATGCCAAAAAGACCAAATATATAAATTAATTTTATTCCTGAAACAAAAACTAAAGCTGCCCAGGAAAGAACTAACAAAATAGTTTGGCCTACATCTGGTTGATTTAATAAAATTGTACAAGGCACTATTAAACATACAAAACTTAAAAAAAAGGAAACATTAGAAGTAGTCAAATTTTCTTTAGATAAAATTTGTGCAACAGTTACAATAAAAAAAGGTTTTAAAAACTCTATCGGTTGGAATCTAAAAAAAAATAAATCTAACCATCTTTTTGACCCTTTTACTTCTATGCCAAAGAATAACACTGAAAATAAAGTAATTAGTATTACTAAAAAGATAGGTAAAAAAAAATTTTTTAAAAAATTAGTATGAAAAAAAGAAATTAAAATCATCAAAAAAATTGAGCAAGTAGCGAAAATTAAATGTTTAGAAAAAAAGAAATAATAATTTTTATTCAGTCTTTCTCCAGCCAATGTAGATGTTGAGGAAAAAGAAAAGAAAACACCTAAAACAAAAAGTATAAAAAAACTAAAGAAGATTGTTTTATCTATATCTCTCCAATAATCTTTAAAACTACTATAAAAATTTTCTAGCATATTTAAATGTTAATAATTTAAAACGATTTCCTCTTTCGGCAAAATTATTAAATTGATCATATGAGGCGCTAGCTGGACTTAAAAGAACCGTGGCTTGCTTTTGATTTAGTAAAAATAAATCTTTAATAATATCTTTCAATGCTTGCTCTAAAGTAAAGGAAGATTTATATTTTAGTGTTTTTTCAATTTGTTTTTTAAAATAATTAATATTTTTGCCAATTATATACGATTTTATTATATTTTTTTTTACACCTTGGAGTCTGAACTTGTCACTTAGTTTAGGTAAACCACCTACTATCCAAAAAATATTCTTACTATTTTTTAATGCATGTTGCGCAGCATCGAAACTGGTGGCTTTGGAATCATTAACAAACGTTATTCCACGTTTTTGATAAAATGTTTCATTTCTATGTGGAAGACTTTTGAACGTATTAAGGGCTCTTAATATAATATTTTTTTGTACCTTAAGAATAGTCGATATTTTGTAGGCAAAAGCTACATTTTCCAAGTTTGGTTTATTCAGTAAATATTTATTAATAATTTTTTTTTTAAAATCTTTCTTTATGTTGTCCGCCGGAATTTTAATCAATTTACTTCTAAAAAAAAAAAATTTAAATTTTTTAATATGATCTTCTTTATTCAGTAAAGCTTGATCTTGGAAATCTTGGTTAGAAAATATATTAAATTTTGAATTTTGATAGTTTTTTGCTGTCCCGTGCCAATCTAGGTGATCTTTTGTTATGTTTAGTATTGCAGCAATTGTAGGCTTAATAAACTTTGCATGAAATAGCTGGAATGAAGAAGCTTCTATTATTACGATAGTATTTTTTTTTACTCTAAGATTTAAGATAGGTTTTCCAATATTTCCACCTAACTGAGCATCCATTTTATTTTTTTTTAAGATGTGTTGCAGTAATTTACATGTAGTTGATTTTCCGTTAGTGCCTGTAATCATAATAGTTTTAATAGGAAATTTCTGCATATAAAATAAGTCTAAATCAGTGATAATTTTTTTTTTATTCTTAGTTAAAACTGATTTAAATTTTGTTTTTTTAACATTAATTCCAGGACTTATTACAATGTAATCAGCTATATTTAGCGCTTTTATAAAAGAATTTGAATTTTCTTTATTTTTTAATTTTTTATCATCCCAAGTATAAATTTTTTTGACCTTTTTTTTTTTTAAAAATTTAAACGCAGATAATCCTGATAAACCAAGTCCATATATGGCGAAAGTATTTTCTTGTATTGGTTTATTAATTTTCATTAATTATCTTAATTTTAACGTAGCTAAACCTACTAACGCCAAAATAATTGCTATTATCCAGAATCTTATTACAACAGTGGACTCTGGCCAGCCTTTTTTTTCAAAATGATGGTGAATTGGAGCCATTCTAAAAACTCTTTTGCCGGTTAATTTAAATGACGCAACTTGTATAATGACGGACAAAGTTTCAAGAACAAAAAGACCCCCGATTATAGCTAGTACAATTTCATGTTTAACTATAATGGCAACTGTAGCTAATGAACCACCTAATGAAAGCGACCCTGTATCTCCCATGAATATTTTAGCTGGTGGCGCATTGTACCAAAGAAAACCTAAACAAGATCCAAAGATTGCCCCGCAAAAGATGCTTAATTCTCCAACATCAGCGACATATGGAATTTTTAAGTACTCAGCAAAAACTATATTTCCAACTAAATAGCTTATTAAAGTAAAAGATAAAGCGACTAACATTACAGGCACGGTTGCCAAACCATCTAACCCATCTGTTAAGTTGACAGCATTAGATGAGCCAACAATTACAAAGAGTGCAAAAGGTATAAAAAATATACCCATAAATAAAATTGCATTTTTAAAGAAGGGAAAATATAAATTGTTTAAATACTCATGATTGGTGTACTTGGATAAAATAAAAATTGCTAAAGAACCAATAATAAGCTGTCCTAACAGTTTTAATTTTGAGTTTAGTCCTCTAGAGTTCTTTAACTTTATTTTTAATAAATCATCGCTAAAACCCAATAAACCTAAACTTAATGAAACAAAAATTACAGTTAAAATGTAGGTGTTTTTTAGATCCGCCCATAAAAGAGTTCCTAAAAAAATGCCAAGTATTATAATTAAACCACCCATAGTTGGCGTGCCAGATTTTTTAATTATGTGATCAATAGGTCCATCTTGTCTTATAGGTCCGGATATTTGTTTACGTTCAAAAATTTTAATTAAAGGTTCGCCAATTAAAAAAACAATTACAAATGAAGTGATTATTGAAAGAGCTATTCTAACTGTAATGTACTTAAAAACATTTAGAAAAGAATACTGCTCTACAAGAGAAGATAAAAAACTATAAAGCATATTTTTTTCCAGCAATAATTTGTTTGGATAGCTTATTTAAGCCTGTAGCGTTTGAACCTTTAACCATTAAATAATCATTTTTATTTATTATATTTGAAAAAACTTCGTCAAAATCATTTATATTTTGCAAAATGTTTCCTTGCTTGGTTTTATAAGTTTTTTGGTAAGTTTTAAATGCATTTTTTCCATATATGAATAATTTATCAATATCACTTTTGTTAATAAAATATGATAAATCTTTGTGGTAAAAATCTGATTTTTTTCCTAACTCTAACATATCACCAAGTAATAAATATTTTTTTGAATTATTTTTTTTTATTTTTGAAAAATTCAAGATTGCATTTTTAACAGATGACGGGTTGGCATTATAACTTTCATCGATAAAATTAAATTTCTTCTTAAACCTTTTAATAATGTGTGCTTTCCCCCTACCTTCAACTAAATTAAAAAGATTAGTTACTTTTTTTATTTTTGATAAATCTAAATTTAATAGTGATAAAATTAATAAACTAGATAATATATTTAATACAGTCAAAGAGTTAACATTTTTTATTTTTAAAAAAACACTATTATTGAAAACCTTAAGGTGTAATAAATTATAATTCTTATATCTTTTATTTTGAATTAAATAGGCATCAGATTTTTTTGACACACCGAAAGACAAAACTTTAATTTTTTTTGTTTTGGCAATCTTTGAAAAAAAGTTAAAATACTTATCGTCCTTATTTAGAACAAGAAAACCATTTTTGTTTATATTTTCAATAATTTCTGATTTCGATTTTGCTATGCCGTCTAAATTATCAAAGTTTTCAATATGTGCTTCTCCAATATTAGTTATTACCCCTATATATGGTTTAACTATTTTAGAAAGATTTCGAATTTCTTCAGGTTTGCTCATTCCAATTTCAAAAACTCCATACTGATGATTATTTTCTAAATTGCATAAACTAAGTGGTACTCCAAAGTGGTTATTGTAAGATTTTTTTGATAAATACGTTTGTCCATAACTGGTTAGTAAATTACCAAGTAAATTTTTCAAAGTAGTTTTGCCCGAACTACCTGTTACAGCAATTATTTTTGCTTTTGAAAATTTTCTTTTTTTTATGGCTAATTTATTTAAAAAATTAATCGTATTACTACATCTAATCAACTTGTTTTGATTAATTTTTTTATAATTTTTTTTAACAACACAGAAATTTGCTTTTTTCTTTAGAGCCTCTTTTACAAATAAATGTCCATCGTGATTTTTTCCTTTTATAGCAACAAAAAGATTACCTTTTTTAATTTTTTTTGAATTTATTAATACTCCTTCAAATCTTATATTATTTTTTTTTAATAATTCATTAATAATTCTAGCATTTAAAATTTGGTTATAATTTTTTTTATTATATTTAAGTTTTTTTGTATTAATTTTTTTAATTATTTTTTTATCAGAAAAATTTAATACTTTTTTCTTGTATACTTGAGTTGTTTCATGCCCTTTACCAGCAACAAGAATAGTTCCATTTGGCTTTGAATTGATTATAGCTGTAGCTATAGCCTGGGCTCTTAAAGATATGTTGTAAATTTTTTTCTTTTTTTTAAAACCTGAAATTATCATCTTTCGAATTGATTCTGGTTTTTCATTTCTTGGATTATCATCTGTTATATAAACATCATCCGCATTTTTTTCGCTTATCCTGGCCATGATAATCCTTTTTTTCCTATCTCTCTCGCCTCCACATCCAAATACTACGTCAGGTTTATCACCATATTGATTCTTTAATGCCTTGAGTGAAGACTCTAGAGCATCTGGGGTATGTGCATAATCAACAAAGATTTTTGCATTGTTTGGTAAAATTTTAATTAATTGAAGCCTGCCGTTTACTTCTTTAATCTTTTTAATATTTTTTAATATTTTGATTAAACTCAAACCTGAAAGTTTAGCTGCAAGAATAGACATTAATAAATTCTTGATTTGAAATAAGCCAATTAAAGGAATATCTACTATATAAATTTTTTTATTATATTCAAAAGTTAGTTGTTGAAAATTATTTTTATAAATCAGTGAATTTATTTTAATATTAGAATTTTTTTTTCCTATAGTTATTAATTTCAATTTTTTTTTTTGTGAAATTAATTTTAGTTTTTTAAATTCTTTAATTTGATTGTCGGTTATAATATTTTGTTTTGTTTTTAATAATTTTGAAAACAAAATTAATTTAGCTTGTAAATAATTTTTCATACTCTTGTGATAGTCCAAATGGTCCTGTGAAAAATTAGTAAAAATTCCAGTTTTAAATTTTAATCCATTCAATCTGCCCTGTAGTAAGCCATGACTAGAAGCTTCTAGTATCACATTGTTTATGCCTTGTTTTTTAATTTCTGATAGTTCGTGGTGTAGAGAAATAATATCTAAAGTAGTAAGATTAGTTTTTTTAATTTTTCCTTTTATTTTAATTCCTAGTGTGCCAATAGATGCAACTGGAATTTTTTGAATTGAAAGTAGTTGATGGTAAAATTCCGCTACTGAACTTTTGCCATTAGTGCCTGTAACGGCAATAATATTGTCAGGTTTTTTTGGATAAAAAATTTTGCAAGCTTGAGAAATTTTTATAGCAATATTTTTAACCTTAATGATTGGAACTTTACTTTCTTTTATTTTACATTTATGGGAGCAAATTATCGCTTTTGCGCCTTTTAAAATTGCTTCTAGAATGTATGTTTCTCCATTAAATTCTGAACCCTTTACAGCAAAAAATAAATAATCTTTTTTAATTTGCCTGCTATCTTGTGATAATCCTGCAATATTAATATTTTGAATCTTGGGTGGTAGATTTTTAATTATTTTTTTTAACAACATGAGTATTGTAAGCCTCGTTGTTGTTTATGGCTAAAATAGGTCCAATTTTCTGTATTATTTTGCCCGCAACATAAACAGAATTCCATCCGGCTTCATTTCTGGAAATATTTTTGATCAACTGACCGCGATAGTTATAAGTAATATGAGGAGCTGCTTTTGGATCGTCAAGAATTACAAGAAGTACGTATTTGGGCTGATTTGTTGGGAAAACAGAAATAAAAGTATTTATATTTTTATTTCCATTAGTATAGCTTTTAGCTGTTCCTGTTTTACCTCCTACATTATAACCAAATATATCTGCAAAGCTTCCCGTGCCCTCTTTATCTGTTACTACTTTACGTAAAATTCTATTAATTTGATCGCTGGTTTTTTTAGAGATAATAAATTTCTGATTTGTAGTGTTTAAATCTTTTTTTAAATCTAATGTAGGATTCACAGTGTAACCACCATTTGTTAAAGAGGCATAACCAGCAGCTGCCTGCAGAGGTGTTGTCGTAATTCCATGACCAAAAGAAACAGTTTCTAATTTACATTTTTCCCAATTAAAACTTAAAGGTATACCAATTTCTTCTAATTCAAAATTTATAGTTTTTAAAAGACCAAGTCTTTCAAGAAAGTTTTTTAATTTTTCTGTTCCAACTTTTTGGCCAATCATCAAAGATCCTATATTTGAAGACCTAATCAAGATATCTTCCGCACTAAGTTTTTTAGGAAATTCATGTATGTCACGTATTGGATATTTAGAACATTTTACTTCATTTGGTATATTTTCAATAATTGTTTCAGGTGATAAAATATTTTCTTCAAGAGCTATAGCTAAAGTAAAAGTTTTAAATACTGAGCCAAGTTCATAAACACCCTTTGTAATTTGATTCATGTATCTTAGATCACTAATATCGTTACGAATATTGACGTTGTAGTCTGGTAAAGAGACAAGAGATAATACTTGACCACTTTTTACATCCATTAATAGTCCACCAGCAGCATTTGCCTTAAAGTCACTCATCGCTTTTTTTAATTCAGTTTTAATTAAAAATTGGACACTAGTATCCACTGTTAGAAATAAAGGATTGCTTAATTTATTGTTTCTTAAATCTTTATCAAAATATTTTTCTACTCCAGAAATTCCATAATTATCGTCATCGATTTGGCCAAGCACATGACTAAAAAGTTGTCCGTGCGGGTAGACCCTGCTTTGAAAAGGTTCAATTATTATTCCTTTTTCACCTAAAGACCACAATTTATTTTTTTCTTCGTCAGTTAATCTTTTTTTGAAATAAAAGTATTTTTTTTTATCTAAATTTTTTTTTAATTCTGATGAAGAAATTTCAGGAAAATTTAATTTTATCTTTATAATAAAGTTATCTTTATTTTTAATTAGGTTAGGCTTTATTGCTGCATGGTAACTATTAATATTTCGAGCAATCAGATCACCATTTCTATCTACTATATCTCTTCTAAGTTTAAGATGACTTTGATTAATATCTTTATAATCATAAAAACTAGATGGCTTAATTGAGATAAAAAAAATAGAAATTGAAAAAATAAGTATTAAAGAAAAAAAAATACTAAATAAGAAGTAGAGTCTATCATCTGAAATTTTTGATTTATTTATTTTTCTTTGAATTTGACTGCTTTCAAGAAAATCTTCAAAGAAAAAAGATTTTTGATTTTGATGAATAAAATCTTTATTTTTTTTATTTTTCATTAATTAAAATCTTTGTCATTTTTTTTTGTTCATCGACAAAATCATCAAAATTTAAATATATTTGAGAAATACTTAAGTTGTTATAATCAGTATCTATATTTTCACTCACTTTATTTTCTAAAATCTCTGGTGAAGATAAATATTGAAACTCCAAATACGCTTCTGATAAATTTTTTTCTAAAAGTATTATCTGCACTGTATGGTTTTGAATTTTTTTCTCAATTAATCTAGTTTCATTTTTTATGATTGGTATGGCTATAAAGAATGAAGCGTAGATTAAAAGTATAGTTAATTTTTTTTTATTTAATCGTAACATTTTCAATATCTATGTATCTTTTAAATTTTTCTTTAAATTCATCTGGATAATAAAAAGACTGCTCAGTTCTGGTTGCCTGTCTTAATTTCGCTGATCTAGAAGCTGGATTTTTAATAATCTCATCTTCACTTGGTGTTAAAAAAATATTTTTATATTTTTCAAAAAAAGAATTTTTTTCATTATTTTGACTGGGCATATATCTCGATGGATTAGATTTGTTTGATGAATAATTCGTAAAATAATATTTAACAATTTTATCTTCGATAGAGTGAAAGCTTAATATAATTATTTTTCCACCTATTTTAATAAATTGAGTTGCTTTAATTAATCCTTCTATTAACTCAGAAGTTTCTTTGTTTACAAATATTCTAAGCGCTTGAAAGGTTTTGGTGCAAACGTTAATTCTTTTATTATAATTTTTTTTTTTACTAGACTCTATAATTTTTACCAGCTCAATAACTGTATCTATCTTTTTAATTTTTCTCGCTTTTATAATATTTTTTACAATTCTATTAGCTTCTTGCTCTTCTCCGAGAATTTTAATTATTAATTTAAGTTTTGTTTCATCTAATGTATTGATTACTTCTTCTGCAGATATATCTGAAAGACCCATTTGCATATCAATTCTATCAGTAGAATTAAATGAAAACCCTCTGCTGTAATCCTGAAGTTGAAAAGTTGACAGCCCTAAATCAAAGATAATGATATCTGGTTTATTTTCTACGCTGATGATTCTATCTAAATTGCTAAATTTTTCATTATAAAATTTAAATTGATTTGATGATTTTACTTTTAAAGCCTCAGCTCGTTTTATTGCAAATTTATCTCTGTCTAGTGCAATTACGTTGATGTTGGGAAACTTTAATAATTCTTTGGAATAACCACCGCCACCAAAGGTGCAATCTATAATTAATTGATTTTTTTTTTCATTACTACAAATCTGAATAATTTCTTTTAACATCACTGGAAAATGTTTTTTTTCCAATGATGAGGCAGAAATATTCATATATTTTTTTTCTTTTCATTAAAACTTTTGGCGTCTTAAAAAAGCAGGTATTTCAAAATCATCTTCTTGATTTTTTTCTTGATCAAAAAGTTTTTGTTCTTCTGTAGATGTAGTAGAATTATTTTCGTCTAAAGAAGTCTCCTCAGAGAAAAGTTTTGGTGTATACTCTTCCTCTAAAGTCAAAGGCGTTTCGTTATTTGTAGTGACTTGTTCTCTCGATTCTACTTCAAACATATTTTCTTCAGCTACATTTTGATTATTGTTTTCTGAAAAAGACTCCTCATTTGTCTCGTTTAGATTCAAAGATGTCTCGTTTTGAACTGTAGTTTGTTGTTCTGTGTCCAATGAATGCTGCGGCTCAACAATTGGTTCAAACCGATCTTCAAGTTTTAAAGCGGTTGCTCCGACAGATGTATTGTATGAATTATTCGGAACTGTTGTTCGACTTGTAGAAAATCCATCTGAATAACCACTATTTCTATTTTGAATGTGGTTAACCATATTTACAACTCCATTGGTGCTAGCGACTTGTCCGTCTAGAGCAGTTGCAACTATAGATACTCTCATTTTTCCATTAAGAGAGTCATCTTTAATCGCTCCAAATATAAGTTCAGCTTCTGGATCAACTTCTGCTCTTATTTTATTTACGGCCTGGTCAACCTCAAAAAGTGTTATATCTTTTCCACCAGTAATATTAACTAATAAACCTTTGGCGCCTTTAAGAGAGTAATCATCAATCAATGGATTGTTCAAAGCCATATCGGTTGCAGTTATAGCTCTATTTTCTCCCTCAGCTTCTCCAGTTCCCATCATGGCTTTGCCCATTGAACTCATAACAGTTTCAACGTCGGCAAAGTCTAAATTTATAATTCCTGGTTTAACCATAAGATCAGTAATGCTTTGAACTCCAAATTTCAAAACATCATTGGACAAATGAAATGAATCTTCAAAGGTAGTGGTTTCACTTGCAACTTTAAAAAGATTTTGATTCGGAACTACTATTGAAGTATCCAAATGTTGTTTAAGTGCATTCATCCCCTCTATGGCTCTTCTCATTCTTTTTGGACCTTCGTATGAGAAAGGGAGTGTTACCACACCAACTGTCAAAATATTTAACTCTCTAGCTGCTCTAGCAATTACACTTGAGGCTCCAGTTCCAGTTCCACCACCCATTCCAGCAGTAATGAAAACCATGTTTGCACCCTGTAAAAAATTTATTATTTCGTTTAAAGACTCATCTGCTGCTGCCTGACCAATATCAAGTTTTGCGCCAGCACCTAAACCTTTTGTAAGGTCTGTTCCTATTTGAATTCTTGCGTCAGCTTTACTCATTTTTAAATCTTGAGCATCGGTATTTACCGCAACAAATTCAACGCCTTGTAGCCCTGACTCTATCATAGCATTAATTGCATTTCCTCCTGCACCACCAACACCTAATACTAAAATTCTTGGTTTTAATTCTTTTAATTCTCCTCCGCCTATTCTTATCGTCATTTATTCTCCCCTGTTATGTTGTTGTCCCATTTTAAACTCGATCTATTTTGATACGCCTTCTTTCTCGCTACTATTTTAAATTTTTCAAAAGTTTTTGGTTCCCAAACTTGAAAAGTTTTCCCCAACCCAACAAATAAAATATTATTCTTAATTTTGGCATGGTTTAATAATTTTTCTGAAATCAAAACTCTACCTTCACCATCAAATTGTAAGCTCACACTTTCGGATAAGACTGAAGTTGCAAAAAAATCTCTTTTTTCCTCAAATGGATTTAGTGAATCTATTGTGCTTGAAAGTTTTTCTATTCTGTCTTGGGAGCATGCTTCTAAAGAGTAGTGATTAAAAGAGGGGTAAGCTACAAAACCGTTATAACCTAATGAATTTAAGTGGGATCTAAAACTAGCAGGCACTGAAACCCTCCCTTTTTTGTCTAATTTGTTCTCGTAGCTTGATAAAAACATAATACTTTAAAACACCTTTTTTTTTTAAATAATCCATTTAAAGTCAAACTTGGGTTTTTATGGGATATTATGGGTTTTAATGAAGCTAGTCAATACATTACTTTCTAGTCTAGGTTTCAATAAATTAACGATTTCTGGTGTTTGTTTTGAAAGGTCTTTTTTTGCTAGATAGTCTGTAAGCCGGGTTCTGTCATTAAAGCAGTCATTTCTCTAGGTCTAAACTCACGCTTAGACTCAAGCAGCTAACCCAGATAACGAACTAAAGACGGTTTTTAGTACTAATAAATCAGCACAATGTTATCTCTATTTAGCCTTGCTCCCAGTGGGGTTTACCATGCGTTTTTTGTTACCAAAAAACCGGTGTGCTCTTACCACACCTTTTCACCCTTGCCTTGATAAGGCGGTTTATTTTCTGTGGCACTGTCCCTAAGGTCACCCTTGCCAGCCATTAACTGGCACTGTGTCTTTATGGAGCCCGGACTTTCCTCTGCCAACTTCTAAATTAACAGCGACAAGCCAACTATCTAGCGGTGTGGTTTTATTATAGTTTAATGATTAAAATCAAGTTAATTTTTCAAAAATTGAGCTAAATAATGACTAATTTGGAGGCATTCTCCGTCTATTTTGCCATCTACTTTCTTCTGCCTAAACCGTCTTTGAAATGTTTTTATTAGCTTAATGTCCAAATTTGAAGATTTTCTTTTGTTAAAATAACGATAGCCAATTTTATATAAATTGCTAAAAAATAAATTTCGTAATTTTTCTTTTGTATAATCATCACTCTTATTATTTTTTTTACTAGCCTTGTACCAATAACCAATTTTTTTTTTGGCCAGCAATTCCCAGGGAAATTTTTCTCCTGGATCCATTTTTCGTAGAGGCGCAATGTCTGAATGTCCTAGGATACTTGTTTTCTTAATTTTATATTTTTTAATCAAAATTCTACAGAGCAAAATTAGTTTAGTTATTTGTTTTTTTGAAAAATTTTCGTAGCCAAACCTATGACCTTTGTTTACTAATTCTACGCCTATTGACTGACTATTGAGATTGATAATATTTTTCCATCTTGATTTTCCTGCGTGCCATGCAATATTTTTTTCTTCTACCATCTTGATTAAGTCACCTTTTCTATTAATCAAATAGTGAGCACTTACTTTGTTTTTTTTATTAGTTAATCTATTAATAGATTCTCGTTCAGATTGCATTCCAGTAAAATGTAAGATTATATATTTTATGGGGCAGCTTTTTTGCCTTAGTGAGTAATTTGGTGATTTAAAAAATTTAAACCTCATTTTTAATTAAGCCTATATAACATAAAAAAAAGAGCAAATATTGATGCTTTTTTACCATGTTAAATCCTAAATAATTGTATATATAGACTTTTATGATCTTAAAAAAATCTATAATTTTATTTTTTTCAAGTTTTTTATTTTTTAGCTCCAGTGTAAGTGCTGAAACAGAGAGCGAATGTTTTGAAAAATTAAGCAGGGGAATTTATAAATTTAATAAAGGATTTGATAAAGCTATTTTGCGCCCGATTGCTAGGAGTTATAACAAACTACCTGACCCAATAAAAAAAGGAACAGGAAATTTTACGTCTAATTTAGCTACATTGCTGACTGTCCCTAATCATATTCTTCAAGGCCAGTGGAGAGAGGCAAGTGAGTCTGCGGCAAGTTTTGCTATTAATAGTACAATTGGTATTTTAGGATTTGGCAATCCGGCCGCTAAAATGGGTTTAAAAAATCAACAAGAGGATGTTGGTCAAACATTAGGAGCTTATGGATTTGGTGGCGGATGTTATTTTGTTTTACCAATTTTAGGACCAACTACTATTAGAGACTCTGTGGGAATGGTTGCGGATAGTTTGGTTGATCCTTTTGCCCACGTAACAATAAGAGAGAAAGAACTCATTGGTGTTTCAGGAAGTAAAGTAGATTATTTCTCAGTTAAAGGTGCGTCTGCTGTCGACTTTAGAGCAGATAATATGACAAACCTAGATAGTTTAGAAAAAAATTCCTTAGATGAATATGCTGCATTAAAAAGTTTATTCCTTCAAAATAGGACAAAAAAAATTAAAAATACCTTCTCATCAAAAGATGATGACTGGGAAGAATTCAATAAATAGACCTATTGAATATGAGAAAATTAATAAACACTTTAGTGTTTGTAGGAATAGTTTTAACCTCTACTAGTAGTTTTTCCTATAACTCGAACCCAAAAACTTTCATCAATGAGCTTGTGAATGATGCCATAAAAACATTAAGTGATAAAAATGTTTCAATAGCTGATAAAAATAAAAAAATAGAAACAATTGCTCTCGAAAATGTTGATATTGAAGCCTTAGGTATGTACACACTTGGATCAATTAGAAAAACTTTAGATAAACCAACGCTTGAGAGATATAAAGATTTATTTGAAAAATATTTTTTAAAAAGTTTAACTTCAAGATTGACAGATTATTCTTCACAAAAATTTGAGGTTGTAAGTGCTGAACAAAAAAGTGAGACTTATACTATAGTGAATTCAAAAATAATTGAAAGCTCATCTCAACCAGAAATTAAAATAGACTGGCGTGTTTATACAAAAAATCTAGATAAACCCTTGGTTAGAGATTTAATTGTTGAAGGGCTAAGTTTGGCTAAGACTCAGAAAGAAGAATTTTCTTCCATATTAAATTCTAACAATAATGATATTAATATTTTGTTTTCAAAACTAGAAGATTTCATAAAAAATTAAACGTGGTGGGCCCGGTAGGACTCGAACCTACGACCAATACATTATGAGTGTACTGCTCTAACCAACTGAGCTACAGGCCCTAATTAATAACTTGTATAGCAGAATTTATTTTTCTAGGAAACTTTTAAGTTGTTTTGATCTACTTGGATGTTTAAGTTTTCTTAAAGCTTTCGCTTCGATTTGTCTTATTCTCTCTCTTGTTACAGAAAATTGTAAACCAACTTCTTCTAAAGTATGGTCTGTATTCATTCCAATACCAAAACGCATTCTTAAAACTCTTTCTTCTCTTGGAGTTAAAGAAGCTAGTATTTTTGTGGTTGACTCACTTAAGTTAGACTGAATGGCGGTATCTAAAGGTTGAAGTGCATTTTTATCCTCAATAAAATCTCCCAAACTACTGTCTTCCTCATCACCAACCGGGGTTTCTAACGACACAGGTTCTTTCGCAATTTTTAAAACCTTTCTAACTTTTTCTAAGGGCATAGCTAATTTCTTTGCTAGCTCTTCAGGAGTGGGCTCTCTACCAAATTCACTCATAATTTGTCTTTGTGTTCTTACAATCTTGTTTATAGTCTCGATCATATGAACTGGAATTCTTATCGTTCTAGCTTGGTCAGCAATAGATCTTGTTATTGCTTGTCTGATCCACCAAGTAGCATAAGTAGAAAATTTATATCCTCTTCGGTACTCAAATTTATCTACGGCTTTCATTAAACCAATATTACCTTCTTGAATTAAATCCAAAAATTGCAGCCCTCTATTCGTATATTTTTTAGCTATAGAAATTACTAATCTTAAATTAGCTTCAACCATTTCTTTTTTTGCAATTCTTGACTCTCTTTCACCTTTTTGAATTCTGCTGACTAATTTTTTAAATTCTCCGACTGACAGTCCTATTTTTTCACTAAATTCCACTAGCCTTTCTCTTATTTCACCAAAATCAGTTTTAAATTTTTTGAAAAATGCTTTCCAAGTCACATTTTGAATTAAAAAAGATTCAAATTTTGGATTTATTTCATTCCCAATATAGTATTTTAAAAATTCTTCACGGGTAATTTTGTTGTCTAAGGCTAGTCTTAAAAGAACTCCTTCTAAAGATACTATTTTTTTATTTTCTTTATAATGAGCTTGAACTACTTCTTCTACAACGTGGGGAGCAAGCTGAAGATTTTTAAAATTATCAACTAAAGTTGATTGAATCTTTTTAAAATTTTTATTTTTTGAAATTGAAAGTTCTTTAGAAGCTAAAATACAATCTAATTTTTCTCTCTGGTACTTTTGTAGTTTTATATAATCTTTAGTTAGGTTGTCTATAATCTTTATAATTTTTGGTTTAATTTCCTCTTCCATCTTAGCAAGAGAAACATTAAATTCGTCTTCTTCCTCTACTACTGCTCCAATTGTTACTTCTTCTTTTTTACCTTCTTCTTTGTTTTTTTTAATTTTAGCTTGTGCTTTTATTTTTTCTTTTTCTTTTTCTTCATCACTTGCTCCAAAGTCTTCATAAGTAGAGTCTATATCTATAATGTCTCTTACTAAAAGTTCATTACTTTCAATTTTTTCTTTCCACTCATATATTTTTTTAGCAACTAATGGGCTTTGGGTCAGCGCATTGATCATTACATCTTTTCCGGCCTCAATTCTTTTTGCTATCGCTATCTCACCTTCCCTAGAAAGTAATTCTACTCCACCCATTTCACGTAGATACATTCTGATTGGATCATCGCTTTTATCCGATTGTTTTTCTTCACTTGAAGTTGGAGACTCTTTTTTCTTATTAGACTGATATTGAGATTTTTTTTCTACAAGAGTTACACTATTTTCAGCAATAATTAAAAAAGCTCTTTCAACATTTTCGTTTGAGCTGCCTCTCTTGCCTAAGGACTTTCCTAATTCTTCGTATGTAATAAAACCACGAACTTTTCCTTTATCAAGAAGTCTTTCAAATGATTTTGTAATTAATTTTTCTACCATTTAGGCTATTTTTTAAATTATCGCGAAGTTATATATAGTATGAATTGCTTTAAAATCTATCTTTTTTTATTGCCTATTTATCTGACTTTTAAGCTTGATAAGTTCTGAATAAGAACCTTCATCTAAATTTTTTGCCACCTTATTCTCTAAAAATTCAATTTGTTTCAGGTGATTCATTTCTTTTAACTCCGTCATCAAATCGATCAGAGTTTCTTCGCGTTCGGTATCATCTTTCTTGGAAAGTATATTTTTTAAATTGACATCTTTATCAATATCATTGATCAAAGCTTTATATTTTTCACCAATTTGAGATTTATTTTTGTCTAAAAATTCATCATTTTTTGCAAAACTTATTACGTCTTTTTTTAAATTTTGATTTTCATCGTTTGTAAAATCAATTTCTAGAAGTTCCTCTAATTTATTTTTTACTGCGCTTTGGTGATTCAGAAGGATGTACAATATTGATCTTTCCTTAATTTCTGCTTTAGAAAAATGATTTTTTTCTTGGTGAAGTTTTTTAGTTTGATTGAGAATTTTAAAGTTTTTCTTAATATATGGAGTGTAAGATTTTTTATAATTTTGCATCGGGGTTAAATCTTTTAATTTTTCTAGAAAATCTTCTAGAATATATTTTTTCAAAACCTCATCTTTTATAGCGTAGCACGCACTTTTTATCTTTTTTTCAAATTTTGATATCTCGAATGGATTATTTGCGTTTACATTAGATAAGTATGCGTCCCAAATATAGGACTGAATTATTTTTTTGGTTTTTAAAAAATCAATAAATTTTTCTTTACCATTTTTTTTAATATAATCATCTGGATCCTCTCCTTTGGGAAGAATTGAAAAATAAATTTTATTATTTTCATTAATTAGCATTAAAAGTTTTTCTGCTATTCTTAGAGCTGCATTTTGTCCACTTTGATCTCCATCTAAACAAATAATCGGATTTTGAAAAAATTTCCAAATTAACACTATCTGTGTTTCTGTTAGTGCTGTACCAGAATTTGAAATTACATTTTTTATACCTGCAGCGTATAAACTTACAACATCCATGTAACCTTCAACAACAACTACTTCGTCTGTTTCAGACCTTAAAGCTTTAGCTTTGTCTAAATTAAAAACTGTTCTTCCTTTTTTATAAAATTCAGTCTCTGGTGAGTTTATGTACTTAGCTAGCGGACCTTCTTTAATTATTCTTCCACCAAAAGCAATGGTCTCTCCGGTTAAATTATTAATAGGAAAAATTATTCGAGAGTTAAACCTGTCAATAAATTTATTAGTTTTTTCATTTTTATAATAAAGTCCAGTTAATGCAATTTCCTCTGCACTAAATTTTGTTTTAATCTTTTCATAAAAATTATTTTGCCAAGGCACATAACCTAAATGATATTCTTTAATTATGTTTTGATTTATTCCTCTTTTTTCTAAATATTTTAAAGCTTGGTTGTTTTCTGATTTTAAAATCTGTTCGTGAAAGTATTCTGAATATTCTTTGTAAATATTTTTATACGAATTAAATCTTCTCTCTTTCTCAGTGTCCATTTTGGTAAATTTGTATGAAGGCATGCCTGCTTCTGCTGCTAGAGCTTTAACTGCCTCACCGAAACTTAAAGATTTTGTTTTCATCAAAAAGTCAAAAATATTCCCATGCTCACCAGTACTAAAACAATGGTAAAATTCTTTTTCATCGCTAACGGTAAAAGATGGACTTTTCTCATTTTTAAATGGAGACAAACCAACAAACTCTTTTCCTCTTTTTTTTAATTGCACAGATTTTCCAACAACCTGTGAGACTTTTAATCTTAGCTTAATTTCGTCAAGATATTCTTTTGGGTACTTCATTGTTATTTTAATACTATTTTTATTATTGATCCGACTTTTGAAAAGTCCAAAACATCACCGTGTGTTTTTTTTAATTCTCCCATTACTTTTCCTATCTCTTTGATAGAACTGGCTCCTACTTTTTTAATAGTTTCTTCACAAATTTTTTTTGTTTCCTCGTCGCTTAATTGTTGAGGTAAAAAAGTACTTATGATTTCAATTTCTTTTGTTTCAGATTCTAAAAGCTCTGTTCGACCAGCTTGCTTATAAACCTCACAAGATTCGTTCCTTTGCTTAACCATTTTCTTTAAAAGCCCCACAATATCTTGCTCGCTTAAGCCTTTATTTTCTTTGGTTCTATTGGCAATTACTGCATCTTTCATTGCTGAAACAATTAGCCTTAGAGTTGGATAAAGATTTTTATCTTTGTTTTTGAGGGATTGATTTAACTTTTCTTCTATTTTAGTTTGAAGGGACATATTTTTAACTTTTTCTTTTTTACTTTAATCACAATTATTCTTCAAAAGAAAAATATCTTTCTTGACGATTATATTTCTATTTCATATCTTCCGCAAAATCATGTTTATAAGTATTTGCTTTAACTCATGAGTTGTATTTGAAACCAAATAGACAAATAACAAGCTCAAAAAAAAATCTTAAACCGATCAATTCTAATGCTGTTTTAGTTCTTGAAAATGGAACTTTTTTTAAAGGTTTTGGTCTTGGGTATGAAGGAGTTAGTACTGGAGAAGTTTGCTTTAATACTGCAATTACGGGTTATCAAGAAATTATTTCTGACCCATCATATGCTGAACAAATTGTTAATTTTACCTTTCCACACATTGGAAATGTAGGCGCAAATAAAGAGGACAACGAGTCTGAAAATGTTTGGACAAAAGGTGTTGTGTTCAACTCTGAAATATCGGAGCCCTCTAACTATCGTTCTTTAGCTAATTTAGATTTGTGGCTTAAAAAAAATAAAATTGTAGGTATTACTGGCTTAGACACTAGAACTCTTACTAACTTTATTAGAGATAAAGGAGCGCCAAAAGGCACGATAGCTTTTTCTAAAAATAAAAATTTTAATATTAAAAAATTGATTAACACGACAATAAAATGGGGTGGTTTAAAAAATCTAGATTTAGCAAAAAAAGTCACAACTAAAAAAAAATATATATGGTCAGGTTACAAAACTTGGAAAAAAGAAACAGGCTATTTAAAAAATAAAAAGAATTCACTTCACGTTGTTGCTATTGATTACGGTATCAAGAAAAATATATTAAGATATTTTTCTGATTTTAACTGCAAAGTAACTGTTGTTTCATGTCAAGAAAAGGCAGATGAAATATTTAAACTAAAGCCAAATGGAATTTTTTTGTCCAATGGGCCTGGCGATCCTGCTGCAACAGGAAAATACGCAATTAATATCATTAAAGAACTTATCAAAAAAGATTTACCTGTTTTTGGAATTTGCCTGGGTCATCAAATTCTTGCTTTAGCACTAGGAGCTAAAACAAAAAAAATGAAATTGGGTCATCGTGGAGCTAACCACCCTGTCAAAAATTTGAAAAAAAATAACGTAGAGATTACGAGTCAAAATCACGGTTTTGAAATTATTAGAGAAAGTTTGTCAAAAAAAATTGAAATAACACACACTTCTTTGTTTGATAATTGTGTAGAGGGAATAAAATTAAAAAATAAACCTGTTTTTTCTGTACAGTACCATCCAGAATCTAATCCAGGTCCTCAAGATAGTGTTTATCTATTTGAAGAGTTTGTTAATGAAATGAAAAAAAATGCCAAAAAGAAAAGATCTTAAGACAATATTAGTTGTCGGAGCAGGGCCTATAATTATAGGCCAAGCTTGTGAATTTGATTATTCCGGCACTCAAGCTTGCAAGGCTCTGAAAGATGAAGGCTATAAAGTTGTCTTAATTAATTCCAATCCAGCAACAATAATGACCGATCCTGGCGTTGCCCACAAAACATATATCGAACCTATAACACTTCAAGTTTTAGAAAAAATTATAAAAAAAGAAAAACCTAATGCCATACTGCCAACTATGGGTGGGCAAACAGCATTAAATTTAGCTATGGAAGCAGAAAAAAAAGGAATTCTAAAAAAATATAAAATTGAACTTATCGGAGCTAACTCAAAAGCTATTTCTAATGCTGAAGATAGAAAAAAATTTAGAAAAAATATGCTTGAAATTGGTTTGGATTTGCCAAAATCTAAAATTGTAAATCACTTCAAAGATGCTACAAAAGCTTTAAAACAAATTGGTTTACCTGCTATTATTAGACCAGCATTTACTTTGGGCGGATTAGGTGGCGGTATTGCTAAGTCTAAAAAAGATTATCTTAAAATTGTTAAAGACGGGCTGCGAGAGTCTCCAGTAAGTCAAGTATTAGTAGAAGAGTGCCTTGAGGGATGGAAAGAGTTTGAGATGGAAGTTGTCAGGGATAAAAAAGACAACTGTATTATTATTTGTTCAATTGAAAATATTGATCCCATGGGTATTCATACAGGTGACTCTGTCACGGTTGCTCCAGCGTTAACCCTTACTGATAAAGAATATCAAGTTATGCGAAATGCTTCTATTGCGTGTCTTAGAAAAATTGGCGTCGAGACTGGTGGTTCCAATGTACAATTCGCAATCAATCCAAAAAATGGAAGAATGGTAATCATTGAAATGAACCCAAGAGTGTCAAGATCTTCGGCCTTGGCTTCTAAAGCTACAGGCTTTCCTATTGCAAAAGTAGCGGCAAAATTAGCAGTAGGTTACACTCTGGATGAACTAAAAAATGAGATCACAAAGGTAACTCCAGCTTCGTTTGAGCCAAGTATTGACTATGTGGTCACAAAAATTCCGAGATTTACTTTTGAAAAATTTGCTACTTCAGAAGCTATATTAGGTACTTCTATGAAATCGGTAGGAGAAGCTATGGCAATTGGAAGAAATTTTAAAGAATCCCTTCAAAAAGCACTTGTGTCTTTAGAAACTGGCTTTTCTGGTCTTGATAGAATTTTTTCTTTAAATAAAAAACAAATTGAGAAAAAACTTAAAGAAAATATTCCTAATAAAATTTTACTTGTAGCCGAAGCTTTTAGAAAAAAAATCAATTTAAAAAAAATACAAAGTTTATCTAAGATAGATAATTGGTTTTTAGAACAAATAAGAGATATCGTTGAAATAGAGAAGCAAATTAAAACCAGAGGCTTGCCTAGAGATCATAATAGATTTAATTTTATTAAATCCATTGGTTTTTCAGACAAAAAATTATCTGAACTAACAAAAATTCCAGAAAAAATAGTTAGAAACAAAAGAATTGCTTTAAAAGTTTTTCCAGTTTTTAAAAAAGTAGATACCTGTGCATCTGAATTCAAATCATTTACGCCTTATATGTATTCTACCTACCAAAGGAATTACTCTCTAAATTCCGAAGACGAATCTGCCCCTTCGCAAAAGAAAAAAATTATTATTTTAGGGGGTGGACCAAATAGGATAGGTCAAGGAATTGAATTTGACTATTGCTGCTGTCAGGCAAGTTACGCATTAAAAGAAGTGGGTTTTGAGACAATCATGATCAATTGTAATCCCGAAACAGTTTCGACTGATTATGATACTAGCGATAGATTATACTTTGAGCCACTTAAGGAAGAGTATGTTCACAATATTATTAAAAAAGAAAAAGAAAAGGGAAGGTTAATTGGAGTGATTGCACAATTTGGAGGCCAAACACCAATTAAACTTGCTAAGTTTTTACACGAAAACAATTTACCTATTCTAGGAACACAATATCCCTCTATCGATTTAGCTGAAGATAGAGATAGATTTAGAAAACTTCTTGATCAATTAAAATTAAAACAGGCTGAGAGTGGAATAGCCAAAAATTTCAAACAAGCAATAAAAATTGCTGAAAAAATAGGTTTGCCTTTAATGGTTAGGCCTTCGTATGTTTTAGGAGGCAGAGCTATGGAAATTGTTCATGAAAAAAACCAACTTAAAAACTTTGTAGAGGAAGCTTTTAAAGCGGCTGAAGAAAATCCTATTTTAATAGACAAATTTATTGATCAAGCGATGGAGGTTGATGTTGATGCTATATCCGATGGAAAACAAGTTTTTGTTGCAGGTATTATGCAGCACATAGAAGAGGCAGGAATTCACTCTGGTGACTCAGCTTGTTGTTTGCCACCTATATCTATTAAAGAAAGTCTAATTAGGGAAATAGAAGCTCAAACAAAAAAACTAGCTTTAGCTCTTAAAGTAAAAGGTTTTATGAATGTTCAGTATGCTATTAAAAAAGATGAAATTTATGTTATTGAAGTCAACCCTAGGGCCAGTAGAACAGTACCTTTTGTTTCAAAAGCTAAAGCGCTACCACTTGCTAAAATAGCCTCTAGAGTGATGGCAGGAGAAAAATTATCAAAATTTAATTTAAAAAGTAAAACTAAAAATATGTTTGCTGTAAAAGAGGCAGTATTTCCATTTAATAAATTTCCAAACAGTGATTTAATTTTGGGTCCAGAAATGAAGTCAACGGGTGAAGTGATGGGCTTTGATAAAGATTTTGGAATGGCGTTTGCTAAAAGTCAAATTGCAGCTGGGAATTCTCTACCAACAAAAGGTTTAGCATTTATTTCTTTAAAAAATTCCCATAAAACTGAAGGAATTGATCTAGCAAAAACATTAATTAAATTAGGCTTTAAGTTATGTGCCACTAAAGGAACTGCAGAATTTATCGGTAAACAAGGAATAAATTGTAAAAAAATAAATAAAGTAAGTAGTGGCTCGCCTCATATCGTTGATGTTTTAAATTCAAAACAAATTGCAATAGTTATTAATACTGGCGGAGGAAGTCGTAAAGATAGAGTGAGTGATGCAAGAGAAATAAGAAGAGCAACACTTAGAAATAAAGTTCCATATTGCACAAACATGTCAACTGCTCAGGCTTGCTTGAAAAGTATAAAATCTTTAAAAACAAAAGAAATTACTGTAACTTCACTTCAGGATATTTAAATCAATAAAATTAAAAAATTATGGAAGAGTCAGTTTTAATTGTTGGGGCAGGAAGTGGATTAAGTGCTTCGTTAGCTCGTTTATGTAGTACTAAAGGAATGAAGGTTGTTTTAGCCGCAAGAGATGTAGAAAAACTCAAACAATTAAAAAAAGAAATTAGTGCAGATACAGTTAAATGTGATGCTACTAATATTAAAAGTGTGTCAAACTTGTTTAAAAAAACCGACCAAATAATTGGCACACCTAATTTAGTAATCTACAATCCTTCAAAAAGTCTCGGAGGAAACATTTAAGATATTGATCCTAAAAAAGCACATGAAGCAATGGATATATCATGTTATGGAGGTTTCTTAGTAGCGCAACAAGCTGCAAAAAGAATGCTTAAAAAAAAACGTGGAAGCATCTTTTTTACTGGTGCTACTGCAAGTGTAAAAGGTTTTTCAAATTCAGCTGTTTTTGCAATGGGAAAGTTTGGTCTAAGAGGATTGGCTCAATCATTAGCTAGAGAGTTACATCCTCAAAATATTCATATTGGCCATTTTATAATTGATGGTGGTATTGGACGCAAAAATTATGGATCTTACAAAGCTATTCACCCCGACTCGATTGCTAAGACTTACCTGCAATTTCACTACCAAGACAAAAGCGCTTGGTCTTGGGAAACTGAATTAAGAACCTCTGTGGAAAAATTTTAATCTTAAATTAATTAAGTTTTATTTTTTTCAGAAAATTTAACCAACAGAACAAGCCATATCTTGGCCGCAGCATAATGGAGATTTTATTTTTCCATGCTTATTTGGGCATTCAGATATTTGAACAGAAGATCCATTTTCTAATTTTAAATTACCGTTAACTAGTGGAGTGTTACATTTTCCACATGTTGCGTTTACTGACATTCCACATTTATTACACGCATATGTTGACATATTTCTCCTTTGTAGGTTTTAAATGTATCAATTTTTTACCTGCCAGTCTGTAGCAAAAGTCACGTAGTTGATTTGTATGCATCTTCGCTCTTTTTTAATCTCTTTTTTTTCCATGCCGTGCCATGTATTCGGCCCGCTAGTAAAGAAATATCCATAATTGTTTTTATATGGCACTGTTTTTACTTTATTTAATTTTTCATCATAAAAATCTGTTCCTAAATTCTCGGACTCTCCATAAGGGTTTACAAAGACAATGGATGACATTAATTTTTCTTTGATGTCACAATGTGGTTTAAGCCAAAAACCTTCCCTGTCACAGATAACTTCTAACCTTACATATGAGTTACTTAAATCTCTACCAATCAATAATCCTATTTTTTTATGAACTTCTGCTGATCTTAATTCTTCGATAAATTTTACAAGATGAGGAAATTGGTTTGAATTTTCTTTAGTAACATAGCACCTAATTTTTTTTTGCTTTACCGCCATCTTTTATCCCTGAACGAAAAGCTCCTTCCCCTCCGTCTAACGCTCTAGTTCCATCATAATTTAAATTTTCTTTTTTTGGATCTAGTACTTCAGTCTCACATATTTCTTTGATAGCTTTATCAGTAAGAGGTTCATTCAGCTCAAAATGATTAAAAGGTACATCATATGATTTTGTTTTATCTGTAAGTGATTTAAATAATTCCATTAGATTTCATTTTTGCTTTTATTTTTGGTGCTATACGATTAACTTCATCTAAATTATTATACGACCATGTTTCAATTTTGTCTTCTAAATCTTTTATAATATTTATCTCTTTTAGTTGAGAATAAAATGCTTGGAATCTTTTACTCTCTTTTTTAGCTTTCATTTTTGCAACATAAATGGGCTTGCCTGTCACGGCAGCCTCAGAAATCATGGAAGTTGAGTCGCATGTAACCACGATATAATCAGCTTGGCTAAAAGCAGATAGATAAGCTTTTTTATCAACTGTCTTAACAACCAAATGATCATGGCCAAATACATTGTTTGCTTTTTCAATAATTTCTTTTGGTGTTCGGTAAGAAGGAATAACAATAATTTTATATTTATCAGGAGAAAATAGAATTTTTATTTTACTAAAAACTTTATTAATTTCTTTTTCTGAAAAATCATAATAATTATTTGGTCCGCCTATAATAAAAGCTACCATCTTTTTATTGGCTCTATCTATCTCTAGATAATCTAAATTTCTTTTTATTTCTTGAGTTGAAAGATAATGAATTGCTCCTGTGGTTTGTAAAATATTCTCTCCATTCAAACCATCATGTTTTGGACAGACAACTAAATCAAAATTTGAAAGGGCTACTTTAGGGTCCTGAATATGAATATTGAATATATCTTTACCAAACTTTTTCTTAAGCGCGATGGAGGGAATAACACTTTTCCTTCCGCAAGAAATAATTACTTTAGCGTCACAAATAAACTTTTTAATTAATATATTTTCTGTAATTGGAGTAAATTTTGGAGGTATATAGTTCCAAAGTGTTTTTAATTCTATTGTTTGATGTTTGTAATCTAAGTTAAGTGCTTTAGCTAAACCTTCAACTTGACTTATCATACCGTGCATTCCCTGCGTTAAAAGTAGTGCTTTTAATTTCGACATTTGTTACTATATATCTTGATACAATGAATAATAAATCACCAAAACATACAAAAGTGTTAATTCTTGGATCTGGCCCAGCGGGCTATACAGCTGCGATTTACGCTGCTAGAGCTATGCTAAAACCTATCTTAGTTTATGGCTCTCAGCCAGGAGGTCAACTATCGACAACAACTGAAGTTGAAAACTACCCTGGTTATTCAAAAGTTATTCAAGGTCCTTGGTTGATGGATGAAATGAAAGGTCAAGCAGAGGCAGTTGGAACTGAAATGATACAAGATCATATTAGTAAAGTAGATTTATCTAAAAAACCTTTTACAGCTACAGGTGATAGTGGTCAAATTTATACAGCTGATAGTTTTATAATTTCAACAGGTGCTCAGGCTAGATGGTTAAATTTAAAAAGTGAACAAGAATTTAAAGGTTTTGGTGTTTCTTCTTGCGCTACTTGCGATGGTTTCTTTTTTAAGGAACAGGTTGTTGCAGTAGTTGGTGGAGGTAATGCTGCGGTTGAAGAAGCAATATTTTTAACTAAATTTGCTTCAAAAGTTAAACTCATCCATAGAAGAAATGAATTAAGAGCTGAAAAATTACTTCAAGAGAAACTTAAAGCAAACAAGAAAATAGAAATTATTTGGGATAGTGCAGTTGAAGAGGTTTTAGGGACCTCTGAGCCAAAAGGTGTTAATGCAATTAAAATTAAAAATTTAAAAACTAATATTATTACCGAACTAAAAGTGGATGGTTTGTTTGTTGCAATTGGACATGACCCAGCTACAGCTTTGTTTAAAGATCAACTAAATATGGACAAAGAAGGGTATTTAATTACCAAACCAGATTCAACACAAACAAATATACCGGGTGTATTTGCTGCAGGAGATGTAAAAGACAAAATATTTAGACAAGCAGTAACTGCTGCTGGTATGGGATGTATGTCTGCACTTGAGGCAGAAAAATATATATCCAATGCAGAATAGTGAAAAATAATCTTCATGTCTTATTAGGTGCCACTGTTGCTGATGCAGCAGCAAGACCCTTGCATTGGGTTTATGACCAAAAAAAATTATTAACGTATATTAAAGGAAAAAAAGATTTTACCTTTTTAAAAAAAAATAAAAGCCCCTTCTACAATATTAAGACAGGAAAAGTTTCAGGTTATAATGATGTTGGCCAAGTTATGTTTAAAACATTAATTGAAGGTCATGAAGATTTAGAAGGAAGATTTAAAAAAAATATTACTAAAAACTTTGGTCCTGGTAGCAAGTATTGGAAAAACTTTTCGCTTAGAGCTAAATATAGAAAAATTAAAGATTGGCGTGGTATAATTAAAGGACCTTGGATTCATCAAAATATTGTTGAAACTATACAAAATATTAAAACTAAAAAAAAAATTACTGGTGGAAAAAAAGTAAATGAGTCGGATGGTTATTGTGCGGCACTTCCATATTTTTTATACGGTTACAATTTTAATAGTTTAAAAAAAATTATATCAATAGTTACAGTTTCAAAAATAAGTTTAAAGTATGCTTTAGCCAAGTTTCATTTAATCGATTTGGCTCTAAAAGGCGCTAAAGACCCTATAAATGAATTTGTTAAAAAATTTAAAAAAAATACTTATTTCAAAAATATTGTTGAAGATATTAACAAAGTAAAAAGATTAAAAAATAAGCCTCACTCTCAAACAGTTAAAAAATTAGGAATGGCGTGCAGCTATCCTGGAACATTCAACAGCTCTATTCACTCAATTATTAATTCAAAGAGTTATAGCGATGCTATACTAAGAACAATTAAAGCTGGTGGCTGTAATTGCTCTAGGGTTAATTTTGTTGGGGCTTATTTTTCAGCTTTAAAAGGTTTAAGTTCAATCCCCAAATCTTGGATAAAAAAAACAGACCCAGCTAGAAAAATATTAGATCAAAAATAATTCGTTATAAAGTCTAATTTGCTCATAACAAATGATCGCTAATCAACTATATTTAAATTGTGAAAAAAAATAACTATATTAAGACATTTAAATTATTACTTCCTTACTTATGGCCAGAAAAAAGAAAAGATTTAAAGATAAGAGTTAGTTTTGCTGTTGTAGCTTTAGTTCTAGCAAAAATTGCTAGTGTTAGTACTCCCTTAGTGTTGGGTAGTGCAGTAAACTCTCTTACAGAATTGAGCTCAGGCATTAATCTATTCATGCTAGTACCTATCGCATTAGTAGTTGGTTATGGTGTAACAAAAGTAATCGCTTTTACATTCGTTGAGATTAGAGACGCTTTGTTTTCAAAGGTTTCTCAGCATTCTATAAGACAAATATCTCTAACGATGTTTCAACATTTACACAATTTATCACTACAATTTCATTTAAATAGACAAACAGGTGGGCTAGCTAAATATATTGACAGAGGAACTAAGGGAATAGATTTTCTTCTAAGATATGTCTTGTTTAATATTGTTCCTACTTTTTTTGAAGTTTTCTTAGTTTCAGGAATTTTATTTTATCTATATGGCCCATGGTATGCTGTTGTAACGCTCATAACTATCGGTCTTTATTGTTATTTAACTTTTGTAATTACCGAATGGAGAAATATATTTAGAAAAAGAATGAACCAAGCTGATAACGATGTCAGTACAAAAATGATTGATAGTCTGCTAAACTTTGAAACAGTAAAGTATTTTAACAATGAAGACTTCGAAGTAAAAAGACTTGATCAATCTTTGAAAGATTATGAATTAGCAGCAAATCAAAGTAGGCATACTCTTTCACTGTTAAACATAGCTCAAACATTCATTATAATGGTTGGAATTACGATTATGTTGGTAATGTCGGTTTATGGGATAAAAAGTGGAGATATTAATGTTGGTGGATTTGTTGTGATTAATGCTTACATGCTTCAATTATATCAACCATTAAATTGGCTTGGCTCAGTTTATAGAGAAATTAGACAGTCATTAACTGACATGGAAAATATGTTTGGCTTGCTAGAAATTGTTCCAACAACAAAAGAAGGTTTGGAAAATATGCCACAAAATAATGTTACTGAAATTAGATTTGATAAAGTTAGTTTTGATTACGATATAAGAAGAACTATAATTAAAAATGTTTCATTTACTGTTCCTAATGGAAAAAAAGTAGCAATTGTAGGCCCAACTGGAGCTGGTAAATCGACAATAAGTAGATTGTTGTTTAAATTTTACGATTCTAAAGAAGGAAATATTTATATAAATAATACAAACATAAATAAAATTTCTCAAAAATCTTTAAGAAAAATTATTGGTGTGGTTCCACAAGATACGGTCTTATTTAATGACACAATTTATTACAATATAAGTTACGGTAATACTGGTGCTAACAAAGAAGAGGTTATTAGCGCTGCTCAAAATGCAGACATACATGATTTTATAGTATCTTTGCCAGATGGTTATGAAACAATTGTAGGGGAAAGAGGATTAAAATTATCTGGCGGAGAAAAACAGAGGGTTGCTATTGCAAGAACTATTCTAAAAAATCCTAAAATTTTTTTCTTTGATGAGGCCACATCTGCGCTGGATACTAGTACCGAAAAAGAGATTCAAAAAAATTTAGAAAATGTATCTAAAAATAAAACGACTTTAATAATTGCTCATCGTCTTTCCACCGCTGCAAATGCTGATAATATTATTGTTCTTGATAAAGGCGCTATTGTTGAGCAGGGAACACATCAAAGCCTATTGTTAAAAAAAGGTAAGTACTTTGAAATGTGGGGAAAACAAGAACCTAGTTAAGATTTTTACAAAAGGAAGAAATTTTTTCTAAAGCTTTTTCTAAATTTTTCATTGATGTTGCGTAAGATATTCTAAAGAAACCCTCTAACCCAAATGCAGACCCCTGAACAACTGCGACGCCGCTATTTTCCAATAAAGACTGAACGAAATCGGTATCTGTCTTAAGTTCTTTTCCATTACTATCTTTTTTTCCAATTAAGCCTTTACAACTTGGAAAAACATAAAATGCACCATCTGGATTTAAACATTCAATCCCATCTATTTCATTTAATGCTTTAACTACAAAGTCTCTTCTTTCTTGAAAAGAAGTTGCTCGCTCTTTAATAAAATCTTGAATTCCATTTAATGCTTCAACCGCAGCAGCTTGACTGATTGAAGATGGATTAGTTGTCGATTGAGATTGTATTTTAGCTATTGCTTTTATAATTTCTTTTGGGCCAGCTGCATAACCTATTCTCCAGCCAGTCATTGAGTAAGCTTTACTAACGCCATTCATGGTTAGAACTCTTTCTTTTAATTCTGCAATCTGAGCAATGGTAAAAAACTTAAAACCCTCGTAAGCTACATGCTCGTAAATATCATCACTTAGAATATGAATGTGAGGATGTTTAATTAATACTTTGGCAATTTCTCTAATATCTTCCTCTGAGTAACATGCTCCTGTAGGGTTAGATGGTGAATTTAATATTATCCATTTTGTTTTTTTAGTTATAGATTTTTCTAATTCTAAAGGATTAATTTTAAATCCTTGTTTTTCGTTACATTCCAAAATTATTGGAGTTCCTCCAGCCAATAAAACTATATCAGGATAAGAAACCCAATAAGGAGCTGGAATCACAACTTCATCTCCTTCATTTAAAGTAGCCACCATAGCATTATAAATTACATGCTTTCCACCAGCGCCGACTGTTACTTGGTCAATTTGATAGTTTAAATTATTTTCTCTTTTAAACTTTTTTATTATTGCATTCTTCAAAACTGGAGTTCCATCTACTGCTGTGTATTTGGTGTCTCCATCATTTATAGCTTTTATAGCTGCTTGTTTGATGTTTTCAGGGGTATCAAAATCAGGCTCTCCTGCTCCTAGGCTAATTACCTCTTTGCCAGCAGCCTTTAATTCTCTTGCTTTTTGTGTGACCGCTAGTGTGGGCGACGGTTTTATACGTTTTAAACTGTTGGAAACTATGCTCATTGAATTCTATAATGTTTTTTTTAAATATTATTAACACAAAATGCAAAATACTTATCAAGAAAAAATAGGCGATTTAGAAATTGCTAACAGTCAAGTTCACAAAAAACTTGAGGGTGGAATTAAATTTAAAATTAAAAGTGATTTTCAACCCGATGGTGATCAGCCCCAGGCTATAAAAAAACTGCTTGAAAACTTAAAAAAAGAAAAACGTGAACAAGTGCTTTTAGGCGTTACGGGTTCGGGTAAAACTTTTACAATGGCAAAAATTATAGAGGCAACAAATAGGCCCGCTTTAATACTTGCTCCCAATAAAACTTTAGCTGCCCAACTTTACGGTGAATTTAAAAATTTTTTTCCCGAAAATGCTGTTGAGTATTTTGTGTCTTATTATGACTATTATACTCCTGAAGCATATGTTCCAAGGTCTGACACTTACATAGAAAAGGAAGCTTCGATAAATGAGCAAATAGACAGAATGCGTCATTCAGCAACTAGATCTTTACTGGAAAGAGATGATGTAATTATTGTTGCTAGTGTCTCGTGTATCTATGGATTGGGTTCTCCCGAAGCGTATAGCAAGATGACTCTTACTCTTAAAAAAAATAATGATTACAATAGAGAAGATTTAATTAGAATGTTTGTTACCCTGCAATATAAAAGAAATGACCAGAATTTTGTAAGAGGAACTTTTAGAGTAAGAGGTGAAAATTTAGAAATATTTCCTTCTCATCTGGAAGATAGGGCTTGGAGATTAAGTTTTGATTTAAATAAATTAAACAAAATAGAAGAATTCGATCCATTAACTGCTGATACATTCAATAATTTTGACTTAATTAAACTTTATGCAAATAGTCATTACATCACACCAAAGCCTACTATGGATCAAGCAATTAAAGAAATTAAAATAGAACTCAAGCAAACTCTAGAAGAACACGAAAAAAATAATAAATTACTTGAGGCACAAAGATTGCGAGAAAGAACTAAATTTGACTTAGAAATGATTGAAGCGACTGGCACGTGTAATGGAATTGAGAACTATTCTAGATATTTATCTGGTAGAAAACCAGGTGAGCCACCTCCTACATTATTTGAATACTTTCCAGATAACGCAATTTTATTTGTTGATGAAAGTCATGTTACTGTTCCGCAGCTAAACGGCATGTACAAAGGTGACCGTACAAGAAAAAGTACTTTATCTGAATATGGGTTTAGACTGCCATCATGCATGGATAACAGACCACTAAAATTTGATGAATGGGATGCGATGAGAACCCAGACTGTATTTGTTTCGGCAACACCTGGTCCATGGGAGTTAAAACAAACTAACAATGAATCTGTAAATCAAATTATTAGACCTACAGGTTTAATTGATCCACCTGTTGAGATTAGACCGGCTAAAACACAAGTAGATGATTTAATGCATGAAGCCGCAAAAGTCATAGGTAATGGATTTAGAGTATTAGCAACAACTCTAACAAAAAAAATGGCAGAGGATCTAACAGAATATCTTCATGAGAATGGTTTGAAAGTTAGATATATGCATTCTGATATCGACACACTTGAAAGAATAGAAATCATAAGAGATTTACGTATGGGTGTATTTGATATTTTAGTTGGAATTAATTTACTCAGGGAAGGACTTGATATTCCTGAATGTGCGTTAGTTGCAATCTTAGATGCTGATAAAGAGGGATTCTTAAGATCTGAAACATCTTTAGTTCAAACAATTGGACGAGCAGCAAGAAATATTGATGGAAAGGTTATTTTATATGCAGATAAAAAAACCAAAAGCATTGAGAAAGCAATTAGCGAGACTGATAGAAGAAGAGCAATACAGGTTACATACAATAAGAAAAATAATATTACCGCAACATCAATTAGAAAAGATATTGGAGATATTTTATCGTCTATTTACGAAAAAGATCACTTACAGTTAAGTGGAGCTTCAAATATCGGTGGTAATTTAAAAAAACACTTGAAATCACTTAATAAACAAATGAAAGAGGCAGCTGCAAACTTGGAGTTTGAAGAAGCGGCAAGAATGAGAGACGAGATAAGAAAACTAGAAGCTAGTGAGTTAGAAATTAATTTGAATCCTAAAATTAGCCAGTATAATTTAAAAAATAAAATACACCCTAAAGGTAGATCAACAATGGGAATGCCAGGGGTAAAAGTAAATAAAGCAGCAAAAAAATGGAAGCCAAAAAAATAATTATAACTGGTGCAGCGACTAGAATTGGTGCGGCTATTGCTAAATCTTTAGCTAATTTTAATATCAAAATTTTACTACATTATAATAAATCTTTTGTAGAAGTTAAAAAACTTAAAACAGACCTAGAGGAATTGGGTGCAGAGGTTTTTCTAATAAAGGCTGATTTAAATAAAACCAATGAAACAAAAAAAATTATTTCTTATGCTTATAAAATGTTGAAAGGCATTGACTGTTTGATTAATAATGCATCTATTTTCGAAAATGACAATATAGAAAATTTTGATGAGAAAGGATTTGATAAGCATTTAAATATAAATTTAAAGTCTCCCGCCCTACTCTCTAAAGATTTTTATAAATATATTAAAAAAGACAAAGGCAATATTATAAATATTATTGATCAAAGAATATTCAAATTAACTCCTCATTTTTTATCTTATACTTTGAGCAAAACTGGACTTGAAACTTTGACTAAAGTAAGTGCTATGAAATTTGCCCCAAATATAAGAGTGAATGCAGTAGCTCCGGGTCCAACGCTTAAAAATAAAAGGCAAAGCGAGAAACATTTTAAAAAACAATGGCGGGCAACTTTACTAAAAAATAAAGTAGATACTGAGAATATTTGTTTAACAATTAAATTTTTAATAAAAAATGATAACATCACAGGTCATATTATTCCTGTGGATAGTGGTCAAAACATGGCTTGGCTAACACCAGATATAGTCAACATAAAAGAATGAAAAAAAAAAATTTAAAAATTTTAAACTTTCAAAAAAAAGAAGAGTATTCTTATAGGAGAAAAGTGTTAATAAAAGATCTTATTTTTAACACTTCAATAGGTATTCATTATTTTGAAAAAAAACAAAAACAGCAGATTAAATTTAATATTGAAATTGATATAAATTCTTCCCTAAAACCGTCTAATAACAATCTAAATACTATTGTTAATTATGAGGTTGTTATTAATAGTATAAAAACATTAACTCAAAAAAAACATTATAATCTTTTAGAAGTGTTGGCTGAAGACATTTTTTATAATCTATTTCAGAATAAAAATATTGTCAAAATTAAATTAAAAATAGAAAAACCTGAAATAATCAAGAATACTGCTTCTGTAGGTATAGAAATTACAAAAAAAAGAAAATGATTAGCAGCCTTCAAACAGGGAAAAAAATTATCAAAGAAAAAATACCTTTGATCTCCAATAGCCCAGGTGTTTATAGAATGCTTGGAGAAAAAAAAGAAATTCTCTACATAGGTAAAGCCAAAAATATACCTAACAGACTTAAAAGTTACGTATCAGATAGCAATCTACCCATTAGAACTGAAAGAATGTTAGCTCTTACAAAATATTTGGAAACAACTACTACAACAAACGAAAGTGAAGCTTTGCTTCTTGAGGCTAATTTAATTAAAAAACACAAACCAAGATTCAATATTTTGTTAAGGGATGACAAGTCTTTTCCCTATATTTTTATAAGTGATAGTGATAAGTGGCCACAAATTATTAAGCTCAGAGGAAAGAAATCTAAAGAGGGTTATTATTTTGGCCCCTTCGCTTCTGCGGGTTCAGCTAATTGGACTATAAAAATTTTACAAAAAGTTTTTATGTTAAGAGTTTGTGATGATAGTGTTTTTAAGAATAGGGATAGGCCTTGTATACTTCACCAAATAAAAAGATGTTCTGCTCCCTGTGTTAATTACATCAATGAAAAGGATTATAAAAAAACAGTAGATGACGCTGTAAAATTTATTTCTGGTAAGTCACGTAAGATTCAAGAAAATTTATCTAAAGATATGGAAGACGCAAGTAAAGAACTTGATTATGAAAAAGCCGCAATAGTTAGAGACAGAATCAAAGCTCTTTCCCAAATTCAGTCATCTCAGAAGATTAACCAAACAAATTTAAATGAAGCTGATGTTGTAAGTATATTTAAAGACTCTGGCAAAACCTGTATACAAGTTTTCTTTTTTAGATCAAAACAAAATTGGGGTAATCAAGCTTATTTTCCTAAACATGATCCAGATGAAAAACTAGAAAAAATTTTATCTTCTTTTTTATCTCAATTCTATGAAAACAAGACCATCCCCTCTTTAATAATTACTAATCATGATGTTTCTGAAAAAAGTCTTCTCGAGGAAGCATTTAAAAATAAAGAAAATAAAGAAATAATATTAAGAGAAGCAAAGTCAAAAGAAGAAAAAAATCTTGCAAGTTTGGCAGAAAAAAATGCAAAACAAGCCTTAACGCAAAGAATTTATGAGACGCAAAGTAACGATAATTTAGTTGATGGATTGGTTAAAAAATTTAATCTTAACAATAATGTAAATCTCTTAGAGGTTTATGATAATAGTCATATTCAAGGTACAGATTGTATCGGAGCTTTAATATCTTTTGGTAATGAAGGATTCATTAAAAAAAAATATAGAAAATTTAATATTAAAAATGACGCAGTAAAAGGTGATGACTATGGGATGTTAAAAGAAGTTTTATTTAGAAGGTTTTCTAAAGCTGTAAAAGAGAAATCTGGGTTTTTGTCTTTACCTGATTTAATAATGATTGACGGAGGAAAGGGTCAATACTCAGTAAGTAGAGAGGTTTTGAACGAATTAGGTCTTCATGATTTGCCAATTATTGCCATAGCTAAGGGCAAAAATAGAAACGCTGGTGAAGAAAAAATGTATTTTGAAGGCAAAGAATTTAAGTTTCAAAAAAATGATCCACTTTTATTTTTTATTCAAAGATTAAGAGATGAAGCACATCGATTTGCTATCAGTTCACATCGAGCAAAAAGAAAAAAAAACCTGAGCAAATCTCTATTAGATCAAATAAATGGAATAGGTAAGCAAAGAAAAAGAGCTTTATTAAACCATTTTGGGTCAGCAAGATCTGTTGAGTCAGCAAGTCTTGATGATTTAAAGTCGGTTGAGGGCATAGAAGACAATATTGCTAAAAAAATATATAATTATTTTCATGAATAAAAATAAATGAAACTAAAAATACCAAATATTCTAACAATTGGGAGAATTATTATTGTTCCAATATTTGTAATAACTTTTTTTCTACCAGGTATGTATGGTGACTTGATTCCTTTTTTTTTATTCGTTGGTGCCAGCTTTACTGACTATTTGGATGGCTTATTAGCTAGATTACTTAAAGAAGAATCAAAACTCGGAGAGCTTTTAGATCCAATTGCGGATAAAATTTTAGTTTGCGCAGCTTTAGTTTTACTTGTCATGAATGAGACAATAAAAAATTATGAAGTAGTTGCAGCTATAATTATTTTAACGCGAGAAATACTAATTTCTAGTTTGAGAGAATTCTTAGCGAAAATTAGTGTTTCAATGCCTGTTACAAATCTTGCAAAATTTAAAACATTTTTACAAATGTTCGCAATTTCTATTTTATTGACTGGCGAGGTTGGAAATAAAGTTGTTAATTTTGAAGATTATAACGCACAGACTATTGGAATAATACTATTGTGGGTTTCTGCTTTTCTAACTTTATATACAGGCTACGGTTATCTAGTAAAAGGTATAGATTATGCAATTTCTGAAGATAACAAAAAGGACTGATAAAATGAGCTTAACTGAAATTAATTTACGAGAAAAAAATTTTCACAACAATCTTCAGTCTAAAAAAAAAGGTAGATTTGAAAATATATTTTATAAAGCCTTGTATAATATGTATGAAGATTTTAATTCAATCATATACAATAAAGCTAACAAAAAAGTTGTACTTGATTATGGCTGTGGTGTCGGCAGTATTACAGAAAAAATTGCTCAACTAAATCCTGTAAAATTAGTTGGAATAGACATATCGGAAGTATCAATAGATAAAGCTAACGAAAATGCTAAGAATTTAAACTTACAAATTGAATATTCCGTTGATAATTGTGAGAGCTTAAAATTAAAAGATAAAACGTTTGATTTAGTTTTTGGTAGTGGAATATTGCACCACTTAGACATAAAAAAAGCAATTAGTGAAATTAGTAGAGTTCTTAAAAATGACGGCGAAATGGTTTTTTTAGAACCCTTGGGAACAAATCCTTTGATTAATTTTTACAGAAAATTGACGCCTAATTCCAGATCAACAGATGAACACCCTTTTGTTGAAAAGGATTTTAATTTAATTAATTCTCTATTTAAAAATGTAAAAATTAATTACTATGGTTTTTTTACTTTAATTTTTTTCTTCTTTTACAGAAAACCTAAAAAATCAATATTTTTTAAGATAATATGCAGATTAGATCATTATTTTTTTAAAATTAAATATCTTAGAAATTTTGCTTGGTCTGTATTAATTGTTGCTAAAAAAAACTAAGCAGCGTTTTTCTTTTTTCTAACAAATCCTTGGTAACTATCGGCAAGATCTTTAATAACATTACAAACTTTAAAATTATATTTATCAATACATGCAACTGGTGTCACTTCTGCCGCGGTTCCTGTTAAAAAACAACCAACATAATTTGGCATTTCTTCAGGTTTTATTTTTCGTTCTATAACTTTAATACCCTTTGATCTTGCTAATTCTATTACACATCTTCTTGTTATTCCGTCTAAAAAAGAGTCAGGAATTGGAGTGTGAAGCTCTCCCGCGCTATTTTTAAAAAAAACATTTGCTCCTGTAGCTTCTGCTACATTTCCTTCGTGATCTAACATTAAAGAATCTATATAGCCTTTAGCTTCAGCTTCGTGTTTTGATAATGTGCAAATCATATAAAGCCCTGAAGCTTTAGTATCCCAAGGAACAGAATCTGGTGAAGGTCTCCGCCAAGAAGAAATGTTCAACCTAATTCCTTCTAGCTTAAGTTTTGGATCAAAGTAAGATCCCCACTCCCATGTAGCAATGGCAACATTTATTTTATTTTTTTGAGCTGAAATAGCCATCATTTCACTCCCACGCCAAATGATTGGTCTTACATAACCGTTTTGAGTTTTTTGAATTTCTACAATTTGTTTGGTTGATTTATTTATCTCATCCACTGTATAGGGAACTTGCATTCCCATTCTTTTTGCGGAATAAAATAATCTTTCAGTATGTTCGGATAATTTAAATATTTCTCCATCGTAAACTCGTATGCCTTCAAAAACACAACTTGCATAATGAAGTCCATGACTTAAAAGATGTACCTGGGCTTTCGACCAATCTATATTATCTCCATTAAACCAAATTTTTCCTGATCTTTTGTCGTAAGGGATATTTTCCATAAAAAAAACAATATAACGATTTTTTTGTTACAAAAAAGGATATTTCTTAATAGAATAAGTCAATATAACTTACCGATTATGAAAGATCTACTCTATCTTAAAGATGAACAAATTAAAGATTTCATACAATTGCTTTTTTATGCCTACAGGGAAACTTCTTCGGATCCAAAAAAAATACTCTCGGAAAATTCGTTTGGCCCAGCTCACTTAAGAGCTTTAAATTTAATTGAGAGAAATCCTGGTACAAATCTTGGTGAATTAATGTTTCAACTCAAGGTAACTAAACAAAGTTTAAATAGGGTGTTAAGAGATTTGATAAAGACAAAAATGATAAAGCAAATTAAAGATGAGGAAGATACTAGAAAAAAAAATTTGTTTTTAGACAAAGAAGGTAAAATTTTTTTTGAAAAAATATATATTTCACAAAAAAAAAGAATATTTAATGCTTTAAAAAGTTCTGAACCAGATTCTGTAATAAAATTTAAGGAGGTTTTAAATAAAATTATAAATGGAAAAAATTAAATATCATATTTTAGTAGTTGATGATGACGATAGAATTAGAGTTTTAGTAAAAGAATATCTAGTAGAAAATAATTTTATTGTTTCAACGGCAAACAGTGCTGAAGAAGCAAAAATTAAATTAGATTATTTAAAATTTGATCTAATTGTACTTGACGTCATGATGCCAGGACAAAATGGTTTTGAATTAACTAAAGAAATAAAAAAGAATTCTGCTATGCCAATTATTCTTTTAACTGCTAAAGGTGAGGTTGAAAATAGAATAGAAGGACTGGAGCTAGGAGCAGATGACTATTTGGGTAAACCTTTTGAACCAAAAGAATTACTTTTAAGAGTTAAAAATATTATTAAAAAAAATATAAAAATTAATCCCAATAAAATAAATAAAATTGGGGACGCTAAAGTCGACCTAAATAAAATGTCCATTCAATTAAGAGATAAAATTAGCAAAATCAACAATGTAGAAAAAAAAGTTTTAATTGAGATGTTAGCTAATCCAGGTAAAACATATTCAAGATCACAAATCGGAGAGATTTCAAATATAAGTCAGGAAAGATCTATTGATGTTATGATTACAAGATTGAGACAAAAAATTGAGATGAATCCAAAAAATCCCAAATTCTTACAAACTATTAGAGGTGCTGGCTATGTCCTTTGGATTGAATAGTGTTTTAAAAAAAATTTTACCAACTGGTTTATTCTATAGATCTTTAATAATAGTAGCTGCTCCAACTATTATGTTACAAATTATAATAACTGTTGTGTTTTTTGATAGTATCTGGATCAAAGCTAATAAAGGTTTAACTAGATCTTTAGTTGGAGAACTAAAAACTTTATCCGATATTTATGCTGGAAATGACTCTAAGCAAATAGAATATCTTACAGGACAATTTAAATTCAACTTTGATTTTGTGATTAACATTATAGATGAAGAATTGCCTAGTGTTAGTAAAGAAAGAAAATTCAGTCCAATAGATAGATCTTTGCGTCGTGAATTGAAAAGTGCTTTTGGAAATTCAAATTATTGGTTTAATACAATTAAATATGAAGATGTGGTAGAAATTAGAGTAAGGTCAAGTGATAGAACTATTCAAATTCTGTTTCCTAGAGAAAGAATAGCCCCTTCCTCTGTAAGACTTTTCATTTTTTGGGTCACCTTTCCCTCAATTTTACTTATTTCAATTGCAATAATCTTTTTAAAAAATCAAACTAGACCAATCGTTAATTTAGCAAGAGCAGCAGAAAAGTTTGGTAAAGGAGAATTTGTAACCGGTATAAGGCCGTCAGGTGCCTCGGAAATAAGAAAAGCTGCTTATGAATTTGATCGAATGGCCAAGAGAATTGATAGGCACTTGAAACAAAGATCTGAGATGCTTTCAGGCATAAGCCATGACCTGAGAACACCTTTAACAAGATTAAAACTTCAATTAGCAATGTTGGATCAAAAAGATCTATCTAAAAAAATGTCAAAAGATATTGATGAGATGGAAAGTATGCTTAATTCATACTTACAATTTGCAAGATCACAGATACAAGAAGATTCTGTGGCTACAAATATTAATAAACTTCTTAGCGAAATCGCAATTGAAAAAAATAATAAAAATCTTCATTTGGATTTACTGGATGAAACAGTTCTGGTGGTTCGAAAAAATGCGCTAAAGAGGTGCTTCAATAATATTATTGAAAATGGTTTAAATTATGCCGAACATGTTTATGTTAATATTTCAAAATCTTCGAATAAATTAAATATTTTTATAAATGATGATGGTCCAGGTATTCCTCTAGACCAGTACAAAAATGTTTTTAAACCTTTTTTTAGATTAGATGGTAGTAGAAATTTAAATCTGTTAGGCGTTGGTTTAGGTATGTCAATAGCAGAAGATATTGTTAGATCCCACGGTGGTAATATTGAACTAAGCGAAGGTAAACATAAAGGTTTACAAGTTAAGATTTCTTTACCCTTGTAGTTTTTTTTATTTTTAGCTGATTGATTTGTTTTTGCTGTTTTTCAATAATTTTTTTTAAAATATTAAATTCTTCTCTTGAAACCAGTTGAAGTTTATCAATCAAATTATCACGTTTAAATTTCAAATTATTAACTAGCTCTTTTTTAGCATCTTGTGAAGTTAAAATTCCTGTTTCTACAAAATCAGTTAAGAGTTTTAAAATTTTTTCTGAACTATTCATAATTAATCTTAATTGAAAGGAAAAGTAATATCAAATATGATATAAATTTACTATGTATATCCATGATTTAAATCCAGTTTTGATAAGTTTTGGTTTTATTGAAATTCGCTGGTACTCACTTGCTTATATTCTTGGAATTTTAATTGGGTGGTGGGCAGCAAAAAATATAATTAATTTCAAAATTCAAAATAAAATTGTCAAATTTGATGTGAAGATTTTTGATGATCTAATTACTTATATTATTATCTCAATAATAGTTGGCGGAAGACTAGGATATGTAATTTTTTATAATTTTTCTTATTATTTAAGCAATCCTCTAGATGTTCTTAAAATTTGGCAAGGAGGCATGTCTTTTCATGGAGCATTAATAGGAATAATTTTAGGGACCTATCTATTTTCAAGAAAAGTAAAAATTAATTCTTTTTTTTTTCTAGATATTATTGCAAGTGTAGCACCTATTGGTATTTTTTTTGGGAGAATAGCAAATTTTATAAATAGTGAACTATATGGTAAACCAACTAATGTATTTTGGTCTGTTATTTTTCCTGAAGTAGATAAGATACCTAGACACCCTTCACAACTTTATGAGGCTGCCTTAGAAGGCATGATTCTTTTTATTGTTTTAATAAATCAAATTTATAAAAAGTCGATGAACACCGGATTTGTCTCAGCTCTATTTATGATTTTATATGGTTTGTTTAGAATGGTACTGGAAATATTTAGAGAGCCTGACTCACAAATTGGATATTTATTGAATTTATTTAGTATGGGTTCCGTTTTAAGCTTTGTCATGATTCTGGCGGGTTTGCTTATTTTAAAGAAGGCAAAAAATAATGATTTCTCTAAGTAAATTTTTTCCAGAATCAAAAAAAATTTCTATAGATAAATTTATTTATAATGCGCTTTATCACAAAGACTATGGTTACTATTCTAAAAAAATCCCTTTTGGAAAAAAAGGTGATTTTATAACTTCACCTGGAATAAGTTCACTCTTTAGTGAATTGATTGCTTTATGGATTATTTTACTTTGGGAAAAAATGGATAAACCAAAAATATTTAACATTGTCGAGCTTGGGCCAGGTAATGGTCAAATGTGTAAAGTGCTGCTTAATGTATTTGAAAAGTTTCCTATATTTTTTAATTCAGCTAATATTTTTTTATATGAAAAAAGCAAATATTTAAAAAAATTACAAAAGGATAACCTTAATAGTAATAAAATAAGATGGATCAAAAATTTTAATAAAATAAAAAAAGGTCCTATTATATTTGTAGGAAATGAATTTTTTGACGCAATTCCAATAAAACAATTTAAAAAAATTAATAATATTTTATATGAACAATACGTAAGCTTAGAAAATAACAATAAAATTAAAACTTTTTTAAAAAAAGCTGATCAAAAAACAATAGTTGAACTTAAAAAATTTAATCTTTTTAAGAATCAATCTTTTATTGAGTATCCAAAACAAGGATTTGTTGAATTAGATTTGATTATAAAAGCTATAAAAAAACAAAATGGTGGTCTACTTTTAATTGATTATGGTTTTTTAAAAATGAAAAACATCAGTACTTTGCAATCTGTCAAAAAACATAAAAAAAATATGATATTTAATAATGTTGGTAGCGCTGATATTACTTCGCTAGTAAATTTTGAATTAATTAAAAAATATCTTAAAAAAAAAAAATTAAAAGTTAATAACGTTGTAACGCAAAGTTTTTTTTTAAGAAAAATGGGAATTATGAATAGAGCTGAAATAATAGCTAGAAAAATGAACTTTAAAGAAAAATCAGATTTATACTTTAGGATAGAAAGATTGATAAATACAAAACAAATGGGGGAATTATTCAAGTTCTTGTCCGCTTTTAAATTAAAAAAAAGTTTTTCACTAGGATTTGACTAATGTACTTTTCAAAAAAACTTAACGAATTTACTAATATTAAACATTGTTTTTTTTCAAGAAAGGGGGGCGTTTCAAAAGATAGTTATAATAGTCTCAATTGCGGTCTTGGTTCTAACGATGAAATAGATAATGTTTTAAATAATTTATCTATCGTTTCTGAAAAAATAGGAGTTAATAAAAATAATTTATTTACAATGAATCAAACTCATAGCAATAGAGTTGAAATAATTAATGATTTAAATCAAAATAATAAACGAATTAACGCTGATGCATTAATTACTAATATTAAAAATATTGCAATCTCTGTGCTTACGGCAGATTGTGTTCCTATATTAATTTATGAAAAAATAAATCATATTGTAGCTTGCGTTCACGCCGGTTGGAAGGGAGCGGCAACCGGTATTATTGAAAATACTTTTAACCAGATAGTTAGCATGAGTAATAATAGGAAAATTTATGTTGCTATCGGACCTTGTATTGGTTTTAAAAATTACGAAGTTGGCAAAGAATTTTATGATCAGTTTATTCATGAAAATAAAAAAAATGAATTATTTTTTTCTCCAAATAAAAATGACAAATTCTTTTTTGATATAAGAAAATATGTTACCTTTAAAATATCTAAATTTGATGTTGAACATATAGAAAATATGGATTTAGATACATATGAGGAAAAAGAAAACTTTTTTAGCTTTCGTAGATCAAGAAAAGTAGGTGAAAAAGACTACGGTAGATGTATTTCTGCTATAAGTTTAATGAATACTTAATTCATTTGAAAACATAAATAATTAATTGTATAACAGGTCACCCTCATGAAAATTTTATCCGGAACTAGTAATCCCAGATTAAGCAAAGAAATTTCAAAAAAACTCAAACTTAAGCTTATCAACACTAATATTAAAAGATTTGCTGATGGTGAAATCTATATAGAGATTAATGAGAACATAAGAGGAAATAGCGTTTTTGTTATTCAATCAACTTCAACTCCTGCCAATGATAATATTATGGAACTACTTCTCTGTATTGATGCTTTAAGAAGGTCTTCAGCAAAAAATATCACTGCAGTGATCCCTTATTTTGGATACGCAAGACAAGATAGAAAAGTGGCGCCAAGAACTTCAATATCTGCAAAAGTTGTTTCAAATTTAATTACAAACGCCGGTGCAAATAGAATTGTAACCGTAGATTTGCACGCAGGACAAATCCAAGGTTTTTTTGATATTCCTGTAGATAATTTATTTACAACTCCTTTATTTGCAAAATATATAAAAAAGAAGTTTAAAAATAAAAATTTAGTTTGTGTCTCACCAGATGTTGGTGGTGTCCAAAGAACTAGAGGGCTAGCAACAAAAATAAAGGCTGACTTAGCAATCATAGATAAAAGAAGACCCGCGCCAGGTAAATCTCAGGTTATGAATATTATTGGAGAAGTCAAAGGTAAGAACTGCATTATAGTTGATGATATAATTGATAGCGGGGGAACAATTGTTAATGCTGTAGAGGCTTTAAAAAAAGCAGGGGCAATAGATGTTTATGTTTTTATCACACATGCTGTTTTAAGTGGTGATGCGGCAAAAAAAATTCAAAAATCTAAAATAAAAAAACTAATAATTACGGATACAATAGACAATTCATTTAAGATAAAAAATAATAGTAAAATTGAGGTAATTTCTATTGCAGCTTTGATGTCGGAAGCAATTAATAGAATATCAAATTCTACATCAGTGTCCGATTTATTTAATTAGTGCTTGTTTTATTACCTAACTTAAGTTAAATAGCACATCCAAATAAAACATGAATGATTTAAAAGCTACAAAAAGAGAAACTGCTACCGCTGGACAGCTTAACAAGCTAAGAGAAAATGGTTTTATTCCTGCCATTTTATATGGTGGTAAAGACCCTAATGCTAAAATTTCTATCGAAAAAAAAAATATTAAAAATGTTTTAGCCTCAGACTCTTTCTTATCTACGGTTCTTGAGATTGATATTGATGGTACAAAATTGAAAGTAATTCCAAGAGATATTGCTTACAACGTAATTTCTGATGAACCAATTCATATAGATTTTATGAGAGTTGTTTCAGGAACAAAAATTGTTTTGGAGATACCAGTTAAGTTTATTAACAGCGAAGACTGTCCGGGATTAAAAGTTGGCGGAGTATTAAATATAGTTAGACGTAAAGTAGAATTAAAATGTCCTGCGGATACTATTCCAGAAGAAATTATAGTTGACTTAAAAGGTTTAGAAATTGGAACTAGTATAAAAATATCTTCTGTTAAGCTTCCAGAAAATGTTACCCCGACTATTATTGATAGAGATTTCGTTATTGCTACAGTAGCTGCTCCTACAGTTTTAAAAGAACCAGAAAAACCTGCAGAAGGTGAAGCTGTTGAAGGTGCTGAAAGTGCTGAGGGTGCTGAAGGTGTTGCAGCAGCAGGAACTGAGGGCGCCACACCTACGGCAGGAGCTGGAAAAGAAGGCGATCCTGCTAAAAAAGATGATAAAGTTAAAGGTAAAGAACAAGCTACAGAAAAAAAAAGCCTGAAAAGAAATAATTAAACATGTTGCTACTCGTTGGTTTGGGAAATCCGGGGCCTAAAGATATAAACAATCGACATAACATCGGTTTTAGAATTATCGATGCCGTTAATTCTCATTTTAAACTATCTAAACAGAAGCCAAAATTTAAAGGACTCTTAACTACAGGAATTATTAGTGAGAATAAAGTTTACGCAATTAAGCCTTTAACTTTCATGAACAATTCAGGAACAGCAATAAAAGAACTTATTGATTATTTTAAAATTGATGCCAAAAATGTAATTGTGTTTCATGATGACTTAGATATTGATTTTGGAAAAATAAAAGCAAAATTTGGTGGAGGCAGCGCGGGTCATCACGGTATTGAGTCAATTGATAAATTTATTGGTAAGGATTATTCTAGAGTTAGAATTGGCATTGGCCATCCAAAAAGTAAGAAAAAAGTTAATAACCATGTTCTTGAAGATTTTAAAGAAGATGAAGAAGATCAAATTATAGAAATTGCAGAAAATATTGTAAAATTGATTCCCACTCTTTTAGAAAGAAAAATTGACTTGTTTTCGAGCAAAGTTAATCAAAGTCTGAATGGGATTTAAATGTGGAATAGTAGGTTTGCCGAATGTAGGTAAATCTACTTTGTTTAATGCGTTGACTGCTTCAAAAAATGCACAAGCAGCAAATTTTCCTTTTTGTACAATCGATCCAAATATTGGTATAGTTGATGTTCCAGACGAAAGACTCGATCAGCTTTCTAAGCTTTCAAATTCCAAAAAAAAAATTTTCACTAACATAACGTTTGTTGATATTGCAGGCTTAGTAAAAGGAGCGTCTAAAGGAGAGGGTTTAGGGAACAAATTTCTTTCTCACATTAGAGAGGTTGACGCAATCATCCACCTGGTTAGATGTTTTGATTCTTCAGAGATTACACATGTTAACTCAGAAATTAACCCACTTAACGATTTAGAAACTATAAAAACAGAAATACTTTTATCGGATATAGATATAATTCAAAAAAAACTAGAAAAAAGTAAAAAAAAATTATTAAGTTCTGTAGAAATTCAAGTCCTAGAAAAAAAACTAGAATCGTTAAATAAAGGAGAAGAAAATATGAATTCTTTTGACGAAGAAGAAACAAAAATTCTAAATCAATTAGGCCTCTTAAGCATCAAGCCTAAAATAATAGTTTGTAACGTAGACGAAGAAAGTCTTTCTTCGGGCAATAAATATACTGCAACAGTAATAAATAAGTTTTTAAATGAAAAAGTAGTTATTATTTGTGCAGATATCGAAGATCAAATTATGGGATTAGATTCGGAAGAAAGAGAGACTTTCATGAGAGATATTGGCTTAAATAAAACAGGTTTGAACAAATTAATTAGAGAAGGATATGACCTACTAAATCTTGATACATATTTTACTTCAGGTCCAGAAGAATCTAGAGCGTGGACAGTTAAAAAAAATACACCTGCGCCTCAAGCTGCCGCAGTAATTCATACTGATTTTGAGAAAAATTTCATACGAGCCGAAGCTGTTTCTTGCGAAGATTTTATACAATATGGAAGTTCGGAAAAGTGTAAAGAAAATGGAAAATTAAGAATTGAAGGAAAAGATTATATTGTAAAAGATGGTGATGTACTATTTTTCCGAGTCAACCCTTGACCACAACCTCTTCATGCTGAAGTACACAAGAGTAGCAAGTAAAATTAAGTAAATCATTACTTTAGTTCCTGTTTTATGTCTTGCTTCCAAATGAGGTTCTGCTGCCCAAGTAAGAAAAGTAGTCACGTCTTTTGACATTTGATCTACGCTTGCATTAGTTCCATCTGAATATTCAATTAAGTCTTCTGATAGTGGACTCATCATTTTTATCTTGTTTCCGTCCATATATTTATTGTAATAAACGCCTTCTTCTAGAGTAAAATCTGCAGGTTTCTCTTCGTAACCCATTAATATAGAGTAAATATAATTAGCTCCACCAGGTCTAGCTTTGACTAGCACTGACATATCAGGAGGATACGCTCCACCATTAGCGGCAATAGAGGCATTATCATTTGGATAAGGATTTTTGAAATGATCTGAAGGTCTTGCTGGTCTTGTAAACATGTCCCCTTCACTATTGGGTCCATCCTCAATCTCATAGCTGGCTGCAATTGCTTTAACTTCCTCTAAAGAAAATTCTGGTCCACCCTTCTGACCTAAGTTTCTATAACTTAAATACTTCATCGAATGACATGAAGAACATACTTCTTTATAAACTTGATAACCTCTTTGCAAAGAAGCTCTATCAAACTTGCCGGTAAGTCCGGCAAAACTCCAGTCAACTTTTAATAATTCCTTGCTAGCAGAGTATGCTTTTCCACAAAAAAAGACTGTTAAGAAAAAAACTACTAATAATTTTAGATTTTTATTTTTGTTCATTAATTATTTTGTCCGTTTTAGCTATAGCGCCACTAAATCCACCAGTTAAGACTGGCTCAGAAATACTAACTGGCAACGGATCTGTTTTTTCAAAAAAGCTTAAAACTGGTAAAATAACAATGAAATGCAGGAAATAATAAATTGTAGCTATTCTTGCTAAGAATAAATAGGCACCCTCTGCAGGCATAGCTCCCAAATAACCCAGGGCTAAAACATCAACTACAAGTATCCAAAAAAATTGTCTATATATTGGTCTAAATATTGCTGATCTTACTTTGCTGGTATCCAACCAAGGTAGAATTATTAAAACGAACAAAGCACCAAACATTAATAAAACTCCACCTAATTTATCTGGAACTGACCTTAAGATTGCATAGAAAGGAAGCAAGTACCATTCTGGGACAATATGAGCTGGCGTTACAAGAGGATTGGCTGGAATATAATTATCCGAGTGACCTAAAACATTTGGTGTAAAAAATACAAATCCAGCAAAAATAATCATAAACATTAAAAGGGCAAAAATATCTTTAATTGTAATGTAGGGATGAAAAGGCACAGTGTCTTTCGAGGGTTTTTTTATATCTATTCCAACTGGATTATTATTTCCAGGTATATGTAATGCCCATATATGCATGACAACTAAACCTAAAATTAAAAATGGAATTAAGTAGTGCAAGCTAAAAAATCGAGTTAAAGTCGGATTATCTACTGAGTAACCTCCCCATAACCAGGTTACTACGCTCTCACCTACTAATGGTATGGCACTAAACAAGTTTGTGATTACTGTCGCTCCCCAAAAACTCATTTGCCCCCAAGGTAATACATACCCCATAAAAGCTGCCGCCATCATTAAGATGTATATTAACATTCCAATTATCCATATTAATTCTCTTGGTGATTTATAAGATCCGTAAAATAAAGATCTAAAAATGTGTATATAAACTGCAAGAAAAAACATTGAAGCACCGTTGCTGTGGATGTATCTAATAAGCCAACCGTAATTTACATCTCTCATTATTTTTTCAACACTCTCAAATGCAAGATCAGCGTGGGCAACATAGTGCATAGCTAAAACTATTCCTGTAACGATCTGAGTGATTAAGCAAAAAGTTAATATTCCTCCAAATGTCCACCAATAATTTAAATTTTTTGGTGTTGGGTAATCTGATAAATGTGCACCTAATGATAAAAGTGGAAGTCTATCGTTAAACCACTTTCCAGCTTTTGATTTTGGTACATAATCATGTTCACTCATTTTGTTATCCGATCTTAATTGTGTTGTTGTTTACAAATTCATACTTTGGTATTTCCATATTCTTTGGTGCTGGCCCTTTTCTAATTCTTCCAGAAATATCGTAGTGAGACCCATGACACGGACAAAACCAACCGTTAAAATCTCCTTTATCTTTAAGAGGTACACATCCTAGGTGAGTACAAACCCCAAGCATAACTAGCCATTCATCTTTACCAACTTTAACTCTATCTTCATCTTTTTGTGGGTCAGGTAAGTCTTTTAAATCTACTGCTTTAGCTTCTTGAATTTCCTCAGGGGTTCTTCTCTTAACAAAAACTGGCTTTCCTCTCCACAAAACTGTAATAGATTTTCCGGGCTCGACTAGACTGATATCAACTTCTGTTGTCGCTAAAGCTTTGACAGACTCATCCGGATTCATTTGATGAATAAAAGGCCAAATTGTAGCCCCTAGCCCCACGGCACCAACAGTATATGTTGCGGTAAAAAGAAAATCTCGTCTTTCTTTTTTATCTTCTTGTTTGCTCATAATTATCTATTTATTATTAATAATTGATTAATTAAAACTTATTCTGAAGCTTTTCTAGGGTCTGAAATGACACATAAATAAACTCTAAATGATAAATATAGTACTTTATAAACCAGATATACCTCAAAATACTGCTGCAATTGTTAGGTTATCGACTTGTTTAAATCTTAGAATGCATATCATTGAGCCTTGTGGGTTCAACATGAACGACTCAAGATTTAAAAGAGTTGCTATGGATTATATTAATCTTGGTAGAATAACTAGATATCCTGATTATGAAGCTTTTCAAAAAAAAAATGCAAAATCAAGAATAATTTTAATGACCACTAAATCAAAAAAATATTACCATCATTTTAAATTTAAAAAAGATGATTTCCTTCTTTTTGGCAGAGAAAGTGCTGGGGTTACAAGCGAAATTCATAAAAAGATTAAAGATAAACTAAAAGTACCCTTGAGTGAAAATGCAAGATCGCTTAATGTTGCTATGACAGTAGCTATAGTAGCTTCTGAAGCTCTTAAACAAAATAACTTTTTTAAATGAAAAAATTAATAGAAATTAAGAAAAAATTAGCAAATGATTGGTTTAAATTTTTGCAAAAAGAAATGATAAATCAATTTCAATTACTTGAAAATGGAGCAGGTAAAAAAAAAAAAAAATTTTTTAAACGACAATGGAAAAAAAAAAATAAAAAAGAAGGAGGGGGTATTTCATGCCTTTTGAGTGGAGGAGAAATTTTTGATAAAATTGGTATTAATCAATCCACAGTATCCGGGCAATTTGAAAAAAAATTTAAATCTAAGATTTTAGGCGCAGAGAAAAATGGCAAGTATTGGGCTTCTGGTATTTCAGTCGTTGCGCATATGAAAAATCCTAAAATCCCAGCATTGCATTTTAATACAAGATTCATTGTAACGTCAAAAGCATGGTTTGGTGGTGGCATGGACGCAACACCTTCGTTTAAAGATAATAAAGAAAAAAAATTTATTCACCAAAAATTAAAAAAAGTATGTAGTCTGAATAATAAAAATTATAATAAATATAAAAAATGGTGTGATGAATATTTTTATCTACCTCACAGAAGAGAGCCAAGAGGAGTCGGTGGAATATTTTTTGATTATGAGATTAAAGAATGGGAAAAAAATTTTAAATTTGTAAAAGATTTGGGAAATGAATTTATTAATATAACAAAAAAAATAATTCTAAATAAAAATAAATTAAAATGGAATAAAAAAGATAAAGATCAACAACTATATAAAAGAGGAAGGTATGTTGAATTTAATCTTTTATGTGATAGAGGTACAAAGTTTGGTTTAAATTCTGGCGGTAATACAGAGTCAATTTTGATGTCTTTACCACCTTTAGCTAAATGGAAATAAATGGATAAAGAACCAATTACAATTCTGGGGTTGGAGAGTCTCAAGTCAGAGCTTGAACAACTAAAAAATATTAAGCGACCTCAGATAGTTGCAGCTATCGCTGAAGCTAGATCTCATGGGGATCTTAAGGAAAATGCTGAATACCATGCAGCTAAAGAACAACAGGCTCAAATGGAAAGTCGAGTTATTTCAATCAACGATATTATAGCTAGAGCTAATGTAATTGATGTTACTAAAATTGAAAATAATGGAAATGTAATTTTTGGAGCAACCGTAACAGTTCAAGATTTAGAAATTAAAAAAAAAAAAACTTATAAGATAGTTGGAAAAGATGAGGCCGATATTTCAAAAAACCTTATATATTTTAAATCGCCTATTGGTAAGGCTTTGATTGGTAAAAGTGTAGGTGATGCAATAATGGTTGAAACTCCCTCAGGGGAAAAAAACTTTGAAATTTTAGATGTTAAATATGCTTGATCTTTTTGCTTTATTAATAATATCAAATGCTTCATTGGCTTTTAAGTTAAAATTTTTTTCAAGCCAATTTTTTTCTAACTCTTTTAAGACTAAACCAATTTCTTTACCCTCGGTTAAGCCCCGCTCCTTAAGGTATTGACCATTAAATGGAAAACTTGGAATTTCTATTTTATCAATTTCACTGAGTAAAGTATTTAATAATTTTAATGAAAATTTTAACTCTGCACAATAAATAAACTTTATTAAAAATTTAATATTTTCTTTTCCAAAATTATAAATATTTTTTTTAAGGTTTGTTTTTAAAAAACTTTTATCTTCTTTAAACTTAATATAGTTTTTAGCAATAAAATTTAATTCTCTTTTTAAATTATTAGAAGTTTTATACTTGTGGCAAAAATATTCATAATTATCTTTTTCATCTACCAGCAGTATGGAAAAAATTAGCTTTGGACTTTCAAAAAAAGTATATTTTTTTAGTCTTTTAAAATATTTAAATTCAGGGAAGATTAATAAAAAAATATTTTTGATTTCTTCATTCTCAAAAAGAATATTAATATTTTTTAAATTAAATATTTTGTAGAGTTCATTAAGAATTCTCTCTTTAGAAAGATTTTTAATTCCGTTTAAATTAAGTTTAATTGCATTAATTATTTTAGGATCAGAATACTGAATATTATATTGTACACAAAATCTTAAATATCGAATAATTCTTAAATAGTCTTCTTCAATTCTTGTAGATGGGTCTCCTATAAAATTAATTTTATTATTCTTTAAATCTTTTCTGCCATTTTGAGGGTCATAAATTTCACCTCTAACATCCATATAAATTGCATTAATAGTAAAATCTCTTCTTGCTGAATCTTGTTTCCAATTATCTGTAAATAACACTTCGGCATGTCTACCATCAGTTCTGACATCTTGTCGTAAGGTGGTGATTTCAAATTTATTAGAATTAATGACTGCTGTAATTGTTCCATGCTCAATTCCAGTATCAATAATTTTAAAATTTGAACCTTTAAATTTTTCTTTAATTTCATCTGGAGAAAAAATAGTTGCTATATCGATGTCATCTATAGTTTCATTGTTTAAAAATTTTCTAACACAGCCCCCAACAAACATTGCAACTTGAGTGTCTTTTAGCTTACCTTTCTCAAGTATGTTAAATAAATTTTTGATATCTTTAGATTTGTAAAAAGGAAAAAATATTTTTTTTAATTTCTGATAAAAATTTATATTTTTTGATAGTTTGTCCATTTTATTGGCTGGGGCACTAGGATTCGAACCTAGGATGACGGTATCAAAAACCGCTGCCTTACCGCTTGGCTATGCCCCATTATTATCGGTTTGATATATCATAAAAACAAATAATTAAATAGATTTTGCAATTATGCAGCGATAATTTGGAAATTTTTTCTTAATTACTCCTAAGCTTAAGTTTGCTGATTTTTCGTCAAGAAACACTCCAAAACAAACTGAACCAGAGCCTGTCATACGTGAAAAAAGACAGTTTTTTTGTAGTTTTATTAAATTTAAAATTTTTTTTATTCTGGAATATTTTTTTTCTACTATGTTTTGCAGATCATTAGTTTCCAGTTGTAGAAAGTGTAAATATTTATTTTTAGATCGAATTTTCGATAAATCATTTTTTAAGGGTAAGTTAAATTTATTAACTTTTGTATATATCTGCTTTGTAGAACAATTTATATTTGGATAAACTAAAATAAAATTAAAAGTGTATCGTTTTTTAAATTTTAAAATTCTTTTTAGGTTTTTTTGAAAAGATTGTTTGTACAAAAATAAGCGAAAATCTGAACCTATTTCTTTTTCAAATATTTTTATTAACTTTTCGTTCATCTCATTTTTCAAAAAATATTTAATCAAAAAAAAAGCGTTACTCGTTCCTCCTCCAAGGCCTGCAAATACTGGAATTTTTTTATTTATAACAATTTTATATCTATTTTTCCTGTTTATTAAACCATATTTTCTTAAAATAACCAGAGATCGAGTAATTGAGTTGTTTTTGATATTTATATTTTTTTTAAATTGACCGATAAATTGTATTTTATCTTGTTTGCTAATTATTTTTATTATATTTATTTCATCGTATAGATCTAGTAGCATTACGCTAGATTGTAAGTCGTGCAGCCTGTCGCTATTTTTTTTTAAAACTCTAAGAAATAAATTTATTTTAGAGTAAGATTTTATCATTTCTAATTTTAGCTTTTTAATCCAAATAAAAGTTTATGCTCAATTTCTTTTTTTAATTTATCTTCTGTCTTTTCTAATTTAAGAACATAATTCCAATAATATCTCGCTTGAATAGTATTATTGTTCATCCACAATACATCGGCAAAATGATCATTAATGACTGGATCTGACGCCAATAATTTCACAGCCAATTGCATATATTTTTTTGCTTCTTCGTATTTTTTTAACTTGAATAAAGCCCACCCCAAAGAGTCAGTAATGTATCCATCATTAGGTTTTAATTGATTTGCTTTTTTGAGCATCTCTAATGACTTTTTAATATTAATCCCTTTTTCAATCCAAGAATAAGCTAGATAGTTGATTATATAGGCATCTTCAGGTGAAAGAATTAAAGAATTAAGTAAGTCAATTTCAGCTTTATTCCATTGATCTGTTCTTTCGTACGCCACTCCTCTTCCGTCTAACGCTTGTCCATAAAGATTGTGTGTTTTTTCTAATCGCAGGATTAATTTAGAATAATATTCAATTGACTCTTGAAATTGCTCGTTGTTTTTTAAAAATTCAGCAATATCAATTATTTCATAAATATCAGGATTTCTAATACTTAAAAAAGAATTCTTTAAATAATTGATTGCTTCCTGATTTTTTTTTTGTTTTTTTAAAATAATTGCTATCCGCTTTGATGCATACCAATTGTAATTTTTTCCAATTTTTTTTATCTCTTTGTATACTCTCATTGCTTTCGTTAGTTGATCTAGAACTTCAAGGTTTTCGGCGTACCGGATTTCAAAAGAAAGAAAATTTGGATTTAAATATTTTGCTAAATTTAAATAAAAATTAGATGCGGTATAATCAGAACGAGATGAAAGGCCATTAGCAATAATATAAATTATTTCTGCAATTACATGATTGCTTTTTTTGCAATCAAATTGATCTCCAGTTTTTTGCCCACGATTTAAATCTGTTAGCAATTGATTTAAAATTAAATTAGTTGGATAGGTTTTAAGAGATGACTTTAATAAATCCTCAGCTTTTTTTTCTTTTTTTTTGGATATTAAATAGCTTGCGTGAAAATAATGGTATCTTGAGTAGTTAATCTTAGGATCTGTAGTCAATTTATTAAAGGCTTCATCAGTTTGATTGGAATCAAAATAACAATATAAAAATACTTCTTGAATATTTTTTATATTATTAAAGGCACTTGGAAAAGATTCCAAACCCAAAAGAGCTGAATTAATATCTTTAAAATTAATCCAACCATTTAATGAGGTGGAAAGTAAGTCTTGAATGGTGCCAGTTTGACTTTGATTCTCTAGTTTTTTAAAATAAATTTTTGCTTGATCAAAGTCTTTATTCTCTAAGTGATATATCCCAGCAACTAAATTACTTTCAAAGCTATCGAGCTTTTTTTTTTCTAATTCTTTGGAGTAATTGGCTGCGTTTTTAAATTTTTTAAGTGATATAAGAGAATATAAATAATACTGGGAATAAGAATAGTGACTCTCTTCAAGGTTGTCTAATAATTTAAAATAATTATAAGAAGTTTGGTATTGATTATCGTTAATAGCCATTACTCCTGAAAAGTAATTAGATAGGTCTTTTGAGCTAGAAAATTTATCTATATTCTTAGCAGAAAGGATATTAAAAACATTAAAACATATCAAAAAAAATATTATTAACTTGAATTGAGCTTTTAAGTTTTTCATAATTATTCAAATGGTAAAAAAAATTAATACCAAATTCGTAAAATTAATTAAATATTATAGTCTAATTAATCACAACCTAATATATGAGAATGAAGCTATAAATCGATACAAAATTAATAGTAATTTAGCTGTCAAGGGCTCTAAAGGTAAAGAACTACAGAGACTCAAGCAAAATATTACAAATATTAAAAATTGTGAGTTGAAAAAAAATTCTAAAAATATTGTTTTTTCTGATGGCAATCCTAATTCAAAGATTATGATTGTTGGAGAGGGTCCAGGTGCTAATGAGGATTTAGAGGGCGTGCCCTTTATAGGTAAAACAGGTGAGCTTTTAGATAAAATGCTTCTATCAATTAATTTAGGCAGAGATAATGTTTATATAACTAATGTTGTCAATTACAGACCTCCAGAAAATAGAAACCCAACTACAGAAGAGATAGCTAGATACCTGCCTTACTTAACTAAACATATTGAAATTATAGATCCAAAAATATTAATTTTGTTAGGTAGTTCTGCCTTAAATGCTGTTGTTGGAGATGAACAAAAAATTTCTGAGATTAGAGGTAAATGGATTAATAAAAAAATAGGGAAGTGCAGCACCTCTGTGATTGTATCTTTTCATCCAGCTTTTTTAATGAGACAGCCCGATCAAAAAGCTATGTCTTGGATTGACCTAAAAATGATTAGAAAAAAAATTTTAGATTTAAAGATAAAAATTGAAAAATAATACAATTACAGCTGGAGTAGATGAGGTTGGAAGAGGCTGTTTAGCAGGCCCTGTGGTGTCTGCTGCAGTTATACTTAATGATAAAATTGATTTAGAATTAATAAAAGATTCAAAAAAAGTTAATTTTGAAAATAGGTTAAAAATTGCGGCAGTTATAAAAGAAAACTCGTGTTATGCAATTGGGGTAGCGTCAGTTGAAGAAATTTTTGGAATTAATATTCTACAAGCAGCTTTGCTTTCGATGAAAAGAGCTATTGATAAACTTTCAAAAAAACCTGAACTAATTTTGATTGATGGTCCTTTTGCTCCAAAAGGTCTTAAAAATTACAAAACTATTGTTAAAGGAGATGAAAAAATTAAATGTATTGGTGCTGCATCAATCATTGCAAAAACTTATAGGGATTTATTAATGATTAAATTATCTGAAAAATTTTCTCATTATGCTTGGGAAAGAAATTTTGGCTACGGAACTAAAGCACATTTTGAAGGTTTAAAAAAATTTGGTATTACCTCGCATCATCGAAAAGGCTTTAAACCAATACACAACATGTTGTTGAAATAAATAATTAGAACACAAGAAGCATACGATTTAACATGAAACTGTTTGACCGTAGATTCAATTTAGAGTTGAATCTATAAAAATGTCAAATTTCTTTAACAATATTATAAATGGTAATTCTCTGGAGGTTTTAAAAAAAATTCCTGACAAAACTTTTGATTTAGTTTTTGCAGACCCACCTTACAACATGCAGATAGGAGAAACATTAAGAAGACCGAATGATACTAAGGTTAATGGAGTTGATGATAAATGGGATCAATTTCAAAGCTTTGAACATTATGATGATTTTTGCAAAGCCTGGTTAATAGAGTGCAAAAGAATATTAAAAGATAATGGGAGTATTTGGGTTATTGGATCTTATCATAATATTTTTCGGTTAGGCTACCATATTCAAAATTTAAACTTTTGGATTTTAAATGATGTTATATGGAGAAAAAATAATCCAATGCCAAACTTTAAAGGGACAAGATTTACCAATGCTCATGAGACTTTAATATGGGCTTCGAAAAATAAGAAATCTAAATATAAGTTTAATTATCAATCTCTCAAATGTTTTAACGACGATCTTCAGATGAGATCTGATTGGATGTTGCCAATTTGCAGTGGAAAAGAAAGACTAAAAAAAGATGGTCGAAAAGTTCACTCTACACAAAAGCCAGAAGCACTTTTATATAGAATAATTTTATCAACTACTAATAAAGGGGATTCTGTGTTTGATCCTTTTCTAGGCACGGGCACAACAGCTGTGGTAGCTAAAAAACTTGGTAGAAAGTACTCTGGTATCGAAAAAGATAAGAAATACTTCTTAGCAGCAAAAAAGAGGATAAACGAAGTAAAAGAAATTGAAGATAATTACTTGGACACAATTCAGAATAATAAATCTAAACCAAGAATTCCATTTGGTTCTTTAATTGAGATGGGTATTTTAGAACCCGGTATGACATTATTTGATCATAAAAAGAAATATAATGCTAAAATAATGGCTGACGGAAGCATTAAATATAAAGATAACGAGGGATCAATTCATAAAGTTGCTGCAAAAATACTGGGCGCAGAAAGTTGTAATGGCTGGACCTATTGGCACTACAACATTGAAGGTTCTATGCTGCCAATTGACAACCTAAGACAGAAATTATTTTCTAAAAACTCTTCCTAAAAAAGTATCTATAAATTTTTTATTGTAGATTAATTTCCTTAAAAAAAAATTTCTTATATTGACAAAAAATGAATTAGATAGATGGAAAGCAAAAAAATTTAAATTGGATCTTTTTCTTATTACCTCTACTCTTTCCAATCTATTTGTAAAATAAATTTCCTGCTTATCACTTTTATCTTCCTCTAATACTTTAAATAATTCATTTGCACTTTCTATTGACTGAGAAGCACCTTGCGCCATGGTGGGTGGAAAAGTATAAAACGCATCTCCCAAATAAAAAATATTTTTGTGTTCAGAAATTACTGGCTTATTAGAGCTGTAAATTGGCCAAAAAGATATGTCTTTGTCAGATAAGTTATTTAAATTATTTTGTTCTAAAATATTTTTGAGAAGTTCGCTGTTTTTATGGTCAGAAGTATTGGCTTTATTCCTTAGTATGGCAACAAAATTATATTCATTCTCATTTACTGGATATAAAACTAAATGTGCATTCGAGCACATTATTAAAGAGATATTTTCTTTATTAAGAGTTTTTAAATTATTCTCACAAATTGTGGTTCTCGCTGCAAAAGCTCCTTTAAAATTTATCTTTGTTTTTTTGTTCTCAATGACAGATTTGGTAGCAGAAAATACTCCATCTGAAACTACAAGATAATCAACTTCGTCTTCGTCTCCGTCCGTAAACTTCAACTGTATTTTATTTTTTTTGTATTCAATTGTTTCAATTTTTTTATTAAACCTTAATACATTAGAGAATAATTTATCTTTTAAAAACTTAATTAAAGAAGATCTTTTGAGCGTTGTATATTTTTCCGTCCCTGTATTAAATTGAGATAAATCTAAATTACATACTTTAGTTTGATTAGAAAAAAAATTTAAAATCTTTGGATTAAAAAAATCTGATTTATTTAATCCATTAAATTCAATTTGATTTAAAATAGAAACACTATTAACTGCAAGCTGAATACCGTAGCCTTCTTCTAGATTTAATCTTTCTCCTTTTTCATAAATAATAAAATCATAATTTAATTTTTTTTGTAAAAAATTTCCTAGAGTTAGTCCTGCTATACCGGCTCCTATAATTGCAATTTTTTTTTTCATTAATTAATTCTAGAAAATTGTTTAAATATTTTTTTTGTAAATGTGGGAATAAACTCATTGTTTACTTTTAAAGAAAACCACCGAGATTGAAATGGAAGTTTTGATGAATATTTATAATATAAATTTATATTTAATTTTTTATTAGAGATAGAGTTTTTAAAATTTGAATGAAAATTCCAATTTTTTATTTTTTTTTTATTTTTTGTTTCTGTGATAGGAGGCAAATAAAAATTATCTAAAAATCCTAAATTGTGTTTTTTTGTTAATGCAATTTTATTTTTTATTTTGTCGATACAACAAAAAATATCATAACTTTTTT